>Ga0008836_101029_pt1 | contig 11744 bp, 12 predicted proteins | sample HotLakConsUCCR28_FD_62214 | JGI IMG/M metagenome (GOLD analysis project Ga0008836, IMG submission 62214) | Hypersaline microbial mat communities from Hot Lake, Washington, USA - Hot Lake Consortium UCC-R28 (Hybrid Assembly) ... | reverse complement strand
GATGCTGGCCGCCGAGGCGATCCGCGCCGCGCAGGAGATCCACGGCGTGTCCGACATCACGCCCGAGATGATGCGGGACGGGATGGAATCGCTGGAGATCACCAACGCCCGCATGGAAGAGCTGGGGATGCCGATGATCGGCCCCGAGTTCTCGGTCAGCTGCGAGGATCATGGCGGCACCGGCATGGCGATCATGACCCAGTGGAACGGCACAGAATGGGTGACGCTGAGCGACTATGTGGCGCCCGACGACAGCGTGACCCAGCCGCTGGTGATGGAGGATTCGGCCCAGTATGCCGCCGAGAACGACATTTCCAGCCAGTGCGGCGAAAGCTGATCCGATACCCCGGCGGCGGCGCGGGCCGTCGCCGCCGGGCCTGCGTATTTATGGAAAGATGAAGACAGGGGCGCGGGCGACGGTGGCGCGCGTTAACCTTAACCGGATGTGAACGAGGCCAACGGGCCGCGTGAGAGGGAGAGGCCGGAGATGCTGGACCTGCCTGCAGAGACCCATGGCGACGGCATCGCGCCGGAGCTGGAAGGGGCGGAAACGCTTCTGGAGGTCACCAACATCGAGGTGATCTACAACCATGTGATCCTCGTGTTGAAGGGTGTGAGCCTGAAGGTGCCCAAGGGCGGCATCACCGCGCTGCTGGGCGGCAATGGCGCGGGCAAGACGACGACGCTCAAGGCGATCTCGAACCTGCTGCATTCCGAGCGCGGCGAGGTGACGAAGGGCACGATCCGCTACCGCGGCGAGCGGGTGCAGGATCTGACACCCTCGGACCTGGTGGCGCGCGGCGTGATCCAGGTGATGGAAGGCCGCCATTGTTTCGAGCATCTGACCGTCGAGGAAAACCTGCTGACCGGCAGCTACACGCGCAAGGACGGCAAGGCCGCGATCCAGGCCGATCTCGAGATGGTCTACACCTATTTCCCGCGGCTGAAGGAGCGGCGGACCTCGCAGGCCGGCTACACCTCGGGCGGCGAGCAGCAGATGACCGCGATCGGGCGCGCGCTGATGAGCCGGCCCGAGACGATCCTGCTCGACGAGCCGTCGATGGGGCTTGCGCCGCAGCTGGTCGAACAGATCTTCGACATCGTGAAGCGGCTGAACGAGGAGCAGGGCGTGACCTTCCTTCTGGCCGAGCAGAACACCAACGTGGCGCTGCGCTTCGCCCATTACGGCTACATCCTGGAATCGGGGCGTGTGGTGATGGACGGGCCGGCCGCCGACCTGCGCGAGAACCCGGATGTGAAGGAATTCTACCTCGGCATGTCGGACGAGGGCCGGAAATCGTTTCGCGACGTGCGGAGCTACCGGCGGCGGAAACGCTGGCTGAGCTGAGCCAACAGGGGGAATGCGCATGAAACGATTGATTGCAGCGGCTGTCGCGGCGCTGGTGTTCACCGGTCCGCTGGCGGCGCAGGACATCACCTCCGAGGTGATCCGGCGCGCGCCCGTGCCGGGGTCGGAGACGATGGAGGTGATCGTGTCGCTGCTGACCGTGCCGGTCGGCGCGACGATCCCGCTGCACACGCACCCGGGGGATGAGCATGCGGTGGTGATCACGGCGGCGACGGCCGAGACCCCGAATGGCCAGGTCGTGGCGTTCGAGGCGGGCACAACCCTCTACTTTCCCGAGGGGCAGGTGCATGGCGGACTGACCAATGTCGGCGCGGCGCCGATGCAGGCGGTGACGACCCATGTGCTGCGCGTCGGGGAACCGTTCCTGACACCGGTCGAGTGACGAACGAGGCCGGGCTGGGCCGGGAAGGCAAGGATGGAAAACTGATGCTGGATCGCAACGAGAAACACTTCGACGCGCTGGAAACGCGCAGCGGCGACGCGCGGGAGGCCGATCACCTGGTTCGGCTGAACGCCCAGCTTGCGTCGAACGGGATGGCGGCGGTGGCCTCGCTCGACGATCTGCGGAGCCGTCCGGTGCTGCGCAAGGCCGATCTGGTGGCGCGGCAGGCCGAGAACCCGCCCTTTGGCGGGCTTCCGGTCAGCAACCTTGCGCATGTGTTCCAGTCGCCGGGGCCGATCTACGAGCCGGGCGGCGCAAGCCATGACTGGTGGCGAATGGGGCGGTTCCTGCATGCCGTCGGCATCGGGCCGGGCGACGTGGTGCAGAACTGTTTCGGCTATCACCTGACGCCGGCGGGCATGATCTTCGAATCGGGCGCGCGGGCCGTGGGGGCCGCCGTCCTGCCGGCGGGCGTGGGCCAGACCGAGCTGCAGGTGCGCGCGGCCAGGGATGTGGGCTGCACCGCCTACGCAGGCACGCCCGATTACCTGAAGGTGATCCTCGACAAGGCCGACGAGATGGGCGTGACGCTGGCCTTCACCCGCGCGGCCGTCGGGGGTGGCGCGCTGTTCCCGTCGCTGCGGCAGGAATACGCGGAGCGCGGCATCGCCTGCCTGCAGTGCTACGCCACCGCCGATCTGGGCAACATCGCCTACGAATCGCCCCCGCCCGGATTTCCCGCAAGCCCGCCCGAGGGGATGATCGTCGACGAGGGCGTCATCGTGGAAATCGTGCGCCCCGGCACCGGCGACCCCGTCGCGCCGGGCGAGGTGGGCGAGGTGGTGGTGACGACGCTGAACCCCGACTATCCGCTGATCCGCTTCGCCACCGGCGACCTGAGTGCCGTCTTGCCGGGCCAAAGCCCCTGCGGGCGCACCAACATGCGCATCAAGGGCTGGATGGGCCGCGCCGACCAGACCACCAAGATCAAGGGCATGTTCGTGCGCCCCGAACAGGTGGCGGAGTTCGTGGGCCGGCACGCGAATGTCCACAAGGCGCGCGTGATCGCCACGCGGTCGGGCGAAATGGACGTGATGACCGTGCAGGTGGAGGCCGAGGGCGCCGATGTCGCCGCGCTGGCCGACAGCGTCGCCATGGTGATGAAGCTCAAGGGAACGGTCGAGGTCGTGGCGCCGGGCAGCCTGCCGAACGACGGCAAGGTGATCGACGATCGACGCAAGTATGACTGACCCGACGGGGGCGTTATCGGTTAACCAAGCGGGGGCGTGCTAGGCATCGGGCAGAGACGAGACCTTGCCCGGAGGCACCCCCATGCGTTCCCTGATTCCCCTTGCCATCGCCCTGATCGCCGCCCCGGCGGCCTGGGCCGATACGGCGCTCCTGATTGCCAACACCCGCTACGACGACGCCCAGAACCTGCGTCAGGCCGACGAGATCCTCGATCTGCAGGACCCGCTGACCGAAGCCGGCTTCGACGTGATCGTGGTCGAGGACGGCACGGCCGCCTCGATGCGTTCGGCGCTCTCGAGGCTGGTCGAGGCCGAGGAGCAAGATCGCGTGCTGATCGCGGTCGCCGGCCATGTCGTGAGGTCACAAGGCGGCGGCTGGCTTCTGGGCGTTGACGCCGACACCCCCGATCTGGGCAGCGTCGGCGGCCAGGGCTTGGCGCTTGGGGTGGTGATGGAGGTCGCGGCGCGTGCGCCGGGCCGGGCCATGGTGCTGATCGGGGAAGAATCGCGATCCATCGACCTGGGCCTCGGGCTTGCCACTGGGCTGGGGCCGATCGAGGCGCCGCAAGGCGTGACCGTGATCTCGGGCGCGCCCGACGATCTGGCGGATTTCGCGCGCCGGGTGGCCCTGCGACCGGGGGCGGATCTGGTGCAGGCGGTGGCGGCGTCACGCAACCTGCGCAGCTACGGCTTCCTTTCGGCGGCGATTCCCTTCGTGGAAGTGAGCGATGGCGCGACCCCCGTGCCGCCCTCCGGCCCGTCGGCCGAGGAGACGGCGATGTGGCGCGCGGTGCGGGAGCTGAACACGGCAGGATCGTACCGGGCCTATCTGACCCAGTACCCGCAAGGCGTGTTCAGGGCCGAGGCGCAGGCGGCGCTTGACGGGCTGGCGGCGCAACCGGCCGACCCGCGGGCCGAGGCCGAGGCGGCGGAAACCGCGCTGCAGCTTGGCCGGACGGCGCGCCAGCAGATCCAGCGCGACCTGACGCTGCTCGAGTTCGACACCCGCGGGATCGACGGCATCTTCGGCCCCGGCACGCGCAGCGCGATCCGCGCCTGGCAGCGGGCGACCGGCGTGGCCGAGACGGGCTTTCTGACCCGCGCCCAGATCAGCCTGCTGCGCGAACGGGCCACGGTGCGCGCCGCGGAACTGGAGGAGGAGGCGCGCATCCAGCGCGAGGCGCGCGAGCAGGAAGACCGCGCCTACTGGCAGGCCATCGGCCAGGGCCAGGACGAGGCGGGGCTGCGCAGCTACCTGGAGCGATTCCCGCGCGGCCTGTATGCCGATGTGGCGCAGTCCCGGCTCGACGACATCGAGGCCGCACGCCGGATCGAGGCCGAGGCGGACGAGCGCGCCGATTGGGATAGCGTGCGGCAGGCCGACACCGTGGCCGCCTACCGTGGTTATCTCGAAGCCTATCCGCGGGGTCTGTTCGTCGACACCGCGCGGGCCCGGATCGCCGAGCTCGAGTCCGGGATGAGCCCCGAGGCACAGGCACAGGCGGAGGCGCGCGAAGCGGCGCTGAACCTGGCGCAACCGATGCGGCGGCTGGTGGAGGAGCGGCTGGCCGCGGTGGGGCTGGACCCGGGGCCGCAGGACGGCACCTTCGACCGACAGACGCGGATCGCGATCCGGACCTACCAGGATGGCCGCGGGCTGCCCCCGACGGGTTACCTGGATCAGTTGACGATGGTGCGGCTGCTGGCCGAGGCGATCGGCGGGCGCCTGTTCGACTGACACATGCCGGACAGGAAAAAGGCCGCCCAACCGGGCGGCCCTTTTCGATCCTGCGCTGTGCGGCGCGGGTTCAGCCCTGGCGGGCCTTGAACCGGCGCTGGGTCTTGTTGATCACATAGACCCGGCCCTTGCGGCGCACGACGCGGCAGTCGCGATGGCGCTCTTTGAGCGAGCGGAGCGAGTTCTTGACCTTCATGGCCTGTCTCCTCAGTCGCGGCGCGGCGATGCGCCTTGGGTTGCAGTCTGGCCCCGTCGGGACCGGCGAAATCGTGCCCCGTCGCCGGGGTGGTGGGCGGTACTGGGATCGAACCAGTGACCCCTACGATGTCAACGTAGTGCTCTACCGCTGAGCTAACCGCCCGACATCCCGTGGACCGTTGCGCACCTGCCGAAAGCCCAAGGGCCCGAGACGGCTGCGCACCGCTTGGGTGTGCGGTCTATAGAAGGATTGAAACGGCGGTTCAAGGGCTTTTGGCTTGGCGCGAAAACCCGCTATATCTGTTCGCAGGAGCCCTTGATCGGAACGCGCATGCACCCGCCCTACTGCCTGGATCGACCGCACGAGATCCTCACCCCCGTGGTGGTCGCCTCGCCGCATTCGGGGCGGTACTACCCGGCGGAGTTTCTCAGGGCGACGGTGCTGGACGAGCGCGCGATCCGCTCGTCCGAGGATGCCTACATGGATGTGCTGGTCGGCGGTGCGCCCACCCTTGGTGCGCCGGTGATCGCCGCGGAATACCCGCGCGCCTGGCTCGACCTGAACCGCAGCCCCGAGGAGATGGACCCCGGCGTGGTCGATGGCGTGGGCCGGGTGGTGCAGACGCCGCGCATCTCGTCGGGGCTGGGCGTCATCCCCCGCGTGGTCGCCAACGGCCGCGCGATCTACCGCGGCAAGCTGGCCCGCCACGAAGCGGAGGCGCGGATCGCGCAGGTCTGGCGGCCCTATCACGCGGCGCTCGACGGGTTGCTGAGCGAGGCGCAGGCGGCCTTTGGCGAGGCTGTGCTGCTGGATTTCCACTCGATGCCGCATGAGGCGCTCGACAGTGTGGCGCGCCCCGGCCAGCGCCGCCCCGAGGTGGTTCTGGGCGACCGCTTCGGCGCCTCGGCCGCGGTCGAGATCGTCGACGCGCTGGAGGAGGGGTTCCTGGCCGAGGGGCTGTGCGTGATCCGCAACGCGCCCTTCGCCGGCGCCTTTGTCACGCAGCAGTACGGGCGGCCCGCGCGCGGGCGCCACGCGGTGCAGGTGGAGATCGACCGCGCGCTCTACATGAATGAACGGCTGGTGCGCCCGAGCGCGAATTTCGACTCGGTCAAGCGGCTGGTGACCAGCGTGATCGACCGGGTGATCCTGTCGCGCCCCGGACGCGTGCCGCTGGCGGCGGAATAGGGGGCCTCTGCCCCCCGGCCTGCGGCCTCCCCCCGAGGTATTTCGGGCCAGAGGAAGGGGCGGGCGCGTTAACCTTGATGAGGTGTTACCGCAGCGCGCGGCCCTTGAGAATCGCATCATGGCCGAAGCGTTTGCGGATCGCGTCGGTGGCGCGTTCGGCCTCGATCCGGCGCGCTTCCTGCGGGTCGAGGAGGCTGCCTTCGCGGTCGGCGGCCCCGGCCGGGATCAGGTCGCCGAGGCCGACGCCGATCAGCCGGTAGGGCCTGGGATGATCGGTCTGGTCGTAGAGCGCGCGGGCGTGCCGGTAGAGCCTGTCGGCGATCTGCGTGCCGTCGGGCAGCGACACGCGCCGGGTCAGCAGCCGGAAATCGGCGCGCTTGAGCTTCAGCGTCACGACGCGGCCCGCCAGCCCCTTGGCCTTGGCGCGGTCGGCGACCTTTTCGGCCAGCCGCCAGATGTGGCCGTCGAGCAGGTCGGGGTCGGCGATGTCGTCGTTGAAGGTGGTCTCGTTCGAGATCGACTTGACGGCGCGGTCGCGGGCGACGCGGCGGCTGTCCTCGCCCCGCGACAGGTGCCAGAGCCGCTCGCCCAGGGTGCCGAAGCGCGCGTGCAGGTCGGCCCGGTCCCAGCGGCGCAGATCGGCGAATGTGCGGATGCCGACGGCCTCGAGGCTGGCCTGACCGGCGGCGCCGATGCCCCAGATCATCCGCACCGGCTTGTCGCGCAGGAAATCCAGCGTTTCCGCCTTGCCGATCACGGCGAAACCGCGCGGCTTGTCGAGGTCGGAGGCGAGTTTCGCGAGGAACTTGTTGTGCGACAGCCCGATGGAGCCGGTGATCCCGAGCTCTGCCTGCATCCGGTTCACCAGCCCTGCCAGCAGCACGGCGGGCGGCGCGCCATGCAGCCGCGCGGTGCCGGTGAGGTCGAGGAACGCCTCGTCGAGCGACAGCGGTTCGATGGCCGGCGTCAGATCCTCCATCATGGCGCGGATCTGGCGGCTGACCTGGGCGTAGACGTCCATCCGACCGCGGACGACCACGGCTTCGGGGCAGAGTTTCAGCGCCTGGAACATCGGCATGGCCGAGCGCACGCCCTTGATCCGCGCAATGTAGCACGCGGTGGACACGACGCCGCGCCGCCCGCCGCCGATGATGACCGGCTTGTCGCGCAGCTCCGGATTGTCGCGTTTCTCGACCGAGGCGTAGAAGGCGTCGCAATCCATGTGCGCGATGGAGAGATCCCACAGCTCTGCGTGCGTGGTCGCGCGCGGGCTGCCGCAGGCCGGGCAGCGCCGCGCCGCGTCGAACTGGGTCAGGCAGTCGCGGCAGAGGCTGGGCATGGCCGCACGATACGCCGATCGCCGGGGCTGCGGAAGGTGTCGCCGGGGAAACGCAGTGCGGAATTCCTCCAGCCAGCGCTGAATATTTCGCCTAGCTTTGCAAAGGGCGACTCCGCATAACTTCCGGCCATGAAACCGGAAGATCAACAGACGAGGATCACGATGGAAGACCAGATTGCCGAGTTGATAGGCGGGAACCTCGTTCTCCTGCTCCTTGCCGCCTTCCTCATCCTGTGCATCTTCCTGGGCATCCGGATCGTGCCGCAATCCGAGCAGCATGTGGTGGAACGCTTCGGCCGGCTGAAATCGGTGCTGGGGCCGGGGATCAACTTCATCGTGCCGTTCCTCGACAAGGTGGCGCACCGGGTCTCGATCCTGGAGCGGCAGCTGCCGACGGCGAGCCAGGACGCGATCACCACCGACAACGTGCTGGTGCAGGTGGAGACGAGCGTGTTCTACCGCATCCTCGAGCCGGAAAAGACCGTCTACCGCATCCGCGACGTCGATGCCGCCATCGCCACCACGGTGGCGGGCATCGTTCGGGCCGAGATCGGCAAGATGGAACTGGACGAGGTGCAATCGAACCGCTCCACCCTGATCGCGACGATCAAGCACAGCGTCGAGGATGCCGTCGACGATTGGGGGATCGAGGTGACGCGGGCCGAGATCCTGGATGTGAACCTCGACCAGCAGACGCGCGAGGCGATGTTGCAGCAGTTGAACGCGGAACGCGAGCGCCGCGCCGCGGTGACGCGGGCCGAGGGGCAGAAGCGGGCCGTGGAGCTGCAATCGGACGGGGAATTGTACGCCGCCCGCCAGCAGGCCGAGGCGCGCCGCGTCGCCGCCGATGCCGAGGCCTACGCGACCGGCGTCGTGGCCGAGGCGATCGCGCGCGGCGGGCTTGAGGCGGTGCAGTACAACATCGCGCTGGAGCAGGTGAAGGCGCTGGGCAAGATGGCGGCGGGGCAGGGCACGCAGACGGTGATCGTGCCCGCGGATGCGGCCGACGCCTTCGGCAAGGCGTTCCAGATGCTGAAGGGCCGCCCGTGACCTGGGCCGCGTGGTGGGCCTGGGGCGCTGCCGCCGTGGTGCTGGCGGTGGGCGAGGTGCTGCTGCCATCCTTCGTGCTGCTGGGCTTTGCCATCGGGGCGGGCATCGTGGCGCTGGTGCTGCTGGTGGGCGGGCCGCTGGCGGTCTGGCTGTCGGCGTCCCTGCCGCTGCTGCTGCTGGTCTTCGCGGTGCTGTCGCTGCTGTCGTGGCTGGCGCTGCGGCGGTGGGTCGGGGTCTACCGCGGGCAGGTCAGGCGCTTCGATCACGATATCAATGACGACTGACCTGGCGGACTATGCCGCGCTGAGCGGGGCCGTTTCCAAGCTGGGCACCGAGGGCGAGATCCGCTTTGGGCGCGACGGCTTTCCGGGAGACCTGTCGGCGCGGCAGGAGTTCGGCGGCCTTGTCATCGACAGTGGGCTCAAGCGGGTCATGGGGTGGGCGGGCGAGGAGCCGGACCTGCCCTTCGAGATCCTCGACCAGGTACAGAGCACGGATTGGTATGCCGAGCCGGAGGGGTGGCGGCGTCTGGGGCTCTGGCTGCTGCATCTGGTGCTGTCGGGGCGCGACTGGGCGGGGCTGACGCTGACGCACCCGGAAAGCCGGGTCGGCGAGGTTTTCGTGACCCTCGATCGTCCGGGGCCGAAAACCCGGCATGTCGAATGGAAAGCGCCGGTCGCGGTCGCGCAGGTGACACACGAGGCCCGCCCGGTGTCGCGCCATGCCTATGCCGATCCGCCGATGGGCGACCCGCCGCGGATCGCCTGCCCCGAGGAACGCCCGATGATCCGCCATGGCTGGCGCGATCAGGCGGCGCGCCACCGGGGTCAGGCCGCGGAGGCGGATCAGGTGATCGTGAGCCTGACGCTGGAGGGGGCGGTGGCGCTGGCCGGACTTTGGATCGATTTCGCGGCCCCGCACGAGGCGCGCGACGAGATCAATCTCGAAAGCCCGCTGGCGGGCTATGGCGCCACCCAGCCCGGCAGTATCGAGGCGCGGTTCTGGAAACCGGGCAGTTTCGCCTTTTGTTGTGACCGGCTCGATGCGCTCGTCCTGCCGAGACGCGGGTAGGCCTGTCGCTTCGCCTCAGGCCAGGTCTGCCACGATGGCGCGGGCCGCCGCGCGCGGATCGCTGGCCTGCCAGACCGGGCGGCCGACGACGATGTGATCGGCGCCGTCCGCGATGGCCCTTGCCGGTGTCGCGATCCGTTTCTGATCGCCGGCGTCGCTGCCCGTCGGGCGCACCCCCGGCGTCACGATCAGCCGCCCCGCCGCCTCGGGCAGGGCGCGGATCAGCGCCGCCTCGTGCGGCGAGGCGATGACGCCGTCGGCCCCGGCGGCAAAGGCGCGGGCGGCGCGGGTCGTCACGATCTCGGCCATGTCGCCCGGCACGATCAGGTTGGCATCCAGATCGGCGCGGTCGCTGGAGGTGAGGATGGTGACGGCAAGGATCTTGAGCCCGGTGCCGGCGGCGCCCTGCTTGGCGGCGCCGACCACCTGCGGGTCGCCGTGCACGGTCAGGAAATCCAGATCGAACCCCGCGATGCCGCGCACCGCGGCCTCGACCGTGGCGCCGATGTCGAAGAATTTCATGTCGAGGAAGATGCGCTTGCCGTGCTCGTGCTTCAGCTCGTTGGCCAGCGCCAGACCGCCGCCGGTCAGCATGCCCAGCCCGATCTTGTAGAACGAGACGGCGTCGCCGATCCGTTCGGCCATCCGCAGACCTTCGAGCGCGTTCGGCACGTCGAGGGCGACGATCAGGCGGTCATCAATGGGCGCGGGCGCAATGGCGGACATGGGCGGTTCCTGTGGCTGGGGGGTCTTCGTTCCCTGACCTCCGGCGCGGCGGCTTGTCAACCTTGTCAACCGCGACGGCGGATGCTCAACATGTGCGACAGCCGATCCAGAGGGTGCGCGCATGCAGATTTCCATCGACTACGACCGGCCCGAGGAGGGGCCCGGATCGGGGCCGGTCACCGTGGGATGGCTGCGCGACATCGCCAAGGGCGGCGTTCTGTACGGCGCGCCCGAACGGCTGGTCAGCCGCGAGGTCGACCGCAAGCATGCGAAATCCGCCTCGCGGTGCCCGGCGGTGATCCAGATGGAAAGCCGCTACTTCCAGATCCGCTGCCCGTTCGACCTGCATATTGGCCTGTCCCGCGACAAGGAGGGCAAGCCGGTGCTGGTGAACCGGGCCGGCGTCGGCTCTCCGGTGCGGGGCACCAAGATCTCCGAGGTGCTGACGCTGGTGCGGGAGGTGGAGTGGCGCTATCCCGACCGGCCGACGATCCAGCTGTCGCTGCCCTATGTGTTCCTCGCCGACGAGCCGGTCTATGTGACCCAGCTGGCGCCGTTCCTGCACTATCGGCGCGATCCGCTGCCGGGCACGATCTTCGGCGGGCGGTTCCCCATCAGCCTGTGGCCGCGGCCGCTGATGTGGGCCTTCGAATGGCACGAGCCCGAGCGCGACATTGTTCTGCGCCGGGGCGAGCCGCTGTTCTACGTCCAGTTCGAGGCCGAGCAGCCGAACCGGTCCTTTCAGCTGGTGGAGGCCGAGATGACCCCCGAGGTGCGCGGCTACCTCGATCACATCTCGGGCGCGGTCAACTACGTTTCGCAGACCTTCTCGCTGTTCCGCGAAGCCGAGGCCGCGCGTCCCGCGAAGCTGGTGGTGCCCAAGGGCTGAGCGCAACCGGAGGCAGAATTTGCGAGGAATGGCGTCGGATTTCCGACCTTTGACGCCTGCAACCATTCCGCGCGGCGTTTCAGCGACTTATGGGCGGTTTTTGCCGCTGCAGCCAAGGCTGCAAGGCTTGTGACGGCCGAAAAACGCTGCCGCGGGGGAAACCGAACGGCGGCTGTCGGCGTTCCAGAGCAATTGACACCTTCATCAGGAGGAAGCCCGCTATGGCTGACAAGAAGCATGGTCTGGACATACCGACGCCCGTCATCGGTGGCATCGTCGCCATCGTCGTGGTGCTCGTCATCATCATTGGATTAAGCATTTTCGATGCCGACGAGACCGTGGATGTCGCCGAGACGGAAGAGACGGAGCTGGAGCGCGACGAAAGCGCGGCCATCGAAGCGGAAAGCGCGGGGCTCGACGAAAGCGAGGAGGACGACAGGGTCATCGTCACTTCGGACCCCGAGCCAACCGAGGACACGTCGCAGGCCGATGCCGCCACGACGACCGGCGCCGGCGTATCGGCGGGTGACACCGAAGACGACC
>Ga0008836_101018_pt1 | contig 11854 bp, 8 predicted proteins | sample HotLakConsUCCR28_FD_62214 | JGI IMG/M metagenome (GOLD analysis project Ga0008836, IMG submission 62214) | Hypersaline microbial mat communities from Hot Lake, Washington, USA - Hot Lake Consortium UCC-R28 (Hybrid Assembly) ... | reverse complement strand
CTTTTGCATCTGCGGGAAAAGCCTATCGAATCGCCCTAAATTCCAATAACGTAGGGCTATTGATGTTGGTGAATTCCCAAATAGGAAAACTTTATTTTTATAATGGCGGTTATGTAAAAGCGATTCAGCACTACAGTGAAGTGCTTAAGTCAGCAGAAGCTGTCAACGATTCAGAGTGGATTGGCAAAGGCTATGCCCAACTTGGAAGGGTCCGGCTAGTTTTGGAAGATTACGAGGAAGCAGAGCGCCATTTTATAGCATCCAAAAGGCACTTACTAGCACATTACAAAGACGAAGCGGCATTTCCTGTTGATTTGAGGCTTAGTTTTTTCAATAACCTGGGAGTAATTTATGCGGCCCAGGAAAAATATGAAGAAGCTGTGTTTCAATTTGAAAGTGGAATAGAATTGGCAGAGATTAGAGACGGACATGGCCCAACCTTGGTTCAACTTTTAAATAATTTGGGCGACTTAATGCGTAAGAAAGGGCTTCATAACCGCGCAAAATTTTATTATCAATCAGCGTTAGGCCAATTGGCAATCAGTCCCTTTAAATTGATGGAATCGATGGTTTATAATGGTCTGGGTCAATTATACCTTGATAGTAATAATCCTGATAGTGCAAGAATATATTTCTCGAAGGGTTTCAAGTTGGTTTCCGATGGGAAAGCTCATTCTCATCTCAAACATCTATCTGAAAGCCTGTCCAATAGTTTCTCCGAATTAGGTCAAGCTGATTCGGCATTGCATTACTTAAAATTATCCAGAGTATATTTAGATAGCCTGAATCTCGCTAAATCTGCAGAGAAGATTCATGGAGAGGAACTCTTGATAGCGTTTACCCAAGAGAAGTCTTTATTACAGGGTTTTTACAAAAGAAATAAAGCGTACCTGTTGGTTTTAGTTTTTTTGATTTCCTTGATGACGTTGTACTTTGTGGTTAAGCACTACTTAGCTAAAAAAAGTCTGGAAGTTACCATGGGAGAAAAGTTTAGATTGGAGATGAGTGTACAAGATAATCTGAATGATAAGGAAGCACTGCGGGAGAAGCTCGAACTGAATCAAAAGGAGCAGACCATCATGGCGCTTAATAATATTCAAAAGGAGCAGATACTAAAGAAAATGACAGCTAGTATAAGGCAAGAAAATGTTAAAGAATTAGCCCTTGATACTCAAGGCAGGTTGAACAAACTGGTCGAAGGAATTAAACAAAATAATGGAGAGCAAGAATTATCGGAATTTGAATTCAGATTTAGTAAACTATATGTAGGTTTTTTTGATAAGTTACACCACGATTATCCTGACCTCACCCTAAATGAAAGAAGGTTGGCCGCCTTTCTCAAATTGCAGCTAACAACCAAGGAAATCACCGGTATCACGGGTCAAAGCGTGAGGGCGGTAGAAATTGCCAGGACAAGGCTAAGAAAAAAATTAAAGCTGACCAAGTCTGATAAGAGTCTCTATGATTTTTTTGTAGATTTTTGATTTCATTTCTTCATCCGCTTTTAGGGATAGTGTTGGATCGATAATTCGCAATGATTAAATGTACCGTCTAATAAATGGACTCTCTGGATCTACTTCCTGATATAGAGAGGGGGCTTCAGCTGTTTTAGATATGAACGAAAAATGTTTTTTGATGAGTCTCAGTGAACTACCTAAAATGGTGGTTACCCTCGTCGGGGTAGGATTCAAGCGGGCAGTCCCGAAAAACCGTATAGTGGACCCCAAGGTGTTAACCTCCCCAATAAGGCTACTGGCCTTGCGCTTACTTGAGAATGTTCCATTACGGCGGATTTCCTAGGTATCAGCCACCCCAATTGATTAATCGTTCCGGGTTCGAGATTACAAAGAAACACCTACCGAGAAAATAAACCGCTTGATCAGTTTGTTTTGAAGGTTAAATTGGGTGCGTTCCAATTGTATTGCAGGTTTGGAAAGTCAACCGACATAACAAGAAGTTTTTACGGGCGCAGGAGTATCGTTCTGGAAAAGCTCAAACGCAAGCCAAAAAGGGTTGTCTTTATTTCTTCAACAAAGGCTAGCCTCCCTACCATACTGGATTTGGAAGATGGAAGGGTGTATATTTTCCTACAAACAGTTGTGACAACAATCGATGCATTAATTCGAAAGTGTAACTAAAAAAGTTACGAAATGTTTACCTTTCATTACTTTTCATTTATAAGGATTGGTTATGTCCCTGAATAATTGCTATTTCGAGTAATGTAATTGAACAAAATTTAAAATATTGGTCTGGATTAGCAACGGTACCCCCCCCCTCCTTCTAATTTAATAGGTAAATATATAATTAAATTAGATGTTTGACAATCAAGTTTTTATGAGTGGGTATACAATTTGTAAGGTGTGTGTATTTTTTTTAAAAAAATCAGTTTACTCCTTTAACCTTATCCCTAAAGAAAACTAACTTCTCCGGGTACCAGATCAAGTTTTAACTATTTATTAGGTACTTTATTCAAATACATAAATTTCAAAATTTAGTCTAAACAAATTAAACACAAGATGAAACGGTACGATGAATTAAAAGCGTTGGTAGAGGAATTAGAGTTCGATTTTGAAAAGTTCTACAGTAGAGGGAACAAAGCGGCAGGGACGAGGTTACGAAAAGGATTAATGGAAATTCGGAATTTGTCTCAGGAAATCCGGAAAGAGATTCAGGAGATGAAAAACACCTGATTTTAGTAGGCCAAATTAATTCTAATAAGGTAAATAGTAAGCGGTGTATTCGTAGATAGTGTTAACGGTTGATAGGGTAGTCGCGCTTGGCTTATAGTTTTTCTAATTCGTTTGGTGTTATAGAATACAAAAGGTAATAATAGATTAGGTTTAATTTGTTGGACAGCTTATAGAAAGTTTCGATAAGGTGTTTCTTGTTCTACTATTTCAATTGAGTACAGGATGCTCCGTTGAAAAGATAGGTTTTATTTAATTTTTCAAGCAGATTCAACAAAAAAATCCCTCATTTACGTGAGGGATTTTTTATTCAGCTACCTTCCTACCTGAATTTGACAGCTTATTCAGTTTAAAAATTATAATGTAGGACGATAGCCACTAATAAACCAATATTTACTATGCAAGTTTACATATAGTAGCTTAGAGGAGCAATAGGGAATATGGCTTTTGGTTTACCTTTTGTTTCTTTTGTACATTAAATGGTCGGAAGCACTTCTCAGCAGCTTTGATTTCGGGGTTTTTTTTCAGGAGTAATTCACTCTTACAAACGCTCTAAAAGGAAAATGACCTGAGTCTGGGATACTTTTTAGGTTGTCTATAGCGGTTATTGATCGTATTCTAGAATGCGACTATCTTGTTTTGTGATTACCTAACATATGCCAATCTGGAGTTTTCGCACAGGGGTGGTAGCAATAGGATTAGTTTTGCGCAAAAAGGGTCCTCAATAATTTGAGGACCCTTTCATCTTCACCTTTTTCTACATCCGCTTTTTTAACATTCCGAAATGAGTTATCGGATGTAGTGTACAACAGGTGGCTTCTTAAACCAAGTATACCTAAAGGTGGTAATTAAGTGCCGGCTTTCCAACAGGTCGTTTTTGGTTTTGTTTACTTATCACAGCCGTTTATTTCAGCGTATAGATTTTTTTTCTAGTAGAAGCGCAGCATTCCGTGCTCCATTTTTTCTTACCGGCCCATTGATCTTCGATAGTCAGTCGCTGTTTCGTTGAAAACTTCCCCCATGTTGGGATGTCGGTTTAATGGAATTGTGATAAATAGGATGTTGGTCCGTTTCTTGCGGTCTACATTGTGCCTGTGAAATCTGAACATATTTGATTTTTATGATTTTTGAGTACTTGCTAAGGCCGGATGAAAGTCGCCAAAAATTAAAGTGACTGAGGCTTTAATTTCATTCGCTTATACCATGTACCCTTCCAGCCGTATATCCTATAATCTAATTAGTTACGTAGTCTTTAATTTAACCCAACACTATCAGGGCCAAAAGGAGTTTTTTCAAAAATACCTTCAAGGGGCTAAATCATGGTTTTTCCAATAAGTGAAAATATCTATTGGAATGGCATTCAGACCATAAAAATATTATTGAAAATGCGAACATTTTTATTTCATAGAATAGATGCTCTTGAAATACGTATGATTGGTTTTCTCCAATTTGTTAGCGGAATTCATTTTTTTGATGAAGATTGTATCAAAACGAAGTATTCTTTAAAATGCAAGGTTTTAGGATTTACAAAGTGCTTTAAATAACCTTTCGTAGTCATCGGTCACAGCGTCCCAATTGTATTTCTGCGTCAACCCTTCTCGGGATCGGTTTCGCAAGGACTCCATTTTTTCAGGAGAGCCTTCGGCCCTATCAATGATTTGTACCACTGACTGGGGATTTTTGTCAAAATACCATCCATATTTTCCTTTTTGAAGCATTTCCTGATTGAACCGCGTATCCAAGGCCAGAATGGCGCAGCCAAAGCCCAGCGCCTTGATCATGGCCGGATTTGTGCCCCCGTACTCGTGCCCGTGAAAATAAGCATAGCAATTGTGGTACAATGCGGCCAATTGTTCCTGATCTCGGACATAGCCAGTAAATACCAAGCGCTTTTCCGGAATGCTTTTCAATTGCTGAGCAAAGCGGTCTTGGTAAGGCACGTCCCCTACAATGACCAGCTTGCGCTGGGATGCAGACCGCAGAAAGCCATCCACAATCAGGTCCGCATTGTTGTCAGGTATCAGCCGTCCCACAATCAGGTAATAGGATTCCTTCTGCAAGCCCCAGGTCTCGATTGTCGTGCCATCGGAAGATGCCCGGGGATAGGCACCGTAGGCAATCATCTTGGAGGGAGCGTTGAACTTCTCCAGGTAGATTTTCTCCATCTCGTCGGAGTCGGTAATCAGCTGATCGTAGAGTTTGGTGGCGAGGCGGGAAGCAAACAGGTAGTACCGTGCACCAAGACCTTTCCACTTCGGGCGGAGCCATTCCAGCCCATCCACGTTGATGGCCGAGGGTTTCCCGAAAACCTTCGTCAGAATTCCGAATGGGCCATTGGCACTATTCACAACAAAAACCACGTCTACCTTCGAAAAGCAGACGTGAATCATGGACAGCAGGGAATTGGTAAGCTGACTCAGGGATTTGGTTTCGACACAGGGCATGTAAACCAAATTAATTCCATTGACTTTTTTGGGCTTTTCTTCAAACAACGGGGCATGGCAATAGACCGTCACCGCAATCCCCCGTTGGACCAGTCGTTCTCCCATTTCCTTTACAAAAGTCTCGTATCCTCCGTATACGTACGGATATCCCCTTGTTCCTACGATCGCCACATGCAACGGCTTGCTGTTTTTTGACATACTGCTAATAGAAAAGATTTATTGTTTTAGTTGATTTGGCTATTAGCCAAAAGCTTTCTTTCCAGCCTTCGCTATTCGCACTTTCCGTGAATGATTTAGCATCTTTTACAGGACACAAAAAAGCCCCCGTGTAAACGAGGGCCTTTTACTCAAACAGCTACTACCTCGACTAGCGAACTTATTTGATTGCAAGGAAACGATAAACTGAAATTGCTAGTCGGGAGTTCCCATAGGTAAGTTGGAAAAGGAGTTCAAATTTAACGTCATGCTGTCCATGAAACCAACTAACAACAAGTTCGTTCATTTACCTTTAGATGCCGAACAGTCGTTATTTTAGCCAGGATGCCCAATTTATGAATACCGTACGGATTGGAAGGGAGAGCGGTGCCGCATCCGGCTTCGTTAGTGGTGCTAGCTGGAAACAGGCTGCGATTGATAGCAAAACCAAGTACATGTATCAAGTTATTTCGTGCGGTTTACATGGTTTTGTGAGGTTAATGCTTTACTTACGCCATTCCATAGCTCGATGCGTCGTTTCAGGCATTGAATCGTCGCGTGCTCGGCTTCCTCCCAGTAGGTCGGGTTGTTTCCGCAAAGCGTAGCCGTCATTTCCAACGCTAGCTTACTGTGATGATCCCCATCCACTTCGATATGTCGTTCCAGGTAATACTTAAAAAGGGACACGTTTTCGGGAAAGTCCTTGTGGATGTCTTCTACCAACGATAAAAACATGGCGGGTATTAAATCCTCACGGCCAAAGGTAAATACCGCTGCCAGGACGTTGGGTTTTTGACCGGAAATAACAGAAAAGGTAAAATCCACAAAGTCTTGTGCCGCTTTTGGTGTCCCGGCCGCACGATAAGCCTCCTCCATCGTGCGGCTAGCCTGCACGGAAGCCATGAACTTCTCAAATTCCAGTGTATCCGCATTGCATTTTTTCATGGCTTCCAGATACAGTTCAAAATGACTTTTTCGTAGACCATTTGAATCGACGTCTGATTCCTCCCCAACAACGATTTCGTTGATCAGGTATCTTGTATTTTGATTCCCTACCGGAAACCAAGGTACACTGGTACAGGTAAGTTTATTTTGAAGCGCTTTTAGCAAGGACATAAAATCCCAAACCGCATAAATATGATACTGCATAAAAACAGTTAAATCGTCGAGAGAAGTGATTGATGAGTACACCTTGTGGTGGATAATTTCCTCTTGTAAGGGTTTAATTTTTTCTTTTAAAGCTACTATTTTTTGTTCTATTTGTATAACGTGCATATTTGCCTTTTTATTAATTTAGTATAGAAAAACCGTTTTGCTGGTAAATTGTTTTTAACCGAATTCAGGTGGCAAAGAAAGTGGAAGAAATTGTAAATTAAGTTCGCCCGCTTTAAATCCGGCATTTTTTACTGCTATTTTAAAAGATATTTTTGTGCAGGGAACGAAACGGTAGTCAACCTTTCTTCTCGGAAGGAAACGATCGCCACTATATAAAGCGCATACGTAGATCAACCCCCTATTTTATACCGGTAAAGTGCTTCCCACCTGTCAATTTAAGTAAAGATCCAGCCCCCCTTCGACCTGCGATTATGGATAATTTCTCAGGTTTTAGTAAGTAATCGGGGTCAAACGAACCACTAGAAATCACAAAATGTTGCTAAACAAGCGTATTTGCTTTATTGCATAACCTGCCGTTTTGTTTTCCTGCTTGAGGCAGGAGCCCGTGGGTTGGCCCCATAAGCAATCATCTTGGAAGGAGCATTGAATTTCTCCAGGTAGATTTGCTACATCTCGTCGGAGTCTGTGATCAACTGATCGAAGAGTTTAGTGGAGAGGCGGGAAGCAAACAAGTAGTATCGGGCACCAAGGCCTTTCCACTTTGGTCGGAGCCATTCCAGCCCAATCAAATTGATGGCCGAGGGTTTCCCGGAAATCTTGGTAAGAATACCGAAAGGGCCATTGGCACTGTTGATGACAAAGACCACGTCTACCTTCGAAAAGCTGACGTGAATTATAGACAGCAGGGAATTGGTAAGCTGACTCAGGGATTTGGTATCGACACAGGGTATGTAAACCAAGTTAATTCCATTGACTTTTTTGGGCTTTTCTTCAAATAACGGAGCATGACAATAGACCGTTATTGCAATCCCCCGTTGGACCAATCGTTCTCCCATTTCCGTTACAAAAGTCTCGTACCCTCCGTATACGTACGGATATCCCCTTTTTCCTACAATCCCAACATGCAACGGCTTGCTGTTTTTTGACATACTTTTACATAAAAGGGTTTATGGGTGTAAACGATTCGACTTTTGCATAAATGGTTTCTGCTCGGTTTTTGCTATCCATTCGTTTCGGTAAACTAATGAACCTACGCTACAGGACGTAAAAAAATGCCCTCTTTTTTTACGAGGGCATTTTACTCAATCAGCTATCACCTCGATTAGCCAATTTAATTTATTGCAAGGAATTCGATAAACTAAATTTAATAATCAAGGCGTACCTATAGGTCACTATTTTTAGTACTGTAAATGTAGATTAGTGTCTTTCATGAACCAACTAATGGATGTTTCGTTCATTTACCTTAGGTAACACCTGGTATTAAATTTTGTAATGATAGTGTGCCGACGAGGGATTGGTGTCGATATATTCGTTTTAAAACGGCATTCCATGCTATCTATACCGATTTCCTACCGTTTCACGCGGCCCCGCCTGGTTCGGCTGATAGCCTCGTATACACCATCCCATAGCTCGACGATGCGTCATTTCAGGCATTGAATCGTCGCGTGTTCGGCTTCCTCCCTGCGTACCGGGTCGTTGCCAAATAGATCCGCGGTCATTTCCAATCAGGGTGCCAATCATCCTGAATTCTCATATGAATATATTAAATCAAAGAAGTTTCCCTTTGTGTATAAAAGGTGGGACTTCCAGAAGTTTGAGGTAAATATGTTATCTGAGGAAATGGAACAGTAGGTATATGAAGAGCTAATCAAATCGGCAATTTAAAGCCCGTAAAAAAGGAGAAATTATTTTTGCCGTTTTGAGATTTCCCTTTTTTTTGACGCATAGATTGAATTTAACTTTCTGGTAAAAACTTCTAATTCTTCAGAAACTAATTTGATGTTTTTAACTATTTATTCTTGATGATCTGCTTCTGCTTCCTTCAAATCATCAAATAAACTTACCAGGCCTACCATTGTTGTCACAGATCGTCTAAGGATATGGGAAATATCAAATGCAATACCCTCTAAAGTGGCTTCATAATCCTTATAAAGGCTAATGTCTTGTATTGTACCATAAAAAATGATGCTTCCATCATTTTGCTTCTCCGGAGTTGCTATTATTCTATGGTAATGGGTAACCTTTTTTTTTGTCAAAAATTCTATATTCTACATTCCAATCCTTAAGGTTGAAAATTGACTCCTCTAAAGATACTCGAACAGCCTCGATGTCTTCAGGGTTTACTTGGTCAAATATTATTTCAGGATTATCTTTTAATATATTCGGATCATAATTTGCGTGTAGCTTGGACATTCCGTTGCTAAAAAAGTCAAAAATCATTTTTTTTTGGGATTTAATTCTGAGTTGAAAAATCACCACCGGAACTTTGTTTGTCAGCTTTTTGAGCCTTAGTGCATTGCTCTCAATTTCAAATTTTTGATTGACCAGGATTTTCAGAAATAACGTAGCCAAAGCGTTCATCCTTAGAAATATCTTCAATAACCAAAACATCCTCAGGTGTATGCAAGACATGCTGACAAATGGATTTTTTCCGTAGTACTCCATTTTCTTCTATACCTATTTTTGCCTTATACCATTGCCTATCGGTGTCAATGAAGGTTATCAATGAAATTGGAGTGCCACAGATTAAGGATGCGATTTGGGAAATATCATCTAATTCTTGTTCTGGCTAAGTATCCAAAATTTTGTAATTCAAAAGTTCATTTAATCTTTGGTTTTCATCCATTTGGGGTTTCCATGTTTAAACAGTTAAACTTGGTTCTTTCAGTGTGGATAAAGGGTTCTTATCGGTGTACCGATCGGCTCAACTGTTATTGTTATAAATGAAAAATTAATTACTGTTTAAAACAAATATAGCAATTATTAAGAGTTTTTGAAAAACGAGCCTTTTACCATGCAACATTCGCAGAATTTAAGGGAGGGGAATGCTCCAGGGAAAATGAAGACAAACACCTTATTTTCTCCCAGGTTCATCATGCTATAGCAATGATTATTTTTGCGAAAAAATGCAGAGGAAAGGAGGGTATGTGAAAAAACAACAGCATTTGATGAATCAGTCATCACCAGAAGTGTATCCGCTGCCTTCGTTGAGATTGTCTCCAAGGGAGCATTCAGATTTACGCCTGATGGCAGCTTTGAGGGCCAAGCATCTCAGATTAGGATCCATCATAGGGATTCCACCCGAAGCAGTGAAACCAGGAAACTAAACCAAAAAGAAACAGACCAGGGCCGCTCCGGGTCATCTATCAGCGAAGACCTCCAAGGTAAAGATTCCAGTAGTGATGAAGAGAAGGAAGTCAAATGAAAGCCCAATTTCTTCTTGCGGATAGGGCTAGCCTTGGGTCTCCTGCCCCCGGTTGTGAATTATGATTAATGCAAAGATGGGGTCAGCGGTACACCTGCCAAGGGTACGCTGCGCCCGTTCAAAAAAATAGGGTTTTCCGGAGGAAGCCTTCCACCATTTTTTAGCCCGGCCCTTGTCTTGAATGTCCCTGGCAGCCCCATTCACTTAGGCATAATCAAATTAAAAACCTTAAACAGTAAAAGTCATGTCACAATTTGAAAAAACCTACATCGGCAAAGGAACTCAGGTAAAAGACCTCAACATCATCAGGGTATCCATCTCCAAAGAAACACTGGAGCAAATCCTTAAAAATCACATGGTCGACTACGATGGCAAAGAATACCTGGTATTTGAAGTTGCCTCGCTAAAAGAGCCGGATCAATTCGGAAAAACCCATACGGCTTATATCAGTAAAAAGGTGGCTCCTCCCAAAGGTGGAAAGGTCAGGAAATCGAAATCTTGATAAAAAGCCCTCCGGGGCTTTTTTTTGGTTCAGGAGCCTGGATAATTGGATATTCATTTCTATAAAGAGGGATACACCAGAAGCATAGATTACGCTTTGCAGTGTTCATTTTTTGGAGAGATTGTTAAACAGAGAAAAAGGTTGCTGGTGAAGAAAAATTGAATTTTAATGTTTAAATTATTAACTCAAAAATGTTAATTAAATAGACAATGAAAGACATCTCCCTGATCGTAATGCAGTTGAAAAACCGGCAAGTCCAGATAGACCGGAAAATCAACCTGCTGATAGACCAAAACCTGGATCCCTTTCCCTTTAAAGATTGGATAAGGGGAAAAAACTGATCGAACTGATTAAAAAGGTGCTGCAATCCATAGAAGAAGACAACCTGATCCAGGCAGGCATGCTTATCAGGGATTTGGAAATAGAAGGACTAAAACTGGATCTTTGAGGCCTACCTATTATCTTTGCAGCAACTAATCCAAACAGTTATATCGTCTTTACATTACTTTTTTCGGGATGGCAGCTGTCTGAAGTTCAGCATAAACATGGGGTGCGACCTTTTTTGAGCAGAAAAGGTTTTAATCTCGTCAGCCTGGGAGCCTTTGCCTGCTATATCCTGGGTGCTTTCGCTTCTTTGGGATTCTTTTTTGAAAGGATACAATGAAAAAATAGTAGGAGTTGATCCGACAATAATTAGTGTCTTCTTTCTTCCAGTTTGCGGATCAGTGCTTCGTTCCTGCGCTCGAGCTCCCGGATCTTTCTATCGGAATGGGATTCCTTGGGTTTAGATAGGGAATAGATAAACCAAACCCAAACAACCATGGCCACAATCAACCCCGGCCATTCGTTATCACTGCCCAAAGCGCCAAACATGGCTGCCACACAGATAAAGGAAACGATGAAAAGTTTGATCAGGAATTTCATAACCGTAAGCTTTAAAATGATACCTTAAGGTACTTATTTTTGGAGTGAAATGAAAATGTTTAATTGAAAAAAAATGAATATAACCTACTTATTATTAATGCATTATCCCTCAAATCAGTGGTATGGTCTAATAAAATTGAAGTAAGAGCCCAATCTTGGCTGATTAATTAGTTTGAGAAGGGTAGGGGTAAGCGTTAAAAAACTAGGTTGAGTGGGTAACATGAATTTATACCGGAAATTATTTACGTGCTGAACGGGAAATCAAACTCGTCTGATTCAAGGAAATTACAAATTAACGGTAACTAGGGAAATCAAAAAATCAAATAAATTGCCCCACAAATAGCCCCACATAAAAAAAGAAGAACCCTAACAGCCTCATAATTAAGCCATTAGGGTTTCTTCTTGCGGAATGGACGGGACTCGAACCCGCGACCTCCTGCGTGACAGGCAGGCATTCTAACCAGCTGAACTACCACTCCAATATTTTATATTTCAAAGTTCGAACCAGCGACCTTCCCGACGAGTCGGGACATTCTAACCAGCTGAACTACCACTCCAATAT
>Ga0008836_101009_pt1 | contig 11943 bp, 8 predicted proteins | sample HotLakConsUCCR28_FD_62214 | JGI IMG/M metagenome (GOLD analysis project Ga0008836, IMG submission 62214) | Hypersaline microbial mat communities from Hot Lake, Washington, USA - Hot Lake Consortium UCC-R28 (Hybrid Assembly) ... | reverse complement strand
GGGCGAGGCGACCGAGCCGCTGTCCAGATGATCGCGCCCGATGACGACGGGAGCCTTCAACTCTCCGCTCGCGACCATTTCATTGAAGGCGAGACCCGCCCGATGCCGGTCGCCCAGCCCGATCCAGCAGATGCGCGCGGGCAGGCCCTGAAACGCGATCCGCTCGCGCGCCATGTCCAGCCAGTTGTGCAGATGGGCGTTGTCGGGGAACAACTCCTTCATCTTCTGATCGGTCTTGTAGATGTCCTCGGGGTCGCCGGAGAGGGCGCACCAGCGGAACGGACCGATCCCGCGGCAGAAGAGCGGGCGGATGTAGGCGGGCACGAAACCGGGGAAGGCAAAGGCGTTCTCCAGCCCCTCCTCCAGCGCCACCTGTCTGATATTATTGCCGTAATCGAGCGTGGGCACGCCTGCGTTCCAGAAATCGACCATCGCCGCGACATGGGTCTTCATGCTGGCGCGTGCGGCCTTTTCCACGGCCTTTGGGTCGCTTTCGCGCTTGGCGCGCCAGTCCGCCAGCGTCCAGCCCTGCGGCAGGTAGCCGTTGGTCGGGTCATGCGCGCTGGTCTGGTCGGTGACGATATCGGGGCGGATGCCGCGGCGGAAAAGCTCGGGGAAGACATCGGCGGCATTGCCCAGAAGGGCGACCGATTTCGCCTCGCCCGCCTTGGCCCAGCGGTCGATCATCGCAAGCGCCTCGTCGAGGCTGTCGGTCTTTTCGTCCACGTAGCGGGTGCGCAGGCGGAAATCGATGCTGTCGGGGTTGCACTCCACGGCCAGGCAACAGGCCCCCGCCATGACCGCGGCCAGCGGCTGCGCGCCGCCCATGCCGCCAAGCCCGCCGGTCAATATCCATTTGCCCGTAAGGTCGCCGCCGTAATGCTGGCGGCCCGCCTCGGCAAAGGTCTCGTAGGTGCCCTGAACGATGCCCTGCGTGCCGATGTAGATCCACGACCCCGCAGTCATCTGGCCGTACATGGCCAGACCCTTCTTATCCAACTCGTTGAAATGGTCCCAGGTCGCCCAATGCGGCACGAGGTTGGAATTGGCGATCAGCACGCGTGGCGCGTCGGCATGGGTCTTGACGATGGCGATGGGCTTGCCCGATTGCACGACCAGCGTTTCGTCGGCCTCCAGCTCCTTGAGGCTGGCGACGATGGTGTCGAAATCCTCCCATGTCCGGGCCGCGCGACCGATGCCGCCGTAGACCACCAACTCGTGCGGGTTCTCGGCCACGTCCGGATGCAGGTTGTTCATCAGCATCCGCAAGGGCGCTTCGGTCAGCCAGCTCTTGGCATTCAGTTCCGTGCCGGTCGGCGGGAAGACATCGCGGGTGTTCTTGCGAGGGTCGCTCATCGGGGACTCCAGTCGGACAGGATTTCGAGAATGGACTTGAGATGCGCACGGGTGCGATCGGCGGTGGCTTCGACGTAGTCCCAGGGCGCGCGTTCCAGCATGTAGGTGGACTGCGCCAGTTCCATCTGGACGGCGTGCAGCCTGTCGGCGGGGCGGCCGTAGTGGCGCGTCGTCCAGCCGCCCTTGAAGCGCCCGTTGAGGATCGTCGAATAGCCCTCGGCGCCTTGGCAGATGCGTTCGACGGCCGCTTCGACCGACGGGGCGCAGGCGGCGCCGGAATTCGTGCCGATGTTGAAATCGGGCAAGGTGCCGTCGAAGAGGAAGGGGATTTCCGACCTGATCGAGTGGCAGTCGTAGAGCACCGCGAAGCCGTGGATCGCCCTGACGCGGTCCAACTCGGCCTGCAGCGCGGCGTGGTAGGGTGCATGGTAGGCCGCGCAGCGCCGGGCCACTTCGGCGGCATCGGGTTCCTGCCCGTCACGATAGATCGGCCGCCCATCGAAGTCCGTCAGCGGGCAAAGCCCGGTGGTGTTCTGCCCGGGATAGAGGCTTTCGCCCGACGGGTCGCGGTTCACGTCGATCACGTAGCGGTGGGTCGTGGCGCGTACGCTTGTCACATTCTCCACCAGCCCGGCGTAAAGCCGGTCGATATGCCAATCGGTATCGGCCAGCGCGCGCCCGGTGTCGTTCAGCCGCGCAAGGCAGTCGGGCGGCACATCCGTACCGGTGTGGGGCAGGCCCAGGACAAGCGGGCTGTCGCCGCACACGATCTCGATCAGGCTCATAGGGTCAACTCCAGGCCGGCGGCACGCGCGAGGCTGTCCTCGGCGATGCAGGTCGCCGCGGCCCTCAGATCTGGGGCGAGGTAGCGATCCTGCTGCAGGCTCGGGACCGATCGGCGCAGGCAGGCCATGACCGCCTGCAGCGGCGCGGAGGTCGTCAGCGGAGCGCGCTGTTCGATGCCCTGGGCGGCGCACATCGCCTCGACCCCCAGGATCGTCGTCAAGTTGGCCGTCATTCGCGCCAGCCGCCGCGCGCCGTGAGCGGCCATGCTGACATGGTCCTCTTGGTTGGCGGAGGTCGGCGTGCTGTCGGTGGAGCAGGGATTGGCGAGGTGCTTGTTCTCGCTCATCAGGGCGGCGGTGGTGACTTCGGCGATCATCAGGCCGGAATTCAGGCCCGGTTCCGGCGTCAGGAAGGGTGGCAGGTCGAAGGACAGGGTCGGGTCCACCATCAGTGCCACGCGGCGCTGCGCGATGGCGCCGATCTCGGCCACGGCCAGCGCGATCTGGTCGGCGGCGAAGGCCACGGGTTCGGCATGGAAATTGCCGCCCGACAGGATCTCGCTCGTCTCCGCGATCACCAGCGGATTGTCGGTGACGGCATTCGCCTCGATCTCGAGCGTGCGGGCCGCATAGCGCAGAAGGTCGATGGCGGCCCCTGTGACCTGCGGCTGGCAGCGGATGCAATAGGGGTCCTGCACGCGGGTGTCGCCATCGCGGTGGCTGTCGCGGATCGCGCTGCCCTCGAGCAGGGCGGCCATGGCGGTGGCCACGTCGATCTGGCCCTGATGCCCGCGCAGGGCGTGGATGGCGGGGTTGAGGGGCGCGGTCGATCCCATGATCGCATCGGTGGCGAGCGCCGAGGTGACGACCGCGCCGCGCGCCGCGCGCCACGCCCCGAACAGACCGACAAGCGCGCAGGCGGTGGAGAATTGCGTGCCGTTGATCAGCGCGAGCCCTTCCTTCGGGCCAAGCACCACCGGCGACAGCCCGGCCTGCGCGAGGGCCGCGGCCCCCGGCATGGTCTCGCCGCGATAGCGCGCCTCGCCCTCGCCGATCATGACGGCGGCCATATGGGCCAGCGGCGCAAGGTCGCCCGATGCGCCGACCGATCCCTGAACCGGGATGAGCGGCAGAACCCCGCGCTCGAGCATCGCCTCGATCTGCGCGCAGATCTCCCAGCGCACGCCCGAGGCACCGCGGCCCAGCGACAGCAGTTTCAGCGCCATCATCAGCCGCACGGTGGCCGGTTCCAGCGGCTCGCCGACGCCGCAGCAATGCGACACGATCAGGTTGCGCTGCAAGGTCTCGGTGTCATCGGGCGCGATGCGCACGGAGGCCAGCTTGCCGAAACCGGTGTTCACGCCATAGACCGGCGTGTCGCCCCGCGCGGCCTTTTGGATCACGGCCGCCGAGGCCTCCACCGCCGGGCGGGCCGCGGGGTCCAGCCGCGCCGGGGCCTCGGAGCGCCACAACGCCTCGAGTTCGGCCAGGGAGGTGGCGCCCGGTATCAGGGTGTGGGTCATGCGGCTCCTCCGAAGATGCGCGAATGCAATGGGTTGATGCCGATGCCGTAGGACAGCTCTGCCGGGTCGGTGATGTCCCAGATCGCAAGGTCCGCCCGCATGCCGGGCGCGATCACGCCGCGATCGGTCAGGCCAAGCGCGCGGGCGGCGTTGCGGGTGGTGCCGGCCAGCGCTTCGGCCGGGGTCAGGCGGAACAGCGTGCAAGCCATGTTCATCGCCAGCAAAAGCGAGCCCAACGGCGACGAGCCGGGGTTCCAGTCGGTGGCCACGGCTATCGGCACGCCATGGTCGCGGAACGCTTGGACCGGCGGGGCCTGCGTTTCGTGGATCGTGTAGAATGCGCCCGGCAGCAGGACGGCGACGGTTCCCGCAGCGGCCAGGGCGCCGGCATCTTGCGCCGTGGCATATTCCACGTGGTCCGCGGACAAGGCGCCGTAGCGGGCCGCCAGCGCGGTGCCGCCGATGTGGCTGAGCTGTTCGGCGTGCAATTTCACCGGCAGCCCAAGCGCTTGCGCCCGGTCGAAGACGCGGGCGATCTGGGAAGTGTCGAAGGCGATCCCTTCGCAGAACCCGTCGACGGCATCGACCAGCCCTTCGGCATGGGCGGCCTCGAGCGCGGGCAGGCAGACGGTGTCGATGTAGGCGTCGGCCTCCGCGCCCGCAGGCACCGCGTGAGCGCCGAGGAAGCTGGTCACCACGGTGATCGGGCGTTCCCGCCCAAGGGCGCGGGCGACGCGCAGCATCTTCAATTCGGTCTCGATGTCGAGGCCATAGCCCGACTTGATCTCGACCGTGCCGACGCCTTGGGCGATGAGAGCGTCGATGCGGGGCAGGGCGAGGGCGAGCAACTCGACCTCGCTCGCGCCGCGTGTCGCGGCGACGGTCGAGACGATCCCGCCACCTGCGCGGGCGATTTCCTCGTAGCTGGCGCCGTTCAGGCGCATCTCGAACTCGCGTGCGCGGTTGCCGCCGTGGACGATATGGGTGTGGCAGTCGATCAGCGCGGGCGTGATCACGCGACCCGCGTGGTTGTGGCGCGGCAGCCCTGCATGCGCGGGCGGCAGATCGGCCTCTGGGCCGACCCAGGTGATGCGGTCGCCGATCATCACGATGGCCGCGTCTTCGAGCAGGCCATAGCCCTCGGCGCTGTTCGCCAGTGTGGCGACCTTTGCCCTGGTTATGACATAACTCTGCGCCATCGGTTGCCCTTGAAATATATCCTAGTTAAAATTAATATGTCGCTACATAAAAATGTCAATGGAGTTGTCGGAGTGCAGGTAATTCATGCAAAACAGGCCCTTACACCGGGCGGCTGGCAATCCGATCTCGAGGTGGCGATTGGCCCGGATGGTCGAATCGAGCAGGTCGGCCCGGCCTCGTGCGAGGCGACCCACCGCACCGCGGTGTTGCTGCCTGCGCCGCTCAACCTGCACAGCCATGCCTTTCAGCGGGCGATGGCGGGCCTGACCGAAGCCCGCGGCCCCGATCCGCGCGATAGCTTCTGGAGCTGGCGCCGCCTGATGTACAGGTTTCTCGATCAGCTGACGCCCGATGACGTCGAGGCTATCGCCGGGCTCGTCTTCATGGAGATGCTCGAGGCGGGATACGGCGCGGTCGCCGAATTCCACTACCTGCACCATGACGTGGGCGGCAGGCCCTATGGCGCGCTTGCCGAGATGTCGGAGAGGATCGTTGCGGCCTCGGAACAGGCCGGGATCGGCCTGACCCTGCTTCCGGTGCATTACCAATACGGCGGCTGCGACCTGCGGCCGCTGAACGGCGGACAGCGGCGGTTCGGCAACGACCCCGAGCGGTTCCTGCGCCTGCACGCCGACGCAGCGGAGATCATTGCCCGCGGCCCCGCCGACAACGTCATCGGCATGGCCCCCCATTCACTGCGCGCGGTCGATCCCGTGGGCTTGCGCACGATTCTGGCGCAGGCACAGTCCGGCCCTGTTCACATGCACCTTGCTGAACAGGTGGCCGAGGTCGACGAGGTTCTGGAGCATCTTGGCGCGCGCCCAACCGAATGGCTGCTGGCCAATCATGCGGTCGACGCGCGGTGGTGCCTGATCCACTGCACGCAGATGGACGAGGCCGAGACGACCGCGCTGGCGCGGACCGGTGCCGTGGCAGGGCTGTGCCCGATCACGGAATCGAGCCTCGGCGACGGCATCTTCAACGGAACGACCTACCTGGGCGCGGGGGGCGCGATCGGGTTCGGATCAGATTCCAACATCCACATCGCGCTGTTCGACGAGTTGAAGACGCTGGAATACTCGCAACGCCTGCGCGACCGCTCGAGGGCCGCCCTTGCGACGCCCGACCGCTCCACCGGCCGCGTGCTCTACGATGCCGCCTCGGCGGGCGGCGCGCAGGCCGGTGGCCGCGACAATGGCCGGATCGCGGTCGGGGCGCTCGCGGACCTCGTCGGGCTGGACGACGACAACGAATGGCTTTGCAACCGCCATGGGGATGCCACGCTCGACAGCCTGATCTTCGGCGGCGGTGGAAAAGCCTGCATCCGCGATGTCTGGAGCGCCGGGCGCCACGTCGTGGGCGAGGGTCGCCATTTCCGGCGCGAGGCGATAATTGAACGCTACAAACAAACTATGACGCGGCTGGAGGCCGATATTTGAACGTCGAGACGCGCCTTTCCTGGATGGATGTCCGCGACGAGATCCGCGCGCGGATTCTGAGCCGGACGTATGCGCCGGGCGACAAGCTGCCCCGCGACGAGGATATTGCGCTCGAACTGGGCTGTGCGCGCACGACGGTGCACCGCGCGATGCAGGACCTTTCCGCAGCCGGTCTGGTCGAGCGCAAGCGCAAGGGCGGCACCCATGTCCGCACCGATCCCGTCACCCGCGCCACCTTCGACATTCCGATCACCCGGCGCGAGGTCGAACAACGGGGCGCCAAGTACAATTATCAGCTCATCAGCCGCGATCTGGCGGAAACGCCGATCGCGGTCATGGCGTGTTTCGGGATCCAGCAGCCTGTACAAATGCTGCACGTGAAAGCGCTACACCTCGCCGACAACCGGCCCTACATCTTCGAGGACCGCTGGATCGACCCGGCGTCCTGCCCCGAGATCCTGGGCGTCGATCTGACCAGCGAAAGCGCGAATGAATGGCTTGTCCGCAACAAGCCCTACAGCCGCATCGAAGTCAGGTTTTCAGCGATGAACGCCGAAGGCGAAAGCGCCAAGCACCTCGCGACACCCGTTGGCGCCGCCTTATTCGTCATCGAGCGGACGACCTGGATCGGCGAGGCTCCGATCACGACGGTACAGGCCGTGGCCGCCCCGGGCTATCAGCTCTCAGCCAGGAACTGAGCAGTCCGGATCGGCGGGCGGTCAACCGACTGCCCTGGAAAAGACCTTCAGTTATACTTTAGATCTCTTGGATGTGGTGCACCTTGTCGACCTGACCCTTCTTCAAGCAAGGCCATGCCGGTTAGACGCTCCAATGCCTCGTCGACGGGCTTTCTGTGGTTGCGCTCGAGCTATCCATTCCACTTCTCCATCAGTTGGAAGAGTCGTACTAAGAAGCCTTGGGACAAGATCACGCTTCGGCTCCGCCTCTCAAGGATGACGCTCAATCCGTCCCAAACGCCGCCGAATGCCTGTCGTTGCAAGGGGTAGGGTAGCGGCACGTCTCTCGTGTGCGTATGGTGTGCACTACGGGTCCGTCCCAAGTGCTGGCGGGTCCAAGGAGATTGCTGAATGCCCTTGAACGCAGCCACACAGGCAGCGCGCCTATCTTCTGCCCCTATGATGGACTGGACCGACGGTTCGAAAAGGCTATGATTTTTCAGTTTCCTAAGGCCATGTTGTAACTCGTGTTGTAAATCATGTTGTAAGTCCGTCCCGGCCGCCCGCACAAAAAACAGGCAGGAAATCTGACAGGTCAACGTCGGATGACCCCATTTTTAAATTTAATTTCAGATGGTTGGGATTGGGCTGGAAAGATCTTGCCCAATTTTTCGTCGACGGAGTTTTGGCCAGCTGGATTGGACGGATCGAGGCGGCGAAAAAAACCCTCGGCAGATCACTTCCAGCGGGTGTTTTGGGCCCCAGGACGAGCTTCCTCTGAAGAGCCGAAGATCACTACTTGAAGGCGTCCCGCTCGTACAGCGCGACCTCGCGACGCTTGTCGAGATAGATGGCGAGATCCGAGAGGTGGACGCCCTTCGCGCTTTTCTGACTGCGCTCCGATCGCACCAGCGGCAGATCGATTTCACCGGAACTGACCTTCCTGAGGAACTTCGGCAAGGTCAGATGGGAAAAGTAGTCTTTGCAGACCGCATCGACCGGCACGACCGCGCGGCCATCATATTGAGCCATCAGGAGAAAAAGCGTGTTCATCGGTCAGTCTCGGTGGTTTCTCTGCTCCGCATCCTGACCTCAGCCACGTTGTCCATCAATGCGAGCGGGCGGCGGTGTTTGGTGTGATCAGGGACCTTGATCGTGAAAAGGGCGGCAATCGGCGGCGGAAGGGGGCGAACAAATAGGACAGAATGCGATCAAATCGGCGGACTTCCTGCGGACGTTCACCGGGTTTCCGAGAGCCAGAGGCGGGCAGGGGTGCCGTGACGGGTTGAAGGCTGGAGGAGAGGCTTCCGGCGCCCGTCGCGGAGGTTTCCCAATGAATACCGAAATTATCGATGCCGGGCGTGACATGAGCGGCGGCTACAAGGTGGATGTGTCGCGCGGCACGAACGTGGACCGCGTGTCGTCGGAGTGGTTCTCGCGGCCGGATGACGAGCGGTATCTGTCGCTCGACGATCTGTTCGCTTCGGTCAAGGGCCGGGCGGAGCGGAGCCGGACGCGCACGGTGGAGAGCGCGGCGATCCGGGTCGAGGCGCATCGGGACAACCCGGAGAAGTTGGGACTGGTCTTGCCCGACACGGATGAGCCCATCGCGCCGACGCATTGGAGTTTCGGCCAGCTCTCGAGCCTCGTCGGCGCGCCCGCGGCCTATCTGCGGCAGCTGCCCGCGCCGCTCGCGGGGATCAACCTGCAATACGGGCTGACGAACCACCGGGCCGAGCAGATCAAGACCATGGAGGTCGCGGATGGCCGCACGGAACTGCGCGCGGTGACCGGCCCGGACTACGGCCGCATCTACGACCATGAACTGGTCTCCGCCGTGCAGCGCATCGCGGGCAACGGCACGGGCGACACGCGCTGGAAGGTGCCGGGCGTGCTCGACTGGTCGACCGGCATCTACAACCCCTGCGTGGACGTGACGAAAGAGACGACGACGCTCTACGCCTCTGACCGCGACGTGTTCCTGTTCCTTGTGGATGACCTCAACCCGATCGAGGCGGGGCTGCTGCCCGACGGCTCGCCCGACTTCTACTTCCGGGGGTTCTATTGCTGGAACTCCGAAGTGGGTGCCAAAACGCTCGGCATCGCCAGCTTCTACCTGCGCGCCGTCTGCCAGAACCGCAACCTCTGGGGCGTCGAGGACTTCCAGGAAATCACCATCCGGCACTCGAAATACGCCGCCTCCCGCTTCGCCCACGAGGCCGCCCCGGCGCTCAGCCGCTTCGCCGAGTCCTCGCCCGCGCCCTTCATCGACGGCATCCGCGCGGCGCGAGAGAAGATCGTCGCGCGGTCAGAGGAGGACCGTCAGGACTTCTTGCGGAAGCGCGGGTTCTCGAAGGCAGAGACGGGGCGGATCGTCGAGTCGGTGCTGGCCGAGGAAGGCCGCCCGCCCGAGAGCGTCTTCGACTTCGTGCAGGGGATCACCGCGGTGGCCCGGTCGAAGCCGCAGCAGGATGCGCGGCTGGTCATGGAGGGGAAGGCGAAGGTGTTGCTGGAGAAGGCGGACTGACCGCGAAAATCTCTTGGAGGTGCCGCCATGGTTGCCAGACACCATCAATCGGAGCAAAGTCCACAAGATCGAAGACTGGTAAACCGGCGGCGCCTCTCAAATTGGAAGCTCTGAGTACACATGCCTAAGCAGACAATTTCTCAGAATATCGGGCGCGAAGGCGAAAAATGGTTTGAGGCTCAATTACCATCTAGTTGGATAGCTCAACGACCTACGGAAGACATTGGAATAGATCGACAGATTGTCATTTGCGAAGATGGCACCCTCAACGGCCTTGAGTTTCGCGTTCAGATCAAGAGCCATATGCATTTAAGGCGACGTGAATCTAGCATTGTCGAGAGATTTGAACGCCAAAAGTTGGTTCAACTGGTCACAGGCTTTGTTCCAACACTGATCGTCGTTTATGAATCTCATTCGAAAATGGGTTACTGCGCGTGGCTTAATCAGCTTGTCGGTGCCGACATAGATCTATTGAGTGCGAAGCGCGATAATATTCAATTGAGAATACCAGAATCGCGGCGAGTTGCTCCGGGACTTTGGCCGGGTCTTGGTCACGAGGTGCGCGGTTTGACCGCAGCACTTGGTCGCCGCGTGCACGCGGCAGAGCGATCATTCCCTATCTTGCGGTTTGTACATGAGATAAGCGAAGCGCTTAGGCTATTCGACTTCGTGGCTGAAAATTGGGCTCACCGAGGAGATCACCAATCCGAGAAGGCCATATTCCTGCATGCTTCGGAAATCGTTTGTCACGTGAATGTTGTGCGAGCAATTTTCGACCTTATGGAAGAACTACCTAGGGAACTCTATTCAATCCAAGGACTCGATGACTTCGCTACGCGGTGGATTGAAAGCTGTGAAGAATTCGCGCCAGGTTTCCGTTCCCTTGTTGAGTATCGGCAGGAAGGCCTATTGGAGCATGCGATGGCAATGGACATCGACTTTGGAAGCATGTGCGAAAGGAGGAAAGGCTTCGTTCGGTCGGCCTTGGACGCACAGAAACAGATCACCAGTCTTGGGCTTGGATTGACTGCAAGCGATGCGCCTTCAGAATGAACTTCTGAGACCTGCAAGAGATGCCCGCAGAGTAAGAGGTGGGAAGGGTTTTCCGTGACGGGTCTGGAGGTCGGGAGAGAGGCTCTCGGCCGGCCCGTCCGGAGATATCCCGATGACCAAGCACCAGAAAATCACCCTCAGCGCCTCGCGCGACATCCCCTTCAACAAGCTGATGCTCAGCCAGTCGAACGTGCGCCACGTCAAGGCGGGCGTGTCGATCGAGGAACTGGCCGAGGACATCGCGCGGCGGACGCTGCTCAGCTCCATCACCGTGCGGCCCGTGCTGGACGACAGCGGTGCCGAGACCGGCATGTACACGATCCCCGCCGGCGGGCGGCGGTTCCGGGCGCTCGAGCTGCTCGTCAAGCAGAAGCGCATGAACAAGACCGCGCTGGTGCCCTGCATCGTGCGCACAGACGGGCTGGCCGAAGAGGACAGCCTGGCAGAGAACGTACAACGCGCGCCGCTGCACCCGCTGGACCAGTTCCGCGCCTTCCAGGCGATGCGCGAGAAAGGCCGGACCGAGGAGGAGATCGCCGCGGCCTTCTTCGTCTCGGCCAGCGTGGTCAAGCAGCGGCTGAAGCTCGCCGCCGTGGCACCATCGCTGCATGATGCCTATGCCGAGGAGGAAATGACGCTCGACCAGCTCATGGCCTTCACTGTCAATCCCGATCACGCACGGCAGGAGCAGGTCTGGGAGGCGCTGCAGCGGCACTATTCGCGGCAGCCCTACGAGATCCGCCGCATGCTGACCGAGGGTGCGGTGCGGGCTTCGGACAAGCGGGCGCAGTTCGTCGGGCTCGACGATTACGTCGAGGCCGGGGGCGAGATCCTGCGCGACCTGTTCCAGCAGGACGATGGCGGCTGGCTGCAGGATGCTGCCCTTCTCGACGTCATGGTGCGCGAGAAGCTGGCCGAGGAGGCCGAGGCGGTCCGTGTCGAGGGCTGGAAATGGGTCGACGTAGATACCGAGTTCCCCTACGGCCACACCTTCGGGATGCGCCGGATCCATGGCGAGGCGGTGCCGATGACCCGTGAGGAGGCCGCCAGCTACCAGGCGCTGAAGGCCGAATACGACGCGCTTGAGGCGGAGCATGCGGAGGCCGACGAGCTGCCCGACGAGCTCGATGCCCGGTTGGGCGAGATCGAGGAGGCGGTGGAGGCATTCGAGGCGCGTCCGATCCGGTACGAGGCCGACGACCTCGCGCTGGCCGGGGCTTTCGTCAGCATCGACAGCTCCGGGCGGCTGCGCGTCGAGCGGGGCTATGTGCGAGCGGAGGATGAACCGGTCGAGGAAGTGGAAGATGTGGGCGAGGTCGCATCCGACCCGATGCCGGTCGCGGATATCGACGAGACCGCCACGTCCGCCCCTGACGACGAAGA
>Ga0008836_101008_pt1 | contig 11947 bp, 9 predicted proteins | sample HotLakConsUCCR28_FD_62214 | JGI IMG/M metagenome (GOLD analysis project Ga0008836, IMG submission 62214) | Hypersaline microbial mat communities from Hot Lake, Washington, USA - Hot Lake Consortium UCC-R28 (Hybrid Assembly) ... | reverse complement strand
GGAGGTGCCGGTATCGAAACGGTTCTCAGCCATGATGCGTCCTCCTCAGCGTGCGATCAGGATGACGATCCAGATCAGCAGGGTGAGCCCCACCGAACCGGCCAGCGTCAGTTTGGCCAGAAGGAAACGCTGCTCGGGCTCGAAGCCCTTGCCGAAATCCCAGACGAAATGGCGCAGGCCGCCGAGCATGTGATGCATCAGCGCCCAGGTAAAACCGAACAGGACGAGATAGCCGAACCACGAGCCGAAAAACCACGCCGAGCCGGCATAAGCCTCCGGCCCTGAAGCGATCGACAGGAAGAACCAGGCCAGCACCAGCGCACCGAGATAGAGCGCCACGCCCGTCACCCGATGGAAGATGGACATCGCCATCGTCCATGTCCAGCGATAGATCTGCAGATGCGGCGACAGGGGTCGCGGCGTCTGGTTGCGGGATTCGGCTTGCGCCATCCTTCATCTCCCGGTTACCGGCCTCGCGCTTCCGGTGCATTCACCACGCGAGCGCTGTCAATTCTTGCGTTGCTGCGTGCTTAAACAAACATAGGGCAATGGGCAATGCGGCAAGAGAACTAGTTTGTGACAATTCTAATATTTTGTAAGCGCCTCGGCCACCTTCGGGCCGCAACAAGGGCTGATGGCCTTCCTCGCACCCGGTCTGGCGCAGACGCGGCTGGTCAGTGCCGGAATATGCGTTACCCTGCCGCGAAAACACCGCTTCGGCAATGGTCGGAGGCGCCATGATCCCGGAGGAGACCGCATGAAACCCTTCATTTTCGCTACGACGCCACGCGTGATCTTCGGCGTCGGCAGCATTGCGCGGCTGCCGGAACATGCGGCGGCACTCGGGCCCTGCATTCTCATCGTCAGCGATCGCGGCATGGTCGAGACCGGGCTCGTGCCGCAGGTCGCGGAGACCCTGCATCGGGCAGGTCATGCCGTGGTGATCTTCGACGGTGTCGTCGCCGATCCGCCGGACAGCGTGATCATGGAGGCCTGTGCCATGGCGCGGGGCTGTGATGCGACAGGGGTGATCGGACTTGGCGGCGGTTCATCCCTTGATGCCGCCAAGCTTGTTGCGCTGCTTGCGGGCACGCCGCAGCAGCTTGACGACGTCTACGGAATAGGTCTCGCCAAAGGCCCGCGCCTGCCGCTTCTGCTCGCCCCGACCACGGCCGGCACCGGATCGGAAGTGACCCCGATCGCGATCGTCACGACCGGCGCGCACGAGAAGAAAGGCGTCGTCTCCCCGCTGCTGCTGCCTGATATCGCCCTGCTCGATCCCGAAACGACCCTCGGCCTGCCGCCGGCCTCCACCGCCGCCACGGGCGTCGATGCCATGGTTCACGCGATCGAGGCCTTCACCACCGCGAGCGCGAATGCCAACCCGGTCTCCCGCGCTCTTGCCCGCGAGGCCCTGCGGCTTCTGGGCGGGGCGATCACGCGCGCCGTGCACCAGGGCGACGATCTCGAAGCCCGCTCGGACATGTTGCTGGGCTCCATGCTGGCCGGGCAGGCCTTCGCCAATGCCCCCGTCGCGGCGGTGCATGCGCTGGCTTATCCGCTGGGCGGCCATTTCGGCATTCCGCACGGCCTTTCCAACGCCCTCGTGCTCACCCATGTGATGCGCTTCAACGCCCCCGCCTGTGGCGATGCCTACGCACTTCTGGGCGGCGACATCTTCCCCGCCCTGGCCGGCGGCAGCGATCCGCAGGCGGTGATCGACGCCGTCACGGCGCTCTCGGCCGATCTCGGCCTCGCGGCGCGCCTGCGCGATCTCGGCGTGCCGCGCGAGGCGCTGGAGACGCTCGCGGATGATGCGATGAAACAGACCCGACTTCTCGTCAATAATCCGCGCAAGGTCACGCGGGCGGATGCATTGGCCATCTATGAAGCTGCCTGGTGAGGGCGACGCAATGACCGGATCCGCCGGAAACGACACACGTCCGCGCCCCCTGCCCCGCGCCGCCTTCGCGCTGTTTCGTGCGATGCCCACGCGCTGGATGGACAACGACGTCTATGGCCATGTGAACAACGTGGTCTACTATTCCTATTTCGACACGGCGGTGAACGCCTTTCTCGTCGAGAACGGCCTGCTCGACATCGCCGGCAGCGATATCGTCGGCCTCGTGGCCGAGACCGGGTGCAGCTATTTCGAATCGGTCGCCTTCCCGGACGCGCTGGAGACAGGCCTCGCGGTGACGCGGCTGGGGCGCTCCTCGGTGACCTACCGCATCGGCGTCTTCCGCGAAGGCGCGCCGCGGACGGCGGCGCAGGGACATTTCGTGCATGTCTATGTCACCCGCGAGACGGGACGCCCCGCCGCGATACCAGATCCGGTGCGCAGCGCATTGGCGACATTGCTGATCACCGATTCTTAATAAAACACAATGACTGCTGATTGTGCACAATCAGCATGAGCGGCGACCGGCACCACCCATATCCTCGCCCGAAGCGCGGCCATTTCATCCCCATGGATGACGGTTGCAGCAAATGAGCGTCTGCGCGCAACCACAGCAATACGATGGCAGAAATTCATCTTAAAGATCAGCTTTCTGGAGTGCGTGGATCGGCATCCGATCAAAAATTCAGCGTTTGCCGCATTTTTCTGCTCGTTTCAAAGAATCGAGATGCAATTATTTATTGCGCATCCCACCGCCACGCGGCAAATTAACGTTAACAGATGGTAAACCTGCGGCGGAGCAATTTAGCGGTTCCCTTCACAATCGAAGGGCGCGATAGTCTCTGCGGCGGACGGAGGCGCTCCGATCGGGGCGGCAACCGAGATGAGGCGTAGCTATGAGTGTCAATACTGTCTCGCGATCGACTGAGCCATCGACGGAGACCCGCCCCGGTCTGCCGCTGAAGCGCGCAGGTGCGGGGGTGGATTTTTTCCGTCGCACATCCGGATTGCAGCAGCGCCCGACCCACCTCGAAGCCCTCGACGCCCTCAAGCAGGGCGGACACGGCGCACCGCCGAAATCCGAGGCGACGAACACGCGCATCCAGGCGCTCGCCGAAAGCATCAGCCACGAGCGTCATGAGGAAATCGTGGTCCATCTCGACGTGGAGCGTGCGACATACTGGTGCCACATGATCCCTACAGAGCGCCCGACCTATACACCCGCCCTGTTGCGCGGGTTGTCGGGTGTCCAGGAATCGTTCCATCGCCATTTCAATGCGGCTCGGGAAGCGGGGGCGAGCAGCGCGCCGTTTCGCTACATCGTCATTCGGTCACGTCATCCCGGCGTGTTCAACCTGGGCGGAGATTTGTCATATTTTTCTCAGGCTATCCTTGCGGGAGATCGTGACGCGCTGCACGCCTACGCGACAGCCTGTATCGATGTCGTCTACGCCAATTATGTCAATTACGAGTTGCCTGTCGTGACGATCGGGCTGGCCGAGGGCTCAGCCCTCGGGGGCGGTTTCGAGGCGCTGCTTTCCTGTGACGTCATCATCGCCGAAAAGGGAGCCCGCTTCGGTTTCCCTGAGGTCCTGTTCAACCTCTTCCCCGGAATGGGTGCCTTCAGCTTCCTTTGCCGCAAGCTCGGAGCAGCGGAGGCCGAGCGGCTGATCAACAGTGGTGAGACGTTCTCGGCCGAGGAGTTGCATGAGCGCGGCATAATCCACATCCTGGCTGAGCCCGGTGAGGGCGAAGCTGCGGTGGAGGCCTACACCGCCCGCAATCTGCGGCGCCATAACGCCCACTGCGCGATGTACGCGGCCTCGCGGCGTGCAGATGCCATTCCTTATGAAGAACTCGCCGATATCGTTTCGCTGTGGGTCGAGACAGCGATGCAGCTGACCGCAGCTGATCTGCGCAAGATGATGCGCATACTCGGAGCACAGCATCGCCGGGAAGCCAATGCACAGGCGGCTGCGAGCTGATATTTCCAAAAAAGGAAGCGCAGGTTTATTTAGGAATGATCCATTCCTGGCATTCAAATCGGATGTGTATCGTCAACCGCGCTTTTCTTTTGCGGCACCGATTCGAATAATCGGTGCCGTAGAGTTTCCGCTTGTCTAAGCAGCCCGGCGAAGCTGTGCAACTTCACGGCACACATCCGCATAGGCGTTGCGCAACTCTTCGAGATATTGCGCGCCTTGCGCCGCCAGCTCGTCATCTTCGATAGCGCGCAGCGCGAGGCCTATCTCGAACATGCGTGACGCGCCGATATTCGCGGCAGAACTGCGCAGTGCATGCATCGAATCGCGGAAACCCTCCGAATCCTGCTCCTTCAGGGCGACGTCAAGTTCGTCGAGAATGGCCTGCGCATCAGCGATGAACGCATCGACCACATCATCGCGGAAAGCAACGCCACCCAATTGTTCGAGACGTGCGAGCGTATCGTGATCCAGCGGACACGCTGGCAGGCCCGGATCAGCTTCGTTTTCGGTTTCGGAGTGCTGATGCGCAGGTAGCTGCGGATCCACGGCTCCGGCATTCCCGACGGCGAGACTGTTCATATCGACGGCATGCCCGCCCGCGTCGCGATCATAACCGCTTTCCGTATTCGCGGAAATCGCATCCAGCTCACGCGACTGAGCCGTCAGGATATCATTGATCAGAGAAAACAATGCGCGCGGTTCTATCGGCTTCGTCGCACAAGCCACCATCCCCGCAGCCATGCACTCTTGCCGGGCGAGGGGTGTGGCATCAGCGGTTAGCGCGATGATCGGCGTCCGTCGACCCGGCTCGGTTTCAGCCTGATAGATACGCGCAGCCTCGATTCCATTCATTTCCGGCATGTTGACGTCCATCAGCACAATGTCGAAGCGATGGTCGCGCATCATGCTCAAGGCCGAGCGTCCATTTTCGGCCATCGTGGCACGATGGCCGGCGCGTTCCAGGATCTTGCCGATAACTTTCTGGTTCGTCGTGTTGTCTTCAGCCACGAGAATTCGCAGTTTTCGACCCGAAGCGGGTAAATCAGAACTGCGCGCCTGTCGCGCGCGCGCTTCCACGATTCCACTGAAGCGGGCTATACGCCAGGCGCGGGCAAACGTCTCGCTTGTCGCCGGCCAGGGCAGGCGCGTTGCATAACGCAACAGAGAGGTCGCAGCAGAATGATCCGGCGATGAACCGAGCGCGATGAACTTCCGACCGTGGCGCGGGTCGTTCCGCCGCAGGCTTGCCACAATCCCATCCGCGTCTGTGAGACCTTCACGCAAATCAACCATCACCGGTGAAGGCCTCGCAGTGAGCTCGGCCTCAGCCTCGACCAACCAGGATATCTCATCAACGCTGCGCGCCAGACGCGGCTCGGCTCCCAATTGAGCGAATGCGCGCAAGAGATCGTCCGCGTCATCCGCAAAGCTCAGGAGCAATGGCCGACAATCACGCGGATCGACGGCGGGCATCTGGTCTGTGGCGTGCGCCAGTCGTGCCGGGAAGCTGAACCGGAAGCGGCTGCCCTCGCCCAGTTTGCTCTGTGCTCCGATTTCGCCACCGTTCATTTCCACGAGTTGGCGGGTTATGGCAAGACCGAGGCCGGTACCACCGAACCTGTTCATGATGCTTTCGTCGGCCTGGGTAAAGCTTTCGAAGATTCTCTCTTTCGCTTCCGGAGGAATCCCGATCCCCGTATCGATGACCGTTATATCGAGCAACACCTCATCCGGTTCCGTCGGGAAGAGATCGATCCGAATGGCGACATGGCCGATCTCGGTAAATTTTACGGCATTACCCACGAGATTGATGAGAATTTCACGCAAATGGCGCTGATTTCCCTCGAGGGCATAGGGAATCCGAGCGTCGACGTAAATATGGAATTCGAGATTTTTCGTGCGCGCCTGCGCCCCGACCATGGCGGACACATCGTGCATCAATTCATGAAGATCGAAGACTTTCGTCTCGCTTGGCATACGGCCCGCCTCGAGACGCGAAAAGTCCAGAATATCGTTGATATGATCGAGCAGCACCTGCCCCGAAGTGCGGATTGTACGCGCCATATCCTGCTGCTCAGCGTCGAGCGGCGTATCGCGAAGCAGATCTCCCATGCCGATGATCGCATTCAAGGGCGTTCGCAATTCATGGCTGACACTCGCGAGGAAGAGACTCTTCTGGCGGCTTGCATCTTCAGCCTGCTGCTTGGCGAGCGACAGCTTGCGGATGAGGGTTCCGGCATATGCGGGAATGATCAGAAGCCCGGCAAGCAAACCGGTGGCCAGAACCGGGTGCTCTCCCCAATAGGGATCGAAGAGGCAGACCAGACCGAAACCGGCCATCGACAGTGCTGCGGAAGCGAGCAGATAGGGAATACCGAACCGAAAACCGTTTCCGAAAATGACCCAAAGATAGATCGGGTAGAGGATCGCCGCGACTTCTCCGCCGGCATACAGCCCGAAGCTCAGCGTACCCAGATCCATGAACATGGCCGCAACGCGGCGCATTGGCGAGATGCCCGGGAACAGCAACATGTGCGCGAGAAGGGCGAGCCCTCCCAGGCAGTAGAGAATCGGGATGTGATAGAGTACGCCAATTCCGGATGTACCGAAAAAGACGTCTTTCACCACCAGATAGATCAATGCGAGAAAACCGATCACGAGACGGTTCAGCACCATTTCATGCTCGGTATCGGGCCTGTCGGCGAAAAGCCGCGATGGCCGCAGACGCTGCATGAGCGTTGCGCGCGGCTCTTTGGAGCCGCTCCCCTCCGAAACCTGCCCGAACGCCGATGCCATCCGCTTCCCCGCGCCCGTCCCGTCTGCTTTCACGCTATCGCTCATGCCGAGCGCGCCACCGCCGCGTCAGCCTGAACCAATGCGAGGAACTCCTCCACCGGCAGCGGTTTGGCAAAGAGGAAACCCTGCGCTTCCTCGCAGCCCTCCGCGCGCAGCATCTCGACCTGGTCGGCGCTGTCGACACCCTCGGCGATCACGTCGATCCCGAGCGAGTGACCGAGATTGACGATGGCGCGCACGATGGCGGCATCATTGGGATCGCTGGTGAGATTGCGCACGAAACTCTGGTCGATCTTGATCCGGTCGACGGGGAACTTCTTGACATAGGCCAGCGACGAGTAACCCGTGCCGAAATCGTCGATCGACACACTGACGCCACGCTTGCGCAGTTCACGCAATTCGATCGTCACGGCATCCGCATCATGCATCAGGATGGTTTCGGTGAGTTCCAGTTCCAGCCGCTTCGGATCGAGTCCGGTGCGGGCGAGAATGTCATCAACCAGGGCGACCATGTTTCGGTTGCGGAACTGCACTGGTGAGAGATTCACCGCGACACGCAAGGGCGGCAATCCATGTGCGCACCAGCCCCTTGCCTCACTGCAGGCCTGTGCGATCACCCATTCATTGATCGGGATGATCAGCCCGGTCTCCTCGGCGAAGGGCAGGAAATCCAGCGGGCGCACCAGCCCGCGCGTGGGATGTCGCCACCGGATCAGTGCCTCGGCACCGACGATGCGGTTCGTCCGCAGGTCGATCTGCGGCTGATAGAAAAGCTCGAATTCCTGATTGGCCAGAGCGCGGCGCAACTCGGCCTCGAGGGTAATCTCGCCGCGCGCACTCGACATCATGGCCGGATCGAAGGCGCGGTACAGATTGCGCCCCTCCGCCTTGGCCCGATACATGGCGATGTCGACCTTCTTGAGCATGTCCTCGGCATCGTCACCGTCGTTGGGATGGAGCACGACACCGATACTCGCACCCACGACGATATCCTCGCCGGCAATGGTGAACGGCTGCTTCAGCGCGCCCAGAATCTGCTCGGCCCTGTCCAGCGCGTCCTGGGGATTGCGGATTCCCGACAACAGCAGGGCGAACTCGTCACCCCCGAGGCGCGCCAGCACATCCTTCTTGCGGATATGGGTTCCCAGTCGCTCGCCCACGGCACAGAGCAATGCGTCGCCGGCATGGTGGCCCAGCGCGTCGTTGACCGTCTTGAACCGGTCGATATCCAGCATGAGCAGCGCGAATATCCGGTCGCCCCGGCGGGCCCGGGCGATTTCGCGACGCAGCCGGTCCTGCAGGAACGTCCGGTTGGGCAGGCCCGTCAGTGCATCATGATGGGCCAGATGCACGAGATGTCGCTCGGCCTTCTTGCGGTCGGTAATGTCGAGAGAACTCGTCAGCACCGCCGCGATCATCCCGTCGCCGTCGCGCAGGGGCGACTTGGTCGTGAGCCAGTATTCGGGTTCACCGCCCTCCTGCCCGGCCGATTCCTCCTCGAATGTCGGCAGAGCCACGCCGGAGCGAAACACCATCTGGTCGAGGGAAAGCGAGCGCGCGCCCATCTCGTCCCCGAGCAGCGCATCTGCGCGTTGACCGATCGCGCCATGCGCATCGACATCGAAACGCGCTGCGGCGCGGCTGTTGAGGAAGATGCATGCGCCATCGCGATCAAAGGCGCTGACACAGGCCGGCACCGTATCGATGACCTGCGCCAGCCGCTCCTTGCTGTCACGCAGCAACTGCTGCCGGGAACGCTCACTATCCTGAAGCTCGCGCTCGAGATCATGCGCACGCCCCTTGATGATCAGCGCCTGACGACGCATCTGCAGAAGGTTGCGCGCCCGGGTGAGGAATTCGGCATGATCCACGGGGCTGAGCAGGAAATCCGTCGCCCCGGCCTCCAGTGCGGCCAGCCGGAAGCTGCGCTCCTCGTAGACGGTGATGGCAATCACCGGCACGTCCTCGCAGCCGGGAATCTGGCGGAAATGCCGCACGAACTCCGCCCCGTTCATGCCGGGCATCTTGTAATCGGTGATGACCAGATCCGGAAGGGGCGCCCCTATCGCCGCAAGGGCGGAAGCAGGATCGCCATGTGTTTCGACGCGGACGTCATCGGAAATCGAAGCCGCGAGCTTCGCGAAGATATTCCGGTTCGTGACCCGATCGTCGAGTATCATCACCAGGGGCATGCAACACCAGCCGCGTTCGGTTCGCTCATGAATTGTCGGCAAGAACAGCCTTCACCATCAGGGTGCACAAAAGAGTCTAAATAATTCCAAAACATAACGTGAAATTCTGCAATCCTTGCGCGAATTTTCCGCAAAATCGACATTTTACTGCGCACAGGGCGTGTCATTCCAGACGCTTTGGGCTGCGCAGGTCTCGAAGTCCAACTGCCGAGGCAGCTTATGTTTATGGCGCAGACTGAAACAATACATCCAATAAAATAAGAATACATTGAAACAATCAGATAATGGCAGCCGGCCCCGCTACGGGTATTTGAATCATCCGGCCTCCCATCGCGCAGGGGTAGCAGCGCGATCAACCAGCACGGGCGACAACCCAGGGCGGGTTACCCTTCGCCACGGGTCGCTCTACGCTCGGGAAGCACGACATTGTTGCGGCCCGAATCCTTTGCCCGGTACAAGGCGGCGTCGACAGCGGCAAGCAGGACGCGATAATCCTCACGCGGTTCATATTCATACACGCCGAAACTCGCCGTCACGGCGACCTCATGCATGCCGATCCGGAAAGATGTCGTCTCCAGGCGGTGCCGGAGTCGTTCCGCGAGGTCTCCGGCACCTGCGAGTTCCGTATCCGGCGTGACGATCATGAATTCCTCGCCGCCCGTGCGCGCCACCAGATCGATCTCACGACGGGTTTCGTCGGCAAACAGGGCGCCGACGGCAATCAGAACCTCATCGCCGACCGGATGTCCGTATGTATCATTGAGCTGCTTGAAATGATCGAGATCGATCGCGATCACGCAGAAGCGTCCACCATAGCGGCGTATGCGCGCGGTCTCGTGCCGCAATTTGCGCTCGAGGGCACGGCGATTGGCAAGACCGGTGAGTTCATCGGTCAGCGAAAGCTGACGCAGTTCATCCTCGAGGCGTCGTCGCAGTTCCACTTCCCGGGCCAATGCCCGCCGGGCGGTTTCCGCTTCGATGAGGGCGTTCTTGAGATCGCTGATATCGGCGAAAGACATCACCGCCCCGTCATCGAGGGGCAGGATCGTGATCCGCAGCCACAAACCGGCTGCATCGGACGGGTCGTCTGCTGGACCGAGATTCAGCTCGAACCGCTCCGCGATGCGCCGCGTGATCACACGGGCACAGCGCGCATGCAGACTGCGCGCCGCGACACCCTGGAACAAGCCGCCGAGGCGCATGCCCTCCATCTGTGCATTTTCCTCGAAACATGCCCGCGCACGCGCGTTGGCGATGATGATTTCCGCATCCTCGAAACGCCCTTCCGGGTCACGCAGGGCGCGCATCACCAGCATGCCGTCACGCGATGCCTCGAAGATGGCGGCAAGCAGATCTTCCCGACCGCCCCGCGGATGGACATAAGCCACCACGCGCATAGTACCGTCTTCCGCACGGGCCGGCACGATCAGCCGCTCCCAGAAATGCATTGATCCGCCATCGAACCGGCGATCGACCGCAAGAACCGGGCCCTCGGCCTCGGCCATCGCAGCGATGGCGGCTTTGTAGTATTCGGCGATGCGCGGTTCATGCGCGCCCACGCGTTTACCGGTCATGTCAAGGCCGCAGGCCGCCATGATCGCCGAGCCGAAACGGACATAACGCCAGCCCTCATCGTCGGGGGCGAGGACCTCGATGCCATGCATGAGATCGGGGTCGAGGGCATGCAGAAAGGCCTCAGCCGGGGGCGGACCATCGCCGAGGCAACGGAATTCACGATAGACCCGCAGGAATCGCGCAGCCTCCGGGGCGCTCGCGTGGTATTCCAGTGCCTGCGTATGAATCGTCGGCAGCATGCCCGTCCGTCACCTGATCGCGTGAAGAAGCGGCAGTAGACGCGCGCCCCGTCACCCGAGTCTTAATCGGATCGCGCGAATGCCGCGCAGAACGGCGTTTTCAACAGCCGCCTTGCGCATGTTTGAGCGCGGATCGCCTTCTCCGCCACCGGCGAGACAGGCTTGGCAAGACAGGCTTGGCAAGACAGGCTTGGAAAGACAGGCTTGGAAAGACAGGCTTGGAAAGACGATGAGCGCGCACACATGCAGCGGCGATACACGCGGCATTGGCGCCTGCGATGCGCGATGAATCGTATCGCCGCAGCCTCGCCGGCCCGGCGTGACGCTTCAATCGGATGGGGCCGTTCGGAATATGGTGGGTGTACTAGGGCTCGAACCTAGGACCCGCTGATTAAGAGTCAGCTGCTCTACCAACTGAGCTATACACCCATTCGCGCGAAGCGAAGACCGCTGCGGCAGCGCCGCTGCGGGAGAAGCGATCATCTATCAGAGCATTGCGGAGCTGGCAAGCGCGAATCGATGCGTGCGGCGCGGGGAAGGGTCGCATGGCGTGCATGTTTGCGCCGCACTCCAGACCAGGCGGCGTGGCAGGCGAGCGATATCCATTAAAGGTGCAAAAATGCAATTTATGATCTTGATTTCCGTCGAGACGCCACTTATTTCAGCCTTGCAACTTATCACGGTGATATGTCATAGTCTGAAAAGGAGATCGAATGGCGAAGCCCCAACCCTGGAGCCAGAAGGATGCGACCGACAACATTCGCGCAATTGCCGCACACAAGAGTCTGTCACTGACGTATACGCTTCACGCCAAAGAGCAAATGGCGGAACGCGACCTGATTATAGGTGATATAAATTATGTACTGAAGCATGGATTTGTCCATACTGACGCGCAACCTTCGACACGCGAGAACCTCTACAAATACCGGATAGAGTGCCGGTCACCGAATTCCAACAACAGAACGGTCCGTATTGTCGTCATTCCCTGCGCCGGAGCATCATTCCGTCAGGTGGGTACCGGCTGACGGACAAAATGATGCAACAAAACAAAAATTTTGCGCGCTCGACCTGACTCTGTCAGGTCGAAACGAGCGCTAAAACAAGATGGATGAAAATCATAACAGTCATGTGGGTGGACGAATAATACCAATCCGCATTGAAATTGACTCGGGGGATTCCCTCCGAGGCGCAAATCAGATTCAAGGTGGCGAACGGAGGAGTTCGCCATGGCTGCTTTGCCCTTGCGGGATGATTTTGACG
>Ga0008836_101005_pt1 | contig 11964 bp, 5 predicted proteins | sample HotLakConsUCCR28_FD_62214 | JGI IMG/M metagenome (GOLD analysis project Ga0008836, IMG submission 62214) | Hypersaline microbial mat communities from Hot Lake, Washington, USA - Hot Lake Consortium UCC-R28 (Hybrid Assembly) ... | reverse complement strand
CGGGGAATGGGTGCACCTGGGAGATTTTGATTTCAAACCCAATACCTCACCTTTTGTGGAAGTTTCCAATAAAAATGCCGATGGCAATGTGGTGGCCGATGCAGTGCTGTGGGTGCCGGTGATGTGATGGTTTGGTGATGTGATGATTTGTTGATAGGTCTCTCCGGTGCCTGAGCGGAGTCGAAGGCAGCGGAGTCGAAGGCAGCGGAGTCGAAGGCAGCGGAGTCGAAGGCAGCGGCATAAAAGGTGCCTGGAGGAGGGCTCCTCTTTCATGGATGCCAGTGGGAATGTCAAACTTATTATTTATTGAAAAAATACTGTAATTTTGAACCGTTTCCACCTACTAAATACCACTAACCAATGAACATGTCCAAGACACTTTCTCTGCTGTTATTTTCCATTGTAACCCTCTTTTTTCAATGCAGCCCTGGAGTTGAGGAAAAAGAAGACCTTAGCAGCGAATTAAACGAATGGCTGGATGTGCAATATGAGGAATGGCTGCAACAAAATCCGCTACAACTAACCGCACAGGGCCGCAAGGATTTATACGATCAGCTGGATGACTTTAGTGAAGAAGGCGCTGACAAAAAGTTGGTATGGCGACAAAGCAGTGTAAAAGAAATGCAGGAAAAGTTTGACAAAGACCGCCTTAATCCTGAAGCCAGGGTTTCATTCGACCTGTGGCAATACCAATACGAGATGGCCAGGGAGGAAGCTGAATTCAGACAATACCCCTACATATTCAACCAGATGATGGGTGTCCACACAGGGCTGCCCAATACACTGATCAATTATCATAAAGTGGATGAACCATCAGATATGGAAGCATTGATCAGCAGAATGGGCGAAACGGGCAGGGCAATCCGGCAACTATTGGAGCGGGCAAAAAAGCAGGCAGGGGCTGGTATCAAACCCCCACGCTTTGCTTACGAAATGGTTATCCCTCAGGCGGAGGCACTGATCAAGGGTCAACCTTTTGATACAGGAGAAGAAGGTTCCCCACTCTGGAATGATGCTATTACCAAAATAGATAGTTTGAAAGCAAAAGGGAAAATCGATGAAAATCAGGCAGCAGCCTACCGGGAAGCTACAGCACAAGCTTTGAAGGAGCGATTTAAACCTGCTTATGAGGAGCTGATTGCCTGGCTGGAAGAAGAATTGCCTGGACTGGAAGAAAAACCTACTGGTGTCAGCCGCCATCCGGATGGGGATGCTTTTTACCAACACCGGCTGAAAGCGTCTACGACTACGGACCTGGCTGCTGAAGAAATCCACCAGATCGGTCTTGCTGAAGTGGAGCGCATCAAACAGGAAATGCTGGCCATCAAGGAAAAAGTCGGTTTTGAGGGTAGTTTGGAAGCATTTTTTGAGTTTATCAATACCGATGAGCAGTTTTTCTACCCCAATACGGATGAGGGCCGACAGGCTTATCTGGATGATTCCAAGGCCTTTCTTGATGCCATTACTGTCCAATTACCCAACTATTTTGGGCTGCTACCAAAAGCGGAATTACAGGTCAGAAGGGTGGAAGCTTTCCGGGAACAAGATGGCGCACCCCAGCATTATTCAAAAGGAACCCCTGATGGCTCACGGAAGGGAACGTATTATGCCCACCTGTCCGATATGAGCGCCATGCCCAAATCCACTATGGAAGGAGTGGCCTACCATGAAGGGAACCCGGGCCACCACATGCAGGTTTCTATTGCTCAGGAGCTGGAAGACCTCCCAAAATTTCGTACCCAATTGGGATTCAATGCCTATGTGGAAGGTTGGGCGCTTTATTCAGAAATTCTTGCTAAAGAAATGGGCGGTTATGAAAATCCCTATTATGATTTTGGCAGGCTGGTCAACGAAATCTGGCGGGCCATACGTTTGGTGGTAGATACCGGATTGCATGCCAAGGGTTGGACAGAAGAAGAGGCTATCCAATACTTTTCAGACAATTCCTCCATTTCCCAGGGGGCCATCAAGGCTGAGGTCAGGCGATATATGGTAATGCCAGGGCAGGCCACAGGCTACAAGATCGGCATGCTTAAAATTCAGGAACTCCGGGCCATGGCAGAAGATGAACTGGGTGATAAGTTTGATTTGCGCCAGTTTCACGATACCGTGCTGGGTGGAGGAGCCCTGCCTTTGGATATATTGGAAGAAGAAGTAAAGCGGTGGATAGCCGGGGTGAAGGAAAAGGCTGCTTGATGTGAAAGCAGTTCCGGACCAGGCAGCTTTGTGGTCATGGACCCCGATGGCAACACCATTCCAGTGGATCAGCAAGTTTAGGAAACTCGCAATTGCTCTTTCTGCGTTTCGGAAGAGACGGGGTTGTGAAAACCCCAAAGGGCAGTAACCGTTGAGGTCTTCGGGACCTCGACGGTTTTGCACGTGCACGTTCCGGAAGAGACCTTCGGGGTTATGGAAACCCCAAAGGTCAATAACCTTTGAGGTCTTCGGAACCTCGATGGTTTTAATCGGGTCCGTTTCTGCAGAGACCTTCGGGGTTACGGAAACCCCAAAGGTCAATAACCGTTGAGGTCTTCGGGACCTCGACGGTTTTAATCGTGTACGTTAAGAAAGAAAGGACCTTTACCTGTCATTTGTCCATTTCCTGCTCCCAGCGATCCCGGAGGAATTTTAGCTCTTGTACGATTTCAGGAAAATCGGCTTTCCGGTCCCGGCTTTCGGCCAGGTCTTGTTCAAGGTTAAAAAGCGCAATGGAATCTTTTACCCGGTCCTCTAGTAATTTCCATGGACCTTTTCGGACCGCAATGGCTTCCGGTGTTCTCCAAAAAAGGGTTCTGTCAGGTATTTTTTCTCTAGCAGTCAGGACCGGCAGCAAGCTTTGCCCATCCAGGCGATCCTTTCCCTTCGGATCAGGAAAGGGCTGTCCGGTCAACTCCAGAAAGGTAGGTAAAAGATCAAAGGAGGCCAGGGTTTCGGAAGACCTTCTTCCAGCTTCTATCTTCCCGGGCCACCAGGCAATGGCCGGTACCCGGTGTCCTCCCTCAAAAAGATCGGACTTTTCTCCTCTCAGCATGCCATTGGAACCTACATTAGGCCAGGTGTCACCCTGGTAATTCAGGTACTGCCCGTTATCAGAAGTAAAAAACAACAAGGTGTTTTTATCCAGGCCTTCTGCTTTGAGATAAACGATCAATTTTCCCACGTTCCGGTCTAAGGATTCGATCATTTCTATGAGCGTTTCAGGAACCTCTCCCGGTGCATGTGGCCCCAGCTTGCTGGCAGGACCGGGTAGACTGGAGGTATAGTCGGCACCCTCTTTCCGGATTTCCAAATGTCCATCGGCAGGGGATTGCCAGGGAAAATGGACACCCAGGTGCGCCAGGTAAAGGAAAAAAGGCTGTCCTTTGTTTTCCGAGATAAACTGAATGCCATTTTCAGTAATGACATCAGTGGTATAACCTTCCTGGACGGATAGTTTGGTATTATGCCACCAGTCCGGGTAGCCGTAACGATCTATTTTGGAAAAGTAATCACCATCCCCTGAGGTCAGGCCCTTGAATAGGTCAAAACCATAGTTCCGGGGATTGGCGTCCGGATGGTTGCCCAGGTGCCACTTGCCGAAAAAGCCGGTGGCATAACCAGCCTCTTTCAGGTAGTCGGCTATGGTAGGTGAAGAATGAAGCCCCTCATCGGAGATCCCTCTGATTGCTCCAAATCCCTTTTGTTGCCAATCGCCGGGGAGTGGATCCTCTATACCGAGTCTTTGCTGGTACCTTCCGGTCAGCAAAGCTGCACGGGTGGGTGAACACATGGTGCCATTGCTGTGGAAGTCAGTAAAAAGCATGCCCTCAGCCGCCAGCCGATTCAGGTGCGGGGTATGGGCCTTCCCTCCATAAAAACCTCCCAAATCCCCGTAACCCAGATCATCTGCCAGGATGACGATGATATTGGGGGGACTGGTTTCAACGATACTGGCCTCAAAGTGTTCGGAAGTCAAACACCACAAGATAAGAAGTATGTCAAGTAAAATATGCATTCTCTTTTTCAGTAAGCCTATCTTAATACTTTAAATATCTTTGATTGGGCCATTTTCGGGTTGACCAACTGTTTTTATTGATCAATAGGCACCAAAATGATGGTTTTTCGATTGCCTGGAATTTGGCAATTTCCAATACCTGAAGTCCCTGGATTTTGGTAACGACAGATAATACATCAGAGCTTATCAAATGGGGCTTAATGGGATAATTATTTTTTGGGTGAAATGTGTTGTCTGACAGTATCAGGCTTAGTTGTGTTGTTAATTAAAACTTCCGATTATTTACCGTTTACGAACTTTCATTTTGAAATTTAAATTATTACCTTATCAAAATAAATTTTTTTATTAACTACTGGTTTTTAATAAAAAATATTATAAAATTAGCGAATCTTTAATCTTTAGATAATGTATGCTATGATAAAAATATCTCCTGCCTATGTAAAAAATTAGATGAGAAACAGCAAGAATGGCTGAATTAATCAAATTATTATTTAAGTTTTAATCAAAATGTTTAGGAGGGTAAAACCTCTCTAAACCTGACTCAATCAACAAATGAAAAATGAAAAAAATCTACTAGTAAAAAATCCTGGAATAAAAGGAATCCTGTTCTTTTTATTCCATGGTATTGTGCTAACATGTTTGTTGGCAGGCCATGCGGTGGCCAGTAACTTTCCTGGTGCTGATTTCACTGCTGAATCGAATGCAATGGAGGCTCAGGTATCAGGTACTGTTACCGATGAAGATGGTGAACCCATGCCCGGCGTTACCATCACAGTTCAGGGTGAATCGATGGGAACCGTTACGGATGTCAATGGCGAGTTTACACTTGATGCCCCCGAAAATGCCAACCTTGTTTTCTCCTTTATTGGATTTGAAACACAGAGCATTGCGGTGGGGAACCAAAGTAGCATCAATGTCACCATGGTTGAAGATGTTGGTAGCCTGGAAGAAGTGGTGGTAACTGCTTTCGGCCAGGAAAGGGATAGAAGAGCCCTGGGTTATGCTACTTCCAACATTAAATCAGATGAATTGATTAAAGTGGGTACCCCAAATCTGGCCACGGCACTTTACGGAAAAGCACCGGGAGTTCGGATTCAGGCGGGTGCCGGAGGTGCTACTTCTGCTGTAAATATTACCATAAGGGGAATCAATTCCATCACAGGAAGAAACCAACCCCTGATTATTTTGGATGGTATTCCTATTAGAAATGAAGAGGTGAATAATACCAACTTTTGGGGGGACCAGCGCCTGAGGGGTAATGGTCTGTTGGACATCAACCCTGAAGATATCGAAGACATTTCCATATTGAAAGGAGCCTCTGCTGCTGCTTTGTACGGGTCAGAGGCCGTAAATGGAGTCGTTTTGATCACCACTAAAAAAGGAACTACCAAGGGATTCAAAGTAGATTTCAATGCCAATTATGCCCAGGACAGGATTGCTTATTTGCCTCGTTACCAGAATGTTCGTGGGCCAGGAGCACCCCAGCATGTAGAAGCTTTAAGTTTTGCCAACAATGGGGTGAACGAAGATGGTTTCTTTATTTACGATGACGGATCCAGGGGGCTTCCTGCTACCAATGTTAATTTTGGGGCTCCCTTTGACGGGCTGCCCACCAGAGCCTGGGATGGGGAAATGAGACCTTACGTTGCCCAGGAAGACAATTACTCGGCCTTATTCAACGATCCCATCAGTTCGCAGGTTAACGTGGCCATCTCCAACTCTACCGATGTGGCTGATTTCCGTGTTTCCTTAACCCGTCAGGACAATGAAGCGCTGAGTTTGAATTCTAGAAACAGCAAAAACATTGCGAATTTGAATGCAACGTTCCGGGTTACCGAAAAGATAAAAACCGATGTGTTTATCAATTATATCAACCAGAATACCGCAAACCGACCTTATTCTATTGATCGATTGATCAATAATTTTACGGGAATGATGACCCGATTTGATAATGGTGCCTGGTATCTGAACAAATACAAAACCAGCAGGGGATACCGGTATGTTACCGGTAATGGGCAGAGCCTCACTCCTGATGAAAACATCACCCGAAATGGTTTTCAGCCTGATATAGCTAATTATGTATGGAGTGTAAACGAACAAAGGGCTTCCGAGATAAGCAATAGGGTGATTGGTAGTATTACCAACACATTTAGTTTTACAGATGAATTGAGCCTTAGAACCAGGGTTTCCACGGATTTCACATACAGGAGCAATGAAACAGAGACTTCTACCGATCGACCTTTGGCTTTTGGTCCCTCAGGAGGGTTTAGTATGTCTAACGAGATTTTTAGTATATTGTATGGGGATGTATTCCTGTATTATGATAAGAAAATTTCAGAGGATGTAACCCTTAGTGCCACAGCAGGCTATACAGCAGACAAGGAAAATATTTCCATGATATCCAGAGGGACAAATGGAGGTCTAAGTACAGAGAATTTATTTGACATAGTGGCTTCGGTCAACCTGCCAAATAACGGATCTAGGAGAACTTCCAGGATCATCGATGCCGCTCTTGCTACTTTAAACCTGAATTACAAGGGCTTCCTCTATGTAGAAGGAACGGTAAGGAGAGACCGTACTTCCACCATGAATCCGGAAAATAATTCATTTATTTATCCTTCAGCCAATACCAGTTTCATCTTATCGGATGCCATTGATTTGCCTTCCTGGATCAGTTCCTCCAAGCTGAGAGGATCATGGGGTATCGTGGGTAATTATCCGGATGTATACCGGGCCAATATCGCCTACAACCAAGGTACGCTTGGCGTTCAGCAGCCTGGTGGTGCACCGGTATTGTATACCAATATTTCCAGCAGCTTTGGAAATGATGGCATACGGCCAGAACAAAAATATGAATTTGAATTTGGCACAGATAGCCAGTTTTTTAACGGTAGGTTGTCATTGGAGTTTTCTTACTACAATGCCCAGATCAGGGACCAGATTTTACCTCTGACCTTACCGGCTACCTCCGGGGCAACATCCGTCCTGGCTAATATTGGTACATTGAGAAACAAAGGGATAGAAATTGCGCTTAGCGGCACTGTGTATCAGGGAAATAGTTTTAACTGGTTGGCAGGTATCAATTTTGCCAGAAACATGAATGTGGTAGAGCAGTTGGCCAATAATGCTACAGAATTGCTACATGCCGATTATGATGGCAATGCGGCCCAACTTCGCTCCGTTGTAGGGCGTCCTATGGGAGATTTTTTTGCGCGACCAATAGAAACGAATACGAATGGGGAAAAAATCGTTCAGCCCAACGGATTATACAAGATCAATCCCGATGAGTGGATTTTGGCAGGCAATGCCATGCCAAAAGCGGTAGGAGGTATTTTCAATAACCTGAGCTACAAGAATTTTTCCCTGAGTGTAATGGCAGATTTCCAACTTGGTGGTCATGTGATGCCTACCGGTATCAACTGGATGATCAGTAGGGGACTGACCGAGGAAAGTTTAACCAACATGAATGCCGAAAGAGGAGGATTGTCCTATTACCTTAATGAAGATGGACAAGGGGTGCAAACTTCCAGTGCACAAGGACCCAATGGTGAGGAAGTCTATGAAGATGGCATGTTGATGGATGGTGTTACCGCAGATGGCAATCCCAATACCAATGTGATTTCCCAGGCACGGTACTATAATTCAACATACAATTGGGGAGGCCCTCAATACAGTCAATCCAGATATGAGTTGTTTATCAAGGAAAACACCTACCTTAAAATGCGTGAGCTTTCCCTGGGTTACCAGATTCCGTCTACCCTGGCTCAACGTTTGGGAGCTTCCAGTATCAATGTTTCTGCATTTGGAAGAAATCTATTTTTCTTCTACAGAAATATCAAGGATCTGGACCCGGAAGTATTGACCGGTGGTTCCCGATGGTCACAAACCCTGACCAGTGCAGGTACCAATCCAGCTACCCGAACCGTAGGTTTAATGCTTAGGGCAAGTTTCTAATCGGTGTTTCTTATTTTAAATCAAAGTATCATGAAAAATAGAATAGTATTACTGACCATGGTAGTTCTTACCAGTCTGGCAGGATGTGAGTACTCCGAATTTGAGGAGAACTACACGGATCCTTCCAAGGTTTCGGAAACTTCCGTTGAAAAGCAATTTACCGGTTTTATCATTGCTAACCGGAATTACGTACTCCCCAGTTATACAAATTACTTCGTTAATTTGAGGATTACCTTAAACCGGTACACGCAAGCGATAGGCTGGGTCAATGGAGAGAACCAGTATGTTCCCGGATCGGCTGCTGTTGGAGGCCGCTGGAATGATTACTACCAGTTTCTGTCGCAGTACCGCGAATTGGAGAAAGTGTATGCTGGCCTGAGTGACCAGAACAAGCAGGATTACCGCCTCTTCATGATCACAGCAGCGACTTATTTGTATGATCATACCCAGAAAATCGTGGACCTGCACGGCGCCATTCCATTCTCAGAAGCAGGAATGCTAAGTACAAACGGAGGGGATTTTTCTCAATCTTATCCGGCTTACGATGAGCCAGATGCCATTTATACCAAAATGCTGGACGATCTGGCTGGATTTGCAGATGAGTTGAGAACCCTGGAAGTTAATCCGGGTATTTTAACAGGATTTGAATCTCAGGATTTGATCAACCGTGGTGATATCGATATGTGGTTGAAATACATCAACTCTCTTCGGATCAGAATGCTCACCAGGGTCAGTGAAACACCCGAGTTTGCCGACAGGGCGGTATCTGAAATCAATACAATATTGTCCAATCCGGGCAATTATCCCATTGTTACTACCAATGATGAAAACATTACCTTCCGTATTCATGAATTGGGAACACTACTCCCTGCAACTGGGTTTCAAAGTGGTTTGGAAGATTGGGATGGCAATGTGGCCGGTAAAGCCATGGTAGATCATATGTTGAATAACGATGATCCCCGACTAACATATGTGTTTGAACCGGGTGAAGAAGCAGAAGGTGAGTTTATTGCTCTGGATCCACTATTATCCTCGTCAATCCAAACCGAATTGATCGGATCCAATACCATGGCCATTTACAATCGGACGACACTAAGCCGAAACCAATACTTCCCTGGCATGTTGATCAACGCCAGCCAGATGCACTTTATGGCCGCAGAACACTACCTTAAAGCAGGACAGGATGCTCAGGCAAAACAACATTACGATATAGGAATTGAGGAATCGATTCACTATTACGAAATGCTTCGTGACATGAGTAATAATTTGGTATCGCCCGAGCCAATTCCGGTCACCGAATCCGCTATTGAAGCCTATTTGGCCGATGAAGATATCAGCTGGGATGCTTCTTCCGGGGATATGGAGAAAATGAGGCTTATCGCCGAGCAAAAATGGCTGCATTTCAATGTGGTGCAACCCAATGAAAACTGGGCTGAATTGAGAAGAATCGAAATGCCGGAATTGGAGTTTTGGGAAGATCAGTCCAATCAGCAAAGTCTTCCTCCTAACCGCTGGATTTATCCGGATTCGGAACAAACTTACAATACTGAAAATTACCAGCGCGTACAACCCGATGATAATCTTTCCCGAACACTTTTCTGGGATAATTGATCAGAATAGGATTTAGCAAGTCAAAAGGGCATCCCATGGATGCCCTTTTTTATTGTTGCCTGTCCGAACAGGAAAAGGACCTTCAAAACCATAAAGACAAATTTGATCTCAAAGGAATTTCTAAAAATTTTTATATCTTGTTTTTTTATTGTACACCATTTCACTAAACACCCATCTATGACCCGTTTTCACCTAGCATTCACCCCGTTTATAGCCTTCCTGGTATTGGCGGCTTTTGGCTGTCAGACAGAAAAAACAAAAGAAACTTCCACTACCCAAAAACCCAACATCGTCATCATTTATATGGATGATTTGGGCTATGGGGATGTGAGTGCCTATGAGGCAGGTACGCTGGAGACTCCCAATATGGATTTCCTGGCCAATGGGGGAATGAAGTTTACCAATGGTTATGCCTCTTCGGCTACCTGTTCCCCAAGCCGGTATGCCCTGATGACCGGTACCTATCCCTGGAGAAACAAGGATGCCAAAATATTGCCCGGAACCGCTCCCTTATTGATCGGAACGGATGAACTAACCATCCCCGGAATGCTGAAAAAACAAGGCTATGCCACCGCAGTAGTGGGGAAATGGCATATGGGATTGGGAGATGGTCAGGTGGATTGGAATGAGCAGGTAAGCCCCGGACCGAATGAAGTCGGTTTTGACTATTCCTATATCATGGCCGCCACCCAGGACCGGGTGCCTACCGTCTACCTGGAAAATGGCCTGGTACAGGGTTTGGACCCCAACGATCCCATAGAGATCAATTACCAGGAAAATTTTGAAGGTGAACCTACCGGAAAAGATAACCCCGAAATGCTGACCATGAAATGGCACCATGGCCACAATAGCAGCATTGTCAATGGAATTCCCCGCATCGGATTTATGAAAGGTGGTGAAAAGGCCAAATGGGTGGATGAAGACATGGCGGACCATTTTCTGGATAAAGCGAAAGCCTATGTGCAGGAAGAAAGGGATGAGCCGTTTTTCCTCTTTTATGCCATGCAGCAGCCCCATGTACCGCGTACGCCGCATCCTCGTTTTGAAGGTAAATCCGGCATGGGACCCAGAGGAGATGTGATCCTGGAAGCCGATTGGTGCGTTGGGGAATTTATGAATACGCTTGAGGAAGAGGGATTGCTGGAAAATACCCTGGTCATATTTTCCAGTGACAACGGACCGGTACTCAATGATGGATATTACGATGATGCAGTCGAGAAATTAGGCGATCATACGCCCTGGGGACCCCTTCGAGGAGGTAAATACAGCCTTTTTGAAGCAGGAACAAGGGTACCTTTCATCAGCTATTGGAAGGGTACCATTGAGCCAGGCCAATCTGATGCCATGATTAGTCAGATAGATCTTTTGAATTCCCTGGCTTCATTGACAGGTAGCGGGGAGAAAAGTTCAGACGGGCAGGATTTTTCTGCTACTTTGCTGGGAAAGGCTGATCAGGGCAGGGAATCCCTGGTACTGGAAGCTACTACAAGAACTGCTTTCCGGAAAGGTGATTGGGTACTCATCCCCCCCTATTCCGGACCGGCCGTCAATCAACAAGTAGATATTGAGTTGGGCAATGACAAGGGATTTCAATTGTATGACCTGAGCCAGGATCTGGGGCAGCAGCGAAACCTGGCAGAAGAAAACCCGGAGAAACTCAAAGCCATGGTAGCGGACTTTATTGCCATCAGAGGGGAGGAATTTATCAACACGGAAGCACTTGAATTAAAATAAAGACCAGCAGTAAATATCATTCCCTACCTGTCAGGTAGAACATTTTTTCCGGGAAAAGTAAAAGACAAATGAAACCTACCAAATACCTGCTTTTTGTTCTGTTGCTCGGTTGTATGTGTTTCCGCAATGCAGTTGCCCGACAAAAGCCACAAGTGGTGATGCTGACCGATATCGGTGGTGATACGGATGACGAGCAAAGCCTGGTGCGTTTCCTGTACTATGCAGATCATTTCGACATCAAGGCATTGTGTGCTACCAGCCGGCTGGGGCACGGGCAGGATATTATGCCGGAACTTATCCGCGGGCACCTGATGGCATACCGTGAAATTTACCCCAACCTGATCATTCATTCAAAGGAATTTCCGCATCCCGATAGTCTTTTGTCGGTAGTCAGAAAGGGGCAGGGGAATTCAGTAGATTTTGGTGAAGGGTTTGATACCGAAGCCTCAGAAGCCATTATCCAGGTAGTGGATGCGACAGATGACCTGGTACACATTCCCGTTTGGGGAGGTTTAAGGGAATTGGCGCAAGCCCTGTGGAGGATTAGTCAAACCCGATCAGCAGAAGAAGTGGATGCTTTTTGCCGGAAGATTCAGGTGCATGCCATCGGGGACCAGGATGGGCATAGGGAATACCTGCTCAGAGAATTCAAACAACTGAATTTTATCGCC
>Ga0008836_100998_pt1 | contig 12047 bp, 14 predicted proteins | sample HotLakConsUCCR28_FD_62214 | JGI IMG/M metagenome (GOLD analysis project Ga0008836, IMG submission 62214) | Hypersaline microbial mat communities from Hot Lake, Washington, USA - Hot Lake Consortium UCC-R28 (Hybrid Assembly) ... | reverse complement strand
ATCTCTTCCAGATCGGGCGGGGTCTGTCCGGAGCCGCCGCCGCCTTGCGGGCCGCCTCCCCATGGGCCGCCGCCACCGCCGCCGCCGCTGCCGCGGGGACCCCAGGGCCCTCCGCCACCGCCGCTGCCTTGATTATTCCAGGGCATCCTACGCTTCCCTCTTCAGTGCATAATTCTTGAAACCATCGCGTTGCTCACCCGTTATCATTGCGGAAAAGCGCGCCACGTCTGCATCGGAAGTGGAGACTTCTGCCCCCAAAGTCAACCGAAACCGGGCAGTCAGCATCGTTCCATATCGATGAAAGTGAACGCGAATTCATCATCCGGGCCGGCGCCGTGGCCGGATTCAGCGATGATACGAAATTGTGTCGAATCGAAGTCGGGAAAGTGCGCATCGCCATCAGGCATGGCGTGGACACGTGTCAGCCGAAGCGTTTGTGCGGCTGGCAGCGCCTGCGCATAGATCTGACTTCCGCCTGCCACGATGATCTCGCGCGCGCCCATTTCCTGCGCAACCGCATCGGCGCGTGCGCAGGCCGCGTCGAAAGAACGCGCGACATCGACACCGTCCACCGCAAAATCCGGATCGCGCGTCATCACGATGGTGCGACGCCCGGGCAGTGGCCGCCCGATGGAATCGAAGGTCTTGCGGCCCATGATCATCGGCTTGCCGAGGGTGATCTCCTTGAAGCGCCGCAGATCGCTCCTGAGCCGCCAGATCAGGCGGTTGTCGTCGCCGATCACGCCGTTATCGGCAATTGCCGCGACGATGGTAAGCGGAAAACCTGTCTCTGTCGTCATCCCGGCTCTCTCCCTGATATCTCCCCGCCCTTGTCGGCGAGCCGCGTGAGCGCCTCCCCCGTCAGCCGCTGCACCGTCCATTCCTCCATCGGCTGCGCCCCCAGAGCGCGATAGGTGGCGATGGCCGGGGCATTCCAGTCGAGCACCCACCATTCGAGGCGCCCGAGACCTTCTGCAACACAACGCCGTGCGAGGCTCGCCAGCAGTGCCTTGCCGATACCGCGCCCGCGCAGCCCCTCGCGCACGTAGAGATCCTCGAGCCAGATCCCGTGGCGTCCGAGAAAGGTCGAGAAATTGTAGAAATACAAAGCGAAACCAACAGGTTCGTCGTCGAGAAAAGCGAGATCGCAGAAGACGCGGGGATTGTCGCAGAACAGCGCCGCATCGATCTCCGCCTCGCCGGCCCGCAACTCATGCGCGAGCCGCTCGTATTCCGCGAGTTCGCGGATGAAGCCCGTGACGATGCCGGACTCGCCGGGGCGGGCGCGGCGGATTGTCACGCCTGTCGATGCAGCGCTCATATCGCCTCACCTGTGCCGCTCAAACCGCCACCGGGGCGCGGATCGCCGGATGCGGATCATAGCCCTCGATGGCGATATCCTCGAAACGGAAGCCGAAAATATCGCGCACCTGCGGATCGAGACGCAGGCGCGGCAGCGGGCGCGGTTCGCGGGACAATTGCTCGCGGGCCTGTTCGAGATGGTTCGCATAGAGATGCGCATCGCCCAAGGAATGCACGAAATCCCCTGGCTCAAGCCCCGTTACCTGCGCGACCATATGGGTGAGCAGCGCATAGGAGGCGATGTTGAAGGGCACGCCGAGAAAAACGTCAGCGGAGCGCTGGTAGAGCTGGCAGGAGAGCTTGCCACCGGCCACGTAGAACTGGAACAGGCAGTGACACGGCGCGAGCGCCATCCGGTCGAGATCGGCCGGGTTCCAGGCGCTGATCACGAGGCGGCGCGAATCGGGATTGCGGCGAATCTCGTTGATCAGCCAGCTGATCTGGTCGATGTCGGCGCCGTTCGGATTGGGCCATGAGCGCCATTGCTTGCCGTAGACCGGCCCGAGATCGCCGCTTTCGTCGGCCCATTCATCCCAGATCGAGACGCGGTTCTCCTTGAGATAGGCGATATTCGTGTCGCCCGCCAGGAACCACAGCAATTCGTGGATGATCGAGCGCAGATGCAGCTTCTTGGTCGTGACCAGCGGAAAGCCGTCGGCGAGATCGAAGCGCATCTGGTGACCGAAGACCGAGAGCGTGCCCGTACCGGTCCGGTCACCCTTCTCAAGGCCCTCGTCGAGAATGCGGCGCAGGAGCGCGTGGTATTGCTGCATGATTGTCCTCGTTCCTCCGATCTTAGCCTGCCATGCCGGCTTGGGGAGCACGCCTGCAATCCTATCCACAAGACGTTTCCTCACGAGACACATCGCCCGGCCTGTCCGCCTTCGGGCCGAAAACGCCCTGTCGTGACGATACGGGTTGCGCAGACGCGGTGTTTTGGCCATTCGTTGACGAGACCCGCCAAGGGCAACCGGACGAGACCCGCCAAGGGCAACCGAAGGCATGCGCCGACCATGATCGTCGATATCGTCTCGCTGCAGCAATTCTACCAGACCCCGCTCGGGCATGTGGCGCAGCGCTTCGTGGCGCGCACATTGGTGGATTTCATACGCGGCTCACAGGATTGCCGCATGGTCGGGCTGGGCTACGCCGCGCCGTTCCTGCGCCCGGCCATCGCGCGCTGCGAGCGGGTGAACCTGTTCATGCCCGCGCGCCAGGGTGTATCGCACTGGCCGCCGGACGAGAAGAATCGCGCCTGTCTCGTCGAGCCGCTGGTGCTGCCGGCGGTGGACGGCGCCTATGAACGCGCGCTGGTGGCGCATCTGCTCGAGAATGTCGGCGATCCGGACGAGTTCCTGCACGAAATCTGGCGCATCCTCGCTCCCGGCGGACGTGTTGCGATCATCGTACCCAACCGGCGCGGCATCTGGGCGCGTGTCGACGCCACCCCCTTCGGCCAGGGGCGCCCTTATTCGGTTTCACAATTGGGCAGCCTGCTGCATCGCAACGGTTTCGATGCGCAGGTCTGGAACGAGGCCCTCTACGCGCCGCCGATCTCCTCGCTGCGTTTCCTGCGCAGTGCGGGTCTGTGGGAGCGGGCGGGGCTGCGGCTGCGGGCCCCCTTCGCCGGAGTCCATATCGTCGAGGCGACGCGTCAGGATCAGCGCCCGATCCCGGTGCGGCAGCGCAGCCGGCGCCTGCGGCTCTCACCCCGCCTGTCACCGGCATCAAGCCCCGCCGGCGCACCGGTGCCGCAGCGCAGCGGCGACGCATGCCATGGGAACGCGACCGGTTCGACCCTATCTTACGGATGCGGTGGCGGGCATGACGGTGCGATCCGCCGCGCTGGCGGACCGGGAGGCGACGAGGTCGAAAGATGAGTGAAGGCAAGGCGCCCGACAGGCGCAAGCAAGACAATCGCCCGGGCCCTGCCGGCCAGTCCGGCGGCGCCGTCGACGCGTTTCTGCGGGAAGCCGGCAGCCTCGCCCCCGTTGCGGCGGGCGCCGATCAGGGTCGCCTGATCTTCGCCCTCGATGCCACGATGAGCCGGCAGCCGACCTGGGATCTGGCCTGCTCGGTCCAGGCGGGAATGTTCGACACGACGGCGCGGATCGGCGGGCTCGCCGTACAACTCGTCTATTTCCGCGGCTTTCGCGAATGCCGGGCCTCGCGCTGGGTCTCGGATCCGCGCGCGCTCACCGAGATCATGACAGGTCTGCGCTGTCAGGGTGGTCTGACGCAGATCGAACGCGTGCTGCGCCATGTCCGCAGGGCGGCGCAGGAGCGCCGTATCGCCGCCTTCATTTACGTCGGCGACGCCATGGAGGAACATGTCGATACGCTGTGCGCCCTCACCGGTGAGCTCGGGGTGATGGGGATCAGGGGCTTCTTCTTCCAGGAGGGCGACGATCCCGCCGCGACGGCGGCCTTCGCCGAGATGGCGCGGCTCAGCGGGGGCGCACATGAGCGATTCGATGCAGCCGCACCCGGCGCCCTCGAAGCGCTGCTGCGGGCAGCGGCCACCTATGCGGCAGGCGGCATGGGGGCGCTACAGAAGCTGGCCGAGGGCGATGCCGGTGCGCGGCGCCTGATTACGGCGATGAAGCGCTCATGATCTCATTGCTTTATGGCGTCCTCGCCGTTCTCCTTCTCTGGTGGCTGTCGCGCCTCTATGCGCGCACCAATCCGCGCGTGCTGGTGCGGCTGATCAAGGCCGTTGCCGGAACGGCGGCGCTGGCGCTCGCCGCTCTCATGCTGGTGCGCGGACGCATCGATATGGCGCTGCTGATCGGCGGTTTCGCCGCCTGGTTGCTGGGCTGGAGCGCGGGCCTTCCCGGTCTGCCCGGGGGCCTTGGCCGGCTGGGGCCAGGGAGCCCCTCGAGCGGCCCCGCCACCGGCAAGACCTCGCGCGTGCGCTCGGCCATGATCGAGATGACCCTCGATCACGATAGCGGCGAGATGAACGGCAGCGTTCTGGCGGGTGCCTTCGCCGGGCGCGGCCTCGACGAACTCGGCGAACGCGAATTGCAGACGCTCTACACCGAATGCGCCGGCGCCGGCGATCAGGAGGGCTTGCGTCTGTTAGAGGCTTATTTCGACCGCCGGTTTCCCGGCTGGCGTGAAGACACTCATGCTGACGCTGACGCGGGGGCGGGCCGCGAGGCCGAGGCGGGCGCGATGACGGAAGAGGAGGCCTATCAGATCCTGGGGCTTGAGCCGGGGGCGGATGCTGCCGCCATCAAGCGCGCGCACCGCGCGCTGATGCTGAAGCTCCATCCCGACCAGGGGGGGTCGACCTACCTCGCGGCCCGGGTGAACCAGGCCAAGGACATGCTCTTGAGCCGACATCGCTGATACTCCACGCGCGATGGTCCGAACGGGACCATGGTCGGTTACGCCACTCACGGGATCGACCGGAAGATGCCGGTCGATCCGCACTCGAAAGGTATGCCGGACGTGCTCCGGCGGGGTCGCCGATCAGCTGCGCGACGCGAAACAGGCAAAGCCGCGACGCTCCAGCTGGCGGCAGGCGTCGCGCGCCGCGCCCTGGCTGTCAAAGCCCGAGAAGCGCGCGCGATGCAGCGTCGTTCCCCCGGTCTGGACCGTTTCGGTGAAAGGCTCGGCTGCGCTGAGCGGGTCACCGACACGGCTACGGGCATTTTCCAGCATCTCCAGGGCGGCGCGCTTCGAATCGACTGCGGCGATCTGCACGACCCAGGGCGAAACCGCGACGGGCTCCGGCTCGGGCTCGGCTGGTGTCGCAGCCGGCGGCAGCGGCGCAGCGGCATTCGCGCTCGCGACCTGCATGGGCGCCACGGTCTCGGCATCTTCACCGCCTTGCGCCATTTCCCGGGAAACATGACGTGAACCCAGATCAGCAGGCGGCAGCGGAATCGAACCGGTCGACTCGGCGAAAGAGAGCACTTGCCCGCCACTCTGTTCCGGCGCCGTTTCGGCGGCAGCACCTTGACGCAGCGTGCCGGAAGAAGCCGGCGTCGCGGTGTTGCCGGCATTGCGTTCGGGCGCCACAGCGGGGCGCATGGAGGCGAGATCGAGCGGACCGCCGGTGGCCGAGGCGCTGGCGAAAGCAGCCGGCGGCACGCCGATATCGGCGGGGCGCGCGGGCGGCAGGACATTCGGCACGAAGGCCACCGCGCCGGCGGCATTCATCATCGGCGTCTGACGGGCGCCCGCAAAGGCGTGCGGCAGATTGTTCTTGACCAGCCGCTCGACGATTCCGTCGCGATGCGCACCGGAGCGCCCGCCCATCACCACGGTGACGATGTGGCGGCTGTTCGTCTTGGCATTCGTCATCAGGTTGAAACCCGAGGCGCGGATGAAGCCGGTCTTGATGCCGTCCACACCGGTGACGCGTCCGATCAGGCGGTTGTGATTGCGATGCGTGGTGCCGTTGAAGGCGAAGTTGCGGCGGGAGAAATAGTGATAATATTGCGGGAAGCGGTCCTGTACGGCGATCGCGAGGATCGCCATGTCGCGTGCGGTGGTGACCTGTTCGCGATTGGGCAGACCATGTGCGTTGCGGAAGGTGGTGCGCTTCATCCCCAGCGCCCGCGCCGTACGGGTCATCTCACGGGTGAAGGCGTCGACACTGCCGCCGAGGTTTTCCGCGATCGCGGTGGCGACGTCATTGGCCGACCGGGTCGTCAGCGCAAGGATGGCATTCTCCACCGTGATCGTCGATCCGGCGCGCAGGCCGAGCTTCGAGGGCGGCTCGGCGGCAGCGCGCGATGAAACGCGCAGCGGCGAATCGAGGCGAAGCGCACCGCGCTCCAGCTGCTCGAAGACGAGGTAAAGCGTCATCACCTTGGTCAGCGATGCGGGAAAGCGCGTCGCATCGGCGTTCTCCGCATGCAGCGTCCGTCCCGTCTTGACGTCGATGACGACGGCGGCATAGGGCGGATTATAGGCATGTGCGGGCGTGGGAGCGATGAGGCTTGCGGCCAGCACCATGGCGGTCGCCACGAGCGCTGCGGCAAAGCGCGATGCGATGCAGCGCAGGGGAATATTACGCAAAACCATGTGAGACCGTCCCTGTGTCAGCGGTCGAGAACCCTTGACGCGTTCGGCCCCCCCGGCACTGGTCTCCGTCACCATTGCGAACGCGTTACAAGATTTATCCTGCGGCAATCGCGGTTACGGACGGGTTAATGTCAAAACCGAATTTCCGCACTTTTGCTGCACTGCAACATACTCCTTGACATCGATTGTGCAGTGCACATATAAGGGGCAATCGGCTGATCGCACATGTTCGGCCGTCAGGCTCAAACGAACAGAGGCGGCGCATCGCGCGCCGGAGATCGCAGATGATGAACCAATTCGAAGACATGCAGAAGTTCGGCAAGGAAAGCATGGACGCCACGATGAAGGCGTTCGGTGGTGTTTCCATGGGCGCCCAGGCCATCGCCGTCGAGAGCGCCGACTTCGCCAAGAAGTCCTTTGAGCACGGCACCTCCACCATGGAGAAGCTTGTCGGCGCCAAGTCGCTCGACAAGGCGATCGAAATTCAGACCGACTACGTCAAGAGCTCTTACGAGGCGCTCGTGGCCCAGTCGACAAAGGTCGGCGAACTCTACGCCAACCTCGCCAAGGAAATGATGAAGCCGGTCGAAACCGCGATGGCCCAAACCGCCGCGAAGTAAGGCCGCTGATGACGCGAGGGCGCAGCGGCTCCCCGCGTTGCCGCCCTTTCCATCGAACCCGTCCGCCACCAGGCGGGCGGGTTTTTCTTTGGACGAAGCGCGTCGTCACCGCCCCTCCGGTTTAGCGGCAACGGTTTCGAACTCCGCCGGCGAGGTGATTTCCAGCAATTCCAGATCCTGCGAATGTTCGATCTCGCGATGCAGGATGCCGGGCGGCTGGTTCACGCAGGAGCCGGCTTCGAGCAGCACCTCCCCGACCCCGTCATATTCGAACCGCACCCAGCCCTTGAGCACATAGACCATCTGGAAGTCGAGCACGTGGTAATGCCATTCGCCTGAAGCCGCATCACCGGGTTTGGCGCGGATGACATGGGCCTGGATACGCCCATCCGTGACCGGTTTCATGCCGAGATCGCGGTATTCGAAGAAACCGCGCAGGCCGCCGTCGAACTGTGCGTCCTTCGCATGGGTCACGACGAAATCGGCGGCGGGATCGCGCGCGTCATCCGTCCTTGTCTGATTCGGGTTCATGGAGCATCTCCTCTTACGGCGCGCCGTTCTTCCTCGATCGCGTCTCGTGGCGGCGTCGCGTGTTCCACCAGGCGCAGGATATGCCCGCACTGCGGATGCGTCATGCGCCGTGACGCCCGGCCCGTATGTGCATCCCTGCGACGCGGGTACGAAACGCGTCAGCTCTCGGAATCACCGGGAAGCATCAGATTGTCGAGAACCCGCCGGCATTCACGCAATTCGTCGAGCGCGGCGCGCAATTGCCCGCGATCGAGCGCGGCCCGCCGGCCCGTGGCGCGGGTGCCCATTTCAATGGGGATTGCCGCATCAGTCGCGTCGTCGTCGAAGCCGGTATCGGTCGCAGCAGCATTATCGCCGCGCCGTGCCCGCGCCTGCGCATCGACATCAGGCTCTGCGGCTTCGGGCGCATCGGCAGGCCGTGCTTCCAGCGTGACCTCGCCGCGCCCGATCGCCTCGACGGCACGCACGCCCTCGCTCTTGAGAATGCGCTGAACGCCCTTGATCGTATAGCCTTCGGCATAGAGCAGGCGGCGGATGCCCTGGAGCAAATCGATATCGCTCGGGCGATAATAGCGCCGCCCGCCGGCCCGCTTGAGCGGCTTGATCTGCGTGAACCGGGTTTCCCAGAAACGCAACACGTGCTGCGGCAGGTCGAGATCCTCAGCCACTTCGCTGATGGTACGAAAAGCGTCCGGACTCTTTTCCATTGCGCCAGCCTACTCCCGGATCAGACGACTCCCTCATCTGCAACGCGCGGCGAAACCGCCCGCGTTCATTCGCCTTCGGAATCGTTGTCGCCGTTGATCCTGGCCTTCATCACGTTGGACGGCTTGAAGACCATGACGCGGCGCGGCTCGATCGGCACCTCGACGCCGGTTTTCGGATTGCGCCCGATCCGCTCGCCCTTCTCGCGCACGACGAAGGAGCCGAAGGAGGACAGCTTCACCGTCTCCCCCTGCTCGAGGGTTTCACAGATCTCGCCGAGCACGGATTCGACCAATTGCGCCGATTCGGTGCGCGAAAGCCCGACACGTTGATAGACGGCCTCCGACAGATCGGCCCGGGTCACGGTCTTGCCCGCCATGGTTTCCCCCATTCACAAGGCTGGATGCCGGCCCTGTATACCAGCGCGATGACGCTATTCCCAAGACAGGCCGGAATCAACACGCGAATCGCGGATTTGCGCGCGCAGAGGGCCATCGGGGCAGATTCGGCGGGAATGGGGGCCGGGTCAGAGCAGAAATCGATATCGACAGAGTCAGTGGGTCGATAGCCGGCATTGCATTGTCCAACGAATCATTTCCTTGCCTCGCAACTGCCGCCCCATCACGCGGCGAGGACGAAGAATTCAGACCCTGCATGAGGCCGGGTAAGCCCCGCCCATCATAAATCAACATCTCCCCAACCTTGCCCCCGCCGCCGAAAACCCCGATAACCGGGCGACGGAGACGTCGCGGGCGGGCGTTCCGGCGGGAGGTTGGATGCACACGGCACAGGATCAGCGGGCGGCTTTGACGGCATTGCTCGAATTCTATGCCGCGTCCGGCGTCGACGTGGCGCTGGACGAGGCCCCGATCGACCGCTTCGCCGAGGAGCGGGAGAAGCGCGCGCGCGAAGCCGAGCGCCGCGCCGCCGGGATCGATGCCCGCGCCGCCGACAGCATCCGCGCGCCATCCGGCGATCGGCCGCCGGCAGCCGCCCGCTCCGCGTCACCCGCAACCCCCGCCAGCCTCGATCCGCAGGAAGCCGTCGCCGGCGCACATGCGCGCGCGGCTGCCGCGACCGATCTCGCCATGCTGCGCGACAATCTCGCCGGTTTCGACGGCTGCGGGCTCAAGCTTTCCGCGAAATCGCTGGTCTTCGCCGACGGGACGCCGGGCGCGCGGGTCATGCTCGTCGGCGAGGCGCCGGGATCGGAGGAGGACCGGCAGGGCAAGCCCTTCGTCGGGCGCTCGGGCCAGTTGCTCGACCGCATGCTCGCCGCGATCGGGCTCGACCGCTCCAGCGTCTATATCGCCAACGTCATCCCCTGGCGCCCGCCGGGCAACCGCACGCCGACGCCGCAGGAAGTCGCCACCTGCATGCCCTTCATCCGCCGCCAGATCGAACTGGCCGACCCCGATTTCCTGATCTGCCTCGGCGCGCCTTCGGCGCAGGCCCTGATGGAGATCAGCACCGGCATCCTCAAGGCGCGCGGGCGCTGGCAGGACTTTGATACCGGCAAACGCGTAATCCGCGCCATGGCGACCCTGCACCCAGCCTATCTGCTGCGCCAGCCCTCACAGAAACGCATGGTCTGGCGTGATTTGAGGGCTTTGCGCCGCGCGCTTGATGCGGGCTCGGCGCAGCGATAAATCGGGGGGCGATGCAGGCGGGGAGCGATGCGGGCGGGTGACCCGACACGAGGATTTTCAATTCTCCTCAGATCTCAGCCAAATTGTTCCGCCCCATAGCAACTTGTCGCGAAAGTGGTTTGATGCGAAGAATTTGCGTAGTGCAGACTGTTCTAGCCTTACCCAACACCTTGCGCGCAAACTCACGCATGTTGGCCCCCATGCGTCAACCAGTGCCAGTCTCTCCTAGCTACAGACCTTCCCCCACAAAAATTTCGTTTAAGCAGTAGGAGTTGGCAATATGCCAGCAACTATGAGACGAATGACATGGCCCGCTCTATCACGAACAAAATAAGTTTGAAGATAAACCTGATCTTTTTTCATCGTATCAATTAAAGTTTGCTTGATACGACGGAGTACATCGTATGGAATACTAAAATTGACGGTCATAGTTCCATTTTCAATTTTCACCTTGCCCCATCCGTTGTCCTTATTGAACTGAATTACATCACACAAAAGAGCTGTGATCTCTTCGTCTACAGTAGATGTCTCAATTTCCGCAGCCATGTTCTGATCTAAGAATAGTACAGGCTTTGAGCTGCCAGAAACTGAATAAGACACCTCGAGGGAATCCGCGCTCCTTCGCAGGGCAGTCGCCATTTCACTTATTAATGGAGCAGACATAGCTATCAATTTTTGACTGCGCGCGAAGTCAATCTTCTTTATTGATTCCGAATTGTAATTCATCCGCTCTTCTCTGGATAATTCAGCAAGGCGGCGCCTGATAACATCACGTATTTCTATCGAAACTTCTTCAAGCTCGGTCTTACCAGATCTAATACTTTCAGCAATCTGATCAACTTGAGACTGAGCTTGATCCGCATCCGTACGGCGGCTGATCAATCCGGCTTTTTTCAAGGACTCTTCGTCTATCTTTTCGATTACACGTTCACTGACATAAGCGACCAAATCACCTAACGACACGTCCATAAAATCATCGTCGGACTTGCCTTTGCCGGGGTCTTCCACGTTGATGTTGAAGGAGCCATCGGATTGGCTGACTAGTCTAATATCATAGTTCGACTTATTTGAGATTTTTTGTTTGAATCTTCCCAAATTTCGAAACTGAGACAGCTTAACAAGAAGGCGAGCAGCGGCGTACTGAAATCGCGCAGACTCATAGAAATTCATGCGGTGCTCATCTGCAAGCGCCCCTTCAAAGTGAAAAGTTAGGTTTTCGGGCATCCGTTGTGTTCCTTGCTTGGCACGTAGCGTGTTGCTACTTTCGATCGCTCGGGGTGAAGTCAGACCATTCTACTCGGCCTCACTTCCGCTTTCAACCTCAGCGTGTGGTTAGCAGCCAGTGAAGGACGCAAATTATGAATGAATTCAGCATAGGTGCGGTTGGTGCTGCGGCGATTGCCGGGTTGGTATCGATGCTTGGACTGATAATCGGGAAAGAGCAAAAGGTATCTGAATTCCGACAAATCTGGATTGATCAACTTCGAAAATGTGTTGTGGATTATCTAGTCAGCATCAATGCGATCTGTGATATAGTTAGATTGAGAGATACAGGAAAGGATTTTGATAATGCCGCCCTGCTTAACAACTACAAGATGTTGAACGAGGCCAGCCATGGCATAACCCTGCGCGTTAACGACGATGAGGAGCCTGCTAAGGCCCTTTTGGCGGCAATGAATGAGTTTGAAGATTTAGCAAAAGACAATAGATCACTTACCCCGGAGAAAATCAAGGCCGTAGAGAGGCACTTCGTTCAATCGTCGAAAGCACTTTTGAAGTTTGAGTGGAATAGAGTGAAAAGAGGGGAAAGAATATTCGTCTGGACTAAAAGAGTTATCCTAACAATAATGGCGCTGCTATTGGGGCTTCTTTTTTATTCTTGGATTTGGTTTCCGAACCACGAACCCTTAGATAACAGAATCGATGCAGAACTTCATTTAGCACTTGGTGCGAATAGGTAATATTCCCTCACTGGCTTTGCAGGGACCACTTCGCGTTTATTCGCGCGGGCACATTTCTCAGAGCCGGATCTAAAAGTAGTTGAGTGATATCAAAGGGTTGTGATTCAACCGTCTTTGTCGAGAAGATGGAGGATCGAATGCCCTGGGATGATATCACTCGCCGGCAGCATAACCGGGAC
>Ga0008836_100994_pt1 | contig 12114 bp, 12 predicted proteins | sample HotLakConsUCCR28_FD_62214 | JGI IMG/M metagenome (GOLD analysis project Ga0008836, IMG submission 62214) | Hypersaline microbial mat communities from Hot Lake, Washington, USA - Hot Lake Consortium UCC-R28 (Hybrid Assembly) ... | reverse complement strand
CGGACCTACGACGATCTCTGGCACGCCGTTGGGCACGTATGCGATCTCTTCACCGAAGAGGAGTGCTACAATTTCTTCAAGGCCGCAGGATATGAAACCGATTGAACGCAACACGCTCTAAGCGCCGTTCGGGAGGGGCGACCACGAGGGTCCCCTTTCGTTTCCTGACCGACAGAAGCGCCGGGCGACCGGCCGGAGGAGAAACAGATGAGATTCAGCAAAATCGCTGCGGCCAGCGCCGCAAGCGTGATGGCCCTGAGCGTGCACGCCTCGGCGCAGACGCAGATCGACTGGTGGCATGCCATGGGCGGCGAGCTGGGCGAGATCCTCGAAGGCATCACCGATGACTTCAACGCCATGCAGTCCGACTACGTCGTCGTGCCCTCCTACCGCGGCACCTACACCGAGACGATGACCGGCGCGATCGCGGCCTTCCGCGCAGGCGAGCAGCCCGACATCGTGCAGGTCTTCGAGGTCGGCACCGGCACCATGATGGCCGCCGAAGGCGCCATCGTGCCTGTCTACCAACTGATGGAAGACACCGGCGCGGACTTCGATCCCGACGCCTTCCTGCCCGCCGTCGTCGGCTACTACGCCGACCCCGAGGGCAACATGCTGTCGATGCCCTTCAACTCGTCGACGCCGATCATGTACTACAACAAGGACGTGTTCGAGGCTGCCGGCCTCGACCCCGAGCAGCCGCCGGAAACCTGGGCCCAGGTCGAGGAGTTCTCGCGCCAGATCATGGATGCGGGCGCGGCCGAATGCGGCTTCACCACCGGCTGGGTCAGCTGGGCGCAGCTGGAAAACTTCTCGGCCTGGCACAACCAGCCCATCGGCACGCTGCAGAACGGCTTCGGCGGGCTCGAGACCGAGCTGACCGTGAACGGTGACGTGCAGGTGCGCCACTGGGACAACCTGGCAAGCTGGCAGGAAGACGGCGTGTTCCGCTATGGCGGTCCGGGCGGTGGCGACGATGCGCCGCCGGCCTTCTACGCAGGCGAATGCGCGATGTACATGAACTCCTCCGCGTCGCGCGCCGGCGTTCTGAACAACACCGATTTCGAAGTCGGCTTCGGCATGCTGCCCTATTACGACGACGTCGACGGCGCGCCGCAGAACTCGATCATCGGCGGCGCGACCCTCTGGGTTCTCGCGGGCGGTTCGGACGAGGAGCAGGCCGGCGTGGCCGCGTTCTTCAACTACCTCGCCTCGGCCGAGGTGCAGGCCGCGTGGCACCAGGAGACCGGCTACCTGCCGATCACCCAGGCCGCCTACGACCTGAGCACCGAGCAGGGCTACTACGAGGCAAACCCCGGCTCCGAGGTGTCGATCGAGCAGATGACGCTGAACGAGCCGACCGAGAACTCCCGCGGGCTGCGCTTCGGCAACTACGTCCAGATCCGCACGATCATCGACGAGGAATTCCAGCGCCTGCTCTCCGGTGATGTCGATGCGCAGGGCGCGCTCGACGCCGTGGTGGAACGTGGCAACGCGCTGATCCGCGACTTCGAAGACGCCAACGGCTGATCCCGACGTCCTGACATCCGGCCCGTGCCGCAGCCATGCGGCGCGGGCCTTTCCATCGCGGGGGGCAAGATGCAAGGCAAACGCACGATATTTGGCAACAAGGGCTTGCCCTACCTGCTGCTGGCGCCGCAGCTGATCATTACCGGCATCTTCTTTCTCTGGCCCGCCGCCCAGGCCGTCTACATGTCCTTCCTGCGCGAGGACGCCTTCGGCATGTCCTCCACCTTCGTCGGGCTGCGCAACTATACACGCCTGTTCGACAATCCCGAATACATCGACTCGATCCAGGTCACGATCGTCTTCTCGATCGCAACCGTCGCGCTGGCCCTGGGGCTGTCGCTTCTGCTGGCGCTGGCCGTCGACCGGATGATCCGAAGCGCGCACGGCTACACCACGCTTCTGGTCTGGCCCTACGCCGTCGCCCCCGCCGTCGCGGGCATCTTGTGGTGGTTCATCTTCAACCCGACCATCGGCATCATGCCCTACGTGCTGGAGAACCTCTTTGGCTACGACTGGAACCATGCGCTCGACCCCGATGACGCCATGGTCCTCGTGGTGATCGCCTCGGCGTGGAAGCAGATCAGCTACAATTTCCTGTTCTTCGTCGCGGGCCTGCAATCCATCCCCGCCAGCCTGCGCGAGGCCGCGGCGATCGACGGCGCCGGCCCGCTCAAGCGGTTCTGGACGATCACCTTGCCGCTGCTGTCGCCCACCACCTTCTTCTTGCTGGTCGTCAACATCGTCTACACCTTGTTCGAAACCTTCGCCGTGATCGACGCCACCACCGAGGGCGGACCGGCGCAAGCCACCAACATCCTGGTCTACAAGGTGTTCCAGGATGGCTATGTCGGGCTCAACTTCGGCTCGTCCTCGGCGCAGTCGGTGATCTTGATGGGTCTCGTCATCTGCCTGACCTTCATCCAGTTCCGCTTCGTGGAACGCCGTGTGACCTACTGAGGGGGCTGGAGACATGGTCGAAAATCAACGCTGGCTCGACTACATGGCCCATGCCGTCCTGATCCTGGGCGTGCTGCTGGTGGCCTTCCCGGTCTATGTCGCCTTCATCGCCTCGACGCACGAGCCGAACGCCTTCATCCGCGGCACCATCCCGCTTTTGCCGGGTGACAACATCGTCGAAAGCTACGCGGGCGTGTTTCGCGGCGGCGTCGCCTCGCAGATGTCGGTGCCGATCGGGCTGATGCTGACCAACTCGATGATCATGGCGCTGGCCATCGCCTTCGGAAAGATCGTGATCTCGATCCTCTCGGCCTTCGCCATCGTCTATTTCCGGTTTCCCTTTCGCGGGCTGGCCTTCTGGCTGATCTTCATTACCCTGATGCTGCCGGTCGAGGTGCGGATCGTGCCGACCTTCCAGGTCATCTCGACGCTGAACCTGCTGAACTCCTACACCGGCCTGACCGTGCCGCTGATGGCCTCGGCCACCGCGACATTCCTGTTCCGGCAGGTGTTCCTGACCATGCCCGACGAGCTGATGGAGGCGGCGCGGATCGACGGCGCCGGGCCGATGAAGTTCTTCAAGGACATCTTGCTGCCGATGTCGCAGACCAACATCGCGGCGCTTTTCGTCATCCTCTTCATCTACGGCTGGAACCAGTACCTCTGGCCGATCCTCGTCACGACCGACGACAGCTACCAGACGATCGTCGCGGGCATCAAGCGCATGTCCGACGTGGTCGACAGCGAACCGCTGTGGAATTACATCATGTCGGTCACGGTTCTGGCCATGGTCCCGCCGGTCCTGGTCGTCATCTTCATGCAGAGGCTTTTCGTGAAGGGCCTCGTGGACAGCGAGAAATAACCATGGCCGAATTGAAACTTCGAGATGTGGGCAAGACCTATCCGGGCGGCGTCAGCGCCGTGAAGGGCGCGTCGGTCGACATCGCGGATGGCGAGTTCATCGTGCTGGTCGGCCCCTCGGGCTGCGGCAAGTCCACGATCCTGCGGATGATCGCAGGGCTGGAAACCATCACCGACGGCGAGGTCGAGATCGCGGGCCGCGTCGTGAACAAGCTTGAACCGGCGGAACGCGACATCGCCATGGTGTTCCAGAACTACGCGCTCTACCCGCACATGTCGGTGCGCAAGAACATGGAATACGGTCTCAAGAACAAGGGCATGCCCCGGCCCGAGATCGACCGCCGGATCGCTTCGGCGGCGTCCACCCTGCAGATCGCCGCCTACCTCGACCGCAAGCCCCGCGCGCTTTCGGGCGGTCAGCGCCAGCGCGTCGCCATGGGCCGCGCCATCGTGCGCGAACCCGCGGTGTTCCTGTTCGACGAGCCGCTGTCGAACCTCGACGCGAAACTGCGCACGCAGCTGCGCGCGGAGCTGAAGGACCTGCACCGCCGGCTTGGGGCCACCTTCGTCTTCGTGACCCATGACCAGGTCGAGGCGATGAGCCTGGCCGACCGCATCGTCATCATGTCGAACGGCCGGATCGAGCAGATCGGCACGCCGATGGACCTCTATGAAAATCCCGCCAGCCGCTTCGTCGCCGAATTCATCGGCGCGCCGCCGATGAACGTGTTCGATATCGCCTCGCCCGCCGGGCAGGCCTTCGCCGCCATCGCGGGCGGTGCCCCCGGTGGCGCCGACGCCGTGGGCGTGCGGCCCGAGCAGCTGCGCATCGGGCGCGACGGCATCGAGGCCGAGGTGATGCTGGTCGAGGCGCTGGGGGCCGAGACCCTGATCCACCTTCGCATCGGCGCGGAACGTCTGGTCCTGCGCGACGGGCACGGCAGCCGGATCAAGGTCGCGCAATCGCCGCGGCTGGAAACCGATCCGGGCGCGATCGTGTTCTTCGACACGGCCGGGCGCGTGATGACGCGGAGTGCCAAACCGGCGCTGAGCGTGGTCGACTGACCAGGGGACACCTGCAGTAGGCCGACCCGAAGACCTGCAGTCCGTTGCCCGCTACTCCGCCGCCTTCGAGGGTGTCGGCCCCGCGGTCAGCGCCACCCAGGCGTCGTATTGCGACAAGAACACCTTGCCCGACAGATCGTCCAGAAAATGGGTCTTCTTCAGCCGGTCGGTCACCGGCCCCTTCACCTCGGACAGGTGCAGCGTGATGCCCATGTCGCGCAGCCTGTGGTTCAGCGCCTCCAGCGCCTCCAGCGCGGAAAAGTCGATGACGTTCACCGCCGAACACATCAGCACCACATGCCGGATCGCCCCGCCCTCCCCCACGCGGTCGAGAACGTAATCCTCGAGAAACCGCGCGTTCGGGAAATACAGGCTCTCGTCGATGCGGATGGTCACGATGGCCGGGTCGGTTTCGACCTCGTGACGGTGGATGTTGCGGAAATGCTGGGTGCCGGGCACCAGCCCGACCTCGGCCACATGCGGGCGCGAGGTCTTGTAGAGATGCAGCAGGATCGACAGGATCACCCCCGCCGAAACGCCCGCCTCGACGCCGAAGCCCAGCGTCAGAACGATGGTGGCCATGACGGCGGCGAAATCGGCCTTGGAATAGGCCCAGGCGGTCTTGAGGATGCCGAGGTTCACCAGGCTCAGGACCGCCACGATGATGGTGGCCGCCAGCGTCGCGGCCGGCAGGAAGTAGATCAGCGGCGTCAGCGCCAGCGCGGCGATGCCGAGGCCCAGGGCGGTATAGGCGCCCGCCGCCGGGGTTTCGGCGCCCGCGTCGAAGTTCACCACCGACCGCGCGAAGCCGCCCGTCACCGGAAAGCCGCCGGTGAAACCGGCGCCGAGATTGGCGGCGCCCAGGCCGATCAGCTCCTGGTTGGGGTCGATGCGCTGGCGCTTCTTGGCGGCCAGCGTCTGCGCGACCGAGATCGACTCGACGAAGCCGATGACCGAGATCAGCAGCGCCGGCACGAACAGCGCGGTGATGAGGTCGAAATCGAGGCTCGGCAGCGTCAGCGGCGGCAGCGATTGCGGCACCGCGCCCACGATCGCCACGCCCCTGTCGGCAAGGCCGAAGCCCCAGACCGCCAGCGTGGTGACGACAACAGCCGCCACCGGCCCGGCCTTCTGCACCACATCCGCCAATCTGGGCCGCAGGCCAAGGCGGATCAGCACGGGCTTCATCCCCTTGCGGACCCAGAACAGGAACCCGGTGGCGCCGATGCCGATGACAAGCGTGAGGACGTTCACCTCGCCCAGATGCGCGATGAGCGACGACGCGATCTCGGGCAAGGTGTGCCCGCCCGCCGGAATGCCGAGGATGTGCTTGATCTGGCTGGCCGCGATCAGGATGCCCGACGCGGTGATGAAGCCCGCGATCACCGGATGGCTGAGGAAATTGGCCAGGAACCCGAGCTTGAGCAGGCCCATGGCGAGCAGGATCGCGCCCGACATCACCGCCAGCGTCAGCGCGGCGATGGCATAGCCCGCCGTGCCCGCCTCGGCCACCTGCCCCACGGCGGCGGCCGTCATCAGCGACACCACCGCCACCGGCCCCACCGCCAGCGCCCGCGAGGTGCCGAAGATGGCGTAGAGGATGATCGGCAGGATCGAGGCGTAAAGCCCCGCCTCGGGCGGCAGCCCGGCCAGCATCGCGTAGGCCAGCGATTGCGGGATCAGCATGATGGTGACGATCACCGCCGCCATCAGGTCGTTTTGCAACGCATCGCGAGTGTAGCGGCGGCCCCAGTCGAGCACCGGAACGTATCTGCCGAGGGTCTTGAACATCCGGGCCTGTCTTTTCTCGGGTTGGCGCGCTGAGGGCAGCGGCGCGATTGTCTAGCAGGCGGAAGCGTCGTCCGCGGCCGCGGCCTGGGTGACCGAGCGCACGAACAGCGTCTCGCAGCGGGCGCCGCTGCGGCAATAGGCAAGCACCGGCCCCGGCAGTTCCGCCAGCAGGCGGGCGAAGGCGGCGGCGTCGGCATCGGTCACCTGCCCCGGCACGACCGGCTGGTGGCGGGCCTCCAGCCCCAGCGCCTGCGCCGCCGCAGCGATCGCCGCGAAGGCGGGCTGGCCCGGCTCCTCGTCGTCGGGGCGGTTGCAGACGATGGCGCCGAAGCCGCGGGCGGCCGCGTCGCGCACATCGGCGGCCGTGATCTGCGGGGCGACCGACAGGCCGGCGGTGAGGGGTCTGGCGTCCATACCGGTGCCTCCTTTGGAACGGGTCGTGGCAGGGTCGGCGCGGTGACGGGTCAGAGCCCGTTCACCGGCACCTTCAGCATCGGGCGCCCGTCCTTGTCGGTCGGGATCGCGCCGGCGCGCATGTTGACCTGCAGCGACGGGATGATCAGGCGCGGCATCGCCAGCTGCGCATCGCGTTCGGTGCGGAACTTGACGAAATCCTCCTTCGTCTTTCCGCCGCCGACATGGATGTTGTGCGCCTTTTCCTCGCCCACCGTGGTCTCCCACTGGATGTCGCGGCCGTTGGGGCCGTAGTCGTGGCACATGAAAAGCCGTATCGCGTCGGGCAGCGCCAGCACCTTCTGGATGCTGTCGTAGAGCGTCGCCGCATCCCCGCCGGGGAAATCCGCCCGCGCCGATCCGCCGTCGGGCATGAAGAGCGTGTCGCCGACGAAGGCCGCATCGCCCATCACATGCACCATGCAGGCCGGCGTGTGGCCCGGCGTGTAGATGGCGAAGGCCTCCAGGTTGCCGATCTTGTAGGTGTCGCCATCCTCGAACAGGGCGTCGAACTGCGAGCCGTCGCGCTGGAACTCGGTGCCTTCGTTGAACACCTTTCCGAAGGTGTCCTGCACCACCATGATCTTGGAGCCGATGCCGATCTTGCCGCCCAGCTTCTGCTGGATGTAGGGCGCGGCCGACAGGTGGTCGGCGTGGACATGGGTCTCGATGATCCACTCCAGCTTGAGGCCCCGGCGCTCGATTTCCGCGATCATTCTGTCGGCATGAACGTAGGTGATGCGCCCGGCGGCGTAGTCGATGTCCATCACGCTGTCGACGATGGCGCAGGCGTCCGAGGTCGGGTCCTTCACGATGTAGCTGATCGTGTTCGTGGCCTCGTCGAAGAAGGCCTGAACCTCGGGGTGGATGTCCATGTGAACGGGGTAATCGGTCATGTCGGTGTCCTTTGGGATCATTCCGCGGCCTGCGCCTTCGGGCGCGACAGCGATTGCAGGTATCTCGCGGCGAAGATGCCGGCGAGCATGGCGGCGACGAAGGCGATCACGTCGAGCCGCCCGGTGCCGAGCGCGGGCAGCGCGCCGCCGGGACAGAAGCCCGCGATGCCCCAGCCCACGCCGAAGACGGCCGAGCCGCCGAGGAGCCGCGCATCGAGATTGCGCGCGCTGGGCAGCATGAAGCGCCCCTCGAAGATCGGGCGGCCCCGGCCGAAGACGATCCGGTAGCCGATCGCGGTGACGATCAAAGCGCCGCCCATGACGAAGGCAAGACTGGGGTCCCAGGTTCCCGCCACGTCGAAGAAGTTGATGACCTTGGCGGGGTTGGCCATGCCCGACACCACGATGCCGGTGCCGAAGACCACGCCGATGAGGTAGAGAAGGATCAGGTGCATGGTCTAGCCTCCGATCACATGGCGCACGACGAAGACGGTCACGGCGGTGGCGGCCATGAAGGTCAGCGTCGCCGCGATCGACCGCGGCGAAAGCCGCGCCATGCCGCACACGCCATGGCCCGAGGTGCAGCCCGAGCCGTAGGTGACGCCGACGCCGACGATGAAGCCGCCGACCAGCAGCATCGGCATCGACACGGGCACGGTGATCTCGGGCATGCCGCCGGTCGCCAGCCAGTAGACGGCGGGGCCGGTGAGCATCCCCAGCAGCAGCGCCACGCGCCAGCTCAGATCGGCGCGCGACGCGGGCGCGAAGACGCCGGCGAGGATGCCGGTCGCGCCCATGATGCGGCCCGAGACGAGCATCAGCAGCACCGAGGCGAGCCCGATCAGCACGCCGCCGCCGAGCGACTGCCAGGGGGTGAAAGCGGTTTCGATCATGCGACGCACCCTGGGGCGAATCGCATGGCACAGCCAATGATTGCAGTCATCTGGACAGATCTCCTTCCTGTTCGCAGAAGGATGGATAGCGCATCGGCCGCTGACAATCGGTGATCTAGTCACATAGCCATGTGACCCAGTCACACAACCGGGGCGCGTGGCCGCTTTCGTGCGGCGGCCCGCTCAGGTCTCGGCCAGCTGCCGCAGCCCGGCGCAGTCGAGAATCTCCACCGTGCCGCGCGATTGCGCCACCCAGCCGCGGCGCTGGAACTCGGCCAGCTGCCGCGAGACCACCTCGCGCGCGGTGCCCAGTTCGGCCGCCAGCTGCGCATGCGTCGCCTTCAGCACGCCCGCGTCGGCCCGCGCGATGATCTTCTGCGCCAGCCGTATGTCCATGCGCCGGAAGGCGATATCCTCGATGACGTGGAACAGGTCGGTGATCCGCCGCGAATAGGCGCGGAACACGAAATTGCGGAACGTCTTCGACGACGCGATAAGGTCGTCGAAGACCGCCCGCGGGATTGCGGCGGCCACGATGTCGGTCTCGGCGATGCCCTCGGCGGCGTAATCCTCGTAGGCCAGCATGCAGGCGGTCGTCAGCACGCAGCTTTCGCCCGCCGTGACGCGGTAGAGCACCACCTCGCGCCCGCTTTCCGACAACTGCTGCACCCGCACCGTGCCCTGCAACAGCAGCAGCAGGTGATCGGGCGACTTGCCGGGGCCGAAGATCGTGGTGCCCGCGGCCAGCCGGATCACCTGGCTGCGCGCCGTCAGCACGTCGCGGATACGCGGCTCGAGGCTGCCGAGCCCGTCGAAACGGTCGATCCAGCTGTGGTCCTCGGCGGTGGCGGGCATGGGATAGCTCCTGAACATATGCGGCGCAGTTCCTGATCTAGGCCGGGACGCGGGGAAAAGCACCCCCCTGCCTGACGCTGCGGACCGGTTCGGCCTCACGTCTGGACAACCGGCAAGGCCTCTCCCTACAGTGCGGCAGGTACCAACAAGAAACCACAGGGAGTTCCTCCATGACCATGCGATTTGCCGCCTTCGGCGCGGCGCTTCTGGCCACAACGGCGCTGACCGCCGCCGCGGCCTCGGCCGAGACCATCCGCTGGGCGCGCGCCTCCGAAGCGCTGACCCTCGACCCGCATTCCCAGAACGAAGGCCCGACCACCACGCTTCTGCACCAGGTCTACGAGCCGCTAATCGTGCGCAACATGCGCGGCGAGATGGAACCGGCGCTGGCGCTGAGCTGGGAGGTGTCGGAGGACGATCCGAACGTCTGGGTGTTCGAACTCCGCGAGGGCGTCACCTACCACGGCGGCCAGGAGTTCGACAGCGAGGATGTGGTGTTCTCGCTCAACCGCGCCCGGACCGAGGCGTCGAACTTCAAGGAACTGCTCACCGGCGTGACCGAGGTGCGGGCCACCGGCCCCACCACCGTCGAGGTCGTGACCGACGGGCCGAACCCGCTGCTGCCCAACAACCTGACCAACATCATGATGATGGACGCGGGCTGGGCGGCCGAGAACGGGGCCGAGGAGGTGCAGGACTACGCCGCCGGCGAGGATACCTATTCCGCGCGCAACACCAACGGCACCGGCCCCTTCGTGCTGCAGAGCCGCGAGGCCGACGTACGCACGGTGATGACCGCCAACCCCGACTACTGGGGCATCGGGGAATTCCCGCTCGACGTGAGCGAGATCATCTTCACCCCGATCCAGAACCCCTCCACCCGCGTCGCCGCCCTGCTGACCGGCGAGGTCGACTTCATCCAGGACGTGCCGGTGCAGGATCTTCAGCGCGTCACCGAAGCCGACGGCATCGGCCTGGCCACCGCGCCGCAGAACCGGAGCATCTTCTTCGGCCTGAACGTCGGCGACGACGACCTGGGCAGCGACAATGTCGATGGCGCCAACCCCTTCGCCGATCAGCGCGTGCGCGAGGCGATGAACATCGCCATCAACCGCGAGGCGATCCAGCAGGTGGTGATGCGCGGCCAGTCCGCCCCGTCGGGCACGCTGGCCCCGCCGCCCGTCGCCGGCTGGACCGAGGAGCTCGACACCTACCCCGAGTACGACATCGAGGCCGCCCGCGCCCTGATGGAGGAGGCGGGCTACGGCGACGGCTTCACCGTGCAGCTCGACTGCCCCAATGACCGCTACGTCAACGACGAGGCGATCTGCCAGGCCGCCGTCGGCATGCTGGCGCAGATCGGGATCGCCGTGAACCTCTCGGCCACGCCGCGGGCGCAGCACTTCCCGCTGATCGCCAACCTCGACACGGATTTCTACCTGCTGGGCTGGGGCGTGCCGACCTATGACGCGGAATACATCTTCAACTTCCTCTACCACACCCAGGGCGAGGGCCGCGGCTCGTGGAACGCCACGCGCTACTCCAACCCCGAGATGGACGAGATGATCGCCTCGCTGACCTCCAACACCGACCTCGAGGCCCGCGACCAGACCGTCGCGGAGCTGTTCGAGATGGCGAAGGAGGAGGTGATCTACATCCCGATCCACAACCAGATCCTGAACTGGGGCGTCTCGGACGACTGGACCACGGTGGTGGATGCCGACGACCAGGTGCTGTTCAAGTATTTCGAGGCGAACTGAGGGTTTGCGCGAGAGTTGACAGGAGCCGCTCCGGGTGACCGGGGCGGTTTTTCTTCGAAATGACGAGACTCAAGAACATCGTTGGTTGAACGAAAATTTGCAGTGTGAGGGCAAAGATGCCTGTGTGCCGCATGGAAAATTTACAGGCATAATTTATCTATTTCTTTGTTTCCCTTGCTTGAGATCCAACGATGAACAACAGGCCGCATATTCCTTCTGATATTAAAAGGGTGGTCCGTCAGAGGTGCGGCTTCGGATGTGTCATTTGTGGCTGCCCTATTTACGAGTACGACCATATTACCAGCTGGTCAGAAACTCACCACCACAAGGCCGACGATCTGACACTATTGTGCGATAAGCACCACACCGAAAAGACAAAGAAACTACTTCCTTATAAAGTGGTGAAGGACGCCAACGAGAAGCCTTTCAATTATTCCAATGGAATTTCTTCGCCCCTAACACTCCATTATAGTGGAAATGAATTTATCTTGCATCTTGGAGATTCCGTTTCAACTTTTTCTGGGCTAAAAGATGGGCAAACGTTTGCGCCATTCGCAATAGATGGGCAGCCAGTCGTGAGCTTTACGAACCACGGCGGGAATGTACTCTTGAACATCGACATTAGAAATGAATCCAATGAGCCCGTTTTTTGTGTAAATGATAGCGAGTTAGTTTATTCAATTGGAGTGTGGGACATCGAGTGGGTTGGGCGAACCTTGACCATTCGGGAGCGCCTGCGCCAGATAATCTTGGAAATAGAATTTTCTCCACCGAACTCTGTTTCAATTGCCCGAGGCTCACTACATTTCAACGGGGTTGAACTGGAGATTGGCAAAGATTTTGTCTACTGCCTGAACAACGGATGCTTTCTTTCGAATTGTGGAGTGCATGGTTCAGGATATGGGTTCGCAATCGGTGACCCTAAGCCCGTAGGTGTCACGTCCCGTGTGATTATACGGCCGCTTTCTGAAGAGGTCCGGTTTCTGGCGCTGCCAGTCCTTCAACGCGTCGATGGGTGTCCGGCCGTTCAGCACTGATTGCGGGAGCTGTCCG
>Ga0008836_100986_pt1 | contig 12232 bp, 13 predicted proteins | sample HotLakConsUCCR28_FD_62214 | JGI IMG/M metagenome (GOLD analysis project Ga0008836, IMG submission 62214) | Hypersaline microbial mat communities from Hot Lake, Washington, USA - Hot Lake Consortium UCC-R28 (Hybrid Assembly) ... | reverse complement strand
GGCCATCTCTGGTTGTTTGGAGCAATGCCACACAACTCACAAATCGGCACTGGATTCCTTATTATCCTTGAAGTTTCAGACATTCAAAAGCATTAAATCTATGCCCTGACAAAGTATAACCAAAGCTGGTGTTCCAGCCCGAGTCTGTCGCCTTCGTGGTGATCACCTCCGATGGCCCCATCAGCGACAGCCCATAGCCATAGTTACTGCCCCACCAATCAGGATACGAGATGCGATCGCCCGGTTCCGTCGGATCCCCATGCCAATCTTGCGCTCCCCACGAAGCGCCCACCGCCATCACATTGTCATAAAGCTGACTCAACAGTGCCGGATAGGAGTTGAAACCCTCATCATCATTGCCCGAAGCAATCACAAACAAAGCATTATCGGCATTTTGCGCAATTAACTGCTCCAATGTGGGACTTGCGACCCCTGCACTCAAACTCATATTGACGACTAATCGCCGCCCCGTCGAGTTGGCATAGTCAGCCATCAGGCTGGTCGCCTCATCCAAATCAAAACTATCGGGGCCAAACACGTCGATATGGGCCACGTCGGAATTCCAATTGATGCCAGCCATCCCAATGCCGTTGTTGCCAGCGGCGGCGATGATGCCCTGTACCGCCGTACCATGAGAGGAGTCGTCACCGAAAAAGTCGTCGTCCATATTCGTGCCATACCCAAAGGTGCGTGCCCCGTCAAAGTCCGGGTGCAATTGACCATTGTTGTTAATGCCCAGGCCGCTGTCCTGCACACCGATCAGCACGTCATCCGACCCTTGGGTAAACCGCCAGGCATTGTGAACCCCCATCATGTGCAGGTTCCACTGCTGATCAAACAGCGGATCATTGGGCAAAACATCACTGTTAAAGCTGTAATACCCCTCCTGGAACCAAATGCCGTCGATCCCTTCCATCAGAATTTGGTGACCGCTGCTCAGACTCATCGCATCAAACGCGCGATCGCCATTGCCAGGGTTGTAAATTACCCCCCCTCCAGCGGCTTCGACCGGATTCCAACCGACGACATTGTTGATGGAAAGGTTAGATAGATTCAGCACATCGCCATAGCCGTAGCCAAAATCCACATTGCCATTCCCCGAAAAAACGGAATACGCCTGACTCAAATCGAGGACAAAGCGATCGGCCCGCAAGCCCCCCGCATCATGACCCAAACCGCCATCGGGCGACGCCGCTGCCGACAGCTGATAGCTAGTGCTGCCGCTATATTGAGCCACCCCGATAAAGTACTCACCCTGGTAGAGATTGTTAAGCGTAATGGCTTCAACACGCCTTCCAGACTCAATCGATCTATCAAGAATCTCTCCGGAATCAAAGATGCCGTTGTTGTTGAAATCCTTCATGAGGTACAAATTAGCGTCAGCATTGAGCCCCGACAGCAACAAGTTAATGTCGCTTTGAGTATCCAGTTGAAACCGGAACAAATCAATCGTGTCACTGACGCTAACTGCACCCCCAAAACTTCTAGCACCGACCAGCGTACCGATATTTTGAGCAGTCGCAAACGTGTTGTTCTGAGGCGCAATCAAAGCATCAGTTTCGCCGTCTAATAAAGCTAAATCACTCTGACTAAAACCGAAATTTTCAGTCGGATCAGATGCCTTGCTGAGGTCGCTAACCACAGTTGCAAACGAGTCATAAAGACTCAGATAATGGCTACTCAGTAAATCAACCTGCGGCTCTGTGGGGAGTAACGAATCAGCAGTCAGCCACTCTGTAGTAGTAGGCAACATCAATGGCGATAGTTCGTCAAGGCTTAAAAGATCGGTTCCTTGATCTGATGAACTATTTACGGGTAAAAGTGATGAATTTGTTGACTCAAGTTGTCCCAAATACTGGGAATTTTCAAGGAGGCTAGTCATGGAATTGATCCAGTTAGTAACAGCTTGAGTGGCCACTCATGACTGTTTACTTCTGAGGAATTCCACTTATTCATTTTTTTTGAATTGGTAGCGGCGCTGTTGCATCGTCAGCTTCATTCGGAGGTGACGAGGGCATAAGTAAGTAGGTGGACACCAATAAACGATGTCGTAGGGTGCTGTTAGGCGAAGCCGTAACGCACCATGCCACAGGGATTTGATGCGTTACGCTGGCGCTAACACATCCTACAAATAATTAAGCCCATCTACTTATTGAGCAATTGCTAGTCTGCTTCCCCGTTCTCTCACGTTGCGATTGTGAGTTAGACCTATGGTTCTCTCTGCCTCTCCTGCGATCGCCATTGGCGAAAAGCGCGTCACCTTTCACCATCTCAACTGGGCCGCCTACCAGCAAATTCTTCACGCCCTGCCTGAGAGTCGCGCGGCCCGCCTCACCTACGATCGCGGAATTTTAGAGATCACCATGCCCCTCGCAGATCATGAATTTGCGACCTGCCTGATTGAGCTGTTTACTCGCATCTTAGTGTTCGAGCTGGGAATAAAGAACAAAACGATGGGGTCAACGACTTTAGCACGGGAAGAGCTTGATCGCAGTCCCGAGCCCGACAACGCCTACTACATTCAAAATCAGCCCGTGGTCGCCGGTCGCAACGTTGACCTGACCCAGGATCCCCCCCCTGATCTCGTTGTCGAAGTCGATATTACCCACACCGATATCGACAAGCTACGGCTGTATGCCGCCATGGGTGTGCCAGAAGTTTGGCGCTATAACGGCCAGATCTGGCGCATCTACCAATTGCAGGGCGAGCAATACGAAGAAGTTGAATGTAGCCCCACCGGACTGGCAATCACGACGACATCATCAGGCTTAGCCTGTAGGTGAAATTCCTTGTAGCGAATGTCGGCATCACATTCGGTGGTGGTGATGAAGCGGGTGCCGATCTGGACGCCGCTGGCTCCTAAGGACAAGAGGCGATCAATATCTGGACGATCCCAAATGTCCCCCGCCGCAATCACCGGAACCGTTACCCCAAGCTCATGGTGCAGATAATCCACCAGCGCTGGAACGACCTGTTCTAAACTCAAGGTCGGGCTCCCCAATTCCTCGAATTTTGCGCCCAAGTGCCCCCCAGCAGCGTTTGGAGTCTCCACGATCAAGGCATCCGGTAAGCGGTGGAAATGATGTTCCCAGCGGCGGCAGATTAGCTTGGCGGCGCGGACTGTAGACACAATCGGCACCAGTGCCACCTCTGGATAGTCCTGGGTGTATCGTGGCAGGTTCAGCGGCAAGCCCGCGCCACTAATGATCACGTTAGCGCCCTGCTCTGCAGCCGTTCGCACCAAAGTTTCATGATCGCGAACCGCCACCATCGAATTTACCCCGATGATCCCGCTGGGGCTGAATGCTCGGGCCAACCGTAGTTCATCGATGAGCGCCAATCGGTTAGCGTCAAACAGGGTGCCTGATCGGCGGCGCGGGTCAAAGTACGGGGAGTTCAAGCCTAAGCCAACGGCAGAGATAATGCCGACACCGCCCGCGTTGGCAACGGCGGCGGCGAGTTTGGCACCGGAAACCCGGATACCCATACCCCCTTGAATAATGGGATAAGGCGTCGTGTGTGAGCCGATGCGAAGAGTGGGGAGAGCGGTCATATTCTGTCCTAATCGTTTGAATGTCCAGTCCAGATCAAGATTGCGGTTTTGGGAACCCAATCTTGATCTGGACTGGAATCAGGTTCCAATAGCGAATCTGCTGTTTACTGAAGGGGCTGTCACTGGCTTTGACGGCGCTGCCGACCTCGTCGCCGCCGCTGTGCTCCTGTGGGATGCTCCTGCTGAGGGGCCTTTAATTCTGCCTGCTGGGTGCTTTCATCGGGAGTGGCAGGGCTCAGGGGATCGGTGGAGAGGGGGGCGATCGCGACCGTCACTCCACTGCAATCAGGTGATTGCCGACATCTCCAGCCATTTCTCTGACGTCTGCGATTTCTCATGGTTTTTTCCTTTTTCTAGTGGCTAAATGAACTCAAACGATCCAACGGTTCTTTGTAAGTCAAATTGAGAAGAATTAGGATCACGAACAGCCGCGAAACTTACGCGAGAAAAAGTTACGCACTAATGGTGGGTTCCCGATCAAACTCCATGACGGGCTTAACCAGATCCACGTCAAACAGAGCCTTCAGACCCAATCGCTCAAACCAGGGTAGGGCGACTCCCCACCGCATTTTGGTCATGAAGTACTGGTCAAACGCCGTTTTGCCCCAGGTCACCCATTTGCCCTGCACGGCGTAGGCATAGCGCCGCTCTTGGGTCGCGGGATTCGGTAGTACAGGTGCAGCGGCATAGAGAATGCCTGTATCGCCAAACTCGGCAAAGCAAAGGGCCTCTAGAGTCGGCACCATCATCGGGGCTGGCATTGCGCCTAATTCCACGGCGATGTTGTGGGCCACGGCCATGCCCATCGCTTCGGTCATTTGCCCGCTTTTGGGCAACCCTATGGGGACTCGGGTCTGTTCCGGTTGGGCCAGACTGACGCTCACCCCCAAAGCATAAATATTCGGAAACTTCATGTGTTGTTGCGTCGGCAAGACTGGAATGAAGCCCTTTTCATTGCCTAAATCTGGTGTCTCTGCAATAAACTGTACCCCCCGAAATGCAGGCAACACCATCGCGTAATCCTGGGGAATCTGCTGCCCGTCGTCCAGGGTGAGGGTATGGGGATTGATGGCGGCGATCGCTGCATTTTCCACTACAGTAATGCCCCGTTTACGCAGCAAGGCTTCTGTAAGTTTCTGGGCATTTTTGACTCCACTGACCCCTAAATGACCGGCATAGGGTTCGGGAGTCACCAACGTCAGGGATGCTTTGTGCCGCAGCCCTTTGCGACGAAGAATCCAATCGGCCATCAGCACGAACTCGTAGGCTGGCCCCAGGCAGCCCGCACCCGGCGCAATCCCCACGACCAGATCACCCGGATTGTCTAAAAACTGCCGCCAGGCATCCCGAGCGGTCAGGGCATGGCTGCCAGAACAGATGGAGTGGGTGTACCCCCCATGGGGGCCTAAACCGGGAATCAGGTCGAAGGCCAGCCTTGGGCCAGTGGCGATGACGACATAGTCGTACTCAAGGGTTTCGCCACTGGCAACAGAAATCCGTTTGGCGTAAGGGTCCAGGGCAGTGACCGGACTATTCACCAGCTTCAGACCATGGTGCTGCGCCAGGGGCTGTAGATCGAGCTGAAAATGCTCTAGCGGAGTCAGGTCCAGGGCGACTCGAACCAATCCTGGCAGGAAGGTGAATTGGGGTTGGTCCGAAATGACCGTAACGGTGTGATGGGACGGCAACCAATGCCTGAGTTCATAGGCCGTGGGCAACCCGCCCAAACCAGCACCGATCACAACAATATTAGCCATCGTTCTGGGGCTCCTCCATAACTTGTTCGAGAGTGTTATCGGTTTGGGTGCGTTGGCATCACCCCTGCTATGCCATTGGCGGTTAAGCAGCATGTCTTTATCGTTGTGAACTCAGGCCGTTGATGCCATTCGCAGTGGACTTTTGAAAGCGCCGTCTCCAGTTCTTGACAAACCCATTAGAGAAGCATTTCTGGTGCTGAAGGGAACAGCAATTAGCGCCATGTTTTCACCTCATCGGTTGCGGCGATCACCTGTTAAGGCAGGACAGTCCTAAACCCACCAGGGCTTTTCTCCGGTGCGGGGGTCAGTTTCATTCCAGGGATAAACCCAGATAGCGTCATCTTTCACTGCGACATGCACAATCTTGAGCGGCAGCGGGGCCGGACCGCGCACAACGTTGCCCTCGGGGTCATATAGCGACCCATGGCAGGGGCATTGAAACTGCTGATCATTCGGATTCCAGGGAAAAGTGCAGCCTAAGTGAGTGCAGTTATTGACAATGCCCGTATCCCTGAGAAACTGATCTTCCTTGACGGTTAAGTAGGTCGGTTCACCGGCCAGTCCCGCGATGAGGGCACGGCTCCCCGGCGGGTAGGCCAGGATTTGACTAGCGGGAATCGGGTTGCCGAATTTGTCTTTAGCGAGAATGCCGCCTCCCTCGCTGGCCTCCCGAGGGGGAACCAAGAATTTAGCAGCGGGGTACAGTGCGCCACCCACAGTCGCCGCAACCGTCGCCCCGGTCAAAAAGTTGAGTAACTGGCGGCGAGATAACGAGGGGCTTTCATAGGGAATCGCATTTTCCATGATGGATGTGACCTCCAATAGTTTCAATGATGAATAGATGTGCATTTATGCTGACGATGCGGCGCTAAAGCGCTAATTCGCTTCACGGGTATTGATGCCCAATAAACCGTAGAGAGCACAGGAGCCCAAGAGTCCGGTTAAGGCGAAGACAGTGCCCACCAGATCTAGACCGATCCCTAAGCCAGAGTGGGCATAGGGATACAAGCCTGCGTAGAATAGGCCACTGGCTAAAACTAAGCGAATCAGGCGATCGCGAATTCCAAGATTGTTAAACATGAGTATGACCTCCAGAAAATAGTGAATTTGAACAGCCTAAAATTCGGCTTTGAAACAGTTTGGAAAGACATCAGCAAACGTTCAAGAATCAAGAATTACTTCCCGTTTTCCCAATGAAATATGTCTGCTATTAGCAAAGAACGCGCTTAATTGGAAAGGGTTTTGTCCAGAAGCGGTACGCTAATTCATTCTCTACTCGCGCATTCTGGCGAAGAATCGCTTTTGGGGCACTCAGAATTCAAACTTTTAATAGGTCGGTAATAGACCGACCATCAGCAATTCCCCAAAAGTCCGATATTACTTCTGGAGCCTCACTCCATCCATCGACTTAAGGTCTGCCGACTTGATTTCAGTCTGGGAAACAGTCCAAGTCAAAAGCCCGATTTTGATCAGATGATGGCCTCGGCTTTTAGCTGCAAATGACTTGAAACTAACCTACGTTACAATTCTAAATGCCCGCTTCAAATATGACCTTGACATAAGTCAATTGGGGCATAAATTTTTCGTTGGAGCCTGTAAAAACAGCCATGGTTCAGTTATCCCCGGAGTTGACAGAGTTTCTTGGCCAGACAGCGCTGCTACAAAACCTGGCGGATGAGAGCCTGGAGCAGGTTGCCGCAATTGGCAACCGGCAATCTTTCCAGGCCGGGGATCTCCTCTTTGCGGATGGAGATGAGTGCCACGGTTCTTTCCTCCTTCTTGAGGGACAGGTGAAAGTCTTTAAGTATGCCGAAACGGGTCGAGAACAAATTATGGGCATGCTGGGACCCGGTGACTATCTCGCGGGGGTACCGGCCTTTGACGGTCGTCGGTACTCCGCTAATGCCACAGCTTTAGATGCCCTCACAGTGCTGTTTCTGCCACGCGATCCTTTCCTGGCGTTATTGCGACGAGACCCGACGTTATCGTTCAACTTACTCACGATTTTTTCGCATCACCTGCGCCGTTTTGCCCAGTTGATCGAAACCTTGTCGCTGAAAGAGGTATCGGGGAGAATCGCGACCTACCTCTTGTTGCTCAGCCATCAATCCGGCGATCGCGCGATCGTCGAGTTAGACATCACCAAGGCGCAATTGGCCGCTTTTATCGGCACCGTTCCTGAAACCCTGTCGCGGGTGCTGCAAAAAATGGGACGTGACGGTTTATTGAAGCTGGATGGCAACACCATCACGATTCTCGATTTCCCAGCATTAAAGGCGCTGGCGGGCTGCCGCTCGCCGCGCGTGATGTTCTAGTCAGTTCGACTTACTCGTGATGATGGCTGTGCCCGTGATGATGGTCATGGTGGTCGTCATGCTCCTCGGGTACTCCTCGGACTAGGGAGCCGTCGAGATACGCAACAATGACCTGATCTGGATCGGTCTCGGGAGTGACAATCCCCTCGATGCCATAGCGCTGGAGTCGGTGGAAAAGGCCCTCACACATCCCTTTCGCGATTAATACCTGAATGTCGTCAAAGCCGGGAGGTTGATGGGGCGCGGTGTCATGGAACGATTGGGCAATGGCTAATTCCAACAGGTTTTTATCGACCCCTCCAGCGTCGTTAGTCTCGTAAATCCAAAATTTTCGGCACTGACCCGCATGGGCGCTGACTTTTCGCTGATTTTGGCTGGCGATCGCAATTTTCATGATCAATATACTCACAATAAGGACAAGATACGGATGGACTCAGAGACTCAGGGCTGCTGTCAGAGGGCGTGTCATGGTAGTGAACAGGCTCAACTTGATGGTCTCACCACCCCATAGGAGCAAGCTGTCTGACGCTAAGCTTTTCAGGAAGATACTGTCATGCCGACTGGCAGAGTCTCTGGGCTCGCCGATGGCGACTGAAAGGGTATTTAGACTCTAGGCCGAAATGTCAAAAAGCGCCTTGACATAGGTCAATTCAAGCCATCTAATGCTGTGCGATTCACGAAAGGCGAATTAACTTTTTCACACAGTCAACTATATACCCATAAAGTTATGCTTCACTGGGTATCATCCGTTGGATTTGAGTTCACGTCAGTCTCATGCATTCACCATTTTGGGTGGCCGCCGCTACAGCCGCCATCGCTGGGTATGTCAGCCGTTACAGTCCTAACTTTCTGTCGCTGTTGTTGCTCACTTTTGCCTGCTTCTGTGCGCTGATCGGTTTCTTCCTCGCCCCCTGGTATTTGAAGGTGCTGATTTTGCTGAGCGCCCTCATCTGGGTGCACTGGCTCTGTCGCAGAACGGACTGCAACTCGGTATCTGAGGATTCGTGAGGAGGAAAGGAGTGGATGGGTGGATGGGGACAGGGAGCGGTGGCGATCGCTGTCCGATGGTTTGGCGCGATCGCTCTACCGGTGTAGAACCGACTCGCGCCGACTCAAGTCAGTTGGTCAGCAAAAAAGGGGCGTGAAATTCACGCCCCGAAAACTGTTGTGTCAACTGTTGTGAAGGATTAAAGGGCTAGCCCGCGATCGCCGGAGCCGTTAACGCGATGGTCTGTGCCTCGCCAGCTGCCAAATCCAAGGGGAAATTGTGGGCATTGCGTTCATGAATGACCTCGATACCCAGGTTGGCGCGGTTCAGCACATCGGCCCAGGTGCTAATCACCCGCCCCTCACTGTCGAGGATGGACTGGTTGAAGTTGAAACCGTTGAGGTTGAAGGCCATGGTGCTGATGCCGAGAGCGGCGAACCAAATACCCACCACGGGCCAAGCGGCGAGGAAGAAGTGCAGCGATCGGCTGTTGTTAAAGGACGCCTGTTGAAAGATCACCCGCCCAAAGTAACCGTGAGCCGCCACGATGTTGTAGGTTTCTTCCTCCTGACCAAAGCGGTAGCCATAGTTCAGCGACTCGGCTTCGGTGGTTTCGCGCACCAAAGAGGAGGTGACTAGAGAACCATGCATCGCGGAGAATAATGCGCCGCCAAACACACCGATGACGCCCAGCATGTGGAAGGGGTGCATCAAGACATTGTGCTCAGCGGTGAACACAATCATGAAGTTGAAGGTGCCGGAAATCCCCAACATCAGGCCATCGGAGAAACTACCCTGGCCGATGGGGTAAATCAAGAGTACGGAGGTCGCTGCTGCTACCGGAGCAGAGTAGGCGACGGCAATCCAGGGACGCATGCCCAGGCGATAGCTCAACTCCCACTGCCGCCCCATGTAGGCATAGATGGCGATCAAAAAGTGAAAGATGATCATCTGATAAGGACCACCGTTATAAAGCCATTCTTCTAAATTGGCGGCTGCCCAGATGGGGTAAAAGTGCAGCCCAATCGCGTTGGAGGAAGGCACCACCGTAGCGGTGATGATGTTGTTGCCGTAGAGCAGCGATCCGCTGATGGGTTCGCGGATGCCGTCCATATCCACAGGGGGAGCGGCGACCATCGCGAGTACGAACACGATCGCGGCTACCAGAGCAGTCGGAATTAACAGTGCCCCAAACCAGCCGATGTAGAGACGGTTTTGGGTGCTGGTGATCCATGAGCAAAATCTTTCCCACGGGCTCACCGGGTAGTAGTGCTGAAAGGTATTGGTCATAAGTCCATTCTGTTTGTAGCGAAAAAAGAGCTGACGCTCGAAAAATATATAACTATATGCTTGTATAAGAGTCAAGGCTTTAATTTTGCATTTTGTAAAACACTTAGGAGGCAGGGCGATGAAGCAACGTTGTGGTAGTGACCACGAGTTGGATGTGCTGATTGTGGGCGCAGGTATGGTGGGGTTGTCGCTGGCGGTGGCTTTGGGGCGGACCGCTCTGAAGGTGGGCGTGATTGAAGCTAAGAGCTTGTCGGATCAGGCGGCTCAAGATGACGGACGAGCCAGCGCGATCGCTCTCGGGTCAGCGCAAATTTTGGATCATCTGGGCGTCTGGCGATCGGTCCTAGCCCTGGGAGCTAGTCCGGTACATACGATCCAGATTTCCGATGAGGGCTACGACCGCGTGACCACGCTGCGGCGAGAGGACATAGCGGTCGAGGCGCTGGGCTACATCGTGGAAAACCGCGCCACCACTGCTGCCCTCGTTGATCAGCTCTCCCGGTGCAGCAACATTCACTGGATGCGTCCGGCAATGCTCGCGAGTTTGGAATATCAGGCTGGGGCGATCGCGGCCACCGTTCATCAAGGAGACCACACCCACCACTACACTGCACAGGTGATCATTGGGGCCGATGGGCGACAGTCGGGGGTGCGTCGCTGGGCGCATTTGCCCCTGCGGGAGTGGGCTTACGATCAGGTGCTCGTCGTCAGCACCCTCACCACCGAGCAGCCCCATCAGCACATCGGCTATGAGCGTTTTCATGCCAGCGGACCATTGGCAATCTTGCCGATGGTTTCCCCGCTGTCGAGCCCCGATCAGCATCGCTGCTGCGTGGTTTGGACGGTGCCCAAAAAGCAACAACCGATGATCAGAGGGCTGTCTGACGCAGAGTTCATCGCCGCTTTGCGGCCTTATCTCAGCCCTAACCTGGGGCCAGTGTTGTCAGTCTCGCCTCGGGCTTACTACGCTCCCCGCCGTCAGCATGCTCAGCAGTATGTAGCTCCTCGCATTGCACTCATTGGGGATGCCGCCCATGCTACCCATCCCGTCGGCGGTCAGGGGTTCAACATGGGGTTACGAGACGTGGCGATGCTGGCCCCCCTGCTGAGCCAGGCGCACCTCCAGGGCAGGGATCTGGGCGATGAGCGCTTACTGCGCCGCTACCAACAACAGCGTCACCGCGACAACGAAACGGTGCTCTTAGGTACGGATTTGGCTAACCGTTTGTTCTCCACCTCAGCCTTGCCCCTGCGGAGTCTCCGACACCTGGCGCTCCTTGGCATCGGTCATATTCCGGCTTTGCGTCACCAGTTTTTGCGATACGCCATGGGCGTAGCCCCAGGGCAGTCGCCCGCCACCGTACTCTGGCCCTGAAGTTGCCCTGAAAATAAAGCAACGTAGGGTGGGTCCGCCCCTCACCGATCGCGCCAAAACTCCCGACCAGAGAGTGATACGACCCACCACCCCAAACCCAAAGGCCAAGGTACCCTTTTCATTATTCGCAGTGTCGCGATCGCATCATGGGCCATTGCCCTGAAAATAAAGCGACGTAGGGTGGGTCCGCCCCTCACCGATCGCGCCAAAACTCCCGACCAGAGAGTGATACGACCCACCACCCCAAACCCAAAGGCCAAGGTACCCTTTTCATCATTCGCAGTGTCGCGATCGCGTCATGGGCCATTACCCTGACCCTACCCTACCGTTGGCATCAGCAAGCAACCCTTGTTGACTGAATAATCAGTTAGTCATGTATTCATGTGTATTCATTCCAGCTTGTTGAAAAGCGATTTATCAACCTTGTTGTAAAAATCACCTGTGGAGGAAAACGCTATGGTTGGTAATGTTGGTGGCACCGATCGCATCCTGCGGCTACTGGCCGCGATCGCGCTGCTTGATCTGGGCCTTAGGCGGAATTACGTAAATCGAGTTGGGCTCAACCGCCATCTGGTCTTGCACCTGATGCACCGGCATTTCGGTCAATCTGCCGACGATTTCAGGCAGCAGGCTCTCATGGTCAGGAGATAAATGCTGAATCAGCACAAATGCCATGCCCGTGTCGGCTGGCAAGTTACAGATCAGGTCTGTGAATGCTTCCAGCCCGCCAGCAGAAGCTGCCACCCCCATAATCGGAAACGGGGCATCGACTTTAACTTTTAAATCCATGGAAGCAGAAATGATGCGCTAAATAGATTTTCTTGGGAAAAGTGACAATAAACCCCGTCTAAGTTGAGAACTGGAGTTTTGTATGATCGGGCAGAACCTCACCTAACCTCTCCTTTCAAAGGAGAGGAACCAGAGTCTTGTCAAACCTCTCCTTGAGAAGGAGAG
>Ga0008836_100979_pt1 | contig 12281 bp, 10 predicted proteins | sample HotLakConsUCCR28_FD_62214 | JGI IMG/M metagenome (GOLD analysis project Ga0008836, IMG submission 62214) | Hypersaline microbial mat communities from Hot Lake, Washington, USA - Hot Lake Consortium UCC-R28 (Hybrid Assembly) ... | reverse complement strand
GAAGTACGACTGGTTAGAGATCACAGCCTACGAGAGTTGGCAAAGGTTGAGGGAGCATGTGGAAGAGATGCTACGTGGCTTTGGACAAGATTTTGTAATTAATTTTGCGTAGTTACTTAGCTGCAGACAATCTCTAAAAAAGAACATTCCGTAGCCGTTGAGCAGAGGAATGCTCGAAACTGGCTGATATAGAACCCATCAGCCAGTTCAATCAAGCCGAACGGGATCTGCGCATGATGAAACTCAAGCAGAAAATCTTCGGCAGCTTCCGCTCGGAAGAGAGGGCAAGACAGTTTTGTCGCATTCGGGGCTATCTCGCAACCCTACGCAAGCAAGGGCTCAATGTCTGGGATGCTCTCCTCAATGTGTTTGTGGGTCAGCCTCAATCACCCTTACCGCAGCCTAAGTCGTTATCCAAAAAGGATAGATTCACCTCAAAATGGATAGCCCAAAAACCATTAAGCAAATTGTTAAAAATCTTTTCTAGACGTGGAAGCCTTTATCCACAAACGTTGGCGGATCAAAAACAACTCACTGAGGAATGAGAATTGAATAAGTTAGGATAGCCGTCTCGGCTGTCCCCAGGCAGGCAAGATGCCTGCCCTAACAATTTGGACGCTGGTTGACTGACAAAACTCTCAAAAACCTTATTCTGCCGTAGGTTGGGCTAGCGCTAGCGGAACCCAACGAAACCGCCTCTGGTGTTGGGTTTCACTTCGTTTTAACCCAACCTACGCGAGGAACTTTTGTCAGTCAATCAGATTTGGACGTTATTTGATCCTCATTCCTTAACAATCAATTTTTGAGTTTTACCAAGGTACTGAATCAGCCTAGTGAATCCAAAAAATCTGAAACAATTCGCAATGATTGAGTGAAGTGATTCTTACGATAGGTAGCAACAAATTCTTGCGCGATCGCGAGCTGATAGGTTTCATAAAACCAGCCTAAAACCACCATCCGGTAGTGTTCATCTATATGAGCAAGCGGAAAAAACTGACTGCCGTAAAGTCCGGTCTGGTTGCTGCCGGGTACGATAGGCCGGTCAGAAATCGGTTGAAAGGGGCCGGTGATGCGATCGCTCACGTACCAATAAAGCGTCGAATCGGTGACGGTATCGGCCCCAATTTCGTCGAGCCAGCGAGGATTTACAAATTCCTTAAAGCACGAGAAAAAGAGGTGAAACTGGCCGTCTACGTGAAGGATTTGCGGACGTTCAAGATGGTAAAAGGGCCAGGTTTCGGTGGTGTCTGGAGTGGGGCCAACGGGCGGTTCCAGGAGTTGGTAGGGGCCAGCGATGTGGTCGGCAACCGCGAGGCCAATGCTCCCCAAATAGTTATTTTCAGCCGTTCCTAACCCGGCTAAAAAGGCGCAGAAGTAGAGGTAGTATTTGCCGCTGGCAATGTCGTGATAGATGGCGGGGTCGCGCCAGTGCAGGTGTCCCGTCCGGTGGCAGCGACCAAACAGGGTGCCCTGGGCGGGGAGTGGCAGCAGGGGGTGGGGCGATCGCTGCCAGGTAGTGCCGTCGGTGGAGGTCGCCAACCCAATATGTTCCTGGTCATAGGCTTGAGCACTCGCCGCTGAGTAGAAGAGGTAGTACTGTGCCTGCTCCTGGTAGCAGTTACCAGCGAAGATGCGGCCCGACTCCCACTCGTGGGCGGGCAAGGGGGGCAGGACGGGGCCGAGGTGCTGCCACTGCCGCAGGTCAGACGACACCGCGCCGCCAATCCAACCCGTTTTCCACCAGGGATCTTCGTCAGGATTGCCGCTCAGGTAAAACAAGCGGTACTGATCGCCGTCTTTGAGCACCCACGGATCCCAGCAGACCGGGGGGAATGGCGGATCGGCATGGGGATGGGGATGGGGAGATGACATAGGCCGAGAGGTGGGGGGCGATCGCAACGTTGCTGGCAAAATTCTAACGTTGATTAAAGCAATCCCTGATGCGCTCAAAAATCTCTCTCCCATCGTTTTGGGAATTTTTTCTGCTGGCAATTAAGCCCCCAATTCCAGTCTTATAAGTTTTATTGCAGGCTCTCATAAATACTTCTATTGATAGGCATCAGTGAGCAGAAGAAAATCTTAGATTTAAGAATACGACTTTTCCATTAGTCAGTTGTTGGACGATATTGCGCAGAACGGATATCTCAAAAGTTTCTCGTTTGAAGCTGTATTAATCAACTCAAAAGTCTGCTGTTTCAACTTTTGAGGCTTTTTCTTGGAGACAAGTGCTGACTCGATCCTCTCAATCTTCACCTTTATACACCCTTTTTTAGCTTAAAAAGCTGAGGAATTTGAGCTCAATCTGAGATTCGAGTATCAGACGTAGTTGGCAAAAGTAACAGTTCTTAAGGGGGGAAGAATTTCTGTTTGAGAACTAAGCCGACTGATTTCACCGATAACGTTAGAGATTCCTGAACCCAGGAAACCTCAAAATTCTGGTCAAATTTTCTTGTTCTTCATATTTGCGAAGAAGAATGGATTTTTGATGAGCATTTGTCTATGACAAATTTCTGTACCTAAATTCCTTGAAAACACCTTTTGATCATGTTTTGTTTTATTCGCCGTGTTGGCTTAAACCGCTTGAGCGCTGGCCTGAAACTCGGCGTTGGCGCAACGTTACTGCTCTCTGCTTGCAGTGTCACTGACCCCGCCGAAGAAACCCAATCCTCCGCTCCCGGCGACGGAACTGTGACCGTTTTAGGGGTCATTGTCGGCGCAGAGCAGGCCAACTTAGAAGCCGCTTTAGCGCCCTTTGAAGAAGAAACCGGGATTGAGGTGGTGTACGAAGGCACCGACGCCTTCACCACGCTGCTGCCCGTGCGGGTCGATTCCGGTGAAGCTCCTGATATTGCGATGTTTCCGCAACCGGGGTTGATGAAGTCCCTGGCGCGGGCGGGAGAACTGGTGCCCCTCGACGAGGTGCTGGAGCGGCCAGCCCTGGAAGCGGCCTACGGCGATACCTGGCTGGATTTGGGTACCGTCGATGGCGAACTCTACGGCATCTGGTACCGGGCCGCCGTGAAAAGCCTGGTGTGGTATTCCCCCGAGGAGTTTGAGCAGCGGGGCTATGCAGTGCCGGAAACCTGGGATGAAATGCTGGCGCTGAGCGATCGCATCGTCGCCGATGGCGGCAATCCCTGGTGTTTGGGCCTGGAGAGCGGCAACGCCACGGGTTGGCCCGGTACCGACTGGGTCGAAGACATCCTCCTGCGCACCGCTGGCCCCGAATACTACGATCGCTGGGTCGAGCATGAAGTCCCTTTCAATGACGAGCCCGTACAAGCAGCCTTCCGTTACTTTGGCGAAATCGTCCATTCCGATGGCTATGTATGGGGCGGCAAGGTGGGGGCGCTCAGCATTCCCTGGGGCGATGCGCCACAAGGGCTGTTCAACAGTCCCCCCGACTGTTTTATGTACCGCCAGGGCAACTTTGTCACCAACTTCTTCCCCGACGATGTGGGGCTGGGGGAAACCATTGACGTGTTTGTGCTGCCTAGCATTGACCCGGAATACGGCGCGCCCATGCTGGTGGCGGGGGACGTGTTTGCCATGCTGAACAACACCCCCGAAGCCCGCGCGCTGATGGCCTACTTGGCCACTCCCACCGCCCACGAAATTTGGGCCGAGCGGGGCGGTTTTCTGTCGGCGCACCAGCAGCTTGACCCAGCGGTGTATCCCGACGCCCTGAGCCGCAAGCTGGGGGAACTCCTCACCGAAGCCGAAATTGTTCGCTTCGATGGCTCCGATTCCATGCCGGGAGCGGTGTCTACGGGGACTTTCTGGTCCGGGATGATGGACTTCGTGGCGGGGTCTTCAGCCGAGGAAGTGACCGACACGATTGAGCGGAACTGGCCGGAGACGCGCACGGCAACGGAGTGAATGCAAAATGCAAAATGCAAAATTTTGAACCCAGTACCCAGTACCCAAAACTTTTGAAGCGACCAAAGTCCGTTAACACGCATGAGTGATTTTAAGGAGTTGAAAAAATTCCGATGTTGAATGTGTCTAACCTGGCGCTGGTTTTAAAGGCGCTGTTGGCGATCGCGATCGGCTCGGTGGGCATCATCGCGATCTTTTATGCCCTCAACCTGGTGGTGGAACGGCTGTCGAAACCCTGGCGACGACGGCTGTTGCCGTGGGTCTACATGGGTCCGACGGTGCTGCTGCTCGGTGCCTACCTGGTGTATCCCGCCTTGAGAACCTTTTACATCAGCTTTTTTGGCTATCAGTCGGAGGAGTTTGTCGGGCTGCAAAACTATATCTTTGCCTTCACGGACCCGGACATGCTGATTGCCTTTCGCAACAATGTGCTGTGGCTGGTGCTGGTGACGGCGTTCAGCGTGGCGCTGGGGTTGGTGATTGCGGTGCTGGTGGATCGGGTGCAGTACGAACCGCTGGCCAAGGCGCTGATCTTTTTGCCGATGGCGATCTCCTTTGTGGGAGCCAGCGTGATCTGGCGGTTCATCTATGCGTACCGTCCCGAAGGCAGTGAGCAGATTGGGTTGCTGAATGCGATCGTCGTGGGCCTGGGTTTTGAGCCGGTGGGCTGGCTGGTGAATCGGGGGATCAACAACTTTGCCCTGATTGTGATCATGATCTGGCTGCAAACGGGCTTTTGCATGGTGCTGCTGTCATCGGCGGTGAAGGGCATTTCCAAAGATGTGATTGAGGCAGCCCGCATTGATGGCGCGGGCGAGTGGCAGATTTTTCGCCGCATCATTGTGCCGATGATTATGCCGACGGTGACGGTGGTGACGACCACGGTGGTGGTGCTGGTGCTGAAGGTGTTTGACATCGTGTTTGTGATGACGGGCGGCAACCTCGATACCGACGTGATCGCCAGCCGCATGATCAAAGAAATGTTCAACTTCCGCGACTTTGGCCGAGGTAGCGCGATCGCGGTCATCCTGCTCCTCGCCGTCATCCCCGTCATGGTCGCCAATATTCGTCGTTTTCGTCAGCAGGAGCTCAGCCGATGACCAGTCTTGCCAAACCCCGCACCCGAGCCCGTCGCGCAAATCGCTTCGAGCAAATCATGGCGAAAGCGCCTGTGCATATCGCGGTGGTGGCGATCGCCCTCCTCTGGACCCTCCCCACCCTGGGCCTGCTGATCAGCTCCTTCCGCCCCCCGGAAGACATTTTGAACAGCGGCTGGTGGACGGTCTTTCTGCATCCCTTTGAGCTGACTCAGTTCAGTCTGCAAAACTACGCCGATGTGCTGCTGAGTCAGGGCATGGGGCAGGCGTTTTTGAACAGCCTGGTGATCGCCATTCCCGCGACGATTATCCCTATTTCCATCGCCACCTTTGCCGCCTATGCCCTCGCCTGGATGGACTTTCCCGGTCGGCAGTGGCTGTTTGTGGTCACCGTCGGGCTGCTGGTGGTGCCCCTGCAAATGACGCTGATTCCCGTGCTGCGCGCCTACAACGCTTTGGGCATTTCCAGCACGTTTCTCGCGGTGTGGCTGGCCCATAGTGCCTATGGTCTGCCGCTGGGAGTGTACCTGCTGCGCAACTACATCGGCTCCCTGCCCCGCGACCTGATCGAAGCGGCGGAAGTCGATGGCGCGTCGAACCTGAAGGTCTTCACCCGGCTGATCGTGCCGCTGTCGATGCCCGCGATCGCCTCCTTCGCCGTCTTTCAATTTCTCTGGGTCTGGAACGACCTGCTGGTGGCGCTGGTCTACCTCGGCGGCGACCAGGACGTGGCCCCCGTCACCCTGCTGCTACGGAACCTGGTGGGCGATCGCGGTCAAGATTGGCACCTCCTCACTGCTGGCGCATTCATCTCCATGATCGTGCCCCTGCTGGTGTTCTTCGCCTTACAGCGGTACTTCGTGCGGGGTCTACTGGCGGGGTCGGTGAAGGGGTAGGAGGGTGTGAGGGTAGGACTACATCAACGAATTACCCAGCTACCCTGCCACCCAACTACCCCTTCACTCCACATCCCCCCTCTATTTTTATCCAACCATTGATAAGGAAAAAACATGGCAAGCGTTGTTTTCGAAAAGGTCACTAAACAATATGAGAACGGTTTTGTGGCCGTTAAAGACCTGTGTATGAATATTGAGAACCAGGAGTTCATTGTGCTGGTGGGGCCTTCGGGCTGTGGCAAGAGTACGTCGCTGCGGATGTTGGCAGGACTGGAGGATATCTCTAGCGGCAATCTGATGATTGGCGATCGCCGGGTTAACACCCTGTCGCCGAAGGATCGGGACATTGCGATGGTGTTCCAGTCCTACGCGCTGTATCCGCACATGAGCGTGGCGGAGAATATGGGCTTCAGCTTGCAACTGAAAGGGATGCCGAAGGACGAGATCCACCAGCGAGTGGCGGAAGCGGGGCGTCAGTTGGGCATTGAGCAACTGCTGGACCGCAAGCCCCGCCAGCTTTCGGGAGGACAGCGGCAACGGGTGGCACTGGGACGGGCGATCGTGCGGAATCCGGCGGTGTTTTTGATGGATGAACCGCTGTCGAACCTGGATGCGAAGCTGCGGGTGCAGGCGCGGGCGGAACTCAGCAAGCTGCACGAACGGCTGGGGACGACCTTCGTTTACGTGACCCACGACCAGGCAGAAGCGATGACGATGGGCACCCGCATCGCCGTGATGAATCTGGGAGTGCTGCAACAGATCGACACGCCCCAAAACGTGTACGACCACCCCAGTAACTTGTTTGTGGCGGGCTTTTTGGGCAGTCCCTCCATGAACTTTTTCGACGCTCGCTTGCAGCAAAAGGAAGGCGAATTTGTCCTGCAAACCGCAGGGCTGACCCTATCGCTACCGCCCGAGCGCCAGACCCGCTACGGCGAGTTTGCGGCCCACGACTTGATCATGGGGATTCGCCCCGAAGCGATTTACCATCCCCAGTACGTGCCCCCCGGCATTCGCGGGATCACAGTGCAGGCCGAAGTCTCCATTGTGGAGCTGATGGGCCATGAGGTAATCATTTATTGTCGCTTGCCCAGCGGTAAGGAGTTCATCGCCCGACTAGACCCCCGAGCCAAACCAGCGGTGGGCGATCGCCTCGATCTCCTCTTCGACGTCAGCCGCCTCCATCTGTTCGACAAAGATAGTGAACAGACTATTTAAGGATGGGAACATTGCAGGCGGGTGCTCAATGGGGCGGTTCTCTGCGGATGCCGTCAGGGCAAAATGGCTTTTTAGAGCATCGGTTCAATATGAGTAGAACCCCGGTTTCTGGGTGGACTGATGGATGAAGTTGGTCTTTGCCAACATTGTCCGCCCAGGGTAGAAACCGGATTTCCATCACGGCTTTCTAAGCGATCGGCATTAAAAATCGGATGAAGACGTACAGCGCCGCCACGGTGAGTTGCACCGCCGCTACGGGCAAACCGTATTGCAAAAAGGTGTGGAACGAAATGCGCTTGCCGTGCTGCTCGGCGACGCCAGCGGCGACGATATTGGAGGAAGCGCCGATTAGGGTGCCATTGCCGCCCAGGGTGGCACCAAACATCATGGCGTAAAAGAGAGGCAGTACCTCAATGGGTAAGTTCCCGGCAAAATTGGGGTCGAGAATCTCCGGCGTCGCTAACCCCACATTCACCACATATTCTTTGAGCAGGGGCACCATGGCGACCACCAGAGGAATGTTGGGCACCAGACTCGACAGCCCGCCCACCAGGAAAAGCACTAGCAGGGAGCCCAGCGCAATGTTGTGCCCCAAAATTAGCGCCAATACCCCCGAAGCGGCACTGAGCACGCCCGTTTTCTCTAAACTGCCGATCAGCACAAACACACTCATGAAAAAGATGAGGGTGCTCCAGTCCAAATCCCGCAGGATGTTTTGCAGGGTGTCGATGCGACTGTGGTGGGTGATTAGCAAACACAGTGCGGCTCCGGTCAGGGCCACGGTGGCGGGCGAAATCGGCACGGGTAGAGTTTCACCAACGACGAACAGGACCAGCACCAGGGCCACAATGATGCCTCCTAAAACCAACATGCGGGGGTGATTGACGCGGGGGTGGGGCAGTTCGGCTAAGCTGTCGAGCTGTTTGTGCCAAATCGTTGGAAACAGGATGGGCAGCAGCAGCACGATCGCCCCCACCGCGATCGCGCCCCCCAAACTCAGCGATTTCAGATAGTCCAAGAAGCTGATGTTGATGGCATCGCCCACAATGAACGTCGCCGGATCACCGACCAGCGTTAGCAGTCCGGCACTGTTAGCGACCAATACCAGCAAAATCAGCAGCGGCACAAAGTTCACTCCCAGTTCTGCTGCAATGGGAGGCAACAGCGGAGCCAGCAGCATCACCGTCGTGGCGTTGGGCAACACCGCGCAAATGGGGGTGGTGATCGCCACAATGCCCAGCAGCAACCGTTTCCCCTGTCCTCCCGCTAGGCGTACCATTTGGGTCGCCAGGTAGGCGAAGATGCCTGTGGGCTCAAAGGCTCGCACCATCACCATGACACCAAAAAAGAGTGCCAGGGTGGCGTAGCTTTGGGCGATGTAGTCAACGGCTTCGGTCAGGGTCAGGACGTTGAGAAAGAGCAGCAGCAGCGCGCCCAGCATGGCGGCGATCGTCAACTGCAAGCGCTCGGTCATGATGCAGACCATGACGCCGATAAAGACGCTGAGGGATGAAACAGCGGCAAAGCTTCCCATAGGAATCTCCTGGATAGTGAGACGACTGAGCCAGACACCAGGAGATCACACATCTCCTCTCAAGGCCGACGAAGTTAGCTGACGGGCTGGGCGTGAGAGTTCGCCCCCTTGCAATGCAAGGTTTGCCCCAAAAGTGGGTCCTCCGCTTTGGTCACAGACCAAACTAGGCCAATGGCTCAATTAAATTTCTCCGACAATAGCACTAATTTTTAGAGCTGACAATCGGGTAAATGGGTGGCTAGAGCCTCAGTCGCTGGCACAAAGCTGGGATAAGGCACAAGCGGGTTCTTCGCTTAAATCGTTGCAGCCAGCCTGAAAGGAGTCAATTTCTCTGTCCTGACCGAAAACTATCTGCTCCTCCGGCAAAGTATTCCGCCTGCCCAATGCCGTCACCGCTCAGCCGCTGCCTGTCCTTACCGCGGTTTGGGATAAGCACTGCCAATGGATGTGCTGACAAAATTCATTGGGGCTGAAAGCTTCTCATAGAGAGAAATTCCCGATTTTATGTTAGAAGAATGGGGTAGTTGTCTTTTCTGGAACTCACTCATCATGCTTTTTCCCGGTGCTGCTGTTCGCGTGGTCAACATGGATGACACCTACTACGGATTTCAAGGGCAGGTGCAACGGGTGTCAGACGGCAAGGTGGCAGTGCTGTTTGAAGGCGGCAACTGGGACAAACTAGTTACCTTCAACGCTTCAGAAATTGAACCTTTGGACAAGCGTCGGGGCAAAAAGTAACCGATCTTGTCAGCCTTATGAGGGCCTTTCTTCATGCGATTGCCTTTACCGCAGCTTGCTTCGCAGTCTCGCCAGCCTGGTCATATCGCTGAGGTGATTGAAACCTCGACGACGGAGTTTTTAGCTCAATGTCTTGAACCGGACTCCCTCAGTTTTGCCCAGATGCCGCCCTTTGGCAGTTGGGTCAAAGCCACCGACGAAGACTCTGGCAACCAAATTTACGGAGTGGTTTACCATGCCACGACGAGCCCATTGGACTCGGTGCATCGGGCGACTGCTCTGGGGCTGTCTTTGGCAGAACTGCGCGAACAGCAGCCGCAGATTTTTGCGATGTTAAAGACGGAATTTCGCGTGGCGATCGTGGGGTTTTATCCAGCCGGTGAAGAGACTTTTTATCAACATTTACCGCCCCGTCCACCTCAGGTGCACCAGGCGGTTTATCGCTGCCAGGCGGCGGAAGTGATGGCTTTTACCGAGCAACTGGATTTCCTCCGAACGCTGATGGACATGCGGAGTGCGCCCGTAGACGGACTCATCGCGGCGGTGATTCGTGAGGTTTATCAGTTGCGCCAGCTTGACCGCGAGTGGTTAGTGCAGGCTGGTCGAGTCTTAAACGTGCAGCTCAAGGATGACTACGATCGCCTCCGCATTATTCTTTCGCAGATTCACGCCTAAATTATGCCTACCTTTGACTGGATCGTCGTCGGCAATGGTCTCACCGGCGCGGCTGTGAGTTATGAATTGGCGCGGCAAGGATTTTCCGTGCTGCTGTTAGAAAAATCGCTCGCGCCTGAAAATGCCACACGCTATAGCTATGGCGGAGTGCCTCACTGGTCGGGCAGCAACGCGATTTTGCGGCAGCTCTATCAGGAAAGTCTCGCTCGTTATGCGGCGTTGTCAGAGGAGACGGGCGTTTCCCCCCATTATCGAGAACTTGATCTGGTGCTTACGGTAGAACCTGATCAAGACCCGCAAGTACTGGCCCAGCGTTATGCCCATGTTGAGACCCCACCCGTTCCGATCACGGCAGCGATCGCGGCAGAACTAGAGCCGTTGCTGAATTCAGCGGCGATCGCGGGAGCACTCACCGTGCGGCATGGTCACGCGGATCCGACAGCTTTGGTCAAAGCCTATAATCACGGCTTGCAGGACTTGGGCGGCCAAATCATCATTGCGCCAGTGACCGGATTGGTGCGGATGGGCGATCGCCTCACGGGCGTGACGACACCGACTCAAGCCTATGCCGCGGGCAACGTGGCGATCGCTGCTGGGGCCTTAACCCGAGCCTTAATTAAAACCGCTGGGATCAAAGTGCCGGTTTATTTTAGCCATGCAGAGTTGATAGAAACCCCCCCCTTAGAGTTGGCGTTGCGATCGCTCATCATGCCTGCGGATTTGACTCGTTCGGCGATTGAGTCAGAGGCGACTGACCAAGCCACCCACGACCTTTGGGACGAACCTGGGCACAAAATTCGACCGCCTTTTCTGGACACCGGCTGTATTCAATTTGTTGGTAAACATTTGCGGATCGGCCAAATCAGCCGCATCAATACCGCCTTAGAACCGGAGCTAGATGCCACACAGGGGGAAAAGCGGATGCGCGAGGGAATCACGGCGCTCATTCCCAGGTTAAAAGCCGTGCCGGGGCAGTGGCACGCCTGTCGAGTCGCCTTTAGTCAGGATGGCTTACCACTTGCGGGTAAAGTCCCCGGTTTGCAGGGGGGGTGGGTATTCTCTGGGTTTACCAGTCCCTTTGGTTTGGTGCCTGCGGCAGCTGTTCACTTTGCTCAGGGAGCGATCGGTCAGTCCAGTAGCGTTTTGCAGGCAACCAGTCCAGCGAGATTTTTGAAGCAAAGCGCCAGCCGCTAATTCTTTCAAATTCCCATGAATGCGAAGAATTTCAGATGAGAAACTGACGCAAGAGTTTTCTGCACCACCAAGGCTTGCTCACTCATAAAGCCCGACTTAGCCTGAGCTTTTTGAAATGGCTGTCATTAACCTTTGAAGGTGTTGGAAAAGTTCCAGGCGGTTAAATTTTATGCCAAATGCCTGACCATGATATGTATCTTGTGGCCTTGTACCCCACGGCCTTGGAGACGCCAGCGGCATTTTTGCCCCTTTGGCTATCGATGATCGCCTCTGCAGGACTGATCTGACGGCCTTGCTCAAGGCGATACCATTCCCGCAATCGATCATGGATTTGTTGCCATGGGCCGTCTTTGCGCTAGTTGCGAAAATATGTGTAGACCGTCTGCCAGGGCGGAAAATCAGGCGTTGCTGAATCCAGGCATGAATCGGTGCAGCGGCTAGATTTTGTCAGCCCCTGAAATCCCCCAATTCTGAGGGACTTCAGCGATCGATCCCCCCCCAGGATGACTATCCCTTATCCAAAAGTCGCTGTATTACTGACTCTCAGAAGGTTTCAAGGAGCGATCGCGGTCGTTTTATGGGCTGTAGAACCTCACCTAACCTCTCCTTGGTAAGGAGAGGAACCGGAACCCTGTCAGATTTGGGACCAATGGTTCACCAGCGTGTGAATCAACCTCTCCTTCGCAAGGCTGCCGCTTATACACATCTCGATTGCCACCTCAACCGACGCATTCGCCCCCCCTTAGTCCTCCTAATTTTGGGCTATCTCTTATCCAAAAGTCGCTGTATTACTGACTCTAAGAAGGTTTCAAGGAGCGATCGCGGTCGTTTTACGGGCTGTCGAACCTCACCTAACCTCTCCTTACCAAGGCTACCGTGTACACACATCTCGGCCCTCACCCCCTCAGTCCCCCTCTCCCAAAATTGGGAGAGGGGGAGGCCAGACAAGGCTTTCCGGCCCCCCTTCTCCCGCCTTGGGAGAAGGGGTTGGGGGATGAGGGAAAAGCCCTGAAAACAAGGGTTTCAGGACTTATGTGTACACCGTAGCCT
>Ga0008836_100970_pt1 | contig 12399 bp, 10 predicted proteins | sample HotLakConsUCCR28_FD_62214 | JGI IMG/M metagenome (GOLD analysis project Ga0008836, IMG submission 62214) | Hypersaline microbial mat communities from Hot Lake, Washington, USA - Hot Lake Consortium UCC-R28 (Hybrid Assembly) ... | reverse complement strand
CGTCCTCGTGAGCTTTGATGATTTTTCGACGAAAGTCGATAGAGTAAGGGAGCATCTCGGTTCCTCAGAGCGAATTCAAGAAGCATTAAGTGTACCTCACGAGGCTGGGAATCGCTATATCAAAAATTAGACTCACAAAAAGACGTTTTTTCTGAACATTGAATTGTTTCTAACACCTGTGAATAATGAGCGATCGCTATGGATTTGACGAGACTCTATGACAACGCTTAAGTATTTTTACGGTTAAGCTTAAGGCGTGCTTATTTAATTTATTAGGAGCGTTTTCTTAATCAAGGATATTGCTTTTCCTTAAAGTTTTGATGGGATCTTACGGAAGGAATCAAGAAGGGCAATAGAAATATAACCTTGATGCGCTGATAGTTCCACGTATGCAAACTCAGCACCTATAATCTTCCTCCTGTCTTTATTATGCTTTCAATCGGGAGGGAAATCTGTTTTGCTGGCCAAGCAAAGAAAGCGATTTCTTGTAGTCCTAAAAACTGTGAACTCAGTCCCCTGTCATCAAGGTGATGTTGCCTGTTTTTCTGCATTTGTTCGGAATCTGGTTATGCATCTGTAAGGAGACAGTTTGATGGCTAATAATCACGTTATCTTTATCCACCCTGACGGGTCTAGCCCCTCTGACTTTACCTTTGCCCGGTTAGCCCTTGAAGGCCCCGACGGTCGGCTGAATTGGGACACCCTGGACGAGGCCCGCGTCTATCTCGGGCACATGGAAGATCAGCTCACGGGCACCTCGAACGGTGGAGCCGTGACCCACGCCACCGGCGTTAAGGTTTACGCCGAATCCTTTGGGTTTGAAGTGCAGCGCGATGCCGACGGCAACGCCATCGTAGATGAAGAGACGGGCCGCTTCGTGGAAGAAGAGCTGATCGCCCTCTCTGGCACCAATCAAACCATCATGCAAGAGGCCGTCGCCGCTGGCAAAGTGACGGCCCTAATCAACTCCGGCGTGATTGCCGAACCCGGTACCGGAGCCTTTGCCGCTGAAGTGGGTCAGACCGATGTCCCGGCGGATGCGACTGGGTTTGGCGTGTTTCCTCGGGCGCAATTTGCTGAGATCACTCGCCAGGTCGTCGAGTCTGGAATTGACATCATCCTGGGGGGCGGTTTGGTCAACTATCTACCCGCTGGCACTGAACCCCCGGCGGATGCGGTGTATGCCGAGTCAGCAGAACAGTTGGATGCGATTTCTACCGCCTCCAACATTCGCCCGGAAACTAACTTGATTGAGCTGGCTGAGAGCCTGGGCTACACCGTGGTTTACACGGCTGACCAGTTGGCCGCCGTCGCTGCCGACGAATCTGTAACCAAGGTATTGGGTGTTTTTGCCAACGAAGATACTTTTAACGATACGATTCGGAGTCCTGAAGGTAGCTTACCCGGCTATGACGAAAACCTGGCCAATACCGGAACGCCTCCTTTCGTGCCCTCAGCCCCGACAGTGGGCGAGATGCTGGCCGCCGCCCAGTCGATCATGGAGCGTCACCCTAACTTTGAGAATGGCTCCTTGACGGTACTGGAAGAAGAAGGGGTGGATAACTTTGGCAACATCAACAGCGCTTCCGGCAAGCTAGAGGCGATGATTCGCACCGACGAGGCGATCGGGGTAGCCCTGGATTTCTATGGGCGCAACCCTAACACGTTGATCATTACAGCGGCTGACAGTGAAGCGGGCGGTCTACAAATTGATGATACTGGGGAAACCGCAGGAACGTTCCGCACTAACCCCACGGGACTCAATTTGACCGCAGCGCCTGACTTTTTCAATCCAGGAGATGGGCAGCAAGGGGTCGGCACCGAGGCCTTTGTGGCCCAGCCTGCCGCCAATGGTAACGTCTACACCTTTGACGTGGCTTGGGCGGGTACCCCTGACTTTGCGGGGGCGATCGTCACTAAGGCCCACGGCCTGAATGCTGACAAGCTGCCAGCAACGGTCGATAATACCGACATTTATCGGGCCATGTACGAAACCTTGTTTGAGGTGGACCTGCCCGATCGCGAGGTGCCCGCATTCATCCCCGCTCCTGAACCGACCCAGGACACGGGTAATGTCATTTTCTTCCACCCCGATGGTACCAGCCCCACCATGTATGGCTTTGGTCGCTTTGTCAGCCAAGGTCCCGATGGTCGCCTGAACTATGACCTGATGTCTGACTCAGGGGTTTACCTGGGGCATATGGAAGACCAGATTGTCGGCACCTCTAACTCCGGTGCCGTGACCCATGCCTTTGGGGTGAAGGCTCCGGCGGGCTCCTTTGGTCTGGATGCTGACGGTAACCCCGTCACTTCGGCCTCGGGCAAACCAGGGGTGACGATTTTGGAAGAGGCGATCGCTGCCGGTAAAGCCACTGCCGTCATCAACTCGGGCTTCATCGCTGAACCAGGTACAGGCGCTTTCTTGGCAGAGGTCGAGAATCGGGGTGACGTGGCCGAGATTACGCTTCAGGTTGTAGAGTCTGGGGTTGATATCATTCTTGGCGGTGGTGAAATTCACTATTTGCCGGTGGGTACGGTAGGCCGCTTTGGTCAGGAGGGTATTCGAGAAGATGGCCGCAACCTGATCGAAGAAGCTGAAGCGATGGGTTACACCGTCGTCTACACCCGAGAAGAGCTGCAAAGCATTCCCGATGACACGACCAAGCTACTGGGCATTTTTGCTGCCGAAGATACCTACAACGACAACCCGGAGGAGCTAAATCAGTCCCTTGGATTAGACAACTACGGCCAACCCGGCAACGAAAATCCGCCTACGGTGGCCGAAATGCTGGCAGCGGCTCTGCCCATCCTATCTAAGGATCCAGATGGCTTTTTTGTAGTGGCCGAAGAAGAAGCCACCGACAACCTGGGCAACGACAACAACTCACGGGGGGTTTTGGAAGCTGTGCTCCGGGCCGATGACACCCTGGGCGTGGCGATGGACTTCATCCGCAATGAAGACCCCAACACCCTGCTGGTGACCGCCGCCGACAGCGAGGCGGGCGGCATTCAGGTGTGGCAACCCACCCCCTTTGGTCCGGCCTTGCCCGCAGTCATCGACACGGTAGCAGCTCTCCCCGTCAACCCCACCGATACCGAGACCTTCCGGAATCCGGTGGATGGCACCGAAGGGCGGCTGTTCCCCCTGACGACCTTTGAGGCGCAGCCCAGCCTGGATGGCGAGATGGGGAACTTCGTCACCGTTTGGTCTGGTCTGACGGATTTCTCCGGTAACGTGGTGGCCAAAGCCTACGGCATGAATGCTGACTTGCTGCCCTCCACTCTGGACAATACCTTCATCTACGAGATGATGTATCGTACCCTGTTTGGAGATGATGCCCTAGCCGGGGTGGCCTTCGACGAAATCATTGACCTGACGGGCTTTGATGGCGACGTGGCGATCAACCTCACTGTCGAGCGAGAAGCCGCCTTCAACAATATCCTGCGGTTCTACGAAACCGATGCTCAGGGGCGGGTTGATGGCCTGCGACCGGGCGATGCGGGGTATGAAGCAGCGGTTGCCGATAATCTGCTGGCCCCCGAATTGTTTGTCGAGAACAACCTGATGGCAGAGGTTAACCTGACCTTGGCAGGCGGCACGTACTATGCTCCCGCCTTGCTCATTGATGGCGTTTTGACTGACCTGGCGACCATCGAAGATGGCGTTTTGGGGAACGTTCGCGTTCAGCGTGATGGCAACGTCTGGGGCTTTGAAGACCTCAACGATAACGACTTCAATGATTTGGTAATTACCCTCAACTCCGTTGAAGTAGCGGCTTAACCGCGTCTTGCGAGACTCTCAAAGTCATTTTTCCCTTAAAGATAGCCTCAGTACTTCGGTGCCGGGGCTTTTTTGCTCAATGCTGACTCCCTATCAACGGCGGCTGGACAAGATGGCAGCGGTCATCGCCTCGCAGAACTAGATGCGCCGCACCACTGCCGCACTCAACCCCTGGTTTTGCTGGTCGGCCTGGTTGCCCTGCTGGGTTTGGGTCAGGTCGTCCTCTGCCTGCCCCTGCTGGATTTGGGCACCGTTGATCTGGCTCCCGCTAATCGACTGAGACTGGTTAGGTTTACGTTTAAACAGCATTGCCTTCGTTTCTTGACCACAATTGTTGCCATTATCACCCAGCCATGTTGCCGTGATGCTAAGCTAATCGACCTTTAATTTGCCTGGTTGAGTCTTGCCGACAGCGGAGTTCAACCACCAAAAGCGGAGTTCAACTACCAAAATACGCAAAGTAGGTGAGCTTTAGCTTACACAGCTCACTCGACTTGTTTAAAGGTTTAGGGCGATTGCTCCTTTTGAATGCGAAGATGGCTGGCAAGAGCACCCCTCGCCAAATTGCCCTCAGCAATACCGTGACCACCCCAAAACCCTGGAATTGTTGCGCGATCGCGCCCAAAATGACAACGACGAACAGCTCAGAGATTGGGCAGCGAAGCAAATAGAGCAATTAAAAATGCAAAATTGAAAATGCAAAATTAGGAAGCCCTTTGAGCAAGTTTAGTGTTAAGCAATTGGAGCAAGCGATGTCAACCTTATTGGAACAGGCGTTTAGAGAAGCCCAAAAGTTGCCGAGTGAACTACAAGACGAGATTGCTCAGCAACTGCTGAACGATATTGAGAATGAACTGAAGTGGCAAGAAACCTTTTCTGATTCAGATGCCGATATGGGCGGTTTTGCAGCAATGGCTCAGGCGGCACTGGCCGAAGATGATGCAGGCGAAACGGAAGAAAAGGGGTTTGGCGAAGTGTAATGAAGTCTTCTAGAACTCAAGATTTTCGCAAGCTGTTTTCTAAGTTGCCTAACCGAGTTCAGGAAACGGCTAAGAAGAACTACCAGCTTTGGCGAGAAAACCCCTCTCATCCCAGTCTGGAGTTCAAAAAGGTCAATAAATAAGTTAAACATTTGGTCAGTCCGAGTTGGTATCGGTTGGCGAGCTTTAGGTGTTGTGAAAACGCAGGAGAACAAGATTGTCTGGTTTTGGATTGGTTCTCACGCTGAATACGATCGCATTCTCAAAACACAGTGATACATAGTTATGTTCCTCAGCTTATGTTCCTCAGCCCAATTGCCCTCAACCTGTTGGTATAGCTGTCAAGAGACCATATCGCAATGGATAAGTTAGAGTCCTACCGCAAAATCATTCAGCAGCTTTTAAAAGAGTACGCTCAGTTCGGTTCTGGAGACGCAGTGGTCGAAATCCAGCTACTGGCTGACACCGTCCGCGATCACTACCAGCTCATGCACATTGGCTGGCAAAATGAGCGGCGCATTTACGGCTGTATCTTGCATCTGGACATTAAAGACGGCAAAATCTGGCTGCAACACAACGGCACCGAAGACGATATTCCTGCCGAGTTGGTCAAAATGGGGGTGCCTAACACGGATATTGTGGTGGGCTTCCATTCGCCCTTCAAACGTCAATTTACTGAGTATGCCGTGAGTTGAGCGATCGCGTTAGTCGTATGGGCGGGGACAGGGATGGCAAAATGCCGGTTTCACTCGCGATCGCCGATGATGTCGAGATCACGCCTCAGCACTGCATCATTCCCTACTGAGGGGAAGGGTGCCCAAGCGGTAGAATCAAACTCCGGGCAAAATTGTGCCCACGGCTTTTTCAACGAGAGAGGAGAGCGATCGCCGTGACCAACAGCTTCAATGCTAAATCCAGCCTTAGTGTGAACGGCAAGGAATACACCTACTACAGCTTGCCCGAGGCGGCGAAAGAATTGGGGGATATTAATCGCTTGCCCTTTAGCCTCAAGGTCTTACTGGAAAATTTGCTGCGCTACGAAGACGGGCGCACGGTGACGGCGGAGCATGTGCGGGCGATCGCCACATGGCTCCAAACCCAGACCTCCGATCAAGAAATCGCCTATCGTCCCGCTCGGGTGCTGATGCAGGACTTTACCGGCGTGCCTGCCGTGGTGGACTTAGCGGCCATGCGCGACGCGATGGTCAACCTGGGGGGCAATCCCGCCCAGATTAATCCCCTCTCCCCGGTGGATTTGGTGATCGATCACTCCGTCATGGTGGACAGCTTCGGCAGCGACAGCGCCTTTGGCGACAACGTGCAGCGCGAGTTTGAGCGCAATGGCGAGCGATATGCGTTCCTCAGTTGGGGCCAAAAAGCTTTTGACAACTTCCGGGTGGTGCCGCCGGGTACGGGCATTTGCCACCAGGTCAACCTGGAGTACCTGGCCCAAACCGTGTGGACCAAGGAAGAGAACGGCGAAACGATCGCCTACCCCGATACGCTGGTGGGCACCGACAGCCACACCACCATGATCAACGGTCTAGCGGTGCTCGGCTGGGGCGTCGGCGGCATTGAGGCGGAAGCAGCGATGCTGGGGCAGCCCATTTCCATGCTGATTCCCGAAGTCGTAGGCTTTAAGCTGACGGGCAAGCTGCCCGAGGGGGCCACCGCGACGGACCTAGTGCTAACGGTGGTGCAAATGCTGCGGCAAAAGGGCGTGGTCAGCAAGTTTGTGGAATTTTACGGCGACGGCCTCTCCCACCTGACCCTGGCCGATCGCGCCACCATCTCCAACATGGCTCCCGAGTACGGCGCGACCTGCGGCTTCTTCCCCATCGACCCCGAGACGCTGCACTACCTGGAGTTCTCCGGTCGCGACCCCGATCGCGTTGCCCTGGTGGCAGCCTACGCCAAAGCCCAGGGCCTCTGGCGCGAAGACGATACCCCCGACCCCGTTTTCACCGACACCCTGGAACTGGATCTGGCTACTGTGGAACCGTCCCTGGCGGGGCCAAAACGCCCCCAAGATCGGGTGTTGCTGTCGGATCTGGCGGAGCAATTCACGACCTCGGACTTTCCCACCTTCAGCGGTCTGGAGTCCTATGCGGAGAAGCGATCCGTCCCGGTGGCGGGAGCGGACTACGAGCTGACGGATGGGGCCGTAGCGATCGCCGCGATCACCAGTTGCACCAATACCTCCAACCCCTCCGTTATGATTGGCTCCGGTTTGGTCGCCCGCAAAGCTCGCGCCAAGGGGCTGACAGTGAAGCCCTGGGTGAAAACTTCCCTGGCTCCTGGCAGTCAGGTGGTGTCGGACTATCTGGAAAAAGCGGGGCTGCAAGACGACCTCGATGCCCTGGGCTTTAACCTGGTGGGCTATGGCTGCACCACTTGCATCGGCAACTCCGGTCCCCTGCCGGAGCCGATTGTGGACGCCATCAACGAAAAAGATCTGGTGGTGGGTGCGGTGCTCTCGGGCAACCGCAACTTTGAGGGGCGCGTCAGTCCCCACACCAAGGCGAACTACCTGGCCTCGCCGCCACTGGTGGTGGCCTACGCGATCGCAGGTAACCTGGCGATCGACCTGAAGAAAGACCCCATCGGTCAGGATCAGGACGGTCGCCCCGTTTACCTTAAGGACATCTGGCCGACGACGGAGGAAATCAAAGCGGTGATGGCGGCGGCGCTGACTCCCGAGATGTTCCGCAGTCGCTACAGCAACGTGTTTACGGGGACGAAAGATTGGCAGGCGATCGCGGCGGCAGAGAGCCAGACCTACCCCTGGCAAGACGACAGCACCTACGTGCAGAATCCTCCCTTCTTTGACGACATGCCCGCAACGGTGAGCGGCAGCGGCGCGGCAGATGTCACCGGGGCGCGACTCCTGGCGCTGCTAGGCGACAGCATCACCACCGACCACATCTCTCCCGCCGGAGCGATCAAAACCGACAGTCCTGCTGGGGACTACCTCAAGGATCACGACGTGCCCGTCAGTGAGTTCAACTCCTACGGGTCGCGGCGGGGCAACCATGAGGTGATGATGCGCGGCACCTTCGCCAATATCCGCTTGCAAAATGAGCTGGTGCCGGGATCTTCCGGCGGCGTCACCAAGTACATGCCCGACGGCCCGGAAATGTCCATCTACGATGCCGCCATGCAGTATCAGGCAAACGACGTACCGCTGGTGGTGATTGCGGGCAAGGAGTACGGCACCGGCTCCTCACGGGACTGGGCCGCGAAGGGCACGCGACTGCTGGGGGTCAAAGCGGTGATTGCCGAAAGCTATGAGCGTATCCACCGCTCGAACCTGGTAGGCATGGGCGTATTGCCATTGCAGTTCCCGTCCGGCACCAACCGCGAAACCCTAAAGCTGGACGGTAGCGAGACCTTTGACCTGACCGGCCTGGGCGACGGCATTCAGCCGGGGATGACGGTGACGCTGACGGTGCATCGCGCCGACGGTTCCACAGCGACCGCCCCGCTGCTGTGCCGCATCGACACCCTTGACGAGGTGGAGTACTACCGCAACGGCGGCATTCTGCACTACGTGCTGCGGCAACTGCTGGCGGCGTAGCCCACATAGATTGCTTTGGAACTTCCCAATCTTCAGTTAGAGTTTTTGCCGACCTACGGCCCAGACTATAACTTGATCGAACTAGTCTGGCATTCGGCCAAGGAATCTATTGCAGGACGATTATTTGAAAACATTGAATCAGTTAAATGACTTGCTGGATAGATTGCTGAACCAGGGCGAATTAGAGATTCGATGGAGTAGAAAGCTGAAAAACAAAGGAAATCTTGTCAACGCAATTTGAAAGTCTATCAGCTTAGCAGCTCCCCCGCCGAGCTTAGCTGAGTCCACCCCGCCGCCACTCTGCTGTCGGAGTATAGTGATCCCATTCAGGCCTCAAGGCAGTGGCATCCGCCCCGATGTTTAGGGGCAGAACCGTTCCGCAGGCGGCAAGGTGGACCGGACTATCCGCCGGGAGTGACTGAGGCCGCGATCGCTGAAAATCGTTCCCCCTAACCGGAGTTGGGCTTAAGCTGCGCTACCCATCCGCCGGAGAATGAATTGCCCTGGCTCACAGCAAAAGTCCCCTAAAACGGACTCAAACAGGCTGAGATGAATGGACCTATGGCCGAATGGCACTGAAATAACCGAAAATCCAACCCTTGCAAATCGCTAAAATCCTAATCTGCCGTTAGGGTAGACAGTGCCCACCAGCCTTAATTCAGTGACATTCACCGGGAACTTTGAGTTCTTAGTGGAGTGACCGCGTCGCTTCGGGATACCGCAGTCACCCCAAAAACTGAGCAGGGACAACTTCATCAAAGCTTTAAAGAACAAAATTTTCATGAAAATCACATGAAGTTCGAGGATTTTGGAAACCTTCAAACCCTCCAACTGTCAGTTATTTATTAACCATTAAAAACAAGCCATTTGCAAGCTCTAAAAGTTCGAATCTGGAAACTTTCAATCTTGATTTTCGTCAAATTATAATTCCGATCAAAAATAAAGCCATCAATATATTCAAGTCCGCTTTGAAATCGTGGAACTTTGCCAAATTCTTCAGGGTCATACAGCCCAAGTTCGCACTTTTACGGAAGAACCATGAGCAAATTTCGTGGCGTTTATGGCTTGTTTGGATCAATGATTTTAGGTGCTGCTGCCCTGCCAGCGATCGCCCAAACCACAGGGCAGATCAGCACTCAAGAAGCTGTCGTGAACGGTGACAATAATCAGGTCATTCAGATTATTAATCAGGTGGATATTCGCGGCGGTGGCCGTGGCCGCAACACCTCTACAACTACTCAGGATGCGCTCCAAGGCATTAGTATTGACGGTTCTGGGAATGTCGTCCTTCAAGAATCTAATCAGGTCAACGAGGCGTCTAACCCCAGACGTAATTCTGGTCAGAGAGGGCGATCGGGAGAGGGGCCTGAGTTCGATGATGACGATGATGACGACCAGCCAGGGCGTCGTCGGGGCCAACGCGATGATGATGACCGAGGCCGCCGCTACGACGATGACGACGACGATGATAAGCGTCAGGGCCGTCGCGACAACGATGATGATGATGATTAGTTTGCCGACTTTTTGCGGCTTTTCTAATTATCGGCAGTTGTTTGCTACCCATGGTCAAAGCCATCTCCTCGCAGGGAAGCTAAGCCAGACCCCTCAGAAATCTTGAATTAGTAAGCCATCTTTTCCCCTTGATAATTCAAGGCAGCTAGCTCCAAAATCCTTCCCAAACGGAAAAATATACCCAAATAAAAGTCCTGACATCCCTCAGGACTTTTTTCATTCTATAGGCAATCTAATCAGGAAAATTTTCAAAATATTGAAGAAACTTCGGGAACTTGAAGCCTGATGAATGGGTCTTTAAGATCAAAGGAAAAACAAAGTATCCAGGTTTTATGAAAAGGCAAAAATTGTCTCTTTTTAACCTTTGACGTATCTTGTTTTTTCTTGGATTTCACGCAAAGAACACTCAATCATCGAGGAAACATTATGTTGTCTAAGATTTCTGTTTTCGGTGCTTTAGGTATGTTGGCAATTGGCATTTCTGCATTGCCTGTACAAGCGGATACCGCCGTTGTGCAGCAGACCACACAAGACATGATTATCGATGGCAATGGCAACGCCGCTGTGCAAAGCAGCCAGCAAATACAGCGCATTCGGACTCGCACCGGGGTGCGCAGCGAGGGCGCAACCGGAGTTGTACAGGATGTTTACCAGGGTGGCTACGTTCTGGGAGATGACAATGTCGTGATTCAAGAAAATACGCAGGTCAGCGACATTGAAGAACGTCGCTCAGGCGCTCGGGGACGGGCTCGGGGACGTCAGCGGATCGAAATTGATCAGTAGATCGCCCATTCCCCAAACGGCTAAGGAATGAGGATCAAATAACATCCAAATGGTTAGGGCAGGCATCTTGCCTGCCTGGGGACAGCCGAGACGGCTATCCCAACTGATTCAATTCTCATTCCTAAGTGAATCCCGCTGACATGGCTCGGCAAGGGCTAATCGCCCCCTCCCGAATCAGGGGTGGCGGGGTGAACCGACAGCCACGGAGCACGGATAGCTGGCTAGGTTGCCTGGCGCTATCCGTGCCAACCCTTATTGATTATCTGAGAGGGAATTGTGATGAATAGAACCGTTCAGGCTTCGGTCATGGCGATCGCGCTAGTGATGGGCACCGTTGCCGTCGCGAGGGCTGATACCACCATCAGCACCGATCGCGTGCAAGTGACCATGGGCAACAACGGCAGCGTGCAAGTGCGCACGAATGGCCCCACGACGTTGACCCAGGGCATTACTCCGACCACGCGGATCATGCCCTCGGCTAGCGCTGTGCGGACCTATGCCTGCTCGCAACAACGGCAGTATCAGCAAGACTACGCGGTGATGGATAACGGCGATCGCGTCGTTTCTCAAACCCAGAGTCGCGTCATGGTCTGTCAGTAAATCAGTCAACAAATCAGTCAACCCAGAAAGAGCTAATCATGAAGAAACGCTTGCTTTGGCTATGGGCCATGCCGCTGGTGTGGCCCATCATGAACGCGGGTGCGCCCGCGATCGCCCAGTGCGTCGTGGCTGATGTCGCGGTGCAAGCGGCGATCAACGGCTCTCGCCAACCCGCCGAACAGGTCAACGATGTTGACATTGAGACCGAAGGGGCTTGCGTTGGCAACACCAGTGTCAGTACTAGCCGCCAAATCCAGGTCGGGGGCACCGAGCGCGTCCGTCAGGAACGCCAGAGCCGTCACCGAATTCGGGGTCAGGCTGCCGGGTCTGCCGGTCCTACGGTAGCGATTCCGGTAGAGGTGCAGGTGGATGTTTATAACCCGGCGGAACAGTACCGACCGTAAAGCGGTCAATGACTCCTGATGCAATTTACAGAGGTGGGGAATGGAACGTCATCGTTGGCTATGGGCAGTCGGCACTGCACTGGGGCTGCAATTAACGATCATGCCGTCAACCATTGCCCACATTTCTTTTTTGCGGCAGAGTCCCTGGCTAGATACGCTCGATGCCGCCCTGTCTCAGGCTTTTTTAAATGATGCGATGATGGCTCAAGCGCTGAATTCTGAGCAACGGCAAACCAACACCGTCACCATTGACCGAACCGACTTAGACGCGCCCCACCAATTGACGATCGCCACCTCGGCCAATCTCTCGGGCGAAATTGTGATCAATGGCGAAGCGATCGCCCCCTTGACCGCCGGTACGACGACGCTAAATATTGCTCCCTATTTGACTGCCAACCGCACCACAACCATAGTGGTCACCGGCACCTATGCTCCCCGCAACGCTGCCATTCGACTGACCTTTGAGGGACCAAGTATTGCCATTAGTCAGCAAGCTTCCGGCGTCGGTCGGCTAGACTATCGCCTTAATCTTGACGTTAATTGAGCCGATTGCCGTGGCTGAGCGATCGCCTTGGGGATGAGGATCATTTAACATCCCATTGCCGCGAAGAATAGACCTGACCGGACAAGGGACAGCCGAAATGGCGTTGCTGAATCCAGGAATGAATCGGTTCAGCCGATAGATTCTGCTAGCCCCCTAAATCCCCCAATTCTGGGGGACTTCAGAGAGCGATTCTTCCCCAGAATTGGGGGGCAGGAGGG
>Ga0008836_100969_pt1 | contig 12410 bp, 6 predicted proteins | sample HotLakConsUCCR28_FD_62214 | JGI IMG/M metagenome (GOLD analysis project Ga0008836, IMG submission 62214) | Hypersaline microbial mat communities from Hot Lake, Washington, USA - Hot Lake Consortium UCC-R28 (Hybrid Assembly) ... | reverse complement strand
TCCGTTTCTTCAAACGTAACTGAGGCATGGCCAAACTGCTTGCCATAATCTACCAAATAACCGGCAGGAGGAGTAGTGGTCCTGTCCTGGAAATTAATCCTGGCGGCAAAACCATCCGCCTCGGCTACCGTCACGATCCATTCCTGCTCACTACCATCTGCTGCCGTCACCGTGTAAACCACCGGATCGGTGAAATCCTGCGCAGTTCCGCTTTCAGGTAAAGCACTGGCGCCTTCGGAAAGGGTAAACTCAGGTGTAAGGGCGGTTACATCCGTGCCGAAAGGCACGGTAAAGGTTACCGTGTTAGCTTCTTCATCTACTATTCCCTGAGTATCCGGATCAGCCAGCGATATATCCAGGATATTTTTTTCTGAACTTAAACTTTCTTCTTCAATTTCTTCGGTCACCACCTCAGTGTAATCCGTACTCAGGCGTACAGGCCCGATTTTGGCGTCATTCGTGGAAGCCGAGCTGATAAACAGCCGACCGATTTTAGGGGTACCGGAAACCGTCTGTGCACCTGCACTGGTCCAGTTATTGTCCCCTTCCGTCAATTTGGGATCTATGGTCCATTCGTAGGTAATGCTGGAAGCCCCGTCCCATACCCCCTTGACCAGGAATTGTATGGTTTCGTCAAAAGCTACTTCCGCAGTACCATCATCAGAGGCGGGTGCACCCAAGCCCAGGCGGGCAATCAAACCGGTAGAACCTCCTTTGGCCATTTGTAGCCTGACCCATGGGGTGGCAGAAGATTCTTCGTCTATCCTGATTGCCGTCCGGATCCTGTCACCCGCACCTGAACCAAATGCACTGATATTGAAATAGGTGGCAAAGTAAAAAGGCACATTGGGGGTAAGGCTTACCGGATTATCCGTCAGCGGGATCAGGTCATGGGCATGATTTCCCAATGAAAAATCCAATGAATGACTGGTATTTGGGGTTAAACCTTCGTTCAACACCGGAATGGAAGCATCTCCATCATTTTCTTTCAGCCATTGGCCCGGTGCAATTTCATGCAGGTTGCCGGTGCCGTAGCTGTCAAAATTCTCGATTAAGGAAAAATCTGCCGGTAAAGCAGTAACCGTTACGGTCCAGGCTTTCTGGCTGCCATCTTCGGCCGTGACGGTATAGGTCACCGCTGAGCTAAAGTCCTGCTCCTCCCCGGATGCCGGTACGGAGCTGGCCTGATCTGAAAGCGTAAAAGTAGGTGTCAAAGCAGTCAGATCGGTACCGGATACCACGCTAAGTTCAATGGTACCTGCATTCTGATCAATAACTGCATCATCTGCCTGTTCTGCCAGGCTGAAATTAAATATATCTTTGTCTGAACTGGCCGTCAAAGGTAAAATCTCAATGGCCTGGATCAGGGCATTGTTTTCTGAAGCCAGAAACTGCATGTTCAGTTCTCCGTCAGTTACAGTTACATTGTTTTGGGTGATACCCAAAACGCCTTTGCCATAAAGGTCAAAAAGATCCAGGTTATCCTGCACCACTTCCCCTTCCATGATGATGTCAAATATCCTGGCTCCTGAGGCAGTCTGAAAATTCTCTACCATGTGTACACGCACGGTATAGTCTCCGTTGGCTATGGGAAAGTTGTAGCTGAAGTTTGCTCCAAACCTGCGTGGAATATACAGGTCCTCATGTCCTCCTTCTACCAGGTAAGGTGAATAGGATTCCAGGGAAGCGGTGGTCTCCTCGGTTTCCACCAGGTAATCCGTGTTATCCGCTAAAAATAAATCTCCATCTTTGGTATAGTTAAATCCAGCGACGTTCATGCGGTAAGGAATACTGATCAGATCAGGGTCCACCACCGGATCGGCCACAATGGAAAAATCCTGGAATAGCACCGTGATGGAATCAGTAGCTGCTGCAAGTCTTTGGCTGGTAAAAATTCCGGCATAGGTATCGCCGGACAGGTAGTCAGCAGGTACTGCACGGCTATCCCCCTCGGGGCCGCTTACCAAAATTTCCTCACCTGCTCCCAAACGGTAAAAACCCTGCACCGCATTGGCGACAGGGTCAAACTCAAGCCTCAGGCTTATGGGCCCGGTATCGGTGCCCAGGTTGTCCGTATTGATTTCTAGAAATGCCGTCTGGGTGGTAGTATTGTCCATGTTTTCCACCTGCAGCTGGATTTTCCGCTGGTTGGGTTCTCCATTTTTTACTACTACCAGTTTCACATAATGGTCTTCATCCTTCCCCAGCCAGATCCCTGCTTGCTGGGAGCTATTTCCGGTATTCACGCCAAAATCGGGATTGATCATGGTGGTGGAAACACTGAACTTCCCTGTCGGAACTTCCAACCCGCTGCCCAGGGCATTGACCTGGGAATTGGTATTGGCGCTGGAAGGGCTGCCTGATGGTTGACTGTAAAAAATGCCCTTGGTGCTGGTTATGCTAAGGCCGTTGGCATCTCTGCTGATCAGCGAGGGCTCATAGCCAGGCACATCCGGATCGGATGGGGGGCTGATAGGAGCACTGGGCTCCAGGACCATGGTGAATCCTGATTCGGAAAGCCCACCCTGATTGGTTGAAAAATCAAGGTTTACCGGCAGCCCCACCTGAATCTGGTCACAGTCCAGTGGACTGATACCCGGGCAGGGGGCTTCCCGAAAATGGAGATTGTCCGAAAAGAGGTCAATGGCCTCCAGGTTTCCGGAACTGACAAGCCTATCAACGGAATCCTCTCCCCGGTCAGGAAGGGCTGAATAGGCAACATTCGATTGCGTCCCTGTGGTGTTAAAAAATAACAGCAAAAAACAGAGCGCTTTGAGCAAGTAAAGGTGCTTCATGTGTACAAAATGGTTTGATACTAATTCCTGAGTATCTGATTTTACTGGATTGGATTGCACTTTGGCATGACACCAGGAAATGCAATTTATCCGTTAAACTAAGAATACTCGAATTTCAAAAAACGGTTATGTGTATTTAAAAAACAAATTTTTTTATTTAAAAATATTTTACCGGGGCAATCAACCACATTTTGTGGATGTTTATACACATTATTTCAGCTGAAAATTAAATTATAAATTCTTTGAATATCACTATAATTGAATCAATTTAATGTTATTTTTAGTTGATACCCCAAATAAATGAAAATTGGAAAATTTTGAAAAAAAGTTTTTTGAACCAAGCATTTTTTTTATTCAAAAATATTTTTAAAGGAGGCGAAAACCATTATAAAATTTCCACAAGAGGGGTAGAAATAAAAGATATTCAACACCTTTCATCAATATAAATTAAAATATATTTTTTTGTTTTTTAGAGATAATTTAAACCATATTCAAGTCATTCATCAGGTCCTACTCCAGGAAGCACTGAACCTCCATTTTTGTCATTTCAGCTCATTCCTGTTCTGAAAAAGGAAATATATTACGTACTTGGAAGGCTCAGAAATTAAATTAACACCTTTTGTACTACAGACTTTTCAACGGAGGAAAAGCAGGGAAAATCCAACTGAGAAATAAACCGACTATGAATATCCAACCCAGATAAAGATGTTTTAATTCTTATCAGTACATTTGCAATGAGAAAAAAACCACCTATGCTACCAGAAAAAGGCATAAAAAAAACCGAACCTGTGGTGGTTCGGTTTTTTTTGAAAAAGGAATCAAATTATTGATTATCCCCCACAAATAAACCAGGGGTTCAATAAATTTTCTTTATTATAAAGTAAAGAATTCTGGTTATCTGTTTGTCTAACGGTATATCCAAGGGAATTCAGTACGCCATGTGCGGCAGCGGTATCCCATTCCATGGTAGGCGCAAAGCGGGGGTAAAGCTGGGCCTTGCCCTCTGCCAGCAGCATGAACTTCAGAGAGGAGCCCATGCTGATCACCTCTGCACCGGGGTATTGGTCGATGACTTCCTGCGTTTCCGGACTCAGGTGGGAGCGGCTGGCCACAATTGTGCGGACAGGTTGCTCCTTCGCCGGCTTGAGGGCCTGCGCTGCTTCTTTTCCGGACTGCTTGCAAGCCCCTTCCACAGCATTTCCCCAGTACATCCAATCCAGCACCGGAGCATAGACTACACCCAAGACCGGGGTTTCCAGATGGATCAAGGCAATATTAACGGTAAATTCACCGTTTTTTTTGATAAATTCCTTAGTTCCATCCAGGGGGTCTACCAACCAGAAGTATTCCCAGTTTTTGCGCTCGGCATAAGGAACGTCCCTGCCTTCCTCGGAAAGTACAGGAAGGCCGGAAGTTTCCAGGTGTTTCATGATGACTTCATGGCCGGCTTTATCGGCCAGTGTCAAAGGAGAGTCATCCCCCTTCACCTCCACCCCGAAGTCAGCAGAATGGTAGATTTTCAAGATGGCCTGCCCTGCTGCTTTGGCAGCATTTACTGCTATTTGGGTAAGTTGTGGTATGTTCATTTTATGTTTTTTCAATAATTTTTTTTGTTACAAAAGACACTAAGAATACACGAACACAAAGGGTTTTTATTTGACTCTTCGGGTACCTCTGTCCAGGTGGCCAAAGTTTCTTTTTCTACAATCTCTTTGTGCCCTCTGTGCTACCTCTGTGTACTCTGTGACTCTTTTTTTAGTCACAAAGGACACTAAGATTTTTTTAATAATACTTCGTGGGCTTTGTGTATCCTTGGTGTGCTTCGTGACTCTCTTTTTTTTAGTCACAAAGGACTCAAAGAGCCACAGAGAGCACAAAGATTTTTTAATTATTTCTTCGTGGGCTTTGTGCATCCTTTGTGTGCTCTGTGACTGAAAAACTTCGGAGGATTTTACGCTAAATCACCATACCGGCGGCGACGGTTTCGTTGGTGTTGGGGTCGATGAGAATGATGGAACCGGTTTGGCGGTTGCGGCGGTAGGCATCCATAAATAGGGGTTGTGCTGTGCGCAGACTGATTCGGGCAATATCATTCATGCCGATTTCAGACACCCCCTCTTCCCTGTGGAGGGTATTGACGTTTACCCGGTAAAGGATTTCCTTTACCATGGCCTGACACTCCTTGGTCGTATGCTTGACCAGTAGTTTGGTTCTCCCTGCCAGTTTCTGCTGGCTCATCCAGCAAACCATTACATCCAGATCCTGGGCCACGTTGGGTACATTATTGGGTCTTACCAGCATGTCTCCTCTACTGATATCCAGCTCATCCTCCAGCGTCATGGTCACAGACATGGGGGAAAAAGCCTCTCTTATGGTTTGCCCGTTTAGTTCTATGCTTTTGATTTTAGAGGTAAAACCAGTGGGCAATACTTTTACATCATCCCCGGGTTTAAATATCCCACCTTCAATCCTGCCTGCATAGCCCCTGAAATCCTGGTGCTCATGGGTATGCGGACGGATCACCATTTGTACCGGAAAACGGCAATCGATATGATTCAGGTCTGATGCAATATGGACATTTTCAAGCAAATAAAGCAAAGTAGGTCCTTCATACCAGTTCATGTTTTTAGACCTATCCACTACATTGTCTCCCTTCAGGGCAGATATAGGAACAAAATGCACGTCTTTGATTTCCATCTTACTGGCAAAATCCTTATAATCTTTGATGATTTTCTCAAAGACAGCTTCATCATATTCCACCAGGTCCATTTTATTGACACAAACGATTACATGGGGGATTTTCAACAAAGAAGCGATAAAGGAATGCCGGTAGGTTTGCTCCAGCATGCCCTTTCTGGCATCGATCAGGATAATGGCCAGGTTGGCTGTAGAGGCACCTGTCACCATGTTTCGGGTATATTGGATATGACCAGGAGTGTCTGCAATGATAAACTTTCGTTTGGGGGTGGCAAAATACCGGTATGCTACATCAATGGTGATGCCCTGCTCCCTTTCGGACTTGAGTCCGTCGGTCAGCAGGGAAAGGTCTACATAGTCAAAACCTTTTTTCTCACTGGAGGTTTTTACTGCCGCTATCTGGTCTTCAAAAATAGATTTGGAGTCAAACAACAACCTTCCGATCAGGGTGCTTTTTCCATCATCCACAGAGCCCGCTGTGGTAAATCTCAACAATTGATTGGTTTCTTGTATGCTCATGCTTGTAGTTTTATTTCTAATATTAGTCTGATATTTTTTTAGTCACAAAGGACACTAAGAATACACGAAGAACACTAAGATTTTTTTATTCGCCTCTAAGGGTATCTCGCCCAGGTGGCCAAAGTTTCTTTTTCTACAATCTCTTTGTGTACGCTGTGACCTTTGAGGATCTTTGAGGTCTCAGTGACTAAAAACTTTTGTATGTCCATTCGTTCCCAAGTCTCTCCGTCTCCAAGTCTCTTCGTCCCAAAGTCATCCTCTCACTCAATCCCTCCGTCTCGATCTCGTAGTTAAGGAATAATCAATCGTACCATCACATCACCACATCATCACATCACCTCTTCGTCTCTCCGTCTCAAATCCCCTTCGGTACTTCCACAGTTATGGTTTTTTTCCAATTCATACTACCAAATAAAGGAAAATATGACGCTCCTTCAGAGCTAAACCAAAATATGACGACGCAATTTTCGATGGGCTTCACCCATCGCTGGAAACTCCCGCCCCTTCAGAGCTCAAGTATAGATATGATATTCAGAATTCATATCTTCGCATCAAAAAACGCTGCTCTTTTTCAAATTAGGTCTACAATTGACCAACTCTCCTCAGCGTCCATTAATCATCATATCGGCCATCTGTCTTTATGTCTCTCAGCCTACCCCCCAGTCCCTAAGTCTCTACGTCCTTTCATCCCTAAGTCACCCCTTCCCTTAGTCCCTTCGTCTCTATGTCCCCTCTTCGTGTGCTTTGTGCTACCTCTGTGTCCTCTGTGACCTCTCTTTTTTTGTTCGCTCACGCTCCTTTCGTCTCTAGAAGTAGCCGCTCTTCTTCCTGTCCTCCATGGCGGTTTCGCCTCTTTTGTCATCTGCACGGGTGCCCCTTTCAGTAGTTCTGGTGGTGGCTACTTCTGCAATGATCTTGTCCAGATCATCTGCATCGGATTCCACAGCTCCTGTAATGGGCATGTCCCCACAGGTGCGGTACCTGACGGTCATGGTTTTGACTTCTTCCTCGGGTTTCAGATTGATAAAATCCGACTTAGCCAGTATGACTCCATCCCGGACCACGCATTCCCGCTGATGAGAAAAATACAAGGAAGGAAGGGAGATGTTTTGGTGCTGTATGTATTGCCAGACATCCATTTCTGTCCAGTTGGAAATAGGAAAAACCCTGAAATGCTCTCCCATGTGCTTTTTACCGTTAAACAGGTTCCAAAGCTCCGGTCTTTGGTTTTTGGGATCCCATTGTCCAAATTCATCCCGATGCGAAAAAAAGCGCTCCTTGGCCCGGGCCTTTTCTTCATCCCTTCTGGCCCCCCCCATGGCGGCATCAATTTTGAATTTTTCCAGGGTATCCAGCAGGGTTACGGTCTGCAGGGCATTCCGACTGGCATTCACGCCGGTTTCCTCCCTTACCTTGCCCTCATTGATGCTCTGCTGCACCGAGCCAACGATCAACTGAACGCCCAACTCCTTTACCAGACTATCCCGGAAATCGATGGTTTCGGGAAAATTGTGTCCTGTATCGATATGGATCAGGGGAAAGGGAATTCGGGATGGATAAAAGGCCTTTTTAGACAGGTGGGCCAGGACGATACTGTCCTTGCCACCAGAAAATAAAAGGGCTGGCTTTTCAAATTGGGAGACCACCTCCCTGATCACAAAAATCGCCTCTGCTTCCAGCTCCTCCAGGTGGGATAAATAGTATTGTGCCATAATTATATGTTGATTTTTTTATCTAATGCTTCTATCAATTGTTCCACTGCTTCTTCTGCGGTCACTTTTGCCGTTTTAATCACCAAAAAAGGGGATTCGGGAGCTTCATAGGGTGAATCAATACCCGTAAAGTCTTTTATCAGGCCTTGCCTGGCTTTTTGGTAAAGGCCTTTCACATCCCTCTCCTCGCAGATTCTCAGCGGGCAGTCAACATGGATTTCCAGAAACTGCTCTTCTCCCACTAGCTTTCGTATCATTTCCCTGTCAGAAATATAGGGGGAAATAAATGCGGATAGGACAATCAGGCCCGCATCCATCATTAACTGGCTTACTTCCGCAATTCTGCGAATATTTTCCAACCTATCCTCCTTACTGAAGCTCAAATCTTTGTTAAGGCCCGTCCGGATATTATCCCCATCCAAAAGGTAAGTATGATACCCCCGGCGGTGAAGAGCCTGCTCAGTAGCATTGGCCAGTGTGGATTTTCCAGAACCTGACAATCCGGTAAACCAAATCAGTCTGGCTTGTTGCCCCAAAGCCTGCTGCCGGATCTCCCGGGTGATTTTAAATTCCGATGGGTGTATATTTTCCTGCATAAGGTTCACTGAATTAATATCATAAGTAGTACCATTGAATGAACACGAGCACCACAGTACTGTATATCAGGGTTAGGGGAAAGCCTATTTTAAAATAATCCCTAAACTTGTAATTTCCCGGCCCCATTACCATCAGGTTTGTTTGATACCCTATAGGTGTCATGAAATCCCCTGATGCCCCGAATGCTATGGCCACAAAGAAAGGGGCTAGTGGCTGATCCAGCTGGTTTCCCAGCTCCATGGCAATAGGAAACATAATGGAAACTGCCGCCGCATTGGTAATCAGACTGGTCAATACGAGGGTCATGATAAACAACAAGACCAATGCCAACATCACCTCTGTACCATCACTGAGGTACAACAATCCATTTACCAACTGATTGGCAGCACCGGAATTATTTAAAGCCACCCCCAATGAAAGGGAACAAACCAAAATCAACAACAGATCCAGGTCCACCGCCTTTCGTAAAGTTTGCAAATTTAACACTTTAAATATATAGAGGGTAAGGATTCCGGCAAAAGCTGCCATAAAAAGATCTACCCAACCTATAATTCCTGTAAACAAAATGGCCAATGCCAACAAGGAAGGTATACGCTTGAAAAGCCCCTTATCCTGACTAATCTCTCCCCTAAGGGTAATGATAATCAAATCTTTAAGGTAATCGTTCCGGTTGTCTTCCTTACCGGTGAGCATTAAAAAAAGATCCCCGGCCTGCACCTTCGTTTCTCCTATGTTTCCTTTTAGCTGTATTCCATTTCTATGGATAGAAATGATGGAAGCCTGGTAGCGGTTCCGGAAATCGCTATCCTTAATCTTCTCTCCGATCAGGGCAGAAGAGGCTGGGACTACGGCTTCAGTCAATTGGAAAAAGCCGTAATTGGAAACATAACCTTCCTCTGGCAGGCTCAATCCATTTTCTTCCTGAATCAATTTCAGTATGGCCTCGGAGTTGCCGGTAAAAAAAAGTTTGTCTCCTTCCTGTAAAAGCTCATTGGGCCCAACGGGAGAAATTTCAAGATTGCCCCTTTTGATCTCTGCCAGAAATATTTCCCTCAACTTTCTTAGTCCGGCTTCCTTAACTGTTTTGCCATGCATTTTGGACCCCTTTGGTAGGTAAGTTTCTACCAAATACTCATTCAGGTGATCAATGATTTCACTTCTGTTTTCTTCTCTTTCAGGTAGCAGGTGGGAAGAAGCCAGGCTCAGATAAATGATCCCAAAAAGGGTTACCAACAAACCCAGATAAAGGAAATCCTCAAATCCCAGAAGGGGAAGCCCATACTGGCTGATCAAGCCATTCAATACCAGGTTAGTAGAGGTCCCCACCACCGTAATCATCCCTCCCAGAATGGTGGAAAAAGAAAGAGGTATCAGGAATTTGGATGCAGGGTATTTATTGGTTTTGGTCCACTCTTTGACATATGGAATCATAAAGGCAACCACCGGAGTATTGTTCAATACGGCAGAAAGGCTACCCACTAATAGCATCAGTCGAATACGGAAAATACCCGGCTTTAATTTTTGACTGAAAAGTCGGAAAAAGAAGCCCGTTCCTATATTTTTCTGTATACCTGCCGTGAGCCCAATCAGCAAAAAAATAACAATGATCTGTTTATTGGCCAGCCCCAGCAAAAATTCCTCAGGACTGATAATCTGCAGCAGGAGCAATAAAAAAACCGCCCCCAAAAACGCGAAAGATGGTCTTAGCAGGTCTCTGTATAATACAAATACCAATCCTGCAACAACGAATAAGGTAATCAGACTGGGTGAAAACATCAAAGGGTCAAAGGATCAGGCACAGCTTCGCCTGGTGGGTCACAGGAAAGCCCTGAAAATAATTTTTTTATGATAAAGTATAATAAAAAAAAAGCAGCATATACCCATTAAGTCAAAAGGTAATTTAGCTGCAAAATTTTATCGAAAGATTTAATCATTTTAAATATCCATTCCCGAGGAACGGATAATGTATTTCAAGCTACTCCAGAAACACTGCTAATAAAAGTTAAAAGTAGCAGGGCAGTAATTTAATTCAAAATTTTATAGCGAATTTAAATTAAGGCATCAGACATTTAAAATGAAAAACCTTTTTTTCCTTTCTTCCCAAATGTCCAATAATAACCCTGAAAAAAATACTTGCCTCCTTTGAATCGTAGTACAAAAACCCCAGATATGGATTAGTATATTTAAAAAAATCGGTCTACTCGCTGCAGTTGTTGCCTTCGCCAATCAATAAAGTTCCCTCAAATCATCCATTTTTATTTTATTACTTTCCAATTTTCAGGGCAAACCATTACGTAACCTAATTCTTCAAACGCGTAAAACAGAAATGTCAATCGGAATTTAATAGAGCCCTAACCATAAATTACCTACATTACATTGCTGAAAAAAAATAAATGAATGCTCAGCCACCAGGTTTTTCAATTCTTTCATTGTCAAATTGAAATAAAAAAATCAAAATTCATATCTTGATGCAAAGAAGGAACAACCTATAAACTGGATGTAGTATATTGGATTTGATAAAAAAGAGAAGGCAAGCTCAGACAGATTTTGACCTTTTATTTTTTCCTCCTGCAACAGTAAAAATTTATGTAGCATCAATCCGAAAATGGCATGTTGAAATTTATACAGCATTTATATTTTAAATCATTAAGATCAGGGCATTTTCACTTGTATTTTCTGATGGTGGGAATATGCCTGACCGCATGCCTTCCCGGAAAAAAAGAAACACTGAATCTAATGGCCATTGGAGATGTGCCCTATCACCTGCCTGAGGACTTTGAGCGTTTTGAACGCATGATTGATGCGATAAATGAGGAAACCCCAGCCCTAACCTTTCATGTGGGGGACATTAAATCAGGTGGTACCCCCTGCTCGGATGCTTATTTTGAAAAAATAAAAGACTATTTCGATACTTTTGAACAGCCTTTGGTCTATACACCGGGGGACAATGAATGGACGGATTGCCACCGGGAATCCTGCGGAAGCTTTGAGCCTGAGGAAAGGCTGGATAAACTGCGGCAATTGTTTTTTGCTACCCCACAAAGCCAGGGCAAAAACCCCATGCCTCTGGAAAGGCAGAACAGCCTGGAGGGCTTTGAAAAATTTCCGGAAAATGCCCGCTGGCAAATGGCCGGGGTTACCTTTGGCACCTTGCACGTCATCGGTTCCAATAACAATTACAAACTGGATTCAGCGGCACTGAATGATGAGTTTTACGAGCGAGAGTTGGCGAATAATTTCTGGTTGAAACAACTTTTTGAACAGGCCAGGGAAACTGATAGCCACGGTTTGGTGCTGGTCCTGCATGCAGGACTTAATTATAACAGCCGGGATGAGCGCAACGGCCATGCCAGTTTTGTACAAACCTTGCGGGAAGAAGTGATGGCCTATGGCAAGCCGGTGCTGCTCCTGTATGGAGACCACCACCGGTTTATGGTGGACCAACCCCTTCGGGACGATACCGGCAGGACCCTAACCAACTTTACTGCTGTTCAGGTTTTTGGTGATCGGGACATGCATGCGGTAAGGATAGAAGTAGTTCCGGAAAACCCCAATTTATTCCGCATAGATCCTTTTTATGTAGCGGGGAATTGATGTGATTTGGTGATGTGATGATTTGATGATGTGGGGATTCGATTTGGCATTTCAAACAGCACGGCTCCGCGGAATTTGTAATTCCGTGGTGCAGATAAAAGGGGATTTGTAATCCCCGGAACGGATACGTTGGCTTTTTTTGGTCACAGAGGACACAGAGAAGGCACAGAGGGCACGAAGGATTGATTGCTGGTTATTGTTGTAGCAGCTGAAATTGTCCGGCTGGGTTGATTTCTAGATTGGTTAAGGGTTAATTGTTTAACTGCTTAATTGGTTAACTGACCACTGTCTCCTCCTAAAAATTCTTTACATCCTTCTTCCAGTCCAAACCGCTAAAAGCTCCGTTAGGAGCGGCAGATGTAGTAACCATGGGGTTCAGCCCCATAGCCGTCAAGTTAACGGTATAACGTATTGATATCCTGGTCTTTAACCAAACAGGCGTAGATCCCCCTTGGGATCTTTGTTCCTTTTTTTCATATTTATTGGTATTTTGTTT
>Ga0008836_100967_pt1 | contig 12425 bp, 5 predicted proteins | sample HotLakConsUCCR28_FD_62214 | JGI IMG/M metagenome (GOLD analysis project Ga0008836, IMG submission 62214) | Hypersaline microbial mat communities from Hot Lake, Washington, USA - Hot Lake Consortium UCC-R28 (Hybrid Assembly) ... | reverse complement strand
TTCTACAAGCTCCTGATGGCGCAGACGATCTTCCGGCGCTATCGCGACGTCGCGGTCACTTTCGGCATCACCAACCGGACCTCCTCTGTGCGTCTGGCCGAACTCATCGACGAGGGCGAGTTGCGCGAGCAGCTCGACCATGTGCGCACGCTGCGGCTCTCGCGCGGCGAATCGACCTGGCTGCGCGGCAACACCTTCTACGGCAAGCGGCAGATGTTCTCGCCGGAATTCATCGGCTGGCTCGAGGAATTCCGTTTCCCGGAATACAATCTCGAAAAGCATGACGGGCAGTATGTCCTGACCTTCGAGGGGCCGTGGATCGAGACGACCATGTGGGAGATCCCGGCGCTCGCCATCCTCAACGAATTGCGCTCGCGCAACGTCACCCGGACCATGGGCAAGTTCGAGTTGCAGGTGCTCTATGCCCGCGCCATGGCGCGCGTCTGGGAGAAGGTGCAGGCATTGAAGGCGCTGCCGGGGGTTTCGATCGCCGATTTCGGCACACGCCGCCGCCACAGCTTCATGTGGCAGGACTGGTGCGTGCAGGCGATGATCGAAGGCCTGGGTGATTCGTTTCTCGGCACCTCGAACTGCCTGATGGCCCTGCGCGCCGAGGTCGAGGCGGTCGGCACCAATGCGCATGAACTGCCGATGGTCTACACCGCCCTCGTCGCCGATGACGAGGCGGCGATGAAGCGCGCCCCCTATGCGGTGCTGGCCGACTGGCAGCAGGATTACGACGGCAATCTGCGCGTCATCCTGCCCGATACCTACGGCACCACCAATTTCCTCGCCGACGCGCCGGACTGGGTCTCGCAATGGACCGGCATCCGCGTCGATTCGAAGGAGCCGATCGCCGGCGGCGAGGAGGCGATCCGCTGGTGGCGCGCGCGCGGGCAGGATCCGAAGCAAAAGCTCGCCATTTTTTCCGACGGGCTCGATGTCGAGAGCATCCGGCGCATCTACGGCCATTTCCAGGGGCGCATGCGCCTCGGCTTCGGCTGGGGCACGCTGCTGACCAACGATTTCCGCGGTTTCGTCAAGGGTGAGGAACTCGATCCGATCTCCGTGGTGTGCAAGGTCGTCGCCGTGAACGGACGCCCGGCGGTGAAGCTCTCCGACAATCCGACCAAGGCGGTGGGGCCTCCGGAGGAGGTCGAACGCTACCGGCGCGTCTTCGGCATCGAGGAGCAGGCGGCGCAGCCGGTTCTGGTGTGAAGCGGCGCCGAGGTTGGCCCGCCCGCGAGATGGCGGTGAAATATGTGCGATAAATTGCACAATCGCTTTGCGTGAGTGCTGATCCGCACGAAGCCGACACGGCGTCAGGCGCGCTTCTGCGGAAGGCGCGTGGTTCGGTCTCTCCGAAAAAGTCTTTGGTCTCAGGCGCTTGTTGGTTTTTTGGGATCGTGGGGTATCCGGGGCGCAACAGAGCAATGCGGGGGGCGTCGGGTCTGCAAATTATTATATAAAATAATATTATACATAATAATTTTAATTGATTTAGATAATGCGTCAGCCTAAAATGAATGATTATTTCGATTTTTTCGTGCCAATTTTTCATCGGAGATTACGCATGTCAGAAGGCATTTCCGGCTCCCGCCCGTTTGGCGAACGCTATCGCGACGCTACCGGCCAACAGGGTGACGCACAATTTCCACTCAGCGCGCCGACGGGACCGATGTTCCGTTCCCGGGACCCCGAGAACGAGAGCCCCCGATACGAGCACCATCGACGCTTCAGCCCGTCTCAGCTGCAGCATCTGGAGCAGATGGGAATCCCCAATGACGGCGTCTCCACCGTCTATTTTTCACACGGCGAGCAAGGCGCTCGAGAAGCTTATCAGTTTGCCCGCTACATCAGCGGGGGGCCCAACGGTGCGCCGGCGATTCTCGCAAATGTCCGGGACACCGGAAATCCCGAATTCCAAGGAGAGTTGGACAGATTGAGGCGCGAAGGCGCTGCCACCGACGCGCTGACCGCCGGCCTTTCGATCGGGGCGGGCGGCGCTGCTGCCCGTCAAACAGTCGGGCCTCAGGTCGTATCCGCGAGGCGCTCCGATGGTGGAGGCCACACGCAAGGAAACTCTGGCCCAAATGGCGGCGGATGGAGTTCCGGGCCCGGTCGGCCCGGTGGCGGCGGCGCACCGCGCGGCCCGCATGGCGGGGGCGGGACCATGACCGCGACGATGCCTGAAACGCTGCGTGGCGCCGGCGCCACGCGCCCCCCGGCGGCAAACGTGATCACACCGACGAATGGCCAGCTTGGAAACGCTGCCGGCCCGCAGGCGTCGTTGGTCCAAACGCAGCTCTCCCCGTTCACGAATGCCGCCGCGCAGTTCGCGCTGGGGGATCAGCCCCAAAGGCAGGCAGAAACGCAGAATCCCGGCCTGATCCCCGACGGGCTCGGGCCGCAAGTCGCCACCGGTATCGGTGCGGGCCGCAGGGAAGTGCAGGATACGACGGGCGCGGGGCTCGGCGCGGCTGCGCGGGAACAGCTGAATTCCGGCAGGTCGGGTCAGGGGCCTGCGCAAGATCGAGAAGGTTTCGGTCTCGCGGATATGGAGGGCGCCCCGCAGGATCCGGTGCATGGCCCTGATGCCGTTGCACGGAACGAGGCAGAAACTGAGCGAAGGCTGGCGGAGTCGGACGCAGCATTCCGGGCGAACCGTGCAGTTGGACAAGCCGTGAATGCTGAACGCTCTGACGAAGTTACCCAAAGACTGAATAATATCAACGCCGGCGGCCGATCGCAGGAGCACGACTTCGTGCGCGCTGGCCGTGTCGTCGACGCGCTGCCCCAAACACTGGGCCCCGAGGGTTTCGCGGCATACGAAGAGATCATGTCCGATCCGATCTGGCGCAGCGCGCTGGAACGTGAGGCCCATAATCCGCGCTTTCTTGATTTCGTCCATGCCATCATCAAGGGCGATATAGAGCCGCAGGTGGCGACCAACCGCCTGAGAAACGACGATCCGGACACGGTCGGCGCGCCGCCGATCACCGGGCTGAGTCGCGGACGCGATTGGGATATCCCGGATGTCGAGCGCCTGCTGCGTCCCAACGAGCAGGATGCCTTCCGGCGCTATGCCGAGGCGTTCCCGGATGTCGCGCAGATCGTCTTCGAGGCCGGCTACGATGCCAGCGCCGGCCAGATGCGCGATGCGATCCGCGCCCTCCTCAACGGCGCCTACGGCCAGGATGTGGCGGCATGGCTGCGTGAAGGCGGCGCTGCCGGCGGTCGCGTCCCGCCCGGCGGCAACACGCCTTACGCGGGCACCGGTGCGACTTTCCCGGATCCGGAGAGGCAGCCCGAAGTGGGCCAGGCCGGGGCGTCAGGCGGCGCTTCAGGCGGCGCCTCTGCTGCCGGGGCGCTCGCGACCGGGACGGAATCGAACGCCGCCACGCTGGAGAACATCCAGTCCGCTGACCCGCAGGAGATCATCGCGTGGTTGAAGACGCTCTCCGCCGATGAACTGCTCGAGCTTCCGGCAAGCCTGCATGATGCCATTCAGGCGAACTTCGCCGCGCGGTTCAATGCGCTCGTCGAGCAGAATATGGGCCGCGACCCGATCGCCAATGCCCCTGAATTCGAGCGGATCACACGTGAGCTGCTCAACTATACCTCGCTGATGACCGAGGCTGAAAGCATTGCAGAGCGTCTGCCCGAGGGCAGGATCTTCACTGCGGCCATGCTGGATTCCGGCAACGGGGCCTATGCCGCAGCGAGCGTCGCCATCCCGATGCTCGAGCAGATGACAGGTGGCCGTGTGTCCTTGCTGGTGATCGGGGATCACGGCAATCAGCCCTATGGCAACAAGACCGAAGCCGAGATCACGATGCTGGTCAGCAACATGATCAACGCCGCCGGCACCATGCAGCCGGATGTGATCGCGATGGCCTGCAATACCGCCTGTATCGCCATCTTCCGGTCGGAAGAGCAGGGCATCGATCTGAGCCCCGATATTCCGCTGGTGAACCTGATCGACAACACTTCGCGCACCGTTGCGAACAACCCGGACGTCTTCGGTCCGCGCCCGATGATCCTGTCGACCCAGGCGACCAAGGATAGCGGCCTCTACCAGAACCTGATTCCGCGCTACAGTGACGGTGAGGTCATGCCATTCAACGTCGGCGGCAGCGATGCGCCGGTTACCAATGCCGACGGCAGTCAGGAGATCCGCGATCTCGCCACACTCGTCAACCAGATGGCCCACCGGGATCCCGCGCGTTACGACGAAGTCATGAATGCAGCGCGTCATTACACGCGTCAGATGGATCCGAACATGACCTCGCTGGTCATGTGCTGCACGCATTACCCGGAGCTGATTCCGTTCTTCCGCGAAGCGCTGGACGAGCGCGGCCTGCAGCATGTTCCGATCATCGATCCGATGGGGCATCAGGTCCTGACGGCCGTCGGCGAGATGGCGTCAGGCACCAATGATGCGAACCCGGGCCGCCTCCCCGGGCATCACGGCGTCGTGTCCAGCGTTGGTCCGTCTTCGCCGGGCGCTTTGCGCGATGCCAAGCTATCGGTGAACTTGACCAATCGAGACCTTCCAATATTTACGGGTCAGAACTTGTCTGGCGATTATGATCCGACGATGGTGGAGCGTATGCTTCGTGGCGAAATCTCCACCACCGATCTCGCCACGCAGTCGATGCAGGGCCGCGGTGTCCACCGATTCGCGATGCCGGACGGCGCGGCGCGCGCCGCGGAGCAGATTGCTCTGCGACCCGATGAACCGATCCTCCTCACGACCGGTTTCAATGTCCCGCCCCTGCCCGGGCTGGAGGATAGCCCGGTGCTCCCGGAAACCGACGGGCCTCCCGGTACTGCGGTTCTCGCACGGACGCTGCTCGGCCTCGACCGTGAGGTTCACATCGTCACGGATGCGGCGAATCGCAGAGTGCTCGAAGCCTCGCTCGAAGCGCTGGGCGTGGATCTCGCCGATCCGAATCTGAACCTTTACACCTTCGAACTCAAAGGTGACGAGGCGCGCGCCGAGGCACAGCGCATGCTGGAGGCGATCAATCCGGGCATCGTGGGGGCGATCGAGCTTCCCGGTCCCAACGCACAGGGCGGCTACACCAATATGGGCGGGATCGATATTTCCGGCTTCAACCCGGAACTCGATCACTTTCTCCGCCTGACCAATGAGGGTCTCGGCGGAAACCGCAATCCGGTGACCATCGGTGTCGGCGATGGTGGTAACGAGGCGGGTATGGGGGCCGTCGTTGAAGGCGTAGAGCTCGCTCTGCCGTATCCCTCTGTCGTTCCCTCCGACTTCGCGGTCACAGCATCCGACTCAAATATCGGTGCGCTGGCTATCGCCGCTGAAGCAGCGATGCTGGAGGGACGTCCGGATCTGCTGATCCGCCCCGAAGACTATGCCGCTGCCGTGAGGGCTGCGGTCGATGCTGGTGCGGTTGATGGGGTAACGCGCCAGCAGCAATATTCAGTCGACGGTTTCGACTTGCAGTACCACGAACAGGTCATTCGGGACCTCAATGGTGCTGTTCAGGGGACCTGGCCCGAATGGCCCGAGATGCGGCAGGCGGAATAACGCTGCCGTTACCGGCGTGATGCGCACAGCCTCCCCGTTCACGCGGACGGGGAGGCTGATCCGTTTACCGGGGACGCCCGCTTCCTTGCAATCCACCCAACCGGATCGCGCGCGGATGCACCTTCCCTGCCTTCGTGATACCGCTAGGCTCGCTGACAGATCATCGGGGAGAATGCCATGCTGCGCCGTCACGCATTGTCGGAAAACCTTTCGCGCAAAGCCCATATCCGCAAACCCGTGGCGCGCGGTGCGGGTGGCGTCGTGGCCGCGCATCATCGCGTCGCGGCGCAGGTCGGGATCGATATCCTGCGCAAGGGCGGCAATGCGGTCGATGCGGCCATCGCCACGGGTTTTGCCGCCGGCGTGGCCGAGCCCTGGATGAGCGGGATCGGCGGCATCGGCGTGATGCTGGTGCGCGAGGCGCAAAGCGGGCGCATCAGCGTGATCGATTTCGGCGCACGCTCGCCGCAGGGGCTCGACCCGGCGGATTTCCCCGTGATTGGCGGTTCCGATTCCGATCTGTTCGGCTGGCCCATGGTCGAGGATAACCGCAACGTCGTCGGCGCGAAGGCGATCGCGGTGCCCGCCATGGTCGCGGGGCATGCGCTCGCGCATGAGCGTTTCGGCTCGATGCCGTGGGCGGATCTGGTGATGCCGGCGGCGGAGATCGCGCAGACGGGCGTCGAGATCGACTGGTACGGGTCCATGATCGTGACCACCGCCCTGGCGGATCTCCAAAACGATCCCGGTTGCGCGGAGCATTTCCTGCGCGGCGGGCTCCCTCTCATGCAGGGTCCGACGGCGGGCGCTGCGGCTGCGCGTCTGCCCTGGCCGGCACTGGCACGCAGCCTGCGCAACATCGCGCAGGAGGGCGCCTCGACCTTCTATACCGGCAGCCTGGCGCGTGCGCTGATCGCCGATATCGCAGCGCGCGGCGGCTATCTGTCGCTCGATGATCTCGCGGCAGTGAAGGCGCAGGTTCGCGAACCGGCGACCTTGCGCTATCGCGATTACGATCTCGCCGTCGCCCCTGAGCTCAATGGCGGGCCGACCATGCTGGAGGCGCTCGCGGCGCTCGAGGCAGCGCATACGCCGTCGGGCAATGTCCCCGATGCGGCGATGTATGCTGCGATGGCTGATGCCCTGAAACAGGCCTGGGCGCGCCGGCTCGCGGAGATGGGCGATGGCACGCCGCACCCTTCCTCGACGACGAATTTCGCCGTGGCGGATGCGCAGGGCAATCTCGTCGTCTGCACCCAGACGCTGCTCTCGCTGTTCGGTTCACGGGTGATCTCGCCGGAGACCGGGATCCTGATGAATAACGGCATCAACTGGTTCGATCCGCGCCCTGAGGCGGTCAATGCGATCGGGCCGGGCAAGCGGGTTCTGGCGAATTACTGCCCGGCCATTGCCACGGGCGCGGATGACGTGATCGCGCTGGGCGGTGCGGGGGGGCGCAAGATCATTCCCGCGATGATGAACCTGCTCTGTTTCATGATCGATCACGGCATGTCGCTGGAAGACGCCATGCATCATCCGCGCATCGACGTGTCGGGTCCCGACAAGGTGGTCGCGGATGCGGCGCTGCCGCAGGCACTGCTGGAAGAACTCGCGGGGCAGCATGACGTGACACTGGCGGACCGGGTGCCCTATCCGATCAATTTCACCACCGCGAGCGCGGTGCGCCGGCGCGTCGGTGTCAACGAGGCGGGCGCCGAGCCGGTCCAGCCGACGGCGGAGGCGCTGGCGGTGTAGCCGCCCGATCACGATCCGCAGACATGCGACGAAGGCGGTGATGCCGCAAGCGCATGCGGGAATGATGTGGTATCACGTTCCCGATTTCCGATGTTTTCCGCTCCGTTCCGTTACCCGTCTGGCGCCGGTTCACGCGCAAAATCTGTGCAAAATCCGGGAATTCGCGCGCGAATACGTCGTTTCCAATCTGGTATGCTTGACCGCGCCCGGTGCATTAATACATATGAATACATTTTGGAGTCACAATACGGAGCGGGTCATATCAAGCTGGGCTGTTTGGTTCAGGGAACCCGGTAACGTCTCAGCATAACGGATCGACAGTGTACGAAAATCAGGAACAGAAGCTTCGCAGTGTCGAGGCAGGGGCAGAAGCGGGGGCGGATGCGCGCGAGGGCATGCGGGCCCGTCTGCGTGCGGCCATTACCGATAAACTCGTCTATGCCGTGGGCAAGGATACGGCTCATGCCAGCATGCATGACTGGTATCTCGCGACTGCTCTGGCCGTGCGCGACCGGATTGTCGACCGCTGGATGGAATCGACCCGTGAGACCTACCGGCAGGAGGGGAAGCGGGTCTGTTATCTCTCCCTCGAATTCCTGATCGGGCGCAATTTTCGCGATTCCGTGAGCAATCTCGGCCTGATGGAGCCGCTCGTCGATGCGTTGAACGATCTGGGCGTGGATCCCGATCTGTTGCGTGAGCAGGAGGCCGATGCGGCGCTCGGCAATGGCGGTCTGGGGCGGCTGGCCGCCTGTTTCATGGAGAGTCTCGCGAGCCTGTCCCTGCCCGCCATCGGCTACGGGATCCGCTATGATTACGGGCTGTTCCGGCAGGTCATTGTCGACGGCGCACAGCATGAAGTGCCCGAGGACTGGCTCAATGTCGGCAATCCATGGGAGTTCGAGCGTCCGGAAGCGACCTACAGGATCGGCTTCGGCGGCACGACGCGCGACGAGACCGATGCAGACGGGCGCATGCGTCGCGTCTGGCAGCCGGCGGAAACCGTGATCGCCAAGGCCTACGACACCCCGGTCGTGGGCTGGCGCGGGGCGCATGTGAACACCTTGCGGCTGTGGTCGGCGCGCGCGTGCGAGCCGCTCATGCTCGATGCGTTCAATCATGGCGATTACGTCGGCGCCATGGCGCACAGGGCGCGGGCCGAGGCAATCTCGCGGGTGCTCTATCCCAGCGATGCGACGCCGGCAGGCTACGAATTGCGGCTGCGGCAGGAATATTTCTTCACCGCCGCGTCGCTTCAGGACCTGGTGCGCCGGCATCTCAGCCGCTTCCCGGGCCTCGGCAATCTGGCCGATCATGTCGCGATCCAGCTCAATGACACGCATCCCGCCATCGCGGTGGCGGAGTTGATGCGCATTCTGGTGGACGAGAAGGGGCTGGCCTGGGAACGGGCCTGGGAGATCACCCGCGAGACGCTGTCCTATACCAACCACACGCTCCTGCCGGAAGCGCTCGAAACCTGGGCCGTGCCGCTGATGGAGCGGCTCCTGCCGCGTCATATGGAGATCATCTACCGGATCAACTGGCTGCATCTCGAGGCGGTGGCGGCGCTGCCGGGTGCTGATGACCGGCTCGGCAGGGCGCTGTCGATCATCGACGAGGAGAACGGCAAGCGCGTGCGCATGGGGCATCTCGCCTTTGTCGGGTCACGCAAGGTCAATGGTGTTTCGGCGTTGCATACCGATCTGATGCGCGAGACCGTCTTCGCCGATCTTCATCGCATGTTCCCCGACCGCATCACCAATAAAACCAACGGCGTCACCTTCCGGCGCTGGCTGCAGCAGATCAATCCGCGCCTCACCCGTCTCATCATCGAGACCATCGGGCCGCGCATGCGCGATCACCCGCAGGCCCTGCGTGACCTGGAGGGGCATGCCGATGATCCGGCATTCCAGCGCGCCTTCGCCGATCAGCGCCTCGCGGCCAAGCAGGATCTCGCCAGGTTGATCCGGGTCCGCACCGGCGTCAGCGTCGATCCGACGGCGATGTTCGACGTGCAGATCAAGCGCATTCACGAATACAAGCGCCAGCTTCTCAACCTGCTCGAGGCGGTGGCGCTCTACAACGCCATCAAGGCCGATCCCGGTGCCGGCTGGGTGCCACGGGTCAAGATCTTCGCGGGCAAGGCGGCGGCGAGTTACGCGCAGGCGAAGCAGATCATCCGCCTCGCGCATGATCTGGGTGCGGTGATCAACAATGATCCCGAGATCGGGGACAAGCTGAAACTCGTCTTCCTGCCGAATTACAATGTGAGCCTTGCGGAGGTGATCATCCCCGCGGCCGATCTCTCGGAGCAGATTTCCACGGCCGGGATGGAGGCCTCGGGCACAGGCAACATGAAGCTCGCCCTCAATGGTGCGCTCACCATCGGCACGCTCGATGGCGCCAATGTCGAGATGCGCGCCCATGTCGGCCCTGAGAACATCACGATCTTCGGCCATGACGCTCAGGAAGTCGCGGCCCTGCGCGATGCGGGTTATTGCGAAGCTTCCACGCTGGACCGTTCAACGCGGCTTGCGCGCGCGCTCTACGAGATCGAGACCGGGCTGTTCTCGCCGGATGAGCCGCGCCGCTATTCATCCCTGACCGAGGCCGTCGCCTGGCGCGACCGCTACATGATCGCCGCCGATTTCGACGCCTATTGGCAGGCACAGCGCGATCTGGACGCACTCTGGGGGCGCCCGGACGAATGGTGGCGCAAGGCGATCCTGAACACGGCCCGAATGGGCTGGTTCTCCTCTGATCGCACCATCGGCGAATATGCGCAGGATATCTGGCGCGTGCGCCCGCTGGTTCACAGCGCCTGAGGCGGGTCATGTGAGAGGACGCCGCGATGAGTGGCGGGGTGATGCGCAGTCGGAATCCCGACTGCTACAGATTCAGCCCGTAGAGTTCCCGGCGCAATGTCTCCACGAGCGGTTCCAGCCTCGGCATGGTGGGGTGCAGGCTGAGCGCCTGTTCGTAACTTGCGAGCGCGCCGGCTTCATCCCCGATTTCGCGCAGGATATGGCCCAGCCCGGCCCAGGCCGCAAAATGGCGAGGCTCCAGCGTCACCGTACGGTGGATATCGGCCATCGCGGCCAGCGGATCACCCAGGCGGTGGAAGGCGACGGCGCGTCGGTTCCAGGCTTCGGCCCAGTCAGGCTGCATCGCGATGACGCGATCGAGCAGTTCCACAGCCAGCGCATCGTCGCGCTCGCGCATCGCCTGCCGCGCACGGGTCATCAGCAGGTCCGCCGTATCCGAACCCGAGCGCAGCCAGCGTCTGTTGATCATCAGCACCACGCCGCGCGCTTCGGAAGCTCCTTCTGCTTCCCCCAGTCGTACGAACAGATCGTCGAGCGTCGCATCGTTGCGCGCCGGGGGGCGCTGCAGCAGCGCCTCGCTGATGGCGACAGCCTCGCGACCGGCCCCGGTGACGTCATCGGCAGCCTGCGATTCGGCATCGGAGCCAGGCACGGTTTCACTCGGCGACTGGATGGGCCGGATGTCGGCCTTGCCGTTCATTGCAGGTTCGGAGAGGGCGCGCGCAGCCGGTCCCGCCGAGAGCGCGGTGCCGACGATAATCGCGATCAGGGTGACCGACGAAAAGAAACGCATGCATCATGATGCTGAAAACGGTATCCGCCGTCAATTCGCATCCGCATGCGACCTGGTGTAGCGCTGATCGCTCCGATTCTGCGGGCGGACCAACGGTGGCGGGCCGGAGCGCACCGGGCATGGCTTTTTGCCGAAAGACTTGCGTTTTGTCATCATTTCGTGAAACCGGTATGGGACCCCATAGGTCTGCGGATCATACCGCACCGACAGGCTGTATCTGCAGCGGGCATGCGGCATATCATGGTTGCGGATCATTTTGGCCATCAAGGGCCGGGGAGCTTCCGGGAATGGTGTCTACCATCGCGAAAATCTCGTCGACCGGCAGCCCGGATCCGCGTCCGGCCGCGCGCGGCACAGGTGGTTTGCCGGCAGCCGTGGCAAAATCCGCAGGAGCCGTTGCCGACAATCTGCGGCACGCGGACGCCCTCCTCGATCATGTGCGTTTCGATCATTCGGTCGGGATGTGCCTCGGACGTATCGGCGCCCTCGAACTCCGACTCGCACAGGGTGAGGGGGATGTCGTGCGTGCGCAACGGCTGCGTTATCAGGTCTTCTACGAGGAAATGGCTGCGCAGCCGGATGCATTCGCATTGGTCACCGGTCGTGACGCCGATGCTTTCGATGCCATATGTGATCACCTGCTGGTGCTCGATCACGGCAAGGGGGATGCGCCGGAAGTGGTTGGAACCTATCGGCTGCTGCGCCAGGAGGTGGCGCGGCACCATGGCGGGTTCTACACCGCTTCGGAATACGCGATCGGCCCGTTGCTGGAGGCGCATCCCGATGCGAATGTCCTTGAACTCGGGCGTTCCTGCGTGCTTGCGCCCTATCGCAACAAGCGCACGGTGGAATTGCTCTGGCACGGCATCTGGAGCTATGTGCTGCGCCATCGTATCGATGTGATGCTCGGCTGCGCGAGCCTTGCGGGCACCGATCCCGAGGCGCTCGCCCTGTCGCTGAGTTTCCTCGCGCATTTCGCGCGGGCACCCGAGGAATGGTGCGCGCGTGCGCATGCGCATCTGCATGTGCCGATGGCGCGCATGCCGCGCGAGGCGATCGACCCGCGTGCGGCGCTCGCCTCCCTGCCGCCCCTGATCAAGGGTTATCTGCGGCTCGGGGCCGGTTTTGGTGACGGCGCCGTGGTCGACCGGCAATTTGGAACAACCGATGTGTTCGTGGTGCTGCCGGTCTCGCGCATCAATCCACGCTACGTTACCCATTTCGGCGCCGATGCCGGGCGCCACGCGTGACCGGGCTCCCATGAGAAACGCCCGGCCCGACGGAGTCGGACCGGGCGTTTCGTGACCTTGCGTTCAGATTGCCTTCCTCAGATCAGCTTCTGCGGCGCGGCGGCGCGGATATCGGCATCGACGTCATTCTCGAAACGCTTGAAATTCTCCTGGAACATGTCGATCAGCTTCTGCGCCGTCTCGGCGAAGGCGGCCTTGTCCTGCCAGGTCTTGTGCGGGGTCAGGATATGCGGCTCGAC
>Ga0008836_100965_pt1 | contig 12457 bp, 11 predicted proteins | sample HotLakConsUCCR28_FD_62214 | JGI IMG/M metagenome (GOLD analysis project Ga0008836, IMG submission 62214) | Hypersaline microbial mat communities from Hot Lake, Washington, USA - Hot Lake Consortium UCC-R28 (Hybrid Assembly) ... | reverse complement strand
GCTGGAGGCGGAGTTTCGGGCGCTGCTGACCTGAGGCGCCGATGAGCGACTATCCCCCCCTTCGCCCTGCGGGCCCGGATTCCGACATGGTGGCCGCGCGGCTGGCCGCCGAGGCGCTGATTGTCGATGTGGACGGCTACGAGGGGCCGCTCGACGTTCTGCTGACCCTTAGCCGGACACAGAAGGTGGACCTGCGGCAGATTTCCGTTCTGGCGCTGGCGCAGCAATACCTCGCCTTCGTGGAACAGGCCCGCACCCTGCGGATCGAGCTGGCGGCGGATTACCTCGTCATGGCGGCCTGGCTCGCCTTCCTGAAATCGCGCCTGCTGCTGCCCCCCGACCCGGAGGAAGAAGGCCCCTCGGGCGAGGAACTGGCCGCGCATCTGGCGTTCCAGCTCGAACGGCTGGAGGCGATGCGCAAGGTCGCGGCGCGGCTGATGGCGCGCGACCAGCTGGGGCGGGACCGGTTTGCGCGGGGGATCACGGAAGATGTCACGCGCGTGCGGCGGGTGCGCTGGACGGCGACCCTCGTGGACCTGATGCAGGCCTATGCCCGCATCCGCACCAAGGACGAATTCCGCCCCTATGCCTATGACCGCACGAACCTGCTGACCCTCGACGAGGCGCTGGCGCGGATGCGGCCCCTGATCGGGCTCGCGGGCGACTGGGTCGATCTCTGGAGCTACCTGCCCCAGGGCTGGACCGCCGATCCCGTCCGGCGGCGCACGGCGACGGCGGCGACTTTCGCCGCCTCGCTTGAACTGGTGAAGGAGGGCCGGGCGGAACTGCGCCAGTCCGACACCTTCGCGCCCATCGAGATGCGCAGGCGCCCATGAGCGACGAGACTGACCGCAGGGACGGCGCGCGTGCCGATCCGAGCCTCTTTGAGGCACCGCCGCCGGCGGAACAGGAGCGCATGGTCGAGGCGATCCTCTTCGCCACGGCGGACCCCGTCACGATCCGCGACCTCGTGGGCCGGCTGCCCCATGGCTGCGAGCCCCGGGCCGCTCTCGAAAACCTCCGCCGCCGCTATGAGGGGCGGGGCGTGAACGTGGTGCGCGTGGGCGAGGCCTGGGCGATCCGCACGGCGCCCGACCTCGCCTTCCTGATGCGCCAGGAGGTGGAGGAGACCCGCAAGCTCAGCCGCGCGGCCATCGAGACGCTGGCGATCATCGCCTATCACCAGCCCGTCACCCGCGCCGAGATCGAGGAGATCCGCGGCGTGTCGGTGTCGCGTGGCACGGTCGACCAGTTGATCGAGCTGGAATGGGTGCGCTTCGGCCGCCGCAAGATGACGCCGGGCAGGCCGGTGACCTATGTGGTGACGCAAGGCTTCCTCGACCATTTCGGCCTCGAGAGCGCGCGCGACCTGCCCGGCCTCAAGGAATTGCGCGAGGCGGGGCTGCTGGAAAGCCGCCCGCCCGACGGGCCGGAGGTCGAACGGCTGCACGACGTCGGCACCGGCGACATGTTCGAGGATGACGCCGAGGCGGCGCCGCCCGCCGATAGCTTCGACGATGACGGCTACGACGACGACTGAGCCCCGTGAAATCCGGGCGCAGGCATGCTATGTCTGTGGTGGGGGTTTTGCAGACCAACGAGCGCATCAAAGAAGGACCAGACATGGACCGACTCTTCAACATGGTGATCCGTAGCGTGATCGGGCGGTTCATGAACCGCGGCATCGACGCGGGCATCGACCGCATGACCCGCGGCTCGGGCCGCGAGGCGACGCCCGAACAGCAGGCCCACAGCCGCAAGACCGCGCAGCGCACGAAACAGGCGATGCGCATGGCGCGCCGCATCGGGCGGTTCTGAAGGGCGGAAAACCGCAGCTCTCCGGCACGTTTTCCCGCAGGAGACCACCCGCCGCCAAAGCAGAACGGGCGCCCGAGGGCGCCCGTTTCCGTATCGGTGGCTGCTAGGGATCAGCAGCTGTAATACATCTTGTATTCGATCGGGTGCGGCGTGTGTTCGAAGGCGTAGACCTCTTCCCACTTCAGCGCCATGTAGCCTTCGATCTGGTCCTTGGTGAACACGTCGCCCTTGAGCAGGAAGTCGTGATCGGAGGCCAGGTTCTCGAGCGCCTCGCGCAGCGACGCGCAGACGGTCGGGATGCCGGCCAGTTCCTCGGGCGGCAGATCGTAGAGATCCTTGTCGGACGGGTCGCCGGGGTGGATCTTGTTCTGGATGCCGTCGAGGCCGGCCATCAGCAGCGCGGCGAAGGCCAGGTAGGGGTTGGCCGACGGGTCGGGGAAACGCGCCTCGACACGCTTGGCCTTGGGGCTTTCCGTCCACGGAATGCGGATGCAGCCGGACCGGTTGCGGGCCGAATAGGCGCGCAGGACGGGGGCCTCGAAACCGGGGATCAGGCGCTTGTAGCTGTTGGTCGAGGGGTTGGTGAAGGCGTTCAGCGTCTTGGCATGCTTGAGAATGCCACCGATGAAATACAGCGCCTCGTCCGACAGGTCGGCATATTTGTCGCCTGCGAACAACGGCTTGCCGTCCTTCCAGATCGACATGTTGACGTGCATGCCGGTGCCGTTGTCGCCGGCCATCGGCTTGGGCATGAAGGTCGCGGACTTGCCGTAGGCATGCGCCACGTTGTGGATGACGTATTTGTATTTCTGCAGCTCGTCGGCCTGTTTGGTCAGGCTGTCGAAGATCAGGCCAAGCTCGTGCTGGTTCGACGCGACCTCGTGGTGGTGCTTGTCGACCTTCATGCCCATCCGCTTCATCGTGGACAGCATTTCCGAGCGCAGATCCTGCGCCGGGTCGATCGGGTTCACCGGGAAATAGCCGCCCTTGATGCCGGGGCGGTGGCCGGTGTTGCCCATCTCGTATTCGGTGTCGGTGTTCCAGGCGCCGTCGACGGCATCGACCTCGAAGGACACCTTGTTCATGCTGACGGCGTAGCGCACGTCGTCGAACACGAAGAATTCGGCCTCGGGCCCGCAGTAGAACACGTCACCGATGCCGCTGGATTTCAGGTAGGCCTCGGCCAGCAGGGCGGTGCCGCGCGGGTCGCGGTTGTAGGGCTCGCCGGTGTCGGGCTCGACCACGGTGCAATGCACGCAGATGGTCTTTTCGGCGTAGAACGGATCGACATAGGCGCTGTCGGTGTCGGGCATCAGTTTCATGTCCGACGCCTCGATGCCCTTCCAGCCGGCGATCGAGGAGCCGTCGAACATGAAGCCCTCGTCGAGGAAATCCTCGTCGACCAGGTCGGCCACGACCGTCACATGCTGCAGCTTGCCCTTGGGGTCGGTGAAGCGGATGTCGACGTATTCCGCGCCCTCGTCCTTCATCAGTTTCAGGAATGTTTCTTTGCTCATCGTGACCTTCCCTTGACGTATTGGTCTTTGTGTCGGGCCCGTGCCGAAGCGGCCGGGCCGATGGAATTGGGCGCCGCGCCTAGAGCGCGTCGTCGCCGGTTTCGCCGGTGCGGATGCGGATCGCCTGGCTGATGTCGGAGACGAAGATCTTGCCGTCGCCGATCTTGTCGGTCTTGGCGGCGGCGATGATCGCCTCGATCGCGGCCTCGGCCAGGTCGTCGGCCAGCACCACCTCGATCTTCACCTTGGGCAGGAAATCCACGACATATTCGGCGCCGCGATACAGTTCGGTATGGCCCTTCTGACGCCCGAAGCCCTTGACCTCGGTCACGCTGAGACCCTGGATGCCGATTTCCTGCAAGGCTTCCTTCACCTCGTCAAGCTTGAACGGTTTGATGATCGCCTCGATTTTCTTCATCGGTCTCTGAGCCTCCTCGCCAGTGCGCGCGGTTCCCTGACAGCACTTTCGGGCAGGGGCGTCCATGCGGTAGCCTGACGGGCAGGGGGCTGCCCTAGGGATTCCCCGGGGGCGGATGAAAAATCGGGCGATTGGCATAAAAAATGTGCAGTTTGAAAACTCCGCCTCCGACCTGCCTGCTGACGGCGGCGCAGATGCGCGCCCTCGAGGCGGAGGCCATCGCGTCCGGCACGGTGAGCGGGCTTGAGTTGATGGAGCGCGCGGGGCGCGGCGTGGTCGCGGCGATCTTCGAGGAATGGCCCGACCTTGCCGCCGCGCCGCACCGCGCCGTGGTGCTCTGCGGCCCCGGCAACAACGGCGGCGACGGCTTCGTCGTGGCGCGGTTGCTGCGGGACTGGGGCTGGGAGGTGGCGGTGTTCCTCTACGGCGACCCGGAGCGGCTGCCGCCGGATGCGCGGGTGAACCACGCACGGTGGCGCGAGAGGGGAGAGGTTTCCGCCTTGTCCCGCGCGACATGGGGCGCCGCTGTCGGGGCGGGGGCGGGGTCGGTGTCGGGGGCGGAGCGGTCGCTCCTGATCGACGCGCTGTTCGGCACCGGACTGACGCGCGCGATCGACCTTCCCCTTGTCGATCTTGCGCCCGACCGGATGCGTCGCCCGGAGCGCCGGATCGTGTCCGTCGACCTGCCGTCGGGGCTTTGCAGCGACTCGGGCGCCGAGCTTGGGGCGGGGCAGCGTGCCGTTCGGGCCGATCTGACCGTGACCTTCCACGCCGAAAAGCTGGGGCACCGCCTTGCCTCGGGGCCGGTGGCCTGCGGCAAGATCGCGGGGGTCGACATCGGGCTGGCGGGCCCGGCGGCTTTGGGCCCAGCGGCGACGGGCATCGTGCGCCTGATCGGCATGGAGGCGGCCCTGGCGGCGATGCAGCGTCGGCCGGAGGCGCACAAGTACCACCACGGCCACGCGCTTGTGGTTTCGGGGGCGATGGGTCGCTCCGGCGCGGCGCGGCTGGCGGCGCGGGGGGCGCTCAGGGTGGGGGCGGGGCTTGCGACGGTGGCCGCCCCCGGCTCGGCCATGATGGAATGCGCGGCGCAGCTGACCGCGATCATGCTGCGGCGGGTGGAGGATGGCGCCGGGCTGGCCGGGATGCTGGAGGATGGGCGGATCAACGCCCTGTGCCTCGGGCCGGGGCTGGGCCTGGCGCGGGCGCGGGATCTGGTGCCGGTGGCGTTGCAGGATCGGGCCGGCGCACCTGCCGTCGTGCTGGATGCCGATGCGCTGACAGCCTTCGCCGACGCGCCGGAGGCGCTTTTCGCCATGCTGCACCCGCGCTGCGTGCTGACCCCGCACGCCGGCGAATTCGCGCGATTGTTCCCCGACATCGCGGCGCGGCTGGATGCGCCCGCAACCCGGGGACCGGCCTATTCCAAGGTCGAGGCCACGCGCGAGGCCGCCGCGCGCGCCGGCTGCGTGGTGCTGTTCAAGGGCGCCGACACCGTCATCGCCGATGCCTCGGGCGCCTGTTCGATCAATTCCGCTGTCCATGAGCGCGCCGCGCCCTGGCTGGCGACGGCAGGGGCGGGGGACGTGCTGGCGGGGATGATCGCGGGGCTGCTGGCGCGCGGGCTTGCGCCGATGCAGGCGGCCGAGACGGCCGCCTGGTTGCATGTGGAGGCGGCGCGCGCCTTCGGCCCCGGCCTGATCGCCGAGGATCTGCCGGAGATGCTGCCGCGCGTGTTTGGCGACCTCGAACTTTAGGCCGACACGCTCAGCAGATCGGCCGAGGCCAGTTCCAGCCCGTCGGCATAGACCACCTCGGGCCGGCCGAAGCGGAGCGCGAAGCAGGTCACATCGGCGTCCAGCTCGGACAGGCGGACGTATTCGCCATCGACCAGCTGGCAAGCGGGCACGCAGACCTGCGCCTGCCCGTAGAGCGCCTTGGCCCGCCAGTCGCGGATCAAGATGCGCTGCGCCGCGGGCAGCCACAGGTCCCGCTCGGGCCGGCCGCCGAGCGCATTGCGCGCAATCTCGACGATCTGCGTGCCGGCAGGCAGGGCGACGCGGTCGAGCGCCGCCAGCGGCCGCGCGCCGTGTCGCGTGATCAGCATGTCGCCGGGATAGAGATGTTCGATCGGCAAGGCGCCGTCGAGGGTCAGCACGGTGGCGCCGGGTGCGATCGCCATGGGCGTTGCCGCGCCCATGTCATCCACCCGCAGCCCGGCTGCGAAGGGGGTCATGTCAGTCATGTCGAAACCTGCTCGGTCATGGGGGCTTTGCGCCCCCTTTTGTTTATGGGGTGACCGTACCGGGGGCAGTGCACCCTGCACAGGAAAAATTGCGCCGAAGGCGGCAATCGGGGACAGAGTGTTGCGCGAATACTGGATGCTCATGGCATCGAACCTGCGCGCTACAGGTTGCGATCCGGTTAAGGGAGACGCTTTTCGCGCTCGCCCTCGGGTCGCCCATCTGCTAGACGCTCGCGCCATGCGGGTGTGGCGGAACTGGTAGACGCACCAGATTTAGGTTCTGGCGCTGCAAGGCGTGGGGGTTCGAGTCCCTTCACCCGCACCATCGTGTCTTTCCGGGTCCGGTCCCGCCGGCCTGCCCCGTCAGGGCGTCACCGCCGCGCCGCTGTCGTCGAAGAAATGCAGCCGCTTCGCTGCGAAGCGCAGCCCGACCGTGGCGCCGACCCTGAGGGCGCTGTCGCCGTCCACGCGCACGGTCACCTTGCCGGCCGCGCCGCATTCGACGATCACGAAGACGTCGGAGCCGAGGTACTCCACAAGGTCGATGACCCCGTCAAGATCGCCGTCCCCCGGTCCGCAGACCTCGATCGCCTCGGGCCTTATGCCCAGGCTCACCGCCCCCTCCGCGCCCGGCGCCGGCCCGCTCCGGCCGCCGTCCAGGTGATAGGCGCCGTCGCTGACCGTGCAGGGCAGGATGTTCATCTTCGGGCTGCCGATGAACTCGGCCACGAACAGGTTGGCGGGGGTCTCGTACAGCTCCCGCGGCGTGCCGACCTGCGCGATGGTGCCGAAATCCAGCACCACGATCCGGTCGGCCAGCGTCATCGCCTCGACCTGGTCGTGGGTGACGTAGATCATCGTCGAGGTGAGGTGCTGGTGCAGCTTGGCGATCTCGTAGCGCATCTCCACCCGCAGCGAGGCGTCGAGGTTCGAGAGCGGCTCGTCGAACAGGAACGCGGTCGGGTCGCGCACGATGGAGCGGCCGATGGCGACGCGCTGGCGTTGCCCGCCCGACAGATCCTTGGGCCGCCGGTCGAGATAGGGCTCCAGCCGCAGCACGCGCGCGGCCTCGGCCACCTTGGCGTCCATCTCGGCCTTGGGCGCGCCGGCGGTCTTGAGCGAAAACCCCATGTTCTCGGCCACCGACATGTGCGGGTAGAGCGCGTAGGACTGGAACACCATCGCGAGCCCGCGCTTCGAGGGCGGCTCGGCCGTCGCGTCGCGCCCGTCGATCAGGATCTGCCCGCGCGAGGTTTCCTCGAGCCCGGCGATCATCCTGAGCAGCGTGGATTTCCCGCAGCCAGACGGGCCGACGAAGATCACGAACTCCCCGTCCTCGATGGCAAGGTCCACGCCCTTGACCACCTGCACCTCGCCGAACCACTTCTCGACGGCTCTGAGCTCGATCGCGCCCATTAGAATGCTCCCCGGCTGGGGCTTGCCCAGGCAAGCCATACCGCCGCCGTCCAGGTGAAGGTTCCCCCGCCGGCGGGCGTCCCGTCCTTGGGGCTGAAGTACTCGGCGAACCCGTTCTCGGCGATCAGGCGCGCCGTGTCGGTGCGGATGCGGGCGGCCTCCGGGTCCAGACCTTGTTCGGCCATGCCGCTGGCCGCCATGAAGTTCATCACCGCCCAGACCGGCCCGCGCCAGTAGCGCAGCGCGTCGAAACTCGGCCCGGTCGGATCGGAACTGGGCAGCGCGAAGGGCGCGTCCGTCAGGACACGCTGCAAGGCCGCGCGCGGCCGGTCGTCTGACAGCCCGCCCCACCATGACAGGAACGACGCGTTCGACAGCGACCCGGCGAAGTTGCCGGTGCGCAGGTTCCTTGCGTCATAGCCGCCGATGGCGTCGTTCCAGAGGCTTGCCGCGCCCTCCTCGAGCCGCGCGATCCAGTCGTCGATCTCGCCCGCATCCTGCCCGAGGACCACCGCCGCCGCCTTGAGGTCGCGGGCCGAGCGGAGCGCGGTGAAGGTCAGCGTCGGATCGGCGACGCGGAACGGGCTTTCGGCCGCGATCGCCGCCTCGTCCCAGCGCCGCGCCCTGGCGAACTGGACCAGCCAGATGTAGCGATCGTAGTCGTCCTTGGTCGGGCGCATCCGCGCGTCGACATGGCCGGTGTCGCGCCGGGTGTAGGGCGCGACGCCCTGCGGGTCGATCCCGGCCATCGCCTCGTCCCAGTCGGGGGCGTTGTCCCGCCCGGCCTCCCAGGGATGGGTGATGGCGACGGCCCCGCTTTCGGCGCGCGCCGCGATGATCCAGCGGTGGTAGGCCATCAGTTTCGGAAACAGCGCCGCGAGCCGATCACGCCCCGCCTCCGGGTCTTCGCGGTAGATGCGCCAGGCAAGTGAGGCGGCGACGGGCGGCTGGCTGATCCCCGACGACGGCACCCTGGCTCCGCCCCGCCCGAGTGCTGTCTCGGTTCCCCAGACATCGGGCCCCGGAAAATATCCCGGGTCCGAGCGGTGAAACAGGATATGCGGCACCATCCCGTTGTCCCATTGCCCGGTGAACAGCGTCTCGATCTCGGTCCAGGCCCGGCCGATGTCGAAGCCGGCGAAGCCGAGCGCGGCAAAGGCGGAATCCCAGTTCCACTGGTAGGGGTAGAGCCCGTCGGTCGGCACGGTGTAGCCGCCGCGGTCGTTCAGGCGCAGGATGCGTTCGGCCTCGGCATCGAGCGCGGAGGCGTCGAAATCTCTCATGTCGTTTTCCATCTCGCGGTTCCGGCTTCGGCGGCCATCGTGGTCATCCCTTCACGCTTCCCGCGGTCAGGCCGCGGGTCATGAACTTCTCCAGCCCCAGGAACAGCGCCATCACCGGCACCGTCGCGACCACCGCGCCCGCCATCAGGTGCTGGCGCGGGATCTCCGAGGAGTTGAGCGAGGCGATGCCCCGCGTCAGCGTGAACTTCGACGGGTCGTCGAGCAGCATGAAGGCCAGCAGGAACTCGTTCCAGGCGATCATGAAGACGTAGAGCGACACGCTCGCCAGCGCCGGCAGCGACAGCGGCAGGGTGATCTTCCAGATCACCTGCAGCCGGTTCAACCCGTCCATCAGCCCGGCCTCCTCGATCTCGGCGGGCAGGCCGCGGAAATAGCCCTGCAGCATGTAGAGCGCGACGGGGATCGTGGTGACCGGGTAGATCATCACGATCCCGATGATCGAGTTGCGCAGGCCCAGCATCGAGAAGGCGATGTAGATCGGCAGCGCCAGCACGATCATCGGCACCATGTAGATCAGCAGGATCGACCGGCCGAGCGCCTTCTGCCCGCGAAACCTGAGCCGCGCCACCGCATAGGCGCCGGGGATCGAGAACAGGAGCGTGATCACGACGGTCAGCACCGAGACGTAGAACGAGGTCCACATGTACTGGCCGAAATTGAAGTCACGAAACAGCTCCCGGTAGGAGCGGAACAGGCCCCAGCCCTGGCCGAGGTCGATGGAGAAGTCGAGCGGGTTGGCGATGAGCTGGCCTTGCGTCTTCAGCGAGGTCATCACCATGACATAGAACGGGATCGCCACGGCGGCGGTGAAGAAGACGTAGCCGAAGCCGGTGAGAAAGCGGATCACCGCCGCCTCCCATTCGTGGCGCGTCAGCGCCCCGCGCCCCGCGCCGGCCATCATCGCCCCGACCGACCAGGCCAGCGCCACCCCGAAGCCCGCCCCGGCCGCAAGATGGCCGCCTACGCCCTGGGAGGCGGCGACATGGATCGGGCTGGCTCCGGTGTAGCTCAACGCCACCGCGATGACGGCAGCCCCCAGCGCCAGCAGCCAGCGCGCCCGGTTCCCGGGTGCCGCAAGCCCGACCAGCGCGCCCATCGCGACCGATCCCCAGAGCCCGGGCCGGAACGCCTCGCCGGTCGCGAAGGACAGCAGCACCGCGAGTGTCGTCGCGACCACGAAGGCCCAGAGCATGCCCAGGATCGGCCCGGTGACGTATCCATGGCGGAGCGCGTTCATCGCCGCGCCCCCTTCATCTTTCCCCAAATACGCCAAGTGTGCGGGGGGAGGCACTCCCCCCGCCGGTCGCCGCCACAGGCGGCGAACCCCGTCCCGAAAGCCGCGGGTCCGGTCACTCCCCTGGCGCAGGTCACAGCCCTTCCTCCTTCGACATGAAGCGGAAGAACCCCCAGGAGAACACGAGCAGGCACAGCAGGATCACGACGGCCACAGCCGCGCCCGCGCCGATGTTCGACAGCGCGAAGGCCTGCTCGTAGACATTGACGGTCAGCGTGCGGGTGCCCGCGTTGCCGCCGGTCAGCAGGAAGATGTCGTCGAACTTGTTGAAGGTCCAGATGAAGCGCAGCAGGAACAGGACCGACAAGATGCCCATCAGCATCGGCAGCGACAGGTAGCGGAACTTCTGGAACGGCGAGGCGCCGTCCATGTCCGCCGCCTCGTACATGTCGGCGTCGATCGACTGCATCCGCGCCAGGATGAACAGGAACGACAGCGGAAAGTAGCGCCAGATCTCGAACACCGTCACCATGATCAGCGCCAGCGGCCGTTCGCCGAAGAAATTGATCGCGTCGTCGGTCACGCCCATCTGGATCAGCAGCGCGTTGACCGACCCCGAGAACGGGTCGAACAGGATCACCCACGAAAACGCCACCGCGATGACCGGCGCCACATAGGGGAACAGGTAGAGACCCCGCAGCAGGCCCTGCCCGCGGAAGGATTTGTTGAGCAACAGGGCCGCGAACAGGCCCACGATCAGCGCGCCGAGCGTGCCGAACACGGTGTAGAACAGCGTCGCCCAGATCACCGTCCAGAACTCGCGCGCGTCGAAGACGTCGGTGAAATTTTCCCAGGTGAACTCGAGACTGGTCAGGATGTTGTCGGCCTCGCCGGTGACGGACACCGGCGTCGCGTCCTCGATCGCGTCCTCCAGCGCCTCGGCGTCGCCGGTCAGGACGGCCGCAATCTCCAGCGTGACGCGCCCGCCGCCGTCCAGGTCGCCGAGTGCGCAGGTCAGCGCCGCACCCTGCAGCGTGCAGCCGTCGGGCAGGCTGTCCAGCGATACCCCGTCTGGGATCGTGTCGGTCAGCACGAGGTTGGCGATCGGCTCCTGCTGGCTGGAGTTGCGGATGCGGTAGCGCAGGGTGGCGACCGGCTGGTCGGCGTCCAGCACATCCTCGCGCACCACCGGCGTGGGTGCGCGCAGGTCGGCAAGCTCCACCGGCTTCACCGAGATCCAGAACACCGCCAGCACCGGCACGACGACCACCATCATGACGCTCAGCAGCGTCGGCAGCAGCAGGCACCATGCCAGCCGTGCCTCGCGCCGGGCCAGCGGGCCGCGCCCCCTGGGCGGGGCGGCCAGCGATGCGCCGGTCGCGTGCGCGGGCACGGGCTCAGGGTTCGGGGCGGCGGTCATGCCGTGTCTCCGGGCAGGGGTGCGGGGCGGCGCAGGGCCGCCCCGAAGATGGCCGCGATCACTCGATCGCCGCCAGTTCCTCGTTCAGCAGGTCCACCGTCTCTTCCGCCGAGCGGACGCCGTCGATGAATTCGCGCACCAGCCGGTTCACGATCTGGCTGTTGATGATGTTCGAAGCCAGCGCCAGCTGCCCGTCGGCCACGCCCCAGCGCTGCGCCACGTCGAGGCCGCCGACGATCTCGTCGATCATCTCCTCGGCGTAGAGATCGCCCATCGACGTCCGCCGGTCCACACCGATGTCGAGCTGCGCCCAGGCCTCGGTGAAGGCCGCGGGGTTGTCCTCGTCGCCGCGGCGCACCGGGAACTTGCCCTCGGGCGCGATGGCGAGCGTGGCGGTGTAGCCGTCCGACATGGAGTATTCCACGAAGGACTGCGCCGCCTCGGTATCGGCGTCGGCGGTGATGCCGAAATAGCGGATGTCGGCCCAGGCCGCGCCATCGGGGTTCGACGGACCGGCGAAGTTGGTCACGATCCCGGTCAGGCCCGCCAGCTCGGACGAGGTGGGATCGTCGTTGATGGTTGGCGGCGCGTCGTCGCGCAGGCCCGCCAGCTCGTCGAGGATGAAGGGCGACCAGATGATCATCGCCGCGCGGCCCGCGAAATAGAGCTCGCGCGATTGCTGCCAGTAAAGCTCGCCCGCCGGGCTCGCCTCGGCGATGTCGCGGTAGAATTCCAGCACCTCGACGGTGGCCTCCATCTCCAGCGGCTGGAACCCGTCCGGTCCCACAGGCGAGACGCCGTTGGCAAGGAAGACGTGTTCCAGCACCTGGCTCATGAAGTTGTCGTCGATCTTGGTCGCGGCGACGAAGCCGAACATCTCGGGCGGGTTGTGCAGCGCCTCGATGGCGGCGCGGACAGCGTCGTAGCTCGTCGGCGGCTCCAGCCCCTCGGCCTCGAACAGGTCGGAGCGGTAGACGATCATCTGCGTCCAGCCGTCGACGGGCACCGAGGCCCAGCCATCCTCGACCGAGGCCATGTCAAGCGCGCCCGAGGCGAAGGTGTCGGCGCCCAGGCTCTCAATCACC
>Ga0008836_100959_pt1 | contig 12553 bp, 15 predicted proteins | sample HotLakConsUCCR28_FD_62214 | JGI IMG/M metagenome (GOLD analysis project Ga0008836, IMG submission 62214) | Hypersaline microbial mat communities from Hot Lake, Washington, USA - Hot Lake Consortium UCC-R28 (Hybrid Assembly) ... | reverse complement strand
TGAAGACCATGCAAGCCAAAAAAGCCAGCCAAATCAAGTTCCTGTTTCCCTTGCTGGCGATATAAACCAGAGAAGCGATCAGGTAAGCCCAACCGATCAATCCCAAAATGCCCCACCAGTAGACATCCATCCATTTGGGGTCAGCGGCATCCCCTCCTTTATAAACCAAAGCCAGAAAAACCAACATGAACCAGCCCAGAGCTTTTGTCAGCACATTTCTGTTTTTACGATTGGATTTTGAATAATCCAACCATATCAGAAAAAAGGACAGGGTGAGCAAAATCTGCCAGACGGCCTTTGGCAAAAGGGCTGCCTCCTGCTGATAGTTTTCCAGGTTGACATGGAAAACGCCCATGATCAATAGTGCCAGGGATCTGGACAAAACATGAAACAAAATCTCCTGACTGGAACTGCCCTTTTTCCAACGGTTTTCGATGGCCAGTGGAATAGATAAACCTACAATAAAAAGAAAGGCAGGAAAAACCACATCCGACAAACCCATCCCATCCACCTCAGCGGGTACATGTTTCAGCCATTCGGGCACATCCCTCAATGTCCACAAGTCATTTACGAAAATCATGAGCATCATGGTAAGGGCACGAAACACATCGATGGCATGATTACGGGATGCTGGGGTAGTTGCCTTGGCCATGGTCAGCAGCGGTTATTTACGTTCAAAATCATCCTGAACGCGGACGATATCACTTTCATCCGAGGGTTTGTCAGGATCAGTATGCATCCAGATTTCGGCTACTATTCCCCAATTTTCCAGACCTACCAAGCGGTGTCTTTCCCCTTGTTTCAGCCGCACTACCTGCCCGGTCCCCATGGCTTGCAAAGGACCTTCGGCATCAGTTTCACTTCTTATGATTCCTCCTTCACCTGCGATCAATTTCCAAATTTCAGCCCTACGGTGGTGGTACTGCCAGGACAAGCGTTTTCCCGGACCTACCAGTAATATCTTTGGGCTTAACTTGTTTTTCAATTGTTCGGGCGTTAATTCTACCTCAGGAAAAAACTTCTTCCGAAAGGAGTTGATTTGATTTTCATCGATTACAAAAAACCCACCCCAGGGTCGGTTCTCATCCTTACTGACTACCTTGAAACCTTCCCCTGCCAGGGACTTCTCAACAGTGCTAAAAACTTCTTTTTTGGAAAATTCTTTTTCTATTTTCATCGCAGATTTTATTAAACAATCAAACAAAAATTACTTTTTGGTCCATAAAATTTTCAAAAGATAATAAATTTATTTTCAGTTTTCACCATAAATACTTGCTGCACCAATCATAGCTGCCTTTTCTCCAAGCCTGCTGACAAGCAGTTCCGGACTGGATCCATTGTCCTGCAGAATGCGGCTGACTTCCGGTATAAATAAAGTTGCAGCCTTAGCCATGTTACCTCCCAATATCACCTTATCTATTTTTCTATGTTCCTGTTGCAGTAAAATCAGATCTGCCAGGTGCCTGGCAAACTCCTTGAGTTTTACCAATGTATCCTCACGGGTTTCTTTTTCAGCAAGCAGTGCTTTTAGTCCAGAAACTTCTTTTCCAAAATGTTGCCTGGCCCAATGGGTAAAATAGGCAGTGCTTAAATAATCTTCGGCTATTCCCCCTTTGAAAGGAATGGACCAAATGGCTCCATCCTCAGCTATTTTACCAGATTTAAAGGCCCCTCCCAAACCTGTACCCAGGGTGATGCCCATCAGGTGGTTCTCAGCTGACCAACCGGCTACATGCGCCTCTCCCTGTAAAAAAGCAGCAGCATCATTGATAAAAGCAATATGCTCCGTGGGGAGCTGCAACCTTTCAGCAAGGGCAGCCTTTACATTTACCTGGTAAAGGGAACGGTATTTGCCTTGGTCTACCATCAATGAAATACCATTATCATAATCGAATGGGGCCGGCATGGCAATACCCAGCAAGGTATTCCCTGTAATACCCAATGTGGAAAGGCAATGGACCCAGGCGTCTAATATTTCATCTCTGCTTCCGGAAGAATTGACCTGCTCTCTGGCCATATCAGCACCTGATATACTCATCCCATCTGTACTCAAAATACCTGCACTGATATGAGAGCCTCCTATGTCTACGCCCATTATCCGCTTCATTTTCAATCGCTATTTATTTTTTCCTAAGGATTTCTTTAAACTTTTCCTGTTCATGAAACAGGACAAATTCCCGGTCAGCAACAGCCCTGTTTCTTAAAAAATCACTTCTATTGACTGCCTTTTCCAGGTTTTCATACAGTTTTTCCATCTCACCATTTCGTGCAGCGACAAGGGCCAGACCATAAAAAGGGTAGCCATTGGACATGTTTTGAATGGCGCTTTCTTCAAATTTTATGGTAGCGTTGTAATAATCCTTCGCCAGAAAATTGGCTAATCCCTGATTAAACAAGTTGATGGGATTGCTTTCCGCTTTGTTTAAATGAATGGCGGCCAGGCGATAATCCCCATTAAAAATCGAGACGGCTCCTAGAGCTGCCTCGTACGTTTTGGTCAGTTGGTCTGATTTGGTTAAGGCCAAAGCCCTGTAAAAATTATTGTATGCACTGAATTTATCCCCCCAAAGCCAAAAAACCAAGCCAAGGTTGTACACAGCATGGGGATTTTCAAAAAAAGCATTGGAGCGGTTGAATGCAAATAAGGCATTTTCCAACAACTGATTTTTCTCCCTGGTATCCGTCACCCGATTGGCCTGATTTAAAAACACCACCCCCAGGTTGTTATAGACAAAAGGGCTGGGATATACTTCCTCCATCGCCCTGAGCAGTTGCTCCTGTTCAGACCAACCTGGCTCCATGCTGATGGCCACAGCCAATTCCTGTTCGCTCAGGGTATCAGCACTTACAGTCCCTTGCCTGATATTCCGGGCGAGGATGGAGCGTTGAATATCCGATATCCCCTCTCTTTTTCTTTCAAATTGCTTATGATAATTGGTTTCATACCAGGAAAACACCTCTCGGTTCAATTCTACAAAATGAGGCAACCCCTCCATTTTCCACTTTTTATGACTCCAGTCACCTGGCCCGTTTAAAACTTCCAAAAAAGGCGTTTTTGCCGTGTAAGGCAGGTTGCTGTAAGCCGCAAGCATCTCCTCCAATACTTGCCATTGATCGGCTAGCATTCCCATGGATTCAGGACTTTCCATGGCGATATGGGTACCCAAGACAGGAATCATTTGCTGTCCCCTGTACTGTCCGATTTGTGCCAGGGAAGCAGTGGTAATAATACCCTGAGTCAGGGTAATTTCAGGTGCCCTGTCCTCAATTTCCTGCCTCCCATTGGTTATCCCTGATTGTAACTGCAAGGCTCCTTTTTCCATCCCTGCCAAAAAGGGCATACTAAACCTTCCACTAACCTCAATTTTAGCATGTGGATCAAGGGTGTCTCCACTTACCATTAAGCTGTTAAACTTATAACGGTTATTGCCATAGGTGAAAACGAGATTTGCTGCATAAAGCTCGTTTATTCGGATACTTGCGTTGGGAAGGGACACCTTCAGGTTAAATTGAACGGAATCACCCAGGCGCTCCAATACTTTTGGTTCAATTTCTATTTTTTGGTTATCCGCTTTTTTTATAACTTGTGCCTGATTACAGGAATAGAAAAACAAAACAGCTAACAAAACATTTACAGCAACACTTTTTTTTATAACAATCATAGGTTAATCAGGTTATTATCAATATGTTGTTCTTTCAAATGGTTTCTGTACTTTAAACAAGTTAAACATGGAAAAGCTAAAATTATTCTTTCAGGAAAGGGCCTTCGGAGTTTGTTCAAAATTAGGTGAAAAGCTTCACTTCCCTATTGATAGCATCCGCTTGTTTTTTATTTACAGTTCATTTATCACCCTTGGCTCTCCTATTATCATTTATGTGAGCCTTGCTATGACTATGAAACTGAGGAAATATTTCCGTAGAATGAATAATCCCATTCTATTTGATTAATTCAATTGTGAGAATTTTCTTTTTCCAAGCAAATAATATTGGAATATAATAGAAAAGACAGGCCTTGGTTTTATTGATTCCAATTTATTGGTCCTGGCAATTTTACTACCTTTTACCTCGTCTTTTTTCTTTACAAAATCCAAATATGCTTTTGCTACAGCTTTACTATGAGGCCAGCCCTTGGTAAACAAGAGGTGTATCAAGGCTCCACCATCCAAAATAAATCTTAACCCGATCACCGTCAAAAACCCCGACACCGTTAGGTTGTTATAGAGCATGTGCAGGCTGTTTCTGAAATTGAGGTAGGTTTTGAAAGGATTTACCTCAGACAAAGTACCTCCCCCCAAATGGTAAACTTTAGCCTTACCGCAGCAATGAACCTGAAAGCCATCCTTTCTCATCCTCCAACACAGGTCGATTTCTTCCATATGCGAAAAAAAGTAAGGATTAAACCCCTCATAATCATGAAAAAGGCCCGCTTTCACACAAAAACATGCCCCGGATGCCCAATCAACTGCAATGGAATCGTTGTATTGATCCTGATCCTTTTCCAGGGTATGAAGCATCCTGCCCCTGCAGAAAGGATATCCCATACTGTCCAGAAATCCGCCGGCTGCGCCAGCATAATCGAAATACCCCTTTTTGCTTAAGGAAAGGATCTTAGGTTGGCAAACCGCAACATGGGGTCGTTGGCTCATGTATTCAATCAATGTTTCATCCCAATGCGCAGCCACCTCAACATCTGAATTCAACAAAATATAATACTCATAATCTCCCTTCAGGCTTTCCAAACCCAGGTTATAGCCTTTGCTGTATCCATGATTCTCCTTCAGAAGTACCAACTTGATTTCCGGAAAATGACTCAATAAATAATCGATGGACCCATCGCAACTCCCATTGTCTACAATAATTATCTCATAAACAGAATGATGGTAAACCTGAGAAAGGTATTTCTTTAGCATACCTTTCCCATTGAAATTCAAAATTACAATGGCCGCTTTTTTCATTATACCATATTTCCGAAATCCATGCCAGGAATATTCGGCATCATTCCAGCGGTGGCAGCACTCATCTTTTCTTTAATTTTGACGTCAATATTTTCCAGGGCTTTATTGGTGGCACCCACAATCAAGTCCTTCATCATGTCTTTGTCCTTTTCATTGACCAGAGAAGGATCTATTTCTATATCCAGGACCTTTCTATCCCCATTGACAATCACTTTCACCATTCCGGCTCCAACTTCTCCTTCAGCTCTCAGATGAACAAGTTCTGCCTGGGTCTCTTTGATCTTGGCCTGGGCTTCCTTGACCTTGTTCATCATGCTCATGATATCTAACATACGTGTTTTTTTTGTTTGTTTTACAAATATAATTTTTTTTACAAGGGCCGTATTATATTTGAATAAAATTTAATTGTAAAAAAATAGGTATAATCAATATTTTATGCCAATAATGGTGTTTTTATAGAATATTCAAACCTTATTTTTGAATTATACGTAAGAATACCCATGAACCTTAGCTGTTTAACCCATTCATCATACACCTATGGAAACACTTGAGAAAGAGATCTTGATCATAGAAAAGGAGCAGGTCCTGGGACTTCGTTTTTCATCCTCCGAAGTATTAACCGATCCTGTTTTAATAAAACAGCGTTACTTTGATTTACAAAGGTCGCAAATCCTGGGAAATACCTCCCGTGGCAAGGTTTGGATATATTTTGAAATAGCTGACAAACAGGTATTTAAAGTCTACACTACGATCTGGGCCGTGGGAGAGAAGTTTATTTCCCTGAAAAGAGGAATTACCATTCCCATTGCCTCCATATTCAAAATAGACTGAATTTATTTTGTCGTTGAATTTTTTACTTTTGAAATGACACTTTCCAGAGAAAGGGTTTCTTGCTCACCGCTTTTCATGTTTTTTAGACTAATGCTGTCATTGGCCAATTCCTCAGCACCCAGGATGCCTACAAAAGGTATATTCTTTTTGTCCGCATAATTGAATTGCTTTTTTATTTTCACCAATTCAGGATAAATTTCCGCAGCCAGACCTGCTTCCCGAAAAGCAGCCAATATATTCAACCCTTTATTTCTTTCCTTTTCGCCAAAACAGGCAAGCATAATCTGTGTGCTTTCCTTTTGTTGGACCGGAAAAATACCCAGAGCATCCAATACATCATAAAGCCTGTCAACTCCGAAGGAAAAGCCTACGCCGGATATCCCAGGAAGACCAAAAACTCCGGTAAGATTATCATACCGGCCTCCACCACTCACGGATCCTATCTGCACCCCTCCCACCTTTACTTCAAAAATAGCACCAGTATAATAGGAAAGTCCACGGGCCAAAACCGGATCGAAAACCACATGCGCTTCATCTCCTCCCATCATGGAAAACAATGCCAGTACTTCTTCCAATTCTTCCAGGCCTTTCATGCCGGTAGTACTTTGAGCCAGGTATTCTTTAAAAAAAGTAAGCCACCCTTTATTATCTTTTTCTTGCATTTCCAACACCGGTTTTAACGCCGCTACTGATGCCTCTGAAAACCCTTTTTGGAAAAGCTCCTCACTAACTTTCTCCCAACCTATCTTGTCCAGTTTATCAATGGCCACACACAAATCTCCCTCCTTCCCCTTTTCACCAATCACCTCAGCCATTCCTGTGAGGATTTTTCGGTTATTGATTTTTATGGCATAATCCATTATGCCAAATTTGGCAAAAACCTGATTGATCATCATTAAAATTTCTGCTTCACAGATCAAACTATCCGTTCCGACCACGTCTGCATCACATTGATAAAACTCCCTGTACCTTCCTCTTTGAGGTCGGTCTGCTCGCCATACCGGCTGCATCTGAAAACGCTTGAAAGGAAAGGTGATTTCATTCTGGTGCATGACCACATACCGGGCAAAAGGGACTGTAAGGTCATACCTGAGTCCTTTTTCAGCAATTTTTGAAAGCACTTCTGACTCCCCATTCCTGAAATCATCCATTGAAACTTTTTTCAGAAACTCTCCGCTATTTAATACCTTAAAAAGAAGTTGATCACCTTCATCGCCGTATTTTCCGGTAAGGGTAGACAGATTTTCCATGGCAGGTGTTTCCAATTGCCGGTATCCAAACAGCTTAAAAACTTCCTTGATGGTGTCAAAAATATAATTCCTTCGGGCCATCTCAGTAGGATCAAAGTCCCTCATCCCTTTCGGTATACTTGGTTTTTGTTTGCTCATGCTCTGAAAATTTGCCCAAAGTTAAAAAATAAAATAAGGATATGGCTGTCGGAAAGGCCTTTATTGGCGCAATGCTTCAACTTCTTTTGCATTAAATTCAAGTTTTTTAAGGATATTTTATTTACCTTTGCCCTTCATTTCCAGGAACGAATTAAAATAAAAATAAAATGGCTGTTACTACATTAAAGAGAAAACTAAGAAGGAAAAGACAGGCTCAAAACGCCAGGGTATTGAAGATCAAGCAACTGAGTGCTAAGCCTGTGATCAAAAACGTGGATGTAGAGGAAATCAAAAAAGAGTTTTCCAGCAAAAAATAAGAAAAATTTTAACCCAGCTCAGGCTGGGTATTTTTATATTTTTCCTCTTTTCCCCAATTCCAAAACTTTTAAATTTTTGATTTTCCCATCCAGTTCAAAAGTCATCATGGTTTTGACCTGGTGAAATCCCTGATTCCCTAAGGCCCCGGGATTTAAGTAAAGGCATTCTAGGTCTTTATCGTAGACTACTTTACATATATGGGAATGTCCACAAATAAAAATGTCGGGCCTAAGCCTTTTTATTTTAGCTTTTATTCCAGTGGCATACCTGGGAGGCTTGCCTCCAATGTGCAACATCAACACCTTTACACCACCTGAAGTAAAAAACAATTCTTCTTCAAATCTCTGCCTTAATGATGCATCATCAATATTGCCATACACCAGCCTGTGAATGGGCTTTTCCGGAAGACTTAAGAGAACTTCCGGGTCACCCACATCTCCGGCATGCCATATCTCATCTGCCTGCTCAAGGGCTGGAAGGGCATTTTCAGGCAACATGCCATGTGTATCACTGATCAATGCAATTTTTACCATTCAATATTTTTTTTAATTAACGAAATTAAAATTCGGCTCCAAACCAGGAAGTGATTCAGGTGTCGACGACATGCAGACCCCATGAATACATTTAAAAAATAAAGCTACATAATTACAATTAAACATCCTTATTGGACATCCAAACTTGGTAATTGATAGATTCCTTTCTATTTTTACGAGCATAGAAAATTTTGTATATAAATGAAAGAAATACAGTTCAGAGACGCAATCAGAGATGCCATGTCCGAAGAAATGAGGCGCGATAAAAACGTTTTCCTCATGGGTGAAGAAGTAGCCGAATACAATGGAGCCTACAAAGCCAGCCAGGGAATGTTGGATGAGTTTGGCCCAGAACGTGTTATTGACACGCCCATTTCAGAGCTAGGCTTTTCCGGATTGGGGGTAGGGGCGGCCATGAATGGCCTCAGGCCCATTATAGAGTTTATGACTTTTAATTTCTCACTGGTGGCTATGGATCAACTGGTCAATTCTTCTGCGAAAATGCTGGCCATGTCGGGAGGACAATACAGTGTACCCATTGTATTCAGAGGTCCTACCGGTAATGCCGGTCAGTTAGGGGCTACTCACTCCTCAAATTTTGAAAACTGGTTTGCCAACACTCCAGGACTTAAAGTAGTCGTTCCATCCAATCCATATGATGCCAAAGGATTGCTCAAGGCTTCCATCAGAGATAACAATCCAGTCATTTTTATGGAATCTGAGTTGATGTATGCAGATAAAGGTGAAGTTCCGGAAGGTGAATACCTCTTACCACTTGGAATTGCAGAAATCAAAAGAAAAGGGGAGGATGTCACCCTTGTCTCTTTCGGAAAGATGATGAAAGTAGCATTTGAAGCGGCAGATGAACTTGCTAAGGATGGAATCAAAGCAGAAGTAATTGACCTGCGAACAGTAAAGCCAATAGATTATAAGACAGTGCTTGAATCTGTTAAAAAGACCAACAGGTGTGTGATTGTGGAGGAAGCCAACCCGGTAGCTTCTATTTCCACCGACCTGGCCTATAATATTCAGAGACATGCTTTTGACTACCTGGACGCCCCCGTGATGCGGGTAAATTCTATGGATATTCCCTTGAGCTATTCGCCAACTTACATTGAAGCTACGCTACCAAATGCAAAGCGTACCATAGAGGCCGTTAAATCGGTCACTTACCAAAAGTAATTTACCCTTCTTAAATATTTATAAAGCAACCCTTGTGGTTGCTTTTTTTTTAATATAATCCTGGTAAGTTGATTTTTTTATATTCCTATATTTTTAAAATTTTTCTGAATATGTCATTTTTTTTTCGCCCTTTGTCATGGTTTTTGTAGCAGTATGGGTACGGGAAGGTTTTTACTTATAAAAGCGATTTCCCGCAAACCAATTATTCAAACTACTTAAAACCAAATGAATATGTATTTAAGATATTTGATAATAACCGCATTCGCCATCTCATTTACTGCTGCCTGTTCAGGTGATAATAAAGACCGGTATCAATTCGAAGAAGAAAGTGTGTTGGACACAGAAACTGGTGACGAGTATATTTTAAAAAATGCCGACACCATGACTGTCGTCCACATTGATGGTACTTCCGAACCCGTCACCGTGTCCAGTACTCCCTTTTATGAAAGCGAAGAGTTGAATGAAATGATGGAAACCTATAAGGCCAATCTGAAGGAGAGAAAGGAGCAATTATTAGCAAACGAAAAAGAAAGAATTAAAAACGAGCGGAAAGAACGCTATGCCGATTACAGTGATGAGGAGCTAATGGATCAATTCAATGAAATGCACGAAAATGAAGCCCCATTCGAGCAGCAAATGGATATCGTGGCTGAATTGGTCAATCGGGAAGTAATTCTTAAAATTGATGCTTCAGAATTATTGGAAATCGATCCCGAGGATTTGGATTTTGATATAACCCTCGAAAATACGGAAGCCAGCGAATAAACCGTGGTAGTCAAATGTAGGGCGCACACCAACGCCCTCATTTTATTGTCCAGCCGGGTAGAATGGCTTAAATGTGCTTTGATCCCGCAAAAGGGATTCATTTAAATGGACAATCCATCCATGAAAAAAAGGGTGCCGCTCAAAGAAGCGTTTCACCCTTTTTTTATGGCCGTTTAAAGCCGAAATACATGTTACAGGTAATTACCTTCTTTTCATATTTCCTCCCAAAGCACTCATTGCCTTTTGAGCTCCTCCCATTTTATTCATCTGCTTCATCATTTTTCTCATGTCTGAGAATTGCTTCATCAGATTATTTACTTCCTGAATCGTCCTGCCGCTGCCTTTAGCAATCCGCTTTCTCCTGCTACCATCAATCACAGCGGGGTTGCCCCTTTCCTGCGGAGTCATACTTCGGATAATTGCCTCAATGGGAATAAACGACTCATCGTCAATGTCAAGTCCCTTGATGGCTTTTCCCATTCCCGGGATCATTCCCAAAAGGTCTTTGATATTCCCCATCTTTTTGATCTGCTCCAACTGAGAAAGGAAATCATCAAAATCAAACTGGTTTTTACGAATTTTGGCATTTAGCCGTTTGGCCTCATCTTCATCGAATGACTGTTGCGCTTTTTCTACAAGTGAAACAACATCACCCATGCCCAGGATACGTTGGGCCATCCGGTCTGGATAAAAAAGATCCAGGTTTTCCATCTTCTCTCCGGTAGAAATAAACTTAATGGTTTATTCACCACATGTCGTATGGAAATGGCTGCTCCACCACGGCTATCACCATCTAGTTTGGTAAGGACCACCCCATCAAAATCCAGCCGCTCGTCAAAAGTTTTAGCGGTATTGACTGCATCCTGACCCGTCATGGAATCTACCACAAACAAGGTTTCGGAAGGGTTTAGGTGCTCCTTTAGTTCCGCTATTTCATTCATCATGACCTCATCTACTGCCAATCTACCGGCAGTATCTACAATCACGGTTTTCTTACCTGATTTTTTTGCGAAATCTATGGCGTTTTGAGCAATTTGAAGGGCATTTTGGTTTCCGGGTTCCGCATACACTTCAATCCCTATCTGTGTACCCAAGGTTTTCAGCTGTTCTACTGCGGCAGGTCTGTAAACATCGCAGGCAACCAGCAATACCTGTCTGCCCTGCTTTTTTAAATAGGTACCCAGTTTTCCGGAAAAAGTGGTCTTCCCTGAGCCCTGTAGACCAGAAATAAGGATTACAGAGGGATCTCCCTTTAGGTTGATTTCTTCCTTAGAGCCTCCCATCAGGCTGGTCAGTTCTTCCTGGGTTATTTTTACAAGGAGTTGTCCGGGAGATACCGCTATCAATACATCTCTACCCAAGGCCTCTTCTTTGATTTTATCGGTGACTTCTTTGGCTACCTTATAATTCACATCTGCGTCAATCAATGCCCTCCTGATTTCCTTCACGGTGGTGGCTACATTGATTTCAGTAATCTTTCCAGTCCCTTTTAAGGTTTTAAAAGCCCTGTCTAATTTAAAACTCAGATTGTCAAACATGTTATTAGTCTTTTGAATCCACAAAAATAGAGATTTTTTTTAAGCTTGTCAGGCATGGGGGATAAAAGTCTGCTCTAAAAGATAATTATACATTTTCTTGTATTGCTCCTTTTTTCTGCTAAATTTTGTTATAAAAAAAAGGCAAAAAGGTGTATTTAATATACAAAAATACCCAGAACAGGGTATTTTTTTGATGAAAAAAAAGTCGTTACTTACACATTCAAATGAATCATTTTCAACCCATTAAGTTTAAACAGTATTAAATGTAACCAAAAACCAAAAGATGATGATCAAAGACCAAATCCCACTATTTATTCCCTTAGGGAATTTTTCAGACCATTGTAATAGTCTGGATAAAAGAAAACTCATGCCTATCATTGATTTAATCCACGAAATGGAACTCAAATTTTATAAAGCTGAGAAAGTACTGGCCATTAGGGATATGAGTGAAATTTCACTTCAAACCCTGGGTTTGAGCGGTATTCATGTCCGCTTGCTTGATGCCATTCTTAAATTAAGACTTGTCCCTTTATTTGACTGGATGTTGTGGAAAACTGAGGCTGAAAGGTATTATCAGAACCCAAAACAGCTTTATGACCTGGACACAGTGACCCTTGGAAAAATCACCACTGTGCTGTTAAGGTCCCAAACCCTGTACGGCCCTTCCTTCCTTGAATCAAAAATTAAGGATAAATTCGTATTGGAACTTCTGAAAGCCATTGTTCATTCACTGGAGAAAAATAACAACGCGGGTCTCAATCAGGTAGAAAACCTGGATTAATCAATTTAAAATCCCTACAAATAATGAAATTGATTTAAATGATCCAATGCTTAATCACCCCATTTACTTTCCCTCCCCATTAACCTGACTACCTTTGATTTTTAATAATCAGCAGTATGCCAAAGTCTTTGCTTTAATATTTTAATAAAATATTACTGTCGTCCGAGAACAAAAATAAGTTAAATAATTTAATCATAGGATAGTACAAAAAATAAAGATGGGAAGCTTTTGGAGCTGTCCCATCTTTTTTCTATTGTTGTTT
>Ga0008836_100955_pt1 | contig 12583 bp, 9 predicted proteins | sample HotLakConsUCCR28_FD_62214 | JGI IMG/M metagenome (GOLD analysis project Ga0008836, IMG submission 62214) | Hypersaline microbial mat communities from Hot Lake, Washington, USA - Hot Lake Consortium UCC-R28 (Hybrid Assembly) ... | reverse complement strand
GAACTCGACGCCGTGGCGCTCGATCCGCATCTCGTCTCTGATACGCTGGGCGTGCTCTTGAAATATCAGGACGACATCCAGAAGCTTCAGGGCTCTAAGGCGCAGGAAATGCTCGATCAGGTCAAGGCGCAGGCGAAGGGCTGAGCGGCGCCGGATGCTTGCACGGTCGCGCCTCAATCCTGGAGGAAGGGATTGCTGGCGCGCTCATCGCCGATATTGCTGGTCGGCCCGTGACCGCAGATGAAGCCGACATCGTCGCCGAGGACGAGGAGTTTCGTGCGAATCGAATTGATCAGCGTGTCCATATCGCCTCCCGGCAGGTCGGCGCGCCCGACGGAGCCGCGGAAGAGCACATCGCCCACGAGCGCGAATCGCTGGTCTTTCTGGAAGAAGACGAGGCTGCCGGGGGAGTGGCCCGGGCAATGCAGGATCTCGAACGGAATGCCGGCAATGTCGAAATCATCGCCTTCGTCCAGCCAGCGATCCGGGGTGAAGCTCTCGACGGTGCCGAGGCCGTATTGCTCGGCGATGGCGGGGAGATTGGCGATCAGCGGCTCATCGGCGCGATGGGGCCCCTCCACGGGGACATCAAGCAACGCGCGCAGTTCGGCGACGCCGCCGATATGATCGAAATGGCCGTGAGTGAGCACGATCTTCTCGATGGTCAGGCCGAGTTCTTCGATGCCGGAGCGGATGCGTCCGACATCCCCGCCCGGATCGATGACGGCGCCGGTCTTCGTCTCGTCATCCCAGATCAGCGTGCAATTCTGCTCCAGAGGCGTGACGGGGATGATCGCGGCTTTCAGACTCGGCATGAGCTTCTCCCTGGGATATCGGCCGGATGGCGCGGGACGCGAAGGTGCCTGTCCGGGCGCGCCGGATCAAGCGCGAAATCCCGGCGTTCTGCGCGCCGCCGATTGCTCGAGATCAAGGCGTCGCCATCAGGTGCGTGGTGAAACCGTATCGACGATTGCGGCAGAGGCCGCGACCTTGAGGAGGAACACGTTCATGTCCATCCCCCATCATTTCAAGCGCATCACCCTGCATCTCGCGCGCACGAAGGAGCATCCGACCGGTTCGCATCTGCATGGATACGACATCGTCGCACCGCTCGATGCGGACGGGCATATCGATATCGCCGAATGGCGCAAGCACAAGGAACTGTGCCGCGTGCATCGGTTCTGGGGGAACGAGGAGGATGTCGGCTTCCTGCGCCATCGTCCCGGCGGCACCGGTGGTGCAACCTGGGTGATCGATTACGATGAAAATCGCGATGATGACGACGAGCCGGCCTATCGGCTCGGCGATCACGTCATGCAGGTCGGCGAATATCTCTCCATCCGGGATGATGAAGGCGACATGCAGACGTTCCAGATTGTCGCTGTCGAGAATGCCGGGTGAGGCAAGGGCTTTTCCTGCCTCTTTTACAACCAGATGTGAAACAATGACGAAGGCGCGTCCGCAGTTCGGGCGCGCCTTTCAATTTTTGGAACGGAGCAAAAACAATTTAACGTATAAGTTGTAATTGAAAAAAATACATTAATAAAGAGAACAATTCTAAGTCGAGCTCTCCGCATCAGGTTGTGCTATCTATAGTAATAATATGAAAAAAAATGTATCTGACAGTTGAAATTCAAAAGCTGGGCGGGCAAAGTGTTGACGATGCACCTCAAGCGCGTCGCGGGAAATGCGCGTAAAAAGTTGTCGTAGCTGCATATTTCCCGTTGGTTGCATTATTGATTGTTGCCAACACAGGCGCTAAGACAATCAGAAGGGGAGTTCCGGGGCTTTGAAATGTTCGCGTTTCATTTTGGTTCGGGGTTCCGTTTATGCCAGCTGCTGCGCGTATGGGTTGTCGGAATACGCCTGCAACCTGGTTGTATCTGTGTCGGTTGCCGAGTCGGCGGTATCTGATCGGGAGAACGGAAGCAATGTTGAGCAACAAGAAGTCGCCGAATGAAATCGATTTCGAAATCGGACGGCGCATCAAGCTCCGGCGGAATGCGCTGGGGTTGAACCAGCAGCAGCTGGCCAGGGAAATCGATGTATCCTACCAGCAGGTCCAGAAGTATGAGAACGGAACCGACCGTGTCGGGGCGGCCAGACTGTTCCAGATTTCGCAGGCCCTCGATGTGCCGATCGGCTTCTTTTATGGCAGTCTGATTGACGGGGGCTTCGGGACGGGTGAGGTCGTGTCGCTTGAGGATCACCAGATTCAGCGCGCCTTGGCAGATCCAGACGGGCGGCAGCTTCTGCTCATCTTCGCGAATTTGAAGGTGCCGAGCCTGCGTACCAGTCTGCTGGATATCGCGAAGTCGCTCGCCGACACCGACAAATACAAGAAGGGCTGACGGCGAGAAGCGGCAGGTCGGCCTGTCCCTGTCTTGCAACATGTTGCACGCGTGATCGCGACGATGTACCTTTTGATTGCGCCTGTGGGGGCGTTACATCGAGAGTACCTTCAACCCGCCTTGCCGGCTTCGTCCGGTTCGGCGGGTTTTTTCTTTCGATGGGCGATTGAAATTAAATCAATTGAATCAAAGGGTTGGTATTTCACGTCAAGCTTGTATCGCACATTTGCGGGCCCGCTGAAGTGGCTTCTGTCGCGGATCAAGGATTCGGTCGGCTTTTCGCAAGGCGAATCACCTGCCTCTCAAAGGTTGTGTTTTCCGCTTTTCAGTGATTTCAGTGCGCGAAATTGGTCGACCGTTCAACCGTATGCCGATCACGAAATCGTGATCCTTCGATCCGGGTGGTCATCCGCCCCGGCTTTCCCCGACTGCGCGACCCGCCTGATATCCGCCACGCCGGACGTTGCGGTCGAACAACCCCCAGGTCAGCCCGAGCAGCAGATAGAAGTGCCGCCAGTGGTCTGTATCGATGGCCAAGCCCTGGAGCATCTGGACGAAGAGAACCGACCAGACGGCGATGGCGAAGGCCTGCATGTCCGAGGGTGTTGCGATCAGGCGCCAGCCGACGACGAGCGTGGCGCCGATCAGGCAGAGATAGGACAGTCCGCCCAGCCAGCCATAGGCGGAAAAGGCGTTCAGATAGACGTTGTGCGGGTCCTCGAACCAGACCTCTCGGAACTGCATCGGTCCATAGCCGTTCGGTCGGTCGAGCAGTTCGGGGATGGCGCGGAAAATGCGTCCAAATCGCCCGGTGGCGCCGACGTCATAGTGCTGGACGAGAGCGGCGCGCACCTCGAACATGCTGCGCAGTTCCTCGATGGACAATGCAATGGCGAGGGCCACGATTGCGCCGATGATTCCGGTGACGGCGAGCACGGTGATGCGCAGACGCTGCCGTGGCCCGGCCACGAATAGGAAGGTCAGCATCGTCATCAGCGCCATGGACAGGATCATGTTTCCCCAGGCGCCGCGCGAGAAGGACAGGAACACGCCGCCAAAGAGGATGATCCCGAGCGGCACGACATGGCGCAGCCGTAATCTGCCTGTGATCAGAATGGCTTGTGCCAGCAGGACGAGTGGCAGGATCACGTAGGTGCCCAGCACGTTCGGATCCTTGAATGTGCCCGCCGCGCGATCATGCAGGGTGAAGATCGCACCGAGCCCGGCCACATTGAAATAGCCGAGAATTCCCGCCACCGACGCGATCGTCGCGCCGCTGACGAGCCCCCAGGTCAGCGCGTGCATCCGCCAGCGCGCATCGTCCTGCAAGAGTGCGGCGAAGAAGATGGCCGTCACGGCCAGGTAGAACGACACCCCGATGAAGCGCACCGCATCCCCGTCATCAAGGAAGGGGATCAGCGAGAACAGCCCGCCGATATTGTACAGCATCAGCAGAACTGCCATCACCACCGCCCCCGCTCCGAGGCGCATGCCCCCCAGCATGAAGACGAACAGCGCGAGGAAGAAGGCGAATTCGTAAGGGGAGGGCTCGATCAGCACCACGCCGCCGCCACACATGAAGATGAACAGCGTCCACCATTGTGTGCCGCGCGAAAAACCGGTCGCAGCCGGGACCGACGGACTGGTGCTCAGCGTGTTCAATAGGCATTCTCCGTCTTCAGCAGGGCGAAGGGGGTCATCGCCAGGATCTGCAGATCGAACAGCACCGACCAGTTCTCGATGTAATACAGGTCGTGCTCGACGCGGCGCTGGATCTTCTCCTGCGTATCGGTCTCACCGCGCCAGCCGTTGATCTGCGCCCAACCGGTAATGCCGGGCTTGACCTTGTGGCGGGCGAAGTAGCCGTCGACGACCTGGTCATAGAGCTCGTTGGCGGCCTTTGCCTGGAGGGCGTGCGGACGCGGGCCGACGAGCGAGAGATTGCCCTTGAAGACGACGTTGAAGAGCTGCGGCAATTCATCGAGGGAGGTCTTTCGGATGATCCGCCCCACCCGGGTGACGCGCGGATCGTCCTTCGTCACCAGTTTGGCCGCGCCCGCGTCACCCTGATCGACATACATCGAGCGGAACTTGAAGACCTCGATCAGTTCGTTGTTGAATCCGTAGCGCTTCTGGCGAAACAGCACCGGCCCGCGCGAATCGAGCTTCACCGCCAGGGCGACAGCCGCCATGGCCGGAGCGAGCAACATCATGATGGACAGGCCGACGAGCTTGTCGAAAAGCCATTTGACTACGAGATCCCAATCCGCGATCGGGCGGTCGAAGACATCGAGAACCGGCACGTTGCCGATATAGGAATAGGCGCGCGGACGCAGGCGCAGCTTGCTCGCATGGGCGGCCAGCCGGATATCGATCGGCAATACCCAGAGCTTGGAGAGCATCTGCAGGATCCGCCCCTCGGCGGCAATCGGGACGGTGAAGATCACGAGGTCGAGCTGCGTGTTGCGCGCGTAATCGACGAGATCGGTCACGGTCCCGAGGGTGGGGTAGCCTGCCACGAGATCGGGCGTGCGCTCGTCATTGCGGTCATCGAAAACGCCGACGATGCGCACGCCGTTGTCGCCCTGCGCATCGAGCGCGCGGATCATCTCGACCGCGGCCGGGCCGGCTCCAACGATGGCGGTCCGCCGGTCGAAACGCCCCGCCCGGGTCATGCGCCCGACGAGTCCGGCAAGGGCCAGCCGCTCCGCCGTCAGTGCGGCGGCGCCGGTGAAGAACCAGCCGACGAGCCAGACGCGGGAATACTCGTCACCCACCTTGAGAAGAAAGATCGCGGTGAAGCCGATGAGGAAGACGACGGTCCAGGTGGTCAGAAGGCGTAGCCCGTTACGAAAGAAGGTGCGAAACGCCTGGATCGAATAGACATGCACCATTTCGAATGCAATGAGCGCAGCGAGGGAAAGCCCCGCGATCATGGCCAGCGTGAAGCTGTTGAAGGTATTGCCGAGATAGGCGAGGTGCAGCCCGATACCGAGCCCGGCCACGATGAGCAGTTCGACGAGGCGGACCGTGCCGGTGAGAACCTTGGCCGAGAAGGCGCCCGACAAGGGCAGCCCAGCGGTGGCCTCGGCCGGCGGACGTTTCGCGCGATGATTGCGCTCGCCCCTTTGCTGTTTCGCCGTGCCGTCCATGCTGGCGGATGCGGCTGCCTGCATAAGATCGCGGATATCGATACTCATATGACGCGCCTGTGATTTCCGATGATTGATCAATTCGGCGAATTGACCTGTTCACATTAACAGCGCCCGGTGAGGGAAGACTTAACGTGATGGCACAGCAGCGGCACGACGCTCCGCTCCCTTTTGGTAACCCGCAAGAACGGCATCGGTCATGCTGGCGACGGAAAAATTCGTTTCGAGAAAGGCGCGGGTCTGCTCAATCCGGGAATGCGTGGCCGCTGCATCCTCGGTGAGCTGACGCAGGATGGCCTGGGCGAGTGCGCCAACATCGCCTGGCTCGACGAGCGTATCGACGCAAGGTGCCAGGATATCGGGGATACCGCCGACATTGGTCGAGACTATCGGCATGCCGGCAGCCGCCGCTTCGAGCACGACATAGGGCAGGGATTCCGCGTGCGAGGGCATCACCATGATCCGCGCCCGCGCGAGCACGTCGCGGATCGGCTGGGCATCCTCGAAAGTCACATCCTCGATCAGGCCGTATTCGCTCGCCCGTTGCATCAGCAAGACCCGGTCGGGGCCCGATCCCACGGCGAGGAGGCGCGGGGCGCTGCCGCGTTTCTGCCGGATCAGCCGCATCGCCTGCAGCAGCGTATCCACACCCTTGGCGAGCAGCATCTCGCCGATGAAGATGAGATCGAAGGCGGCATCCGCATTGTCGACGGGCTCGAACTCCGCCGGATACAAGCCGTTATGAACAATGATGGCGGGGCGATCGGTGGCGCCGACATAGTGATCGAAACGGCTCGCGACATGGCGGCTCTCGAACAGAAACACGTCGGTTCGGCGCGCCATCCACCGTTCCGCCGCCATGTACAGGTGGTGGCGGGGATTGCCGGGGCCGAAATGGAAGCTTCCACCATGGGGCGTGTAGGCGCGCACCGCATCAGGGGCGTGACGGCGCGCCAGGGCCCGCGCATAAAGCCCGCCCTTGGAGCCGTGCCCGTGCAGCACGCTCGCACCGATGTCACGTTGCAGACGGGCCAGCGCGCGCAGGGCTGCGATGTCGCGCGCAGACGGGTTTCGTGTCATCGCTACCCGGGTGATGCCGAGCTCCAGCGCGGGCCGCGCCCGTTCGATCATCGCATCGGTACGGGCATTGGTTTGCGAGGAATCAAAGAAAAGACCCACTGCATGACCCCGTGCCGCCTGCTCGCAGGCAAGGTCGATCACATGGCGAAACAGCCCGCCGATCGGCGCACGAAACACGTGCAGAATGCGAAGCGGCCCGTTCGCCATATGGGCCTCGATATCGGACATCAGAACCAGCGCTCGCGCACGATTACGGTATCGCCCGGGCGCAACGTGTAATCGATCGGCGCATTGAAGCGATCGGTTTCATCCCCGATCTTGCGCGAAACCGTGACGGAACTGCGTACGGCCCGCGGCGTGAAGCCGCCCGCGATCGCGATCGCGTTCTCCACGCTCATGCCGGCAACATAGTCGTACTGACCGCCCCGCGTGACCTCGCCCATGATGTAGAAGGGGCGGTAGGTATCGATTTCGACGGTGACGCGCGGCTCGCGGATGAAGCCCGAGCCGAGGCGATCGGCGACGCGCTCCGCCGCTTGCGTTGTCGTCAGCCCCTCGACGGTGACGGCGCCGATCAGCGGCACCGTGATCGCCCCGCTGCCATCGACCATGTAGATGTTGGACAGCGAATCCTGCCCGAACACGATCAGCCGTACCCGATCGTCCGTAGCCAGACGATAATCGCGCGCCGAAAAGCTTTCGTCATCGCGTCGCACCGTCAAAGCGGCACAACCTGGAAGTGCAGCCGCTGTCAGCAGGAGAGCGAGTGTCTTGCGCCTGTTCATCGGAGTTTCGACCATCCGGCTGGGGTGAATCTGCGCAAACGGTAAATTGATACGGTTAACAGAACCTTGCGCGATTCAATCAAGTGACGAAACGCGGCAGGTCGACCGGTTTTCTTAACCAACCGGAAACCCTGTCTGTTCATCCTGTGCACAAATCCGGATCGAGACGGAAGCCAGTATGGAGCGCGAGATGAAGCAACCTCGAGATGCGTCGTTTGACCAGGGCGGTCGCGATGGCATGGTGGATCTGCGCGAGATCCTGCTGGCGCTGCGCGGGCGGTTCAAGACGATCCTCGCCATTACCTTTGCCGTCGCCATCGGCGCGATCGTTTTCGTCCTCACCGCGACACCGCGTTTTGCCGGTGAAACCCAGGTGCTTCTGGAGAACCGGGACAGCGTCTTCACCCGCACCCTCTCCGAGCGCGAATTGCCAGACGACAGCATCGACGAGCAGGCCGTGCTGAGCCAGGTCGAGGTCGTCAGTTCGCGCGAGGTGGCGCGGGAGACGATCCGCCGGCTCGGGCTCGTCGGCAACACGGAATTCGATCCACTGGTCGGGCCGATGGATCCGATCACGCGTGTGCGCACCATGCTCGGCATCGCCGATGGAAGCTATGACGGGAACGAGGAAGACCGGATCCTGGATGCCTACTACCGCGCCCTCACCGTCTATGCCGTGCCGCGCTCGCGCGTCCTCGCCATCGAGTTCCGGTCTGCGGATCCCGATCTTTCCGCCCAGGCCGCCAATACCATTGCCGAGGTCTATCTCGACCAGCTGGAGGAGGCGCAGGCCGAACTCGCCCGGGCCGCTTCGGACTGGCTCGGCACCAATATCGAGGATTTGCGTGAGCGTGTGAGCGAGGCGGAAGCGGCCGTTGAATCGTTTCGCGCTTCCTCGCGGCTGTTCTTGACCGGAGACAGCGCCAGCATTTCGTCGCAGCAATTGAGCGATCTCAACACGCGGCTCGCGGAAGCCCGCTCGACCCAGGCCGATTCGGAGGCCCGGGCGCAGTTGCTGAGTGAGATGATCGCCGAGGGCAGGGCCTTCGAGATTCCCGATGTCGCGAGCAACGAACTGATCGGTCGGCTGATCGAGCAGCGCATCGACCTGCGTTCCCAGATCGCGCTCGAGCAGCGTACGCTGCTACCCGGGCACCCGCGCATTCTGGAACTGCGCGCCCAGCTCGCGGATCTCGATGAGCAGATTACCGCTTCCGCCGAGCGCACGGTTCGCATTCTCGAAAACGAAGCGCGCATTGCCGCCTCCCGTGTCGAATCGCTGGAAGCGGCGCTCGATGCGCAGATGAGTGTCGTCGCGCAAGCCAATGAGAGCGAGGTGCAATTGCGCGCTCTCGAACGCGAGGCGCGGGCCGAGCGCGAGCAGTTGGAGAACTACCTCACCCGCTACCGCGAGGCGATTGCACGCGGCTCGCAGAATGCGACATTGCCCGATGCGCGTATCGTCTCGCGTGCCGTCGTGCCGCGGGAGCCGGTTTTTCCGCGCAAGGCGCCCACCGTTGTTCTGGCGACGCTCGGCGCAGCCTTCGTCGCGACCGGCGGTGTCGTCGTCGCGGCTCTGGTCTCCGGCGGCGCGCCGGCGGCGCCCGCAATGGCTGCGGGCTATGGACATGCAGCACAAAGGCGCGACTCCGATTCTCACGAGGACGAGCCACGCCATGACGCCGCACCGGCGCTCGACCCGAACTGGCCCGACGGGGTGCCGATCGCCCCCCGGATCGGTGCGGGCGGGGCGACTGCGGTCAGTGCGGCTCTGGCCGAGCATCCGCAAACCCGCGCGGATGCCCCTTCCCCGGATGCCTTCCACACGGACCCAAAGACTTCCGTCGCGCAAGCGCCTCAGCCGAAAGCGGATGGCGGCATGCAGATGGCCGGCGCGGATACCGTCGACGCGCCGCCGCAATCCAGGCGCACAAGGCAGCCTTCTTTCATCGAAATCCCCGTGCAAGCGGCGCAGCCGCAAGCAGAGGAAGAGGTGCTGACCGGCGTCCGCAAGCTTGGCGCGCGCCTGCGCGGCACGTTGGAAGGGGGCGCAGAGAGCGCCGATGCCGGTGCGCTTCCTGCCGCGAAGGATATGGCTGATCCCCATGGCGCCTCCGACGAAAGCGCCCCGCCATCTGCCGGACCGGCAGTTCGCCCTGACGCAACGGTGGGGGGCGATACGCTGCCTGACGCTGCGTCGCGCGATGACGTTGCTGCGTCGCCGTCCGATGCGCCTGCGCAAGAACCCGCCGCCGCTGTCGCTACACCAAGATCCGCTGCAAACAGGACACCCGCAGCCGGCTCCGGCGGGAAAACGACCGAGGCGCGCCCCGCCGTATCGGAGCCGGTCGCAGCATCGTCCGGCTCGATGGTCGAGACGGCGATTGAAGACGAGACCGGGATTGCCGAAACGGTCGAGGCAACGCAAAACGAAGCCGGTGCGGCGGGCGAAGCAGAGCCGGTGCCCGCGCCATCGCCGAAAGAACCGCTTCCAGAGACATGGCAGGAACTGGTCTCGCAGGAGCCGGTCTCGCAGGAGCCGGTCACAGAGCCCGCCGAAGGCGCGGCTGCCGCCGTGCAAGCGGAAGCGCACGCCGATAAGGCGGATGACGCGGTGAAACACAAGCCGCGTCTGCGCCGCAAGCCGGCAGCAAGCAAGGCCGTTGCCGATTCCAGGGAGGCGCGCGCGCAGGAAGATCGCCTCGATGCAGCCTGGCAGGAAACACAGAAGACGAAGCCCGCCGCGGATGATCCGGGAACCGTACCCGCAGGGACAGTCTCCAGCAGGGCCGGTGAGGAAACGGTCGAGGCCTCCGTGCCTGTTCTCGATGATGGGCTACCCGCCGGGAATTCAGTGCCCGTTTCGGCGCAGCTATCATCGGCTGCGCAGGAGGCCGTGGCGGACTCCTCGGACTCTCTCGCGGCAGCATCGGTCGACAGCGAGGCGGCTTACGATTTCAGCGTGCTGCTTGCAAGATTGCGCGAGAACCAGCGTCAGGATCGCGGCCAGCGCGTCCTCGTCACCGGGCTCGGCGATGCCGCACGTCTGCGCCGTTTCGGCGAAAAGCTGGGCCAGGCCGGTGCCCGTGCCGGGCGCTGCATCCTCGTCTCGATGCAGGATGACGGCTCCGGATCCGTACCGGGGCTGAGTGATCTGATCGCGGAGCGTGCCAGCTTCTTCGACGTGATCCGGCGCGATCCGGCATCGTCCCTGCATCGCGTCGAAAGGGGACGCGCCGATGCAGCGTCGTTGATCGACGACGCTGACGGACTCGATATAGCGCTGACGGCCTTCCAGCACACCTATGGGCTCGTCTTCATGCTGGTGCCTGATCCCTCCGATACGGCCTTGCTGAAATCTCTGGCCGGTGCGGTGGATACGATCATCATCGCCGCCGATCGTGAAGCCGATGACCCCGAACTCGTCGATCTCTATGCGCGTGTTGCGGGAATGGGTTCGGCGGATGTCGTGGTGGCCGGGGTCGGGCGCAGGGCGGGCGTTGCCGCTGCCTGATCCGTTCAGGTGATGCCGACATGCCCGCAGCGCCGGTCGGGCCCCGTCGGCGCGTGATTCTCGAGCCGGAGAGCGTGCATGTCATTGAAATCCGCCATCATCCGCACGGGGCTGCGCGCGATCGACTGGAGCCGGGCCGATCTCTGGCTGGCGCCCGTCTCGCGCGGCACCGGCATCATCTTGATGTTTCACCATGTGCGCCCGGCCAGCTACGGCACCTTCGCGCCCAACCGCCTGCTGGAGATCACGCCCGCATTCTTCGAAACGGTTGTGAGCATGGTCCGGGAAGCCGGGTACGAGATCATTGCACAGGATGCCTTGCCGCAGCGCCTGCGGGAAAAGGGTGGGCGACCCTTCGCGCTCCTCACCTTCGATGACGGCTATCGCGACAATGCGGAATACGCGTTGCCGATCCTGCGTCGCCATGCCGTGCCGGCGACCTTCTTCATCACCACCGGCTTCGCCGATGGCCACGGACGCCTCTGGTGGCTCGAGCTGGAGGAGGCGATCCGCAGGCTCGACCGGGTGCTCTTCACCCATGACGGGCGTGATTTTGATCTGCCGGCGCGCGATGATGCAGAAAAGCAGATCGCCTTCGAGACCACCTATTGGCGCCTGCGCAGCGGTGACGAAGCGACGCTGCTGGCCGTTATCGCCGATCTCGCCGCTCAGGCCGGTCTCGACAGCCGCGCCCTGACGCGCGGGCTCTGCATGACATGGGATGAAATCAGGGCCGTGGCGGGAGACCCCCTGATCACCATCGGCGCCCATACGGTGAGCCATCCGATGCTGGCCAAGCATGACGATGTCACGGCGCGCTACGAGATCGTGCAATCACGCGACCGCCTCGCCGAGGAGCTCGGCTGCAATGTGGCGCATTTCGCCTATCCGGTGGGAGATCCCGGTTCAGCCGGGCCGCGCGATTTCGCTCTGGCTCAGGAAGCGGGATTCACCACCGCGGTGACGACGCGGCCCGGTCACGTCTTTGCCGGTCATGCCGATCATCCCCATGCCCTGCCACGCGTTTCCGTGAACGGCCTGCATCAGAGCCGCAAGACCATGCGCGCCCTGCTTTCCGGCGTGCCTTTCATGCTCTGGAACAGGGGTCGGCGGCTCAATACGAACTGAGCCGCCGCAAGCCCGCGCCCGAGCGTGCGCCTGTCAATCCAGGCCGCGCGCGATATTCGATGCGGTGACGAACTGCTTCTGGATGACGAAGACGGCCAGGCCGACGCCGATGCCGATGATATCGGAGACCCAGCCTCCCTGGATCATGGCGAGCGCCGCAACCAGCAGCACGATGCGCAGCACCCAGTTGAGCAGTCCGAAGAACCAGCCCTGGATCGCAGCGGCGAGCAGGAAAATGCCAAGCGCCGCCGTGAACAGGACGCGCGCGATTTCAAGCCATTCGCCCTGCATCAGGAGCGCGTTGTTGTAGAAGAACATGAACGGTACCACGAAGGCGGCAAGGCCGATCTTGAAGCTCTCCACGGAGGTGCGCATCGGGTCCGAGCCCGCCAGCGCCGCCCCGGCATAGGCTGCGAGTGCCACGGGTGGGGTGATCGCCGACATCACGGCGAAGTAGAAGATGAAGAAATGCGCCGTCAGCGGCGGGATACCGAGCTGGATCAGGCCTGGCGCCACGACCGATGCCGCCACCGCATAAGCCGCCGTCGTCGGCATGCCCATGCCGAGGATGAT
>Ga0008836_100953_pt1 | contig 12614 bp, 6 predicted proteins | sample HotLakConsUCCR28_FD_62214 | JGI IMG/M metagenome (GOLD analysis project Ga0008836, IMG submission 62214) | Hypersaline microbial mat communities from Hot Lake, Washington, USA - Hot Lake Consortium UCC-R28 (Hybrid Assembly) ... | reverse complement strand
TTATCAAGCGGATGAGGAGGTGAATCAAATATGTAATACTCGTTGAAAGCGTATTGATTACGTTGACCTTTCAGAGCTTAACTGCCCTCTCAAGTTGTTCAGTCTCTGGGGTCCACTTCACTACTTCACTACATTGTCCCGACGGGGCCTCCTCCTGAAGCGTCTGGCTAATTGCTGACGTGAGCCGGCTCTGCTCGCACCCAACTTCAGCAATCATTTGTTATCAAAAAAGCCAACTTTGTCAGCGCAGTTTCTGTAAGATCACGGAACACTTTGGGCCATGTCGTTGCGTGGACGGGAACCGCCGCATGAGTTTTTGCGATCGCCAGGAACCGGTTAAGTTCGTCTGTTTTTGGGCGGGTGGCCTGGCCATCAGCTTGAGTTCCCCATTTCTGCAGCCTCTCCCGGCGCTGGCTCAACTCATTCCTGATAACAGCTTGGGAACCGAAAGCTCAGTTGTGAATCTTGATAGATTGGTCGACGGTCTGCCTGCTGACCTGATCGAAGGCGGGGCCGCTCGCGGCGGCAACCTCTTCCACAGTTTTCAGGAATTCAATGTCGCTACCGGGCAGTCGGTGTATTTCGCCAATCCCATCGACATTGAAAACATCTTGACGCGGGTGACGGGGGGCAACCTTTCCAATATTGACGGCTTGCTGGGCGTCGCTGGGGCGGCAAACTTGTTTTTGCTTAACCCCAATGGCGTCATCTTTGGCCCCAACGCCCGGTTAGACATTAACGGCTCGTTTCTCACCAGCACGGGCAGCAGCTTCACCTTCGCCGACGGTAGCGAGTTCAGCGCCACGCCGACGGGCGAGGAATTGCTCAGCGTCAGCGTGCCGTTGGGGGTGCAGTTCAACAATCCCCAGGGCGATATCACCAGTGCTGGCACCCTGAGCACTGGTCAAGATCTCACACTGCTGGGCAATACCGTCAATTTGGCGGGGCAAGTATCAGCCGGGCATGATCTCACCCTTCGGGCGGCGGATACCGTGCAGATCCGCGATGGGGCGGCCCAGCCGTTTGTGGCGGCAGCGAGGAACGATTTACTGGTGCAGGGCAATCAGGCCGTTGATATCTTCGCCTTGAATCATGCGGACAGCGGGCTGCAAGCGGGGGGCGACTTGACGCTGCGATCGCCCACACCCGTCATTGGGGATGCCCGTTATCAAAGTGGCGGCAATTTTCGCATTGAGCAGTTGGATGAATCGTTGGGGACGCTAATTAGCCCCAACGACCCGGTGATCCGAGCAGCAGGGGATGTAGCATTTGACAGCTATGAGGGAGCCTCGCTGCATATTTTGGCGGGGGGCAGCGTAACGGTGCCGGGAGCGATCGAGATTACAGGGGCTGATCCGGCCAATGGCCTTGTTGAAACAGTGACGCTCTCCGATGGTTCGACGGTGGATATCAACGGGCAGGCGACGCCGACGCTGGATATTCGGGCGGGGACGCTGGCAGTAAATCCGACAGGGGCGGTTGGGGATACAGCAGGATTTGTGCCGGAAGTGCCTGAAACGATGGCGGGGGCAATTAGTGCTGATATCACGATTGGCAGCATTCGCAATGAGGGAGGCACTGTCTTTTTGACCAATCAGTATCAGCCAAATGTGGCTTTGGCGGGGGGTGATATTGAAGTAGGGGCGATCGCTACGAGTGCGGTGGGTAAGGCTGACGCAACAACTAGCCCGCTCACTCAATTACAAGTTCAAGGTGGTGGGGTTGTGATTGATTCCCGTCAGGGGATTCAAACTGGAAATGTTGATACCTTTGCGGATGCTTATGTTAACGGGTCTGGTGTCAACGAAATTGGAGATACGAATGTCCAGGCGACCGGCGGTGCAATTCGTTTCAATGCTCAAGATGCCATCACTACAGAGAATCTAAATTCATCTGTGTTTGCCGATGCCACCCTGAATGTCAATGCTAATCAGTTGATGGATGCCGATGGAAATTTGTCGGTGATAGGTGGAACAGTGGGAAATGTCACAGTCAGCGGCACGGGCGGTGAAATCGTTCTGAGCAGTAACGGGGCAATCGCCACGGGCGATTTAGCTTCATGGGTAGATATGACCGTGTTTGCCAATGCCAGTGCGACAGATTTTACAGTCGTGGGTGAGTTGTTAGATTCCGGGATGGCTGTGGATGAGGCGGCAGCGGCAGCGGCAGCAGCGACCGGGGGCACGATTGGTAATGTGGCAGTGACTAGCACCGGGGGGGCGATCGCCCTAAAAAGTGATGCTGCCATCACGACGGGCAATGTGGATTCTTCGTCATGGGCGATCGCCGAGGTCATTGCGGCAGCCGATGCATCGGCGGGTGCGCTAGCAAGTACAGAGGCGGATGCCTTGGCGGTTGCAAGGGGAGGGGACATTGGGGAGGTCAGCTTAACCAGCTTTGGAGGCGGCATCACTCTGGACAGTGCCGCTGCCATCTTGACCGGCAATCTGGATAGCTGGGCACGAGGAGAGGTCTTTACCAAGACAGAGGCGAATGCGGCGGCCTCTGCCTTGGCAGGGGCGTTTGTCGATACAGATTTTGTCCTGGGGGAGACGATGACTACCGACGCGACAGCAATCGGGGGCACGATTGGGGAAACCCTAGTCGCAGTTACTGGTGGAGCCATCGCCCTAAAAAGTGATGCTGCCATCACGACGGGAAGGGTGGATTCTTCAGCAGAGGGGAATGTAGAAGCGTCGGCCGAGGCGCGGGACGGTGGTCCAGATGTGAGGATGTTTCCGGGGGTATTTGCGGAGGCGCTCGCGACCGGGGGAGTGATCGGGGATGTCACAATGGCCAGCGCTGGGGGCGCGATCGCGTTGGAAAGCGATGGCTCGATCACCACGGGGGATCTAAATGCCTCAGCAGATGTACTCATGAAGGCGCTGGCTAGCGCATCTTTTAGTATTACCGATGCTGTTACTGTTGCTGTTGTAGAAGCCAGGGGGGGCGAGATTGGGGATAGCACGGTGACTAGCAAGGGAGGCACGATTAACCTGGACAGCCTTGCTCTTATTAGGACGGATGAACTGGATTCTTCTGCATCTGTGGGGGCAACTGCGTCTACGCGTGCGGATGTAAATATCTTTGCATCTACCTTTGATGTATCCGCAAAAGTCAATGCGATAGGAGGCACGATTGGGGACGTCATAGCAACCAGCACCGGTGCGGCGATCGCTCTAGATAGCCCCGCTTCCATCCACATAGGAAATTTAAATTCCTCAGGCAGTGCAAGTACATCTGTGAGCGCGAATGCAGCAGGGGCTGCGTTTGTGGATGCCCGCGCATTTGTGGATGTTAAAGGTGGAGCGGTTGGTAACGCCATAGTGACCAGCACTGGGGGCGAGATCGCCCTGGAGGGTAACGACTTAACCACCGGTGATATGAATTCTTCGGTAGAGGCAAAGGCCGAGGCGACTGCCTTTGCAGCGATGGTTTCAAATGCTGAGCGTACAACTGTGAACGTGAATGGAGGCACGATTGGGGATGTCACGGTGACCAGCACTAGCGGCGCGATCACCCTGAGGAGTGAGGATGCCATCATGACAGGGACGCTGAATTCCTCGGCTGATGTCGAAGTGGATGCCGCTGCGACAGAGCCTCTGGAGACTTTCGGTGGGCCGTTTGTGAGAGCAACCACCATCGGCAATGTCACAGTGACCAGTAGCGGGGGAGCGATTACTCTGGAGAGTCAGGATGCCATTACCACGGGGACGCTGGATTCCTCAGCGGTTGGGACGGTGGTGGCAGCGGCCGATGTGTATCAGCTCCCAACAAGCTTTGCACCGTCACGCACGATTGGTGATCTCACAGTAACTAGCACTGGTGGCGCGATCAATCTGGGCAGTCCGGCTGCCATCAAGACAGGCCATGTCAATTCCTTGGCAAAGGCCAGTGCGTATGGGTTTGCGCTTGCGTCTGTTCCCGCGTTTGCAACGGGAGAAGTGACGGGGGGCACAATTGGGAGTATCGCCGTAACCAGCACCGCAGGGGTGATAGAGCTTGATACTTTAGAGACCATTATGACGGGCGAACTGAAGGCCTCGGCAACGGCGAATGCAGGGGCCGATGTGGGGGCTGATGTGGGGGCGTCTGCGGGAGGATCAATTGATGATGTCAACCTGACCAGCAACGGCGGAGCGGTTACGCTCAATGGTTCAAATGCCATCACGATAGGCAACCTGAGTTCTTCTGCAAATGCAAATGCGGATGCGATCGCGGATAGAGGGGATATCACGATCGGTAATCAAAGGGCGAGGGCGGCGGGAGGGACAGTCAATCTCACAAGTCATTCTGGCGAAGTTGACTTGAATGCCGGAGGTTCAATTCGCAGTAACGTGCTGAATGGCGATGGCGATGGTGGTGACATTCGCATCGAAGGGACGTCCCTTCAACTCGCCAATAATGTCTTGACCACAACTGTCGCTGGGGAAGGAGAGGCCGGTGATATCACCATCGTTGTACCAGGCAATACGGTCATTTCTGGTAGCCGTCTACTGACCGGGCGGGAATCGGGAGCCGATGGCATCGGTTCAGCCGGTGCAATTGCAATCACAACAGGCTCTCTGCAGCTGTCAGATTTTTCTTTCCTCAATACAGCCACCTTGGGCACAGGGGATGCTGGCGATGTCACGCTAACGACCACGCAGGGAGACATTGTTCTCACCGATAGCAGTATCTTTAGCCTGACTGCCCTGACTGGAAATGCCGGGGAAATTTCCCTGCAATCGGCAGGGGTTTTACGGCTTGTCGGTAATAGCGTCATCAGCACAACTGTGGCGTTGGGAGCAGAAGGGACCGGGGGCGATATTCGAATAACCGCCCCCGGCGGTGTGTTCCTCGATGGTCGTGGGGCTAGTACCGTACCTGTCGATGGGGCAACGGCACTGGGTAGCTCTTCTTTAGAAGAGTCAGAACCCAACGACTTCTGGCGAATCAATCCAGATCCTGATAATTTCGTTTTCTTTCCTTTCTTCCAGGATCTAGGCACAGGTGCGTTAGTCTTTGATCTATCCAACTCTCAAGCGATTGGTGCGGCCTTTGGAATTGCCGACTCCAATAATCCCAACTTTAATGTCCCTTTCTCAACTGAAACGCCCTATGTTGCGATCTTAGGAAAAGGTGGTGGGAGCAACATCCTAAACAGCAGTGATACGTATTCTTTTGAAGTGAATGCAGTGGGCACGCAAGTTACCTTTGATATTGACGCAGTAGAAACAGCTGACCCCAGCAGAACTTTAGACCTCATCTTACGCCTCTATGACGACCAGGGTAATGAACTCGCCTTCAACAACAATGCCCCAACGACTTTGGGGGCGGCAGGCAGTGACAGCCCCAACGATCCTTACTTCACTTACATTTTTAATGAACCCGGCACATATCTTATCCGGGTTCTTCAAACTGGTTCTCTCGTCGGAACAGATACTCGTTTAGCAAGTCTTTTAGAACCGAGTGAGTTTGGCATCAGAGATGGGAGCTACACCCTCAATGTCTCCCGTACCGATGACTTCCTGGTAAACAGTGGCATTACTACCCAAACCCGCTCCAGCGGTCCCTCTGGCAACATCACCATCAATGCCCCCATCATCGACATCCAGAACGGCAGCCAAATCTCCGCCGCCACCCTCCGCGATGGACAGGCCGGAGACATCACCCTGCAACCTCTTGGCGATGGGCAGTCTTTAACCATCAATATTGTCGGTGAGGGTAGCCAAATCTCGAGTTCTACCCTCAACACAGGGGCTGGCGGTAACATCACTCTGAGCACCCGCGAGATTCGTTTTAATGACGGGGGCCAAATTGCCGCTTCTACCTCTGGCTCTGGCCCTGGTGGCAGTATCAACGTCATAGGGAATAGTCCTTTGACGCTGCGCGGCGATGGTCGCCTCACCGTTGCGGCCTTAGGCGCAAATAGTGGTCGGGCAGGCAACTTAAATGTACAGGCTTCTGAACTGCTCCGATTGCGTGACGGCGTTGAACTATCGGCCACCAGTGGGTCAGCCCAGGGGGGCGGCAACATCAATATTGCAGTAGAGGGCGGCAGCCTGGTGATGCGAGGCGGCAGCTTTATCAATGCAACCTCTACAAATCCGAGTGCTGGCGATGGGGGCAACATCACGATCCGGCTCAGCGATGGCTTTTTGATTGCCGCGCCCGGTCAGAATAACGACATTATTGCCAACGCCGTCGGCGGTAACGGGGGTAACATCAACATCAGCGCCTTGCGCTTGTTTGGGTTTTCATTGCAGGATGAACCGAATGTGTCATTGCTGCGGGGCAACAACACCAACGACATCAGCGCCAGTTCGCAAGTGGGCTTGCCCGGCGCGATCGCCCTAGACACCCTGGCCCTCGATCCCAGCCAGGGCCTCGTCGAGTTGCCGCTAAATCTGGAAGACCGGGCTAACCAAGTGACCCCCAGTTGTGGCCTCGGCAACCCGGATGACGGTAGCGAGTTCGTAGTGACGGGGCGGGGCGGATTGCCGCCTAGCCCCAACGATCCTCTCGCCGCTGACGGCGTTAGTGTTCCTTGGGTGATGGATGAGGGGGATACCTCAACCGTCGCCGTCACTCCCCCCGCACCCACGACAACACCGCTCCTGGTAGAAGCGGATGGGGTGGCGATCGATGCGGAGGGCAATGCCTACTTCGTCGCTCAGGGCTCTACTGCTGCTGCCGTTTCCCAACCATCTGCCAGCGTTTGCCGTGCCGTCAGCACCACCCGCTAAGAACCTTGCCACCTCGCTCATTCAAGATTGCCAAGTCAAGATGCAGTCGCTCTTCTGCACAACTTTGCCGAAAATGATGGTTGGCGATCGCGCTCCCAACACCCTCCAACCCTCGCGGTGACTAGCCAGGGTTTGGGGTACTCTGCCGAAAAAAGCCCTTTTCGGCAAGGTTCTGGGTAACATCCCTATGTATGGGCCAGTATCAACCGCTTGAACTGCTGTTTCTGCGGCTCTTCCAGCTCACAAAACCCCTCCAAGAGACTTTCCACCGTGATGGGCTTACCGCGAAATGCCTGAGTCAGCGGCTTACCCATGGCGATATCCGACACCACACTTTCCGCTAACTGCACCCGTTGGTGTGGCTTACGGCGATCGTAGATCTGCTGCTGTGCCTGCCGGGAATGGTGCATCGCCGCTGCCAAACTAGCCATTACCGCATCTGACGCATCATTGAGCTGAAGATACGTAATCAGCATGTGTCGAACTAAGTGAGGAGTTGTGGCCTGCCCCGTGTGCCGACGCACGGCCCGCTTAAAGACACTGCCAAAGCTGGCAGCAGTCGTAAACGGCTTGCCGTCCTTCTGCGTAAAGACAAAGTTGTGCTGTGGCTCAAAGACCGCCCGGTGCTCTGCCAGCCACGTTTCGAGCATTGGCTCCAGTATGGACGGCACCTGATGCCATTGCACACCATAGGTGTCAGCCGTCTTGTAATCGCCATAACCGAGATGAATGTACCACCGCCCGGTTTCAGATTCAGTAAATCGCCCCGATTCATCCAAATGCCCTTTGAGGAGCGTTTTGCCTACTTCTAACTCCCGATACGTGCGCTGCCGGTCCGGGGGGAGAAACGCCAGGAAAGCAACGATCAGAAAACGCTGAATACTAGCAGCGATCGCGCTAGGGCTCCGGCGCGTACCGTGTTGATAAAACGGCTGACACTCCTGCTCCAGGTGCTGAACCACCTGGAGAAACTCCGGCCACTCCAGCCACTTTTTGGCTTCATCAATAGTTGGAGGTTCCTGTTCAATCCGTTTCTTGGCCGCTTTATGAGCTTTCCGCAGTGCCCGAATCACCGGAATGTCTTTGAAATCCTTTTCATTGAGATAATCCGTTTCCTGCTGATGCAAAAATTTGGCTACCCCGATGAGCATTTCATAGACATTGGCCTCCGTGGCTGAACTGACCTGACGCTTCTTACGCAGCCAGCGAGTGTAGCGCGACACCCGCTCCATGGTCTCTTCCGCTGCCCGTTCTGCGGCATGCTGCACCTGCTTCAACTCCTCGAAGTTGGCCGCCCGGCGCGTTTCCGACTTCATCGGATAAAAGGACACTAACTCCGGTAGCTCCGGCGATTCTGGAGCCACGGGGTCATGGTTGAGCCGAAATCCCCAGGCCCGATAGAGGTGCTCCAGGCGGGACATGGCAGTCGCCAGCACCACCGGCTCATCCTGCCGTCCGGGCACCTGGCCAGGGTCGGTAAAGAACATCAGGAATTCCTCCGAAAACGCGGTCATTTCTAGCGTGAGCTGATCGGCCAGAACGCCATAATCGGGCTGGCGGCGCTTGGAGGTAGTCCGTAGATCGCGGTAAAGATCCAAGCTCGTGCGATATTCCTGCAGCTCTTGGATCAGCGGTAGATTTTTCAGGTCTTTAGCCACCTGAAAAATTGGCTTTTTGGCATTGGTATACATAGTGTGTGTACTCCGTAATCAAAAAAAACGTGTTGAGGCCAAAACCCATCGTGCTGGTGGCCACCTGCCGCTCGTCCCGCAACCAGGCGACATACTCTTGGCAGAGTGCCACACCCGTTCCATCGCGTCCGGCTGCCAAAATGCCTCTGGCGGCACGATTTTGAAGAAACTCAACTCTTCCAGCGAGTAGCCCTTGTAGCGATAGAGCCAGCCCTGCAAATTGCGGATATCTTTGAGATAACGAGCCAAAGCAGCATCCGATAGCGGTTCTGTGCGCTCTTCCTGGCAGCACAGCGAGTACTGTGCCAGCTCCTCTCGCAACTGCGGCGTCATCTCACTGTCCTTAAGGGCATAGCGTGGTCCCAGCGGTGCCCGAGGCCCATGAATGTAAGGGGCAGTGCCTTCTGAACCGCCCTTGCCCAGGCGCTGCTGGGGCCACTCTGGCAACGTCTGTAGAAAATCCAGAAACTGCTTAAGGGCGGAGCGATAGACCCGTCGAGACTGTGACGAGACCGCTTGCCCGAAGAGCTCGAAGACGGTCTTTTGGATCGTTAGTGCGTGTACGGCTTGTTCGAGCGTGATCGTTTTGAGGAATTCCAAGCCCTGAATCATCTCGGCAGGCGTCAGTCGGCCCTCCAGTTTCACGGGATACCCCCAACCGGGAGCCGTGTATCGCACCACTGCCGTTTTGGCTTTGCTGAAAATACTGCGGGCTTGCTCGCCCTGGGTCTGCTTCAGGAACGCCTCGTACTGAACAAGGCATTCGTATAGATTCTTGGTCGTCAAAAAAGTAAAATTCATAGCGTTAGAAGTGATTAAAGCAAGTTAAGTAGAGAGGCTTAATATCACAACGAATCGATAGAGTCCCCGTTGGACTATCGCGCTACTTAGAGTTTCCTTATCTGTGGAAAAAAGCGGCTAAAACGTTGAATTGAGAGGCGTTTAGGTGGCATAGGTTTGTGTCAGTGTGATATTGATTCGCAATATCGCAGTATTACGGGGTTAGACCATGGGGGAGCTAACCATTAGCACTGTCAGAGGTTCAGGGATTGTAGCCAGAGAGGTCTTCCGAGCTGCCTGACGGAGCCGTTTTTGCCGGCATCTGAATCAGACGAAGGGCCACCTGTTCAACTAGCTCACTCCTAGATAAGTCAAGGCTTTTAGCCGCTTCGTCCAGCAGTCCGACTGCTGTTTTCGTCAGCGAGAGGCAAGTGTCTGCCTTTTTCTCGCTGTACAGTTCTGGTTGATCGCGAAGTGATTTTGTTCCTGGTTTAGACATGTCGAGACCTCGTTTAGACGTCAGGAGACAACCAAAATCGGATTTAAAAGCACGAGAGGGCCACCGACAGACATGTCGGTGGCCCTCTTCTTGGCCGATAAATAGTTGTGTTGTGTCTACGTTAGCACAGCAAACAGGGTCTGACTCTCTTTTTTAAAAGGTTCTCGTCATTGCTATCTAAACAAATAGCAGACCTTGGAAATGTGCATACTGAAACTGTGGTGAACTAGCTAAGTGAGTCTCCCTAATTGTTTTCTTTTTTCGCTGTTCCATTCTCTTCGGTGCAGCGAGCTATTCATTGCCCTGCCAGCCCTCAATGACGGCGATTGCCACATTGACATAGGGATTATCCAACAACTCCTCGACTGCTGCTTTGCCGCTAGACTGCAAAGTCCCTACCGCCCGTTGCCGTAAAGTCGGCGGGATGGCAGCAGTGACGAAAGCTTCTGCTCGGCTTCAGTATTGCATCGCCTGCACAGTCGATGCGCAATGGATCGGATCGTGGTGTTTAGTTACTTTTGATGCAATCTGAATCACATAAAATTGAATCGTTATTTTCGCACAGGAGTAAGCTAGGCAGTGACCAACCGACGCAGTGAAACCGTGGCCGATCGCGTAACGTTCGACATTGAAGGCTTGCGAGAAAAGATTGACGAAGCCTATGCCGACAATCCTCTGTGGGAGAGATTGCCGCTGGCTCAGAAGCTGCGGCTACTGGTCGAGGAACGGTTGAAAGAGATTGAGAAAACGAAGGAAAGCAAGTCGTAGCGTGACCTATGCCTGAGTTTCGAGCGGGTCAAATCATTCCCCTGCGATATAAGAGCCGGGAGCTGAAGGCGATCATCATCGACCCCAATGGCTTGGGGCCGGACAAACCCAGCATTGGTATGGGGTTTCGCGGCATGGATCGGCATATCGGCGTCCCCCGTCAAACCCTTTCCGATAGGGTGTCCGAAATCGAGGGTGTCAAGTACCTTAAACTCCCGTCTAGCAATGTCTTCAGGGTGTCCGAAATCGACGCAGAAGATGGCAACCGCTATCTCCTCGTTGAAGCGTCTGACTGGGTAGAGCTGGCGCGAGACTGGGCCAAGAATCCAGGGAAGCTGAGGAAACCGGCCCGTGAGGGACTGATCGACTTTCTGGCCTGGTTCGCGGCTGAGGGCATCTATGCCCAGGCGTACACCGTCCTGAAGCGGGTCTACACCTACGAAGACGATCAGCGGGTGCAAAGCTGGCTAATGTCGCGGGAAGCTGGGAAGCCTGCCCGTCGTGAATGGGGTTGGGAAGTCAAGGACAAAGACCCCAGTGGCCGTTACGGTTACTGGACCAACTACGTCTATCGAGCACTCTTCGGCATGGATGCCGCCACGATGAAGGAGGTCTGGGAAACTCCGGTGAGCGGCAGTAGTCGCATCGCCCGCAACTATATTCCCCAAACCGTGGGACTGGAGGCAGTGGCCTACTGCGAGAAGATGGTGGCGCAGCTCGACCTCGATGACATTGAACAGGCCAACGACCTGGCGATTCAGGCTACGCGGATCAAGTTCTCGAAGTATTTCCTGATTAGTTAATCAGCTAAACGGACAATCACTTAAATGATTAATCGGCACTAACAGACATCACACAAGTCACAGATAAGGATCTTTGCTCTGAGGTCACAGCGATAACTGCACCACATAATTGACATTTGGGATGCGCTCTTAAGACTTGACGAACACGTAGCAATTCATGTATCGTTAAACACATCGAGTCAAGAACTTGAGACACGTCAGTAGTTTACGGGCGATTACATTTGCCTGTGCTCAATATACAATCGCCTTGCTCGAAAGGCATTGCGAACATTAGGCAATTCCGCCTAGTGTAATTTTTGAGGACAAACGGATGTCTTATAACATTCAGTTGTCGACTGTTGATAGCTTTCTTGCATCGTCTCAGAGGGAAAAGCTTGTAATTCATTCGAGCATGAATCGCAATCTTATTCTTCCCAGTGAGGTGTTGGTACGAGCGATTCATAGCTGTAAGAACCTGCAAACAAGAAGGCCTCGACCTGCAAACAGACCGATTTTGAACCGGGATTAGATGCAAATAAGAGGCCTCTCGAACCGACATTATCTGACAATGAGCCAGGAATATTTGCCAAGAGCCTGCAAACAGCAAACTCAACCGGAATTAAATGACAATGAAGGCTTGGCCTCCAATTGGCCTATATCGCTCCTTAGTTATGGTCTCTATGCCTTGGTTTCTCGTTGGTCACCTTACCCCAAATGCCCTGAAATAGCCAGAGTAGTTGCATTGCGCCGCAACTACTCATCTGATGGGACGATAGGTAAATACCTTGCTACAAAAGACTTTTAGCCTATTGGCATCTAATCCCGGCTCAAGATCTCGTTTGCAGGCTGTTTGCATTTAATTCGGGTTGATTGTCAGATAATCCCGGTTTGAGGGGGTTGTTATTGTCAGATAATTCCGGTTCAAAAATGCCTTGTTTGCAGGTTCTTAAGATTTCGTTTGCAGGTCACTACAGCTACTGGACGAATCCCTGGAAAGAGCAAGTAACGGGGTTTGAGTAGTAGGCGACCCAAAACCTACGCTAAGCACCTTCGGTATTCTGTACCAGTTAAACCCTCCTGACTTTGGGAGGCTGAAACCGTTGAAATCTCGTTCTGATTTTCTGTACCAGTTAGCCTAATGTTCAACTGGTACGTCTCGGCGAGACTGGCTTGGTTCAAAAGCACTACTGTCGAAGTCCTTGTATATCAGTGGTTTTAGCCTTAGCGCAGGTTTCTGTTCCATTACTGATACTGTTGGCGAAGTCCGAAACGCGGTGTCCATGCCAAAATTTAGCTAATAATTTTCTGCCATATATGAAGCGCTAGGAGGAATGGACTTATGCTAAAGGTTCAGCCCACTGGCTCA
>Ga0008836_100952_pt1 | contig 12628 bp, 12 predicted proteins | sample HotLakConsUCCR28_FD_62214 | JGI IMG/M metagenome (GOLD analysis project Ga0008836, IMG submission 62214) | Hypersaline microbial mat communities from Hot Lake, Washington, USA - Hot Lake Consortium UCC-R28 (Hybrid Assembly) ... | reverse complement strand
CGCAGTCTCAGGCAAAAATCTAAACGGGCGGCGATGAGTCCTGACTACATGCTCACAGTGTTGACCGCAGCCCTGCCTCAATAGCATAAATTTCCAGGGATTTTCTTGCGGTTACCCTGGAGCATAGTCGCCTTTGATAAACTGAAATCGCTCCTCATCTTGCAAGGGTAATAGTGCTGGGCCGGGGTCTTCCTCAAACAGCAGCGGGTAAAAATCCAGGTCGTAGATGGTGACATCCAGTGTTTCTTCAAACCAAAGTCGGAGACGATATTCTCCTAGATACTCTGCTTTTAACAAGCCTTTTTCCTCGTGGTTTTGCCAGTAGATTGCATCTGCGGCTAGAGTGCGCCAAGCTTCCCATCTCATGATGATTACCCCACAATTTCAATCGGCTCATTGTTCATAGATCGACGTCATTGTTCTAACAGCGCCTCTTCATGGGCTTCTACCCATGCCTCGATCAAGCGCTTCAGTTTTGGTGGCAGTTGTTTCCCTGGTCGCATCCACTGCCGAGACTTGATCTCGATGCGGTAGCTCTTGTAGTCATTTTGGTACTTCACGTGGACATGGGGTGGCGTATAGTCGTTGTAGTTCATCAATACGACCAGCAAACCTTTCTGAAACGGATGCGATACGGGTGGCATCAGACAACAGTATATTTATGCGTCTCTATCATCCTTTTTCATCTGCATTCTGATCCAGTCACGTAATTTTAGTTCAGCTGCCACTTCGTCTTGCTGGCCGGTGGCGAGGAATTGGTAGAGTTCATCTTTGGAAATGATGGGGAAAGTAGGGGGGCGATCGCGCTCCACATACTCCCCACTTTCTAACTGGTAAATGCGCCAAACTTTACCGTTAAATCGCCAAAATTCGTGGATACCCATTACCGCATAAAGGGCGTTTTTGTCGATATCGGTGTGGTTAATATCAACCTCGACTACTAAATCAGGGGGCGGATCAATTTCTAAATTGATGGGGCGTCCGGCGACTTGGGCTTGGTTTTGGATGTAGTAGCCATTGTCCGGTTCAGCGCCCCGCTCTAAGTCTTCGCGATCGAGCGTGGTTGAGCCAAGGGTCTTGATTTTCAGGCCCAGTTCCACGACCAGAATGACGATGAAGCGCTCGATCAAGCGGGCGTAAAACTCATGCAGTTCTGAGGGCATCGTGATTTCGAGGGTGCCGCGATCGTAGGTAAGTCGTGCTCGCGTGCGTTCGCTGAGGAGGGCTTTCATCTGCTGATAGGCAACCCAATCCATCCCCTGGAAAGCGACTCGGTTTTCTCCAGGGGCGATCGGCAGGGTTTCAGCAGCGGCGGGGGTTGCCATACGGCTTCTCAATTTAAGGTTCTAAGCCTTGCGAACTTGCCTCTAAATGTAGCAAATCGACTTAAGAGAGAACCCCGGCTTTTTGAAGAAGCCGGGGTTCTAGGGCGATCGCTAGGGCAACTCAGTCGTACCCATGAGGTAGCGATCGCACTCGCGCGCCACGCCCCGACCTTCATTGAATGCCCACACCACCAGGCTTTGACCCCGACGGCAATCGCCCGCCGCAAACACACCAGGAATGGAGGTGGTGTACTGCTCATGCTCGGCTTTGATGTTGCTGCGGCCATCTTGCTCCAGGCCGAGGGCATCGATGAGGGGCTGTTCAGGCCCGAGGAAGCCCATCGCCAGCAGCACCAGTTGAGCGGGCAGCCGCTGCTCCGTACCGGGAACGTGTTGGGGGATGAAGCGCCCTTGCTCATCCTTTGTCCATTCCACCTGAACGGTGTGGACAGCGGTGACTTGGCCGTGCTCGTCGCCCTCAAACTGAGTGGCGGTAGTGGTATAAGTGCGGGGATCTTGGCCGAACATGGCGGCGGCTTCTTCTTGACCGTAGTCCAGGCGGTAGATCTTGGGCCACTCCGGCCAGGGGTTATTGGGGGCGCGTTCTGCGGGGGGCTTGGGCATGATTTCCAGTTGGGTGACGCTGGTGCAGCCGTGGCGGATGGAGGTGCCCACACAGTCGGTGCCCGTGTCGCCGCCGCCGATGATCACGACATCCTTGCCCGCAGCGGTGATGTAATCCACGCCGGGAGCGCCGTTCAGCACCGCTTGAGTGTTGGCGGTGAGGAACTCCATGGCGAAGTGAATGCCCTTGAGGTCGCGCCCTTCGATGGGGAGATCGCGGGGACGGGTAGAGCCGGTGCAGAGAATCACCGCGTCAAAGTCGTTGACCAGCGTTGCGGTGGGGAGATCTTTGCCAACTTTGGTGTTGCAGACGAAGGTGACGCCCTCGGCTTCCAGCACCTCCAGGCGGCGCATCACCACCTTTTCCTTGTCCAGCTTCATATTGGGGATGCCGTACATGAGCAGACCACCGGGGCGATCGCTGCGCTCATACACCGTCACCCAATGGCCAGCGGAATTAAGCTGAGCCGCAGCGGAGAGGCCAGCGGGACCGGAACCGACGATCGCGACCTTCTTCCCTGTCCGCTTGCTGGGTGGGGTGGGCGTAATCCAGCCTGCTTCCCAACCCTTTTCAGCGATGGAATATTCGATGTTTTTGATGGTGACGGGGGGCTCGATGATGCCCAGTACGCAGGCGCCTTCGCAGGGCGCGGGGCAGACCCGTCCAGTGAATTCGGGGAAATTGTTGGTTTTGTGGAGGCGATCAAGGGCATCCTGCCAGCGACCCCGGTAGATCAGGTCGTTCCACTCGGGGATCAGGTTGTTGATGGGGCAACCGCTGGCGGCGCGGTTCATTTCCATGCCCGTATGACAGAAGGGGGTGCCGCAGTCCATGCAGCGCGCGCCCTGGGTCTGCAAGTTTTCTTCGGGCATGTGCAGGTGAAATTCATCCCAGTTGCGGATGCGATCGCTGGGGGCGACTTCGGTCGCCACCTCGCGCAGAAATTCCATAAAGCCAGTTGGTTTTCCCATGATGTTTGTCCGATATTTATGAAGTTGAAAGCGGTGCTTTTCGTAATCACGTAAATTTGTTAATGAAACATTTTCATTAACTTCTGACAGCAAATTCGATCACTCGCTATTAGCAAAGAATTCTAAAATACCTAATTCGCTCTCTGCTTGCTCTCGCCTCTCTCGATGCAAAGAGTTGCTCTCTTCAAAAGCCTCTTCTTGCAAGATGACTAATATACCTTGAAACAGTTGATACTTTTTGAAGCACGTTTCAAGCTTTCTGAACCTTTCGACTCCTAGAGTCTCTAAAATTTCTAATCCAAAATAGGTGATCCATTTAATTTGAAAAGGGTAGTTCCTTTGACTAATTTTATCCCTATAGATCATGTGTTGACCGGACGGAAGGTACCGCGTCCTAGACCTACTGTCATACACTGAAGCATAGAAGGGCTTAAATATTGGCACAATCTCTGAAAACAAAAGTTCGAAAAAGTGGGTATTGAGACTTTGTAGAAGTTTTTGATTATCTTCGAATTTAATTATAATGGTGCTGTTCATCAACAATGTTTCGCAGGTAGTTTGAATAGAGCAATATATTCCAGATTCATTTAGCAAAGAAATGTTTGTAGTGCTGGTCGGAGAATGATAGCTTAAACAGCCTTTCTCAGCTATTTGTCGAGCAGAGTTTACCTCGATAAAATTCATCGGTTCTGGTGCTGGGCAACTGGCAGGGAACACAATCTTCTTCAAACTCTTAAGTTCTAAAACTCTGTAAATACTCTCTTCTGAGTGCGGATAGTACGACAAGAAGTTGATCGTGTATTTATAGTTCTTGTACGAACACATGCCAGTTACTCTGTATCTAAAAATGAAGTCAAAATATCCGGGGTTAAGCCTTGAGATTGGGCGTATTCGCTCATAGAATCCATGACTTCTTCGAGCGATCTCTCTGGTTCGGTTAAATCCCCTAACTGCAGACTCAGCAGCGCTTCTCTCTTGCGCCGTTCCTCTTCAGAGATCGCTTCAAGTCGTTTTGCCACCTCCTCACTAACTCGTATTTGAATGGTTTTCATATTCATGGCTACTTTGCTATGAGGCAATGACTCTGGTTTGAGCTTTTGATAGAGACTTCGGCTTCACGACAATTTCCACATCGCGCCCCAGGGCATTTAAGAAACGAAACAGCCGTGATGTTGAGAAACCGGATAGTTTTCCGTTGATCAATGCAGACACTTTGAGTTGATCAATTCCCAACAGCTCTGCTGCTTCAGATTGGGTCATATTTAGGCTAGTCACAATACCGCTAATCTTACGGGCTAGCTCCGCTTTAACCAGCAGTTCTTCAGCGTTTTCGAGACCTAAATCTTCAAAGATATTGCCGCTACCAGTTTGAACATTCATCGATTGAGTCATGCCTCATTTCTCCTTCTAACCACCATACTTTTCGGAGTAATGCTCCTGAGCGATTTTCAGTCTTGCTGCAATCAATTCAATATCCTGTTTAGGCGTTGCAACACCCTGTTTTGACTTCTTTTGGAAAACGTGTAAGACATACAGTATGCCTGCCAGTTTGACGGTATAAACAGCTCGAAACGTATCTCCATCAAAGTTTTCGACAACTTCCAGCACCCCACCCCCTTTGAATCCCTTCAGTGGCTTGGCTGAAGGGTGTTTCTCGCCACATTGAGCCAAATACAAGGCATAGCCAATATCCTGCCGAACGACTTCTGGAAACGCCTTGAGATCTTTAAGAGAACTGCCGACCCATTCAACTGGCTTTGGTGAGGGTGTCATACACTCAATTATGCTGGTTGTGGCATGAGACGGTTTAAATTAGTGTGGACAGTGCCCTGAGGTAATCGATGTATTGCGGAACCTCACCTAGCCTCTCTTTGGTAAGGAGAGGAACCGGAGACCGGAGTGTGGGTAAACCTCTCCTTGGTAAGAAGAGGTGCCGCAGGCGGTGAGGTTCCATCAATTCCCGTCAACTGCCGCTGATGCGGGCGATGTCGCGGGCGTTTTCTTCAAACGCGGCGGAGAGGGCATCGTCGCCGTCGAGGCCAGCGGCCATCGCCTTTTGAATGTGCTGGAGCACCCGCTTGTAATCGCGGGGCATGACCTTCACGAACTTGGGCACCATATCGTTCCAGGCATTGAGGACGCGATCGCCCTTGGCACTCCCCGTATACTTCACATGGTTCTGAATCATGTCATGCAGTTCCAGAATCTCCTCGGGATCTTCCAGTTGCTCAAGATCCACCATTTCGCGGTTGCAGCGAGTGGCAAAATCCCCGGCTTCGTCCAGCACATAGGCGATGCCGCCGCTCATACCCGCCGCGAAGTTGCGTCCAGTGGGGCCGATGATCACCACTTTGCCGCCCGTCATGTACTCGCAGGCGTGGTCGCCGACCCCTTCCACCACGGCGCGCACCCCGGAGTTGCGAACGCCGAAGCGCTCACCCGCTAGCCCACGAATGTAGGCTTCGCCGCCCGTTGCGCCGTAGAAGGCGACGTTCCCGGTGATGATGTTTTCCTCCGCCACAAAGGTCGAGGACTTCGGCGGATAGAGAATGACCTTGCCACCGCTGAGGCCCTTGCCGAGGTAGTCGTTGGCGTCGCCTTCCAGCTCCATGGTCACGCCCTTGGGCACAAAAGCCGAGAAGCTTTGTCCGGCGCTGCCCTGGAAGTGGAGATGCACGGTATCTTCGGGCAAGCCTTCCCAGTGGCGCTGGCTGATTTCGTTGCCGAGGATGGTGCCGACGACGCGATTCACGTTGGTGATGGGCAGCGTGGCGCGGACTTGCTCGCCTTTCTCGATCGCGGGCTGGCACAGCTTCAGCAGGGTCGTCATGTCCAGGGACTTCTCCAACCCGTGGTCTTGGGGAATCTGGCTGTAGCGCCCGACTTCCGGCCCGACTTCCGGCTGGTGGAGAATCTTCGAGACATCAATCCCCTTGGCTTTCCAGTGGTCGATCGCCTGCTTCGGCTCCAACACGTCCGTCCGGCCCACCATCTCGTTGATGGTGCGGAAGCCCAGCTCCGCCATGATCTCCCGCAGTTCCTGCGCGATGAAGGTCATGAAGTTGACCGTGTGCTGGGGATCGCCCGTGAAGTTCTTCCGCAGGTCGGGGTTCTGGGTGGCGACGCCGACGGGGCAGGTGTTTTTGTGGCACACCCGCATCATGATGCAGCCCAGGGACACCAGCGGCGCGGTGGAGAAGCCATATTCTTCCGCGCCCAGGAGGGTGGCGATCGCCACGTCCCGTCCGGTTTTCATTTGCCCGTCGGTTTCCACGGCGATGCGGCTCCGCAGGTTATTCAGCACCAGGGTTTGGTGGGTTTCCGCGAGGCCCAGTTCCCAGGGGAGTCCGGCGTGTTTGATGGAGGTTTGGGGCGATGCGCCCGTGCCGCCATCGAACCCAGAGATCAGCACGACATCGGCGTGGGCCTTGGCAACCCCCGCCGCGACGGTGCCGACACCGACCTCGGACACCAGCTTGACGCTGACCCGCGCCTTGCGGTTGGCGTTCTTCAGATCGTGGATGAGTTGCGCCAGATCCTCAATGGAGTAGATGTCGTGGTGGGGCGGCGGCGAAATCAGGCCCACACCGGGGGTAGAGTGGCGCACCTTGGCAATCCAGGGATACACCTTCAGACCGGGAAGCTGCCCGCCCTCGCCCGGTTTCGCACCCTGGGCCATCTTGATCTGAATTTCCCTAGCCTGGGACAGGTAGAGGCTGGTGACGCCAAAGCGACCGGAAGCGACCTGCTTGATGGCGCTGTTCTTCGAGTCGCCGCGCTCATTCGTCCAGGTGTACCGTTCGGGGTCTTCGCCGCCCTCCCCGGTGTTGGACTTGCCGCCGATGCGGTTCATGGCGATCGCCAGGGCCTCATGGGTCTCCTTGGAAATCGACCCGTAGCTCATCGCCCCCGTTTTGAAGCGGGACATAATCGCCTCAATGGGCTCCACTTCTTCCAGGGGAATCGGCTCACGGTCTTTGAACTCCAGCAGGTCGCGAATGCGGAAAAACTGCTTGCCGTGGTCGTTGATCTGGGCGGAATATTTTTTGTACAGCGCGTAATCGCCTAACCGCGTGGCCTGTTGTAGCAGATGAATGGTTTCCGGGCTGAACAGGTGAGCTTCCCCATCTTTGCGCCACTGGTAATCGCCGCCCGCATCCAGGGTTTGATCTGGGGAAGCGCGATCGGGGAAGGCATGACCGTGGCGCAGGATGGCCTCTTGTGCCAGCACTGCCAGGTCGGCCCCTTCCAGCCGCGAGGCCGTCCAGGTGAAGTACTTGTCGATGACCGCAGAATCCAGCCCGATCGCCTCAAAGATCTGCGCCCCCCGATAGCTCTGAATCGTGGAAACCCCAATCTTCGAGCCAATCTTGATCACGCCCTTGGTGACGGCTTTGATGTAGTTCTGGCAGGCTTTGTCGTACTCAATCCCGTTCAGCACGCCCTCTTCGATCATGTGCTCGATGGTCTCGAAGGCCAGGTAGGGATTGATCGCGCCGCAACCGTAGCCCAGCAGCACCGCATAGTGATGCACTTCACGGGGTTCGCCCGACTCCAGCACCAGCCCCACACGGGTACGGGTGCCGTTGCGGATCAGGTGATGGTGCAGACCCGAAACCGCTAGCAAGGCGGGAATGGCGGCGTGATTGGGGTCGATGCCGCGATCGCTCAAAATGATTAGGTTGGTGCCGGAAGCGATCGCCGCGTCTGCCTGGCGGCAAATATCGTCGATGGCCGTTTCCATGCCCACTACGCCGGATGACGGCGCAAACAGCATCGGCAGCGTGATCGATTGGAAGTGGCCCTCACCCCCAACCCCTCTCCCAAGCTTGGGAGAGGGGCTTCCGGCCTCCCCTTCTCCCTCACAGGGAGAAGGGGACTGAGGGGATGTAGACGCGATAGCGGCTTCTCGAAGAGTGGGCTGCAACGCCTTCAGCTTCGCCAATTCCTCATTGCTGATGACGGGGGTTTCCAGCTTGATCAGCCGACAGCTTTCCGGTTCCGGCTTGAGCAGATTGCGCTCGCTGCCGATGGTGGTGATGGGCGAGGTCACGATCGCCTCCCGAATCGAGTCGATCGGCGGGTTCGTCACCTGGGCAAACAATTGCTGGAAGTAGTCATACAGCAGCTTCGGACGGTTAGACAGCACCGCCAGCGGCGTATCGGTGCCCATTGCGCCGATCGCCTCCACCCCGTTCTGCGCCATCGGCGACAGCAGCAGGCGCAGTTCTTCAAACGTGTAGCCGAAGGCCCGTTGGCGTTGGGTCAATGGGGCGGCCTGTAGAGACGCGACATGTCGCGTCTCTACACCGGGTCGTGCCCCTACGGGTAAATCGGCCAGATCGACCAGATTTTTGTCCAGCCATTCCTGGTAGGGATGTGCGGTGGCGATCGCCTGTTTGATTTCCTCATCAGCGACGATGCGGCCTTCCTTCATATCCACCAGGAACATGCGACCGGGTTCCAGGCGACCTTTTTTCACCACGTCTTCCGGGGCGACGGGGAGGACGCCCGCTTCGGAGGCCATGATCACGCGATCGTCCGTGGTGACGTAGTAGCGGGAGGGACGGAGGCCGTTACGATCCAGCACCGCGCCCATCATCGTGCCGTCGGTGAAAGCGATCGAGGCGGGACCATCCCACGGTTCCATCAGGCAGGAATGGTACTCGTAGAACGCTTTTTTCTCCGCGCTCATGGACTCATGCCCTGCCCACGGTTCGGGGATCATCATCATCACCGCATGGGGCAATGAGCGACCAGACAGCGTTAGCATCTCCAAAGTGTTGTCAAAAATCGTGGAGTCGCTGCCGTCCACATTAATGATGGGCTGGGCTTTCTTCAGGTCGTCGCCAAACAGTTCGGACTCGAACATCGACTGGCGGGCGTGCATCCAGTTGATGTTGCCGCGCAGGGTATTGATTTCGCCGTTGTGGGCGATGTAGCGATAGGGGTGCGATCGCTCCCAGCTCGGAAACGTATTCGTACTAAAGCGCGAATGCACCAGGCCCAAAGCACTCTCCATATCGGGATCGCTGAGGTCGGGGTAGTACTGGCCCACCTGCACGGGCATCAGCATCCCCTTGTAGACAATGGTGCGGCAGGAAATACTGGCGGGATACCAGTGCGGATCAATCCCTGGCTGGCGAATCGCCATGTGGGACTGCTTGCGAATCACATACAGCTTGCGCTCAAAGGCTAAATCATCCGCCAGGTCAGGACTACGCCCGATAAATACCTGCTCCATAAAGGGTTCGCTCGCCTTAGCAGTCTCGCCCAAAGGGGTGTCGTCCGTCGGCACATCGCGCCAGCCCAACACCGTTTGCCCTGCGTCTTTCACCAGTCCTTCAAAAATGCGGCGGCTCTCCTGACGAGTCACGGGATCCGGCGAAGCGTAGATCATCCCGACGCCATACTGCCCCTTTTCTGGCAGCGCAAAACCCTCGGCGGCGGCGGCCTTGTGCATAAATTTGTGGGGCAACTGGAGCAAAATGCCCGCCCCATCGCCGGTGTTGGGCTCGGCCCCAACCGCACCCCGGTGATCAAGGTTGAGGAGAATAGTCAACGCCTGTTCCACGATGTCGTGCGAGGCTTTTCCTTTCATTTGCACGACAAAACCGACACCGCAAGCATCATGCTCAAACTGCGGATCGTAGAGGCCTTGTTTTGTGGGCAAAGTTTTACGAATCATTATGTTATTGGCCTGAAAACAGCACATCGGCAATCCACGGCAACCGCTTCGACATGCGTGGATTTAATCGGTCAGGAGAGCGATCGCTCTCAATCTGTTGAGAATTATCTATCCAGAAAATTAGATCTCCTGCTGCGCTTAAGAAAATCGTCAGATATTAACCCGACTTTCTGAATTATTTCTTATCAAACCTATGGTTTGCTGACCTGGGTGTTTGTCTCTGAAGAGATATTCATGACGAATGCTAACAAAAATTGCTTTTCGCAGCATTTTGCCTTCATTTAGCAGGGCTTGTTTCTCAAAACAGTGGTTTTTATGAGTCAACACCAATCAATGCAAAGTTTAAGGTTGACTCAATAAAGTTAAAAATACAACATAAATTTCCATCTTTTTGGGTAAAAATGTGAACAAAAACCACATTCAGTAGGAAACCATGACGGTTTATCTCTAAGCCGGGGTGGGCGATCTCGCCCCGATGATAATGGCACCATCACTGTGAGCGAGTAAATATTCTGCAAAGAGAGAGAGTAAGAGCTTCAGAACCCTTCGCTACAGCCTAAAATGTCAAGCAGGTTCGATGTCTCCCTCTGTTCCCTGGCTCACAATGGTTGCAAACAATGGAGGACACGCTGATGCCACATACCCATCCCTCTCCAGATAAGGTCTACGAAAACCTTACCAAGCTGGACAATGCAGACACTGCTCAAAGCGCTGAATATCGACAAGATGCGGTTGAAGTGCTTGCTGACTTGGACATTGATGTTGAAGTCCGTCAGGAGATTGCTGATCGCCTTGACGACGCTAACCATTTAATGACCCTGAAAAATGTGGATTCTGAAGATAGTTATTAAACCCGAAATTTAGAATCTTTTAAGTATTGGAATAGAGTCGTTCCCCTCAAGTTTTGACGTTTGAGGGGAATTTTATTGCTCGGTCCATAGGTGATGCCCATAACTCAAAACTTCCAGGAGTGCATCGCTAGACTCCATGAGGGATAGGAGGCGACATGCGTGATCTGCAGGGCCAGAGTTTGGGGCGCATCCCAGAAAATTGTAAATTGGAGATGACCTGCACCCTGGTAACACCGTGAAAGCGATTACTCTGCTCGGCTCCACCGGCTCCATTGGGACCCAAACGCTGGACATTCTGGAATCCCATCCCGAAGACTTTCGCTTGGTCGGGATCGCCGCCGGCAACAATGTGGAACTCCTGGCACAGCAGGTTCGCCAATTCCAGCCAGAGATCGTGGCGATTTGTAATGAGAGTAAACTCCCTGATTTAAGGGCTGCATTAGCAGACCTTGATCCCCAGCCGATTATCCTGGCGGGCGATGATGGCGTTGTAGAGGTGGCTCGCTACGGCGATGCGGAAGCGGTGGTCACGGGCATTGTTGGTTGTGCCGGGCTGTTGCCGACGTTGGCGGCGATCGCGGCAGGCAAAGATATCGCCCTTGCTAACAAGGAAACGCTGATTGCTGGTGGACCTGCGGTATTGCCCCTGGTCGAAAAGCACGGCGTAAAACTGCTGCCCGCTGACTCCGAACACTCCGCCATTTTCCAATGCTTGCAAGGGGTGCCCGACGGGGGACTGCGGCGCATCATCCTGACCGCTTCCGGAGGCGCTTTCCGCGACTGGCCGGTGGAGAAGTTACCGCAGGTCACGGTCGCCGATGCCCTCAAGCATCCTAACTGGAGCATGGGCCGCAAAATCACGGTCGATTCCGCCACCTTGATGAACAAGGGGTTGGAGGTCATTGAGGCGCATTATCTATTTGGCAAAGACTACGACGACATTGATATCGTCATTCATCCCCAAAGCATTATTCATTCGCTGATCGAACTGCAAGATACGTCCGTGCTGGCTCAGCTCGGCTGGCCCGACATGCGGCTACCCTTGCTCTATGCGATTTCCTGGCCCGATCGCATCTACACCGATTGGGAACCGTTAGATCTCGTCAAAGCGGGAACCCTCACCTTCCGCGAACCCGATCACGCCAAATATCCCTGTATGGAACTCGCCTACGCTGCTGGCCGGGCTGGTGGCACCATGACCGCTGTCCTCAACGCGGCGAACGAGCAAGCCGTAGCGCTATTCCTGGACGAAAAGATTAGCTATCTGGATATTCCCAAAGTGATTGAGCGGGTGTGCGATCGCCACCGCACTGATCTCAAAACCCAGCCCTCCCTAGAAGACATCATCACGGTGGATCAATGGGCTCGGACGGCAACCCTCGCTGCGAGTCAGGCTCTCACTCCCCCGGCTGTCGTATCCATGGGGTAATCAGATGGAACTCGCGATCGTCATCGGCACGCTCATTGTCCTTTTTCTCTTCGTTACCTGGCTGCTCAAAATTGTGCGAGCCACCTTCAGAACCGCGATTTTGGTCGCGATCGTGTTGGTGGTGCTGTTCATTTTGGGCATTGGTCCTCAAACCGTCTGGGAGCAAATTCAAAGTTGGATACCCAGCTTTAAACCCGTAAACTCGCAGTGAGTTGATCACTCCATGCTCGGAAGCGTACTAAGAAATGGAAATTCAATAAGTTGGGATAGCCGTCTCGGCTGTCCCTTGTCCGGACTTTGGTCAGGATGGTCTTAGTTTCTGGATCGCCCATAGTGCAAGCCTTCTTTATACCTTGTACCCTGAACCTTTTCGCCTTTTGCTATACCAGTGTCGTACGGGCAGGTTTGGCTGAAAGTTTATTAGAAAGCTACGGGCAACAAGCCAAACCTGCCCGTACAGGTAAATTAGTTTCTAGAAATGGCTTAATTATTGAAAAGCATTGCTCTGCTTGATGTCATAAAACTTGATGTCATAAAAAAGGACATCTGCATTGCAGATGCCCTTGAAATTTCATATTCCTATAAATCCTACAGCGCGTTACCGCGAGGCAGAACTTCTTCAGGGAATACAAATTTCTCATGGGGTTGGTCGGTCGGTGCCATCCAAGCCCGGATACCTTCGTTCAACAAGATGTTCTTCGTGTAGAAGGTCTCAAATTCAGGGTCTTCCGCTGCGCGG
>Ga0008836_100949_pt1 | contig 12644 bp, 12 predicted proteins | sample HotLakConsUCCR28_FD_62214 | JGI IMG/M metagenome (GOLD analysis project Ga0008836, IMG submission 62214) | Hypersaline microbial mat communities from Hot Lake, Washington, USA - Hot Lake Consortium UCC-R28 (Hybrid Assembly) ... | reverse complement strand
CCTTGAAACCCTCGCCCGCGTCACCGACAATCCCACCGTCAGGCTGCCCGCCGTGGCGTCCTGATCAACGCGGACCTCTCCGAGGGACGGCACTCTTACACCATTCGGTGGGACACTATCAGTACGCCCGACGGATCTTCGCAATCGATTCCACAACCAGCAGCCCAAAAACTGCACCCGAAAGACCTCGGAAGCATCATGGATCAACGTATCAGCGGGGCCCTTATGGATGCCGATCACCCCTCTACGGGGTTCATCTTGCATGCTTGTTCACATTCAGTCGCCGCCCATCAGGATATCTACGATCCTGTCGGTGGATGCCCGCCTGAGATCCACGGCTGTCTTGTCGTTCAATGTCAGCTCTGCTTCCGTGTCGAACTCTTCGAGACGCGCCTTCAGTTTTTCGACGCGTTCATTGACCTGTCTGCGCTTGAGCCTGTCGCGGATATCCATTACCACGCTTGGGACTGTCAGAACGAGTGACGCGAGGCCAATCGCCGTGCCAGGGTCGATCCTTTTCGGTGTGCCATCCTGTTGGCTGAAGACTTCGGGTTCGGTGTCGCCGAGTTCGCGCAGAAAGTCGGCCGCGGCATCGCTTGCGGCGTCAGGCGACCCGCCGTGCATGTGGATTTGAATGGTCATTGGTCACGCTCCTGCATTGTCTGAATGATTTCCTGGCAATGTTGCACGCCGGCCGCTCGGCCAATTTTGTGAAAAGCACCTGCCGCGACTGAGAGAACTTCGATGGCGCGGTCTGGCTGTCCGGCCATCGCGAGCACCTCGCCAAGGAGCGCTCCCACGACGCCGATTCCGTCCGGGCGCTGCAACCTCTGGTTGATTTCAAACGCCTCGGCCAATTCATTGTGAATCTCCTGGAGGCCGCCGTCGACCTGATGGTGTCCGCGTTGCCATCGAATCTGCGCACAGCTGAACCGGACATGAGCGATGCCGCCGACATCGCCCATCTCACGGTAGGTCGGCAAGCGCTCCAGATGCATCTCGAGAGCCTCGGCGAGATCGCCCTGCGCCTGGAGAATGTCGGCGATCTGGCCGCGGGTGAGGGCGATGGAGCGGCGGTCGCCGAGCGCCTCGAATACGGGGAGCTCCTCCTCCTCGCGGATGCGGCGGGCCTCGGCGAGATCGCCCTGCGCCTGGAGAATGTCGGCGATCTTGCCGCGGGTGAGGGCGACGGAGCGGCGGTCGCCGAGCGCCTCGAATACGGGGAGTTGCTCCTCCTCGCGGATGCGGCGGGCCTCGGCGAGATCGCCCTGCGCATGGAGAATGTCGGCGATCTGGCCGCGGGTGACGGCGACGGAGCGGCGGTCGCCGAGCGCCTCGTAGACCGGGAGCTCCTCCTCCTCGCGGATGCGGCGGGCCTCGGCGAGATCGCCCTGCGCCTGGAGAATGTCGGCGATCTGGCCGCGGGTGAGGGCGACGGAGCGGCGGTCGCCGAGCGCCTCGAGTACGGGGAGTTGCTCCTCCTCGCGGATGCGGCGGGCCTCGGCGAGATCGCCCTGCGCCTGAAGAATGTCGGCGATCTTGCCGCGGGTGAGGGCGACGGAGCGGCGGTCGCCGAGCCCCTCGTAGACCGGGAGCGTTTCTTCCTCACGGATGCGGCGAGCCTCGGCGAGGTCGCCCTGCGCCTGGAGAATGTCGGCGATATTGTCCTTCGCCATGCCTTCCAGTCGGATGTTTTTAAGTTTTTGATAAACTGGAAGTTCTTCTTCCTCACGGATGCGGCGAGCCTCAACGAGATCTCCGAGTGTCATGCATCTGTCTGCTCGTGCGCTCCAAAACTGAGCGCGGTCAAGGTCGGGAAGATCCTCACGCGCAAGCGCCAGGTCGATGAGCCGCTCCTGGATGTCTGTCTCGCCAAGGAGTCCGGCGGCGTTGATGAGGTGGCCGGAAAGAAGTGGGTGCGTGGCGTGGCCGAGGGCTTCCAGCCGGTCGAGCATGGCGGTGCCAATTGTGAAGGCTGCACGGGCGTCATGGCGGAGTCGGTAAAGGAAGATCACCGCCGCTTTGGCTGCCCTGTCGAGGAGCGAGACGTCGGCCGGCTCCGCTGCAAGCGCAATGCGCGCAGCCTCGACCCCGCGCGCGTCGTACGGAAAGTCGTTCTCATCATCCTGCCATGCCTGTGCGAGCTGCGGGAGCGCCGCGGCAGCCAGGGACGGGGCCTCGGCCTCTGCGATCGCTTCCCCCAGCGGTCGGGCGAGCGGGTTGGCGGCCAGGTGCGGCACGGACGGCACGCGCGGCCAGCCGCGCATCTCCCCAAAATCATCGATCAGTCCCAGCGTCAGCAGCCGGTCGACCGCAAGCTCGGGCGCGCTCACGCCACGGGCGCCGGCCGCGGCCGCCAAGGCCGCACGGGGCACGGGCACGCCCTCGGCGAACAGACCCGCCGCCCCGAGCGCCAGCCGCTCGGTCTGCCCGAGCGCGCCGATATAGGTCTCGAACGCCATCCGCTGGAAGAAATCGCCCAGGTCGTCGCCCGCCGGCGGCGTTTCGCCGCTCTCACGGAACTCCCGGATGGCTGCCACCGCGGCCCGCGCCTTCTCCGGCTCACCAGCCAGGATCGGCCGCGTCAGCACATCCTGGAGGCCCGGGTTGCCGCCCGCCCCGTCGAGCGCTTCGGTGAGCAGTGGAGTGTCGGACGCCACTGCCTCCTCAAGGCTCCCGGCCCGCGCCTTCGCCTGAACCTGCTTGATCTGCTCGCGCGCGCCCATCGGGGCGAGCGGCACTCGGGTCAGCGGCGCCGCGAGGTCCTTGCCGGTGCCGTCCTTGACCACGAAGTCGTAGCGGGTGGTCACCAGCAACCGCGACTGCGTCTCGACCTCCGCGAAAGCATGAAGTAGCTGGGACACCCCGGCTGCGTAATCCGGCGCCGGCATCACCGCGCCACCCTCCGCCGAGGGCGGCACCAGCGATTGCTCGAAATCGTCGAGCACCAGGAGCACCGGGTGGTCGTCAAAGACACCGGCCAGAAGCGATTGCGCCATCGCGCCGAAACGGTCGTGCTCGCTTGCCACGATCCGCTCCATCCTGTCGAGATCCTCGCGAAGATCTTCGCCGTCTGCGATCTTCATCTCCGCAGCGACCTGCTCGCCTGCTCGTTTCAGCGCTGCAAAGATCGTCGTCGGGGTCGCCTCGCCGAATACCACCGCGACCCTGTGCCGCCGCATCCGCCCGGCCACCCGCGCGGCAAGGCTTGACTTGCCGAGATTGCCCATGCCGTGCACCACCACGCCGCGGGCGCCGTCTCGATAGGCCTGCATCACCCGTTGGATCTGCCGCCGCCGACCCACGAACTCGCCTGGACCGGCCACCTTCACAAGCTTGGCCTCGGGATCGAGAAACGCCTGCTCGCCTGGCGGCGGCACCTTGCGGCGCGGTTTCTGCGGGTCGCAGATGCGTCCGCCGCCAGCCGGCCCGAGATAGAGGCGCGCGAGATGCCAGTGCCGGCCAAGCCGAGATCCCTCGGCGCGGAGCCTCAACACCGTCTGGCGTGCCCGCGCTGCCGCCATGGGCACGGTGTCTCCCCGCGACAACTCACCGTAGAACGCCTCGGCGAAGGCGGTGGCGTCGATGTCATATACCGAGCCGTCCCAACCCAGGATGTTCGGAACGTGCCGCGCGAGCTGCCGCACAAAGGGATCGGCCAGGTCCAGCGCCGCCCCCGGCTCGGCCCTACCGGCATCCCGGCGCTGCGCGCGCCCTGCCGTGTCCGCCCAAGACGCTTCAACCGCGAGCGCGGGGCGCCAGGTGGCGGAGGTATCCGAGAAGTCATTCGCGCGATGTCCCTCCGCTGACGGCAGCTCCTTGCCTGTGCCGCGTTCCGCGGTGCGGCAGGCCGAAAGAAACATCAGCAGCGGCATGTCGCGCAGCGCGCCCACCAGCCGGTCCGGATCGACTTGGTCCACGGCACCTTCCGCCGTTTCCAGAAAGAGCACCGGCCGCGCCGGCCCAGCATCCGACGCCACGAAGCCGCCGTGGCAGGAGAGGTGTAGTGCATCGAACGGCCCGTCAAAGGTCAGCCGCTCGTCGAGAAACTCCAGCGCACCGCTTTCCTCTACCTGGAGATGTGCAATGGGCGGGCGGTCGTCCTTCGCCCGCGTCGCATCAAGGATCGCTGACTCTTCGCGCTCATAGTCGAGATCGTGTTGGCCATCGGGTGCTGCCGCCATGAACATCAGCGACAGGTCGCGATGCTGCGGCTCGACAGGCGTGCCTTGCCTGCCGACACGGCGCGCGACGCTGAACAGCGCCGTTTCTTCCGCGAGGAAGATATTCTTGCGGCAGAGCACTTCCCAGGGCGCGTCCAGAAGCGCCTCCGCAAGCTCTCCTTTCTGCGTCGCGCCGACGCGGACCTCGAGTTCGCGCGTCCCGCCCGACAGCCACTCCGAGAGCACGCCATTCTGGTTCAGCCAGTCGAACATCTCGGTTCCAACCGACTGGATCGCGGCGTCGGACCCGGCCTCGACCGCCCGCCCATACCGCGAAGCCCAGTCCTTCAACGCAGAATGAGAGTCGCGCGCTCCATCGCCCGGCCCCGGCACCGAAGGCAGAACGTCTCCAAGGCCACCCCCCTGAAAACCGCGAAGAACCGAACTCCCGTCAATAGAAAGAATGAGCATCCCAAATGTATCCCAGCTGCGAAAACTCAATGCGCCTTCAGATACTTGGGGACACTATTTGCGCGTGTTGCAAGCGCCAATCTCTTTTTGGCATGTTCGGTCAACTCCAACGCTTCTGCGCGACTCTCTCCGCCCGAACCGCCGCTCATGGTGTAACTGGGCACAAGAGGGTAGTTTTCGCCACAGTCCATTGCGGGTGAGCTGCTGCCGGTTCCGTGGACACGAAGATAAGATCGTGACCAAGAAACTGGAGAGTGGATATGACGAGACGGAAGTTCAGCCGCGAGTTCAAGATCGAGGCGGTGAAGCTGGTGACCGAGCGGGGCGTGGCGGTGGCCCAGGCGTGCCGGGATCTGGATCTGGCCGAGAGTGTGCTGCGGCGCTGGATGCGTGAAGTGACGGTTGCGCCAGCCACGGCGTTTCCCGGCAATGGCCAGCAGCGCGCTGATCTGGCCGAGATCGCGGCCCTGAAGAAAGAGGTCGCCAAGCTCAAGGCGGAGCGTGACATCCTAAAAAAGCCGCGGCCTACTTCGCGCGGGAAGCGACATGACGTTCGCGTTCGTTGCGAAGCATCGGCATATCTGGCCGGTCAGCTGGATGTGCGACGTGCTGGGCGTCTCCCGGTCGGGCTTCCACGCCTGGCTCAGGCGACCGATCAGCGCCCGGGCGAGCTACGACGCGAAGCTCGTCGTGGAGATCGACAAGAGCTTCAAGGCCAGTGATCGCACCTATGGCGCCCGCCGGGTCTGGCGCGACGTGCTCGAGGACGGGCTGGCCTGCGGGCTGCACCGGATCGAGCGCCTGATGCGGCAGAACGCCATGAGAGCGCGGCCGAAGCGGCGTGGGGCGCCCAAGGATGATGGCGAACGCTCTGTCATCGCCGACAACATCCTGGACCGGGACTTCCAGGCCGACCGGCCGAACCAGAAGTGCCCTCTCATGGTTTGCATGCAAACCATTGCCGGGTAATAGCTGGCCGACTTCACCTACATCTGGACCGCCGAGGGCTGGCTCTATGTCGCGGTCGTGCTGGACCTCTTCTCCCGGCGCGTCGTCGGCTGGTCCATGAAGGCGGACCGGGATGCCACGCTGGTCATGGATGCCCTGATGATGGCCGTGTGGCGCCGCGGCAAGGCTGACGCGCTGCTGCACCATTCCGACCAGGGCTCGCAATATACCAGCGAGCAGTTCCAACGTCTGCTGCTCGACCACGGCATCACCTGCTCGATGAGCCGGGCGGGCAATGTCTGGGACAACTCGGCGATGGAGAGCTTCTTCTCATCGCTGAAGACCGAACGGACAGCCCGCAAGGTCTACCGCACCCGCGACGCGGCACGCGCCGACGTGTTCGACTACATCGAGCGCTTCTACAATCCGAGGCGACGCCACTCGAAGCTGGGCTATCTCAGCCCCATGGCCTTCGAGGACCGCGCTATGCAAACCTAACCCTGTGTCCACGGAACCGGCAGCAGCTCAGTGTCCACGGAACCGGCAGCAGCTCAGTAAGGCGATGTCGGTGTGAAAGCGCGAACCCAGCGGCTCGCTGTACCGGGCGAAGCCGCAACCGCTGATCTGATCCGGGAACTCGCCGCCGAGGCACTCGATGTGCGGACGAAAATCACGCGGATCGATCAGGATATCGAGACCCTGCTTGCAACTCACCCTGATGGCACGCTCATCCGCTCGCTGCCCGGGATGGGGACGAACCTCGCGGCAGCTCTCATTGCGATCATCGGCGATGTCCGGCGCTTCGCCTCTGCCGACGCCATGGCGTCCGCCGCCGGTCTTGCGCCGGTCCAGCGCCAGTCGGGCAAACGCGCCGGATGCCGAAGAGCGTTCGGAGGGGACAAGGCGCTCAAGCGTGTCTTCTACCAAAGCACATTCTGCGCAGTGGTGACCCGTGATCCACCTTCACGAGCCTTCTACGACCGCAAGCGACGTGAGGGCAAACATCACACACAGGCGTTAATCGCCCTCGCGCGGCGCCGTGTGACGGTCATATGGACCATGCTCCGCCGGCGCGAGGCGTTCGATCCGGACAGAACGGCCGCTTGACTTCCGCATTACTCAGCCGCCCTCAAATTTCCACCAACTTCGCGACACGACCTCATCGAAGCCGCACCATTTACTCTGACGTGACTGGTGCGCGATCCCTCCTCCACACCAAGCAATTATCGGCCCACCGCGACCCCTTCATCCTTCTGTGGACGCTCCGCCCGGCTGGGGCTGCACGGTTCGGCATGCAGCCTCCGAGCTGCGCCTCGACCATCTCGTCCCGTTCGATCGACACTTGCGGATGGGGTTTCGCCTCAGCCAGCCACAGCGGATCGCCAGGTTCAGCGCCATGCGCAGCACCTCGATCTGCGCACCGGTGCCCGTGGCGACGCCGGCTTGGACATGCCCCGGGAAATCCGTTGACGTAAAGTCAATCTGAAGGTTAGCATTAGGACATGCCGGGCATTTCCCGGTCTTTCCGACCAACGAACGATGTTGCGTCAACCCCGCGGCTTTCGCGGATGGGGTCTCGCGTCGTGTCGGGTCGAGAGCATCAGGGGAGACACCATGGCAGACCCGTTCATTGGCCAGATTTTTCTGGTCGGCTACCCGTTCGCGATGCGCGGTTACGCGCTTTGCGAGGGGCAGATCCAATCCATAGCGCAGAACACCGCCCTGTTTTCCCTGATCGGGACCATCTACGGCGGCAACGGGCAAACCACCTTTGCGCTGCCCGACCTGCGCGGCCGCACCCCGATCGGGCAAGGGCAGGGGCCGGGGTTGTCGACTTACCCGATCGGCCAGGCAGGCGGGACGGAGACGAATACCCTGAACGCGACACAGATGCCCGCTCATACCCACACCGCCACGCTGTTTGCCGAAGACGTCGCGTCCTCGACGGCGACGCCGGCGGGCAATCTCCTGTCGCAGGCCAGCATCTACGCCCCGCCGGCCCGCGGACCGAACCGGGCCCTGTCGTCCGAGTCGGTGGTCGTCGACAGCGCAGGCGGCAACTCGGCGGTGAACAACATGCAACCGTTCCTGGTGATGAACTACCAGATCGCGCTGGTCGGGCTGTTCCCGTCGCGCCAGTGATCCGGTCGGGCGGCCTTTCCGATCATGCGGGCGGGTGGGGCGAAGGCGCCGGTCCCGGCGCAGCGCGGTGCGAGGGCCGCGCATGAGGACCGGACCGGCCGCGCGGGCGGGTCTGCGCCCGGCCAGGGTCGCCTTCCGCGTGATCCATGCCGAGGACGCGGCCTTCCTGCTGCGGCTCTACGCGGCGACGCGGGAATGGGAGTTTCGTCTCGCACTGTGGCCCGAGGCGGAGAAGCAGGAGTTCCTGCAAAGCCAGTTCCGCCTGCAGGATCTGCATGTGCAGCGCGCCTACCCCGATGCCGTCCGGCGGATCGTCACGCTGGACGGGGCCGACATCGGCCGCCTCTACGTCGACCGGCAGGATGCGTGCCTTCGGATCGTCGAGTTCTCGCTTCTGCCCGAGGTGCGGGGCCGGGGCATCGGCACCGACATCCTGCGCAGCCTGCTGAACGAGGCGCATGGCGGCAAGGTGCCCGTGCGCCTGTTCGTGGAGCGTGAAAGCCCGGCCTTGCGGCTGTACCTGCGGCACGGCTTCGTGGTGACGGGCAGATCGGGGCATCATCTCGCGCTGGAATGGCGGCCCGACGTGGGCCCGCGCGAGGTCTGACGCGGATCAGTTGAAGACGGATTCGTAGAGCATCCCGTCGTGGTCCTGGCGGAACGGCGAGACGAACAGCGCCATCTCGCCCAGGGTCGGGTGGCGCAGGGTCTGCATCCGCGGCGCAAGCACCGGCGCGCGCGGGCCGATGAAGGTCAGGGCGAATGCCTTGCGCGGCGGGTGCAGGACGCCGTCGATTTCAAGATGATTGTCGCGGATCGTCGAGCCTGCGAAGACCTTGACGTTGTCGAGCGTCAGGGTGACCAACCCCGCGTCGGTGGCGACGGTGAAGACCTGCCCGATGAAGGGGCGGAAGCTGTCGGCGCTGGCGGTGACGAGGTCGATGGTCATGGCGGCTCTCCCTGTTTTGCAGGCTGCGCACATGTCGCAGACCCTGCATTGGCCAGCTGTCAGACGCAACCTCCAAAAAAGTTTGACTTTGTGGCGGCATTTCTTGCGCCACAGGATGAAATGCGGTTTGATCCGATTCAAGTGGTCGGGTCGGTCGTGGTGCAGCGCAGTCGTGCGGTGCTTGACGGAAAGAAATCAGTCCTGCCCCCTTGCTTGATGATCAATTTGTTTCCAGCCACCTGAGATCTGCAGCCGATCCACCACTGATGCGTGGAAACTGAAGTCCATTTGGCACGCCGACGTATGAAATCCTGGATGTCTGCAGCTGTGTTTTCAGCTCGGGCCGAGTGAGCAGAGGGTTACCCTATGGCTGAATTCGCTTTCACGCACTTCATCAGCTATCTCGGAAGAGGTGATGGAGCGCTCGACCCCGCAAACGGCTTCAATACGAGAAATGACCCGTTGATGGACGGAGACCCGGACGGGACTTTCGAGACTGGTGACACGGTATCGGCCATCCCGTTCTCATCAACCGGCGCGCCAAGCACCGGGGAGTATTTGGGGACCGCGATTGTCAATGGGCAAGAGTGGCCTGTCTTCTACTTTGAGGCAACGGATGAGTCGGAGGTCTATCTGACTGAAGCGCCGTTGGCAGTGCCTTCGACACTTCAAGTCGATGAAGGCGCAACATTTTTCGATGCCCCCTGCTTCCTCTCCGGCACCCTGATCGCCACGCCGCAGGGCGAGACGGCGGTCGAGGCGTTGAAAACCGGGGACGAGATCCTGACGGCGGCGGGCGGCACGGTCACGGTGCGCTGGGTCGGCCGGCAGCAGGTGTCGAGCCGGTTCGGCCCGGCCGGGCGGCTGATGCCGGTGCGCATCCTCGCGGGCGCCCTGGGCGAGGGGCTGCCGCTGCGCGACCTGACGCTGACGGCGGATCATGCGCTGCTGATCGACGGCGTGCTGGTCAATGCCGGGGCGCTGGTCAACGGCAGCACGGTGGTATCGGTGTCGCCTGCGGAATATGGCGAGGGCTACACCGTCTACCACGTCGAGACCGAAGACCATCAGGTCATCCTGGCCGATGGCGCGCCGGCCGAGACCTACATCGACTATGTCGGGCGGCAGGCCTTCGACAATTACGCCGAGTATGTCGCGCTCTACGGCGCGGATCGCCCGATTGCCGAAATGCGCGAGGCGCGGATCACCGCGGCCCGGCAGCTCCCGCCCGCGATCCGGGCGCGGATGGCGGGTGCGCGCGCCGCCTGAGCAGGGCCAGCCGATCGCTCCGGCGGCGTCTGGAAACAGGCGCCGCCGTTTGCGTGCACGGCCCCGGCCGCTCAGACCCTGGCCAGCAGGTTGCCGCTGTTGTCGGCCCCGTCGGGCAGAAGCCCGCGAAAGGCGCGGTCGAACCGGGTGGCGATGGCCGGCCAGGCATACTCCGGCCGGTGCGCGAACCGGTGGCCTGCAGCCGCCAACCGTGCCCGGCGCACCGGATCGGCGTGCAGACGGGCCAGCGCCTCGGCCACGGTTTCCGGCGTCAGCACCCCCATTTCAAGGGGCGAGAAGCCGGGGATCACCCACTCCGACGGGCCCATCATCTGCGCGGTTGTGCCGTCCCACAGGGCGGCGCAGGCGGTGTGGTCGGGTACGATCTGCGCTGCGCCCGTGCTGGCGTGCTCGAAGCTGACAAGGCCCCAGCCTTCGCCCATGGCGGTGTTGATGCCGACGTCGCACGCCCGGTAGAGCCGCGCGAGATCGCCCTCGCTCAGCGGCCCGCCCTGCGGGCTGAGCGGGTTGCAGATGACATGCTCGCGGATGCCGAAGCGGTCGATCAGGTCCGACAACGGCCCGGTTTCGGCCTCGGCGATGGCGTGATGCAGGCAGAGCTTGACCGACGCCGGCTTGCTGCGCACGAAGCGGGCGAAGCCTTCGATGGTCAGATCCACCCGCTTGCGGATGCCGGGCCGCGCCGCGTTCAGGACGATGAGGCTGTCCTCCAGCCAATCGACCGCACCGAACACGTCGCGCTTGGCGCCGCTGCGGCCCGCATCGTCGAACCCGGCGGCGACAAGTTCGGGCGCGGGGGCGAAGACCTCGGCATCGACCCCGTGCGGGATCACCAGCACCGGCGGTGTGCGATCAAGCGTGCCGCGTGCGGTCAGGGCCGCGAAGGCCGCGTTGACCTGATCGGCCGCCCAGTCGGTGTAGACGATCACCAGATCGAGCATCGCAAGCGGGCGCGCCAGGTCGGGGTCGGGGATGTTGCCGTCGAGGGGCACATAGGCGACCAGCCGCGTGCGCGGGCGCAGGGGCGCGAACAGGCGCATGTAGTAGTCGAACATCCAGATGTCATGCAGGATGAAGAGCACATCGGGCGGATCGTCCCTGGCCAAGGCAAGCGCCTGGAAGGCACCGAAGACATCGCCGCCGCCGCCGGTATTCGTGGGGTGCAGCCGCACGCCGTCGACGGTGCGGACGGTCGTGTGATCGCCGATCCCGAGAAAGTCGATGTCGTAGCGGTCGGCCAGATGCCGCGTGACCGTTCGCATGACGCGGGTCAGGCCGGTACCGCGAATGTTGTAGCCAAGTGCCATCAGGCGGGGGCGGGCGGCGGCAGGCATCGGTCAGGGGCCGCCTTGCACGAGGCAGACGGCCGGTGCCATGAGTGCCGAAGCGCTGTCTTCGCTCATCATCGGGTCCTTTCCCTGGGCTCCGTCGGGCCGTCGTCGGCGCAGCGGGCCGGGCGGTGCCGCGCACCGCCCGGGGGCTGGGTCAATGCAGTTCCACCGGGGTGTAAAGGCCGGTGCTGGACGGGATGAGTTCGAGCAGCAGCATGAAATGGAGAACCTGCGCACTGTAGACCTGGGTGCCGCCGCTGGCCGGCCCGCCGGTCGAGCTTTCCCTGATCTTGAGCAGTTCGATCCCGTTCATGCCCGTGCCCGGCACCGACGCCATCAGATAGACCATCCCGCTGTTCACGCCGCAGGCAAAGGCCGTTGCCAGCATCTCCATCTGGCGAAGCTTGCTGCCGCCGCCATTGGCGTCGAGCATGGTGTAGAGGTTGCCCTGCGGCATCTGCGTGACAAAGGCGGCCGACGCCCAGAACAGGATGTGCTGGTCGTCGAGATACTGGTCAAGGCCGGCCGGCACGTCGGTGCTGCTGTTGCAGACCTGCTGGTAGACCGCCCCCTTGCCGGGGTCGTCGCGGGGAAAGACCGCCACGAAATGGCAGGGATTGCCGCTGCCCGAGGCCGGCGGGGAATTGCCGCTCGAGCGATTCAGCTCGATCGACGCATAGCCGTCGGATGAGTTCCACCCGGCCGTCGATTTGAACATGGCCTGGAACAGCACCGGGATCGTTGATTGGGACATCATGGTTTCCTTTCGCTCTGGGTTGGGTCTGTGCCGGGCCGTCCGGCTGCCGGCGTCCTGCAGGGTCGGCCTGCGGTGCGGCGGCGACACCTCATGTTTCCGTCGCCGCTTGGGTTTCGGCCGCCGCCATGGCGCGCAGCTGCGCGGCCGGCAGGCTCAACTCGAACAGGGTGAGGGCCGTCGGGCCCGATACGGCGACATACTGGCCGCTGCCCGAGACGCCGATGGCGACGGGTGCGGTGTAGGCGGCCACCTTGGCGGTGATGACGGGTTTGACGGCATGGGCGTCGATCACCACGAGGTCGGTGCCGGTGCGCGACCCGGCGTAGATGCTGGCGCCGTTGCCCGAGCCTGCGACCGTCGTGGGGGCGACGCCGATATCGACGGACCCGGCCTTGCCGCCGCTCGCGATGTCGAAGACATCGACCGCGGTCCCGGCATTGTTGGCGACATGAAGCGTCGTGCCGTCGGGTGTCACGGCGACGTCGAACGGCCGGCCACCCACGTCGATCACGCCGCTGGCCGCGCCGGATTCAAGATTGAAGCTGCGCACCTTGCCGCCGGCCGCTTCGGTCGAGGCGACGAAGATCGTGGTG
>Ga0008836_100935_pt1 | contig 12771 bp, 16 predicted proteins | sample HotLakConsUCCR28_FD_62214 | JGI IMG/M metagenome (GOLD analysis project Ga0008836, IMG submission 62214) | Hypersaline microbial mat communities from Hot Lake, Washington, USA - Hot Lake Consortium UCC-R28 (Hybrid Assembly) ... | reverse complement strand
CTTTCCTATTACCTCAAATCGCAACCCACAATCCAGTGAACCGCCGTATACGAGACCCGTACGTACGGTGGTGTGAGAGCCTCAACCTGAGCCATTTGGCTCAGGTCGGGCTACTCGATTATACTGTGTTTATTCAATTTTCTTTTTGATTCTTTTTTCAATTCGTTCTACCTTCCATGTATTCTTGGGGAAGCCATAACTCTTGAAGAAGTATTTCATCCTTGTTTTAAAAGTGTTAAATCTTGTAATATTTCCTTCGGCATATTCTAACTCTTCATCAAGATATAAAGCTGATTCTATACAGTTTGGCACTTCATAAATAATCTGCTTTTCAGTTGAGTTTTCATTCTTATTTAAGGCAAAAATCATATGTTTCCCAATATCATCACTGAAATTCCTTAAGCAGTCAATTCCACCACCGTTAAAAAGCAAAATAGACCCAGAATTCATTCTATTGGAATAATCTTTAATTATCTCAATTTCCAAATAACCATTGGAAAGTTCATTCACTATTTGACCCAAAACTATCTCTTCTGCCTGTTCTATTCTTTTAGTAAATGATGAAGATATATGAACACATTCACATGAATAACTATCAAGAGGCATTAACAAAAAAATTAAGGTCAGAAATGCAAGTATGTTTTTCATCTTGATGGTATTCTTTTAAATACAGCATAACGTTTTGCAGCTACCCGAAGGTGGCGATTTCGAAGCACTTCACTGTCAACCAAGCAGAAACTTTGATAGAAGTACAAAGCTTGATTTAACCACTGAACCGCCACTTTTTGGTAGGTGCTGTTGGTAGCAGTTTTTCTCGTCAGCTTATCCATAAGTTCCTTTCTTCAAGTAATTTCCATTTACCATTCTCTTTTCTAAAAAGTAAAATACTGCCACTTCCTAAAAGCCAATCACCTTGTCCACTATGTTCAATTACTATAATTGTCTTGTCTTTATTAAAAAGAGGTTTAGAGTAGTGATGATGTCCGTAATTTCCAAATAGTTCTCTAAAATTCTCCCAATAATCGATTGTGTCATTTTCTTTAGTTTTATAGAGGTCTTTAGGTGTCAAACACCAAACATTTATAAATTTGTCTTGGTCCCACAAAAAAGTTTGATTTGCAAGTTGCGACTTCATAAATTTTTTGTCTTGACTTGTTAGAATAGAGTCTGGTTGTGAGTTTATGAAATTTTTTAAATCTGAACTATGCTTGGATGAAAAACAGTTTAACTTTATATATTCTCGTCTGTTATCAATTAAACTGTCTGCACCAAATAATGTGTAATTCATAAAGTCATAAATTTCTTGTTCAGAAATTACGGTGTTTCTGTTCTTTAAATCATCATATGAATATCCTGCATTTGTTTTTCTGTAATCGTCATAACCATTCAAGAAAAATCCAAGTAGAACAACTATTAGAAGTCCGGCACCTATAATGTAAAGGTTCGAAACCCCTAATTGTCTAATTTTTTTATTTCTCATTTTATGTCTAAACAACTTACTGTCGATTATTTTTCCTTGCGTTGAAGTGTCGTTCTAAAATTGCTACCAACGTCTGGGCTTTGGTGCGGTGGGCACTTTCGGAGCCACATCCGCCCGGTTTTCCCGAACTTCATCCAATGTACCAAATTTTATTTTATTCGCTTGCTGCCCAATGCACGCAAGCCATTGTTACAGGCAGGGCTCCCATTTTTTCTCTTGTTCAGTTGCTGTTGGATCCTAAAACCACGTATCCTCATCTCCAGACATCCTGGACCAGATCGCTTTACCAACACCGGAATGGATTCCCTTTTTATTTTCTTGCCCCTGCTAAATTCACTTTCTGATTTTTCCCAGCAGCATCCCCTATTGACTTCCAGGTCATCCTCATTCTCCTCCTTCTTAAATATCTTTTCCTCCCTGAATCCACTCGGCCTGGATGCTGGAAAAAATCCCGGATCTGGTCCTTCCTCCATTTCCGATGGGTCGACAACTCTCATCGAGACCACCTTTTTTATGTCATTGGCCTTGCCTGTAACGGTTTGCATATGGCTTGTGGCGGTTTCGAAGCACTTTCTTGTCCCCCGAAACCAAAGATGGCTACGGAGCGAAAACCTTTCTGGCAGCCGTTCACCCGCCATAAGCTATATGCTTTGTTATGCACCGTTTTTTATTTTATTTTCTCTCTTAGACGGAGTTCAAATTGTTGTTTGTTGTCGTGTAAGTGGAGGATTTCGCTATACTTCAATTCAATGATAAAGTCCTTGCCATTCGGGAGAAATTTTAGCATTAGTCGGTCATTCTCAATCACGATTTCATAGTTGAAATGAGCATTTCCATTAATCCAAAGGTCTTTTCCGTTCTGAAATTTGTAAGTCAAACCAAAGGTCGTGTTGTCCCAAATTGAATTGTTGACGGCTTGCTCCAATTGTTCTTTCTTGTCTTGAAGGTCTTCCATTTTATTTTGCTGTTGGGTCATGGGAAAGTTGGTCGAACTTTTCAAAGGCTTGAACTTTTCCATCTGAACCTTTCATGTCCGTTTTGTGAAGTCCAATGCCTTGAACGTAATACTCTATTGTTTTAGCTCCGAAGCCTTCAATTTCCTGTTCAACTTTTATTGTTTTCAAATCTTTGCCGTCTACATTCAAGGTTGTCCAACTCGCTGTGCATTTAAGGACGTCACCTGAAATTTGTGTGTATGACCAAGTAACCGTTTTTCCTGGAGCAGGCATTTTAAGCAAAATTGTAGGTGGATTATGGGTTCTTTGTTTGTTAGTTTCCATCATTGTCGTAGAAACTGATTTCGTCATTTTGACTTCATTGTCGGTAAATGTTACAGTCTTTGTTTGAATTGCAGTTGGGTTTCCGCTGAACATTTTTGCGTCTGTAATGTCGTAAGAACCGCCCTTGTCAACATAGTAAATTGTTCTGGTCATGTCAGTTCGTCCCCCTGTTTTACTTGGCGTATAAAATGTCGCCTTGTTCTTTGGAGAAGTCGGAACGAAAAAGTCTTTAATTGTCTGTGCTTGTGTTGTCAAAGTGGTCAAGCAAACCGCTAATGCTAAAACTGTTATTTTCATCTGTTTCATGGTTTTGTCGTTTTTTTTAATGGTGCATAACGATTTGCAGCTACCCGAAGGTGGCGATTTCGAAGCACTTCACTGTCAACCAAGCACAAACTTTGATAGAAGCACAAAGCTTGATTTAACCACTGAACCGCCACTTTTGGGTAGGTGCTGTTATGCCCTGTGCTTCTTGTTTTTATAGTCGTTATCCAAGAATCAATCATAAGCAGAACATTACAATTAACAATGTCAAAATTATGATACCATAGAACAAGACAATAGTTTTTGAAAATGCAGCTTTTGCCCAATCGACAACTCCTTTGTCAAATGCTCTTGTGTTTAATGAGTAGTCAACGATTTCTACATTCCGAACAGAGTCATAGAGTTTTCTGAATAATCTTTCTTGATAAAGATAGTAGCTGTCAAGAAGCCAAAACACTACTGTTGGGAAATAAGCAATTAAAATATATTTTTGATTGCTGTCGTTAGCTGCCAAAGCAAATAATGCTGAAACAAGTGTAACAGACCAACCTTTGATTAAAAATGAGTTTTGTCCCATTCTATTAATCACTCCTTGCACAAATTCAAGATGTTTATCTTTCATAAAATTGAGGTGTTTAAGTCATAGAGTAAGTCTAGCGCATATTGTGACTTTTTTGGAATTTTGTGCCATTCAGTGTGCCATTCATTTAAACTATCGGCATCAATGTCTGTTAAGTGTCCAAGATATACACCATATTTTACCCTTAAACTTTCATTGACTACACCACCTTTAGAGAACATTCTCGTTATTTCTTGTCTATACTCTGATAGTTTCTTTTTCCGAACTAATTCAGACATTGAAATTTCAGAATAAATCCAAGGGGATTCGGTTTGTGTAATAACTTCTCTAGTCGTAATGGAATTTGGTGTGTTTAGAAAAAATAAGCATTCTGTTTTGTCAATCATCATATTTAAAGCTGTAGAAAGCATCATATGAACGTGACTTGTTGAGTTATTTCTTTTTTCATAACTATATGTCTCCCCACTTGGATTCAGACAATGTTTGTTGTCAATTTGTCTTAATAAATCATTTGAATAGCCCCAAATACAAGAGTCAATGAATGTTGAAATTCCAAAATTTTCACTTAGCCAACCTGCCAATGAAATTGCCATTTTTTCGTCACTATGAGAATGCGAAATGAAAATATCAGCGTCAACTTGTGGAAACCAATTTGATTGCATTTTAGAACCGTCTATTGAACCGTCTGGCGAAATAAAGCTATCAAGCGTTCTTTTAATTTTTAACTTATTAGCAGCATTTAATGTCCTGCCTTTTTGATAATAATCGTCATTCTCAAAGTCTAATGTTATATTAAATCCTCTATACATTGCTTATTTTTTACTTCGGTTAATATTTTAGTTGTATGTTTTAGCATTGGGCATAACGGTTCTCGGCTATGGCAAGTGCGGGATTTCAAGGCACTTACTTGTTAGATTGGTAGTTAGTTTATTTTGTGTAATTACTTTCATTTTAGCACTTTAGCCCGCATTTGCTATAGCCGATGTTAGCCACAGGTTTTATTTTTCAATAGTTCAAATGTTAAGTAGTCTGATACAGCTACTACTGTTATTAAGAGAATAGCAATTGTCAAAATCCAAAGCCATAAATAAATCTTGTGTCTATTCTCTATGTATCCAATCTCATAATCAAACTCAATATCGTTGGTTAGAATGTTGTCAATATCTTTTTGAACTAACAAATCCTTAAAACGCTCCTTGAGATTCTGGTATTTTCTTTTCAACCTTTTCTTTTCAACGGATAAATTCCAAGAAGAGAACACTAAAAAAACGATTGACAAGCACAAGAAAGCGAGAGAAAGTATTGTTGCGTCTTTATTAAAGATGCTCGAACTATTTGCTTTGCTTATAATTCTTAAAACGAAGACTGAAATGAAAAATGATAAGAAGGTGAATATGCTCTTCTGATAGCTTGAAATATACCTATCTACGATTTCTCCTGACTTTTGAGAAATCCAATTCAATTCATCTTGAATCTTACCACGTAACTCGATATACCTGGATACGTTTTCTTTTAGATATGTCTTAAAGGCAGACTTTATAGAAGTAAATACTCCATTATCTAAATCAAGTAATTTGTCTTTAAAGTGTATTGAGATTATGTTCCTAACAATGCCAATCTTATCAGCTACATTGCCATCGCTTGAATAGCACCATTCGAAAATTTCAAAAAACAGTTTTTTTCCTTTCTGGAAATCATAATTAATATCTACTTCACCCTGAATAGCCTTAAATCCATTGATCTTAAAGTAGAGTCTGGCATCCGTAATTGATGAAATGTCAAAAATGTAAATCATGGAAAAAAGACAACATAAGCTATCAAAGCTGTTTTTAAAGTCTTGATTATCGTCTTTTGTTGGATGAAAATGATAAGGGTTTACTGAGTATTTGTCTGAATTTCCAAAATGACAGTTTTCACTAAAAAGGTTTTCATTTATATGTCCGTCACTTGTCGGTAATTTAGAATTAAGAGTAAAATTCGTGGTACAGAAAGGTTTAATATTTGGTTCAATTGTTTCTAATCGAATTGTTGAATTTGACTGAAACAAGTCGTTTAATATTTCCAACTTTTTGAATAAGTCTAAATCGTCAAAGAATGTTTTGAAATCTAAATAACTGTAGATTCTTATATATTCACTTTTAGCCTTAAAGATTTCTAACTTAATGCGGACAGTTTCACCGCTTTCATAGTATTTAAGTTCTTCATCAAGTTGACTTATGAATTCTTCAGCCCCGTTTTGATTGTTCAAAACTATAGCTTCAGCATTATCAACTTGAATGGTAAAGCGGAATTGGTCATCTGGGTTTATGAGCTCCGTAAAAGCTAAAATAGATTCTTCTGTAAGTACAATGAGATCTGTAGATTCAAAAGAAATATTAAATGAAGAAAAGTTTTCTTTCACTTCGACATTGTCGGCACTAGAAGCTATTTCTAAAACTTTTGGTCTAAGCATTTTCATTTGATTTCTTAAACCTTTCGTAGCCTGAATCAGATTTAATTTTAATGTATTTGTTTCCTTCTACGTCTTGTTCAGATGTGATAATATTACTTAGATCATCAATGTGATCCTTTAATACAAGCTCAATTTTTTCGGATAGAGGTATTTTATTGACTTGACGCTTTTTTATTTCTTCCTTTTTGATGCCAAATCGAGAATCGAAGCCCCATTTTTCAGGAAGCTCTTCAATTTTTGAGATGGTTTTATCTTTTGGGAAATTCGAGTCTACTGGTCTATATTCTCTAAGTGTTTCGTTTAGGAATTCTCCTAATTCAAATTCTTCCTTGTTTCTGAAGTATCCAATTGCACTATTTCTAAGAATTGTGTGGTCAGCTGGAAATTCTTTTTTGATTTTATTGAACACTTTTTTATCCAACACATCTAGCGAAGTTTTAGTATTGTGTGTGTCAGTGAACTTTTCTTCTAACTCTAAATAACTATCCCACCAATATCTAGCCATTCGATTAGTGGTGTCATAGACATAAATGTTTACAGGATTATTCCCATTAAACTTGACCAAAAATGCTTTGAATATTCTTTTTTCCCACGGCAAGCCATTTTTGAGAGTAAAATCTACTTCATCTAAAAATTGATTATGATCTGCTTTACTTATAATAATTGTAGTAGAGTCATCATCACTTAATACTGCCTGAAAAAGACTTCCTTTTTGAATTACTTTATCAAGGTGAGCAATCTTTGATTGAGCTACCTTCTCTACATCGAGGAGTCTGTTAGAGTTAATCTCTGCGGCTTCTTCGAAATTTTCGTCAAGATACTTTGATAATGCTATTCTTACTTCTGTGGTATCGCTCTTGAATTCAAATTGTCTCTTGTTTGTGCTTGCGGTAATTTCATTTATCAACCTGTCAGTATAGCGACCCAAGTCTTCACTTTGAGTTGATATATTGATCTCCTTTATCTCGTCAGTGGAGTGGTCAATTTGATGAAGAGAAGTAAATGTTATGTTCATAGTTTGTTCTTTTTCAACTTGTGGCTAACGTGTCGGCTATGAAAAGTAGGGCTTTTCGGAGCTACAAACTTGTCCACCGAGACAAAGCTTGCTAAGAACCAAAAACTTACGGAAACCACTGTATGCCCTATTTTTTATAGCCATTGTTGGCGGTATGTGCTTTTTTATTCTACTAGCCATTTGAAAAGGAAATTTGCCACTATTCCCGTCCCAATACTTGTTCCGATTGAAACAAAAAACCAAATCCACCTTCGCTTCATTTTTTCTTTTACTTCGTCTCTATAATCCTTGGCTTTTCTTGTCATTACAACAAAACTTGGGTCTTTAATTTTGCTTGCTGTTTCTTCAATCCAAACACCAAAAACAATAGCAACAATTAATGCAATTAGGAGAAATATTCCAACCTGGAAATAATGCTGTGAAGACACTCCACTTGCTACATATGATGTCAAAAAGGAAATTTTGTCAGCAGCGGTATTTGCTGTATCTGAATTAAAGGCAGATACTGTTTCTAGCTGTTTGTTTATGAAGTTATTTGTAATTTTAAATGCACCAATAATGCAGCTTAGAAAAAATAGTGCAGCAAAACCTAGACTAATCTGATTACTATATCTTCTTGCGAATGATTTGTATTTATTCTCCTTTTTAATCAGAGACTTTATTTGATTAGTCAACATTGATTCAATGTCAGCCCCCCAACTTCTAGCAGTATGTTCAATATTTATTCTAAACTCTCCGTTTGGTCGATAAAATATTACAGGAATGTCGTTGGCTTCAATTGTTTGCCTGTCAACATGGGAGATTACAAGAACTTCAACAACTTGCTTTTCTGGGTGGTCTTTATCTGAAAATTGAATTAGAAAGTCCCAAGTAAGTTTAACTGCTTCAGAGATGATTGGTTTCACTTCGTTATATGTAACGAGTTCGTCATAGCTTCCTAACTGGACAGATGATTCATCGGTGAAATAGACTTTTGCGGTAAATTGAATGAGTTTTCCATTATTCTGTTGGGTCACCCGTTGAATTACCAAGTCATGTAGACTTTGCAAATCACTTAAATGGACTTCAAATGTTCCACTTATCCTTTTGCTGATGCTCTGAGGCTTTCCTAGTAAACTGGCAATGAATTGTTTAAACTGCTCACCTTCAAAGGGTAAAGTCAGAAATCCTTTAGAAAAGTTTTTAGGCTCTTCGTTTTCTTCTGAATCAGAATGTATAATTTTTGTCATATCGTCTTTTTTGCATTACCGCCAACGTTTTGCGTATATGACTTGTGGCGGTTTTTGAAGCACTTCCTTGTCGGCTTACACCAAATTTACTTAAAAGCACAATACTTGAATTTACCAGTTTACCCGCCATAAGTTATATACGCTGTTAGCGGTTCGGGCTTTATTTTTTGTGTCATTTGTCTATAAACTCCTTTTTGTTTTCTCGTATATAGTCCACTTGAATTTGTTGCAAGTTTTCTGCCTGATAAAGTTCGTAAAATTCTGTGTCAAAGTCGTTCAATGGATTGTCTTCATATGATTTGCTAAATCCTTCAATTGTCCCGTCTTGGTGTTCTGTAATTTTGTCGTTTTCCTTTTCAAATGTCTTGTTGGCTCTCTCTGTCAAGTCTGCAAATTTGTTAGCACCTACAAGTCTTAATGCTTCGGGTAAATGCTTGTAAAACTGTCCGCTTGAATTGGAATAGAATTGATTGTAACCACCATTATTTACTTCTGCTTCTAATGCCCAAATCATATAAATCGCTTGTCTTGATTTGTTCCAAGACATTACCGTTTCATATTCCTTTTCATAGTCGGCTGGTTGCTTTTGAGAAAGGTTGTCAAAAACGACTTGTAATAAGTTTTCGTCCGAAGTTTCGTCAATTATCTGTTCGGTCAATTCTTTGTAAATCGGTCTGTTCTTATACGCTTCAACTGAATTGGCGAGTATTTCTTCCATTTCAGGGGTTAGTTTTCCTTCATCATCTTTCTTAGTCTGTCCTGAGCAGCCAAACAAATTTAAAATTGTTGTTATTATTCCCATTATGATAAATGTTCTTGTCATTGTAGTGTCGTCTTTTGCCTGACCGCTAACTATTGGCTAACCCCAGCCCTTACGGTTACTTCCCTTTTGGCCATAGGAGCTAAATCCCCTAAATATATAAAAAATCCAATAAAACTCAACTAGCTTTTTCATTCCCATTCATCTTAGCTGTCTAGCATATCTCCGGGAGATACAATCTGCCCCAGCTGCTTGCTGCTCACATGGGTGTATATCTCCGTAGTCTTACTAGAATTGTGCCCCAGTAGCTGCTGAATATACCGCAGATCCGTGCCCGCCTCCAGTAGATGCGTGGCAAAACTGTGACGGAGCATGTGAGGGGTCACCCGCTTCCCTATCCCCGCAGCACCGGCGTACTTCCGTATGAATTGCTGAATACTGCTGCTGCTGTACATGCCGCCAAATTGCCCCTCAAATACATAGCCTGCCTCATCCGGCCTCCTAATGTAGCGTTGAAGCCGTTCCAGGATGTTTGCCGGGAGTAAGGTGTAGCGGTCTTTTTTTCCTTTCCCTTGTTTTACTCGTATCATTTTCCGGTCCGGTTCGAGGTCCTCCTTTTTAAGGCGTATCAACTCCCCTATTCGCAATCCTCCTCCATAGAGTAGCATCAGTATCAGGTAATGCTTTTCATTTTCCATCCCCGCCTTTTTGAGCAAGGCGCTAACCTCTTCCTTGCTCAATACGTTCGGAAGTTTCTTCTCCTTCTTTGGCCTGCTGATATCATCAAGTACCAGCTTCCCTTTGCCCAAATGAGTAAAATACAATCGCAGAGCATTTACAGACTGATGGATAGAGGCGGAAGACCCTCCCCGGGAAGCCCAATCCTCATGGTACCGGTTGATGTCTGATATCGCTATTTTTTGGATATCTTTATCCAGCCAACCAGGTTCGTTGATAAAACGCTCGATCATTTTTTTATAGGTTACCACCGTTCGGGTACTGTAATTTTTGGCCTGCATCATCTCCAGAAAATCCACCCGACAACTTTTTCGATGGCCACCCTTGTCCCACTGGGCCTGATAGTGTTGGAGCAATTCCATGTCTTTGATCCTAATTCCGTTTCGGAAATTTAACAGGGCTATTCCTTTAAGATTCCGGATAAGTATCTTGAAATCAGCGGAATCGTTATTGCCCATAAAGCAACGGTATTGTTGACTCCATTTTAAAAAAGATTGGCCTTTAAGGAGTTGGTAGATGGGCTTGCTGTAGGAAAAGGAGTACTTGATCATTGTATGCCCCTCGTGTACTATAGGCATCGCCCATAAGGTAGGCAAATCCGTCCCATCCCCACTTGCCCTACTTGTTGAAACGGGCTTGAGAACTTCACACCCCGAAGAATACATAACCGGTTCACGGTTCAAGTAATACGTATTTACCAGAATGTCGGGAAGACATAACTGCCTGAGCAGTTGAAGGCTGTGATCCGTGTAATCCATTTCCCAGCGTCCCCGATCCGCCTTGAATTCCAACCAGGCCAGTCCCGTAACCTTGCTTATTAGCGGATGGCCTGCTTTTAGCCAAAAATACACCCGGTCCTTGTTGCTTTCCTCACAGAAATTCAGATAAATGGTGGGTTTCATATCCATTTTGCGTTGTTTTTCTTGTAAAAAAAGGGATTTCAAAAATAATTTCCGTATTATTACACGTGTATAAACGTTTATACACGTGTAATAATACGGATATGGATCGAAAATGCCCCGAGTGTGGAGATGTCCTTCGTGGTAGGGAAGATAAGATTTTCTGCTCAGACCAATGCCGCTTCCAAAGACACAACCGGAATAAGCGGAGAAGTGAAAAAACAATTTTGGACATCAACAAGATCCTGCGTAAAAACCGCCGGTTACTGCAAAGCCTCAATCCAATAGGACTTACGTCTGTCCGGAGAGATATCCTCCTGCGTCAGGGATTTGACTTTAATTTTTTCACCCATCAATACATCACTCAAAAGGGTAACTATTATTTTTTTTGCTACGAATACGGTTACGCCTATGCGGATAAAGAAAAAATCAATGTGGTGACCTGGCAGGATTACATGAACCAACAGTTGGCGGCGTACCAGATTACCCTCGAAGATCCGGAAACGAAGCAGCCTTAGATTACCAAATAATCCTACCAAAACCCCAGCACCTGTAGCGCCTTCATCGTCACCCCTTTTCTGGCCTGAAGAAAATCGGCATCGCTGACTTCCGGGCCGGGAGCCAGGTTGCTGGCAAAAAAACAAACACTGCCACCCTTTTCCAAATACCCCACAAACCAGCCATTGTCTACCCCCTGATCCACCGACCAGCCGGTCTTGCCGCTCAGCCGGTAGCTATCGGTTTCCTCCATCACCATCATCTCCCGAAAAACAGACAGGGTTTCCGGTGCCAGGCGCAAGTCTCCTTCGTACAGCCTTCTTAAAAAGCCCACCTGCTCCATCGGGCTGATCCGGGACTCTCCCCGGAGCCAGAATTGATCCAGGTTTTCGGAGCTCACATCCATACGGCCGTATTCCAGGCGTTCCAGGTATTCCTTCATCCGGTCCACCCCTACTTGCCGGGCAATTCCCTGGTAACAGGGTACACAGGACAAGTGAAAGGCCTGCCTGAACGTCAAATCCTGCTCCCATTGGGACATGGCTCTTTCCTCTCCGTTCCAGGGAAATACCGTGGATTCATCTTCTACTATCCCCAAATCCAGGGCAATCAGGGAATGGGGAATTTTATAGGTAGAAGCAGGCAACTGCCCCCTTTCGGCATGGTCAAAATCATTGGAATAATACGTGTCAGCGTCAGCGCTATACACCAGGATGCTCCCGCTGAGGCCTGCCTTATCCAGGATTTTCTGCAGCTCCGCAGACTGTACCTGCTGCCCATAGGAGGATTCGGACAAATACCCGAAAATCAATCCCATCAAAAGGATCCGGAAAATGTAACATCTGATACTATTGTTCATCAGCCTAAGACTTTATGGCGTTCAAAGGGTTTTGCCCGGTCAAAGAGGTACCGGTACGTATGGTGCGTTTTGAAGATGCTGGCGTTTAGTTGCTCACAGACCCGCATCATCTTCGGATTGAAATCTCCGATCCAGTTCATCTCAATGGTCTCGTAGGACAATTTCTTTTCGGCAATGTTATCCCGGTATTCGGTCACCATGGCGCTTTCCACGCCCTTTCCCTGAAACTCAGGCACCACCCCAAATACCAATCCCAGCATCTTGTCAGGTGGGTTCATGACTTTGTGCCAGAGAAATTTCAGTTTACCCATCAGGTCCAGCTTTCCGTTGACGTACTTGAAAACCTGATTGATTTCCGGAATGCTCACAAAAAAGGAAATGGGTTCCTCCTTGTAAAAGCCAAAATAAACCAGATAGGGATCCACGATGGGCTTCATGTTTTTCAGGATCAGCCGCGCTTCCCGCTCGGAAATGGTCTTTCCCATATGGGCCGCCCAAGCCTTGTTATAAACCTTCATGAAATACTCCGGAAATTTGTCCCAGAGTTCCTTCCCCTTCAGGTACCGGAAGGTGATATTCTTGTCTTCGCGGATGATTTTGGCCCTGGCTTCTATCTTGGGATCCATCACCACGCCCCGCACCTTGCGCATGTAGGTAAACTGCCGGAAATAGATCTGAAAGCCGTATTCCTCGAAAAAGGAGCGGTAATATGGGAAA
>Ga0008836_100928_pt1 | contig 12903 bp, 12 predicted proteins | sample HotLakConsUCCR28_FD_62214 | JGI IMG/M metagenome (GOLD analysis project Ga0008836, IMG submission 62214) | Hypersaline microbial mat communities from Hot Lake, Washington, USA - Hot Lake Consortium UCC-R28 (Hybrid Assembly) ... | reverse complement strand
CGTCCGTCCAAAGCCGCTTCGTCCGACGCGCCATAAAGGCCCCATAGTGTCCACTATCCCATGGTGGACACTATCGATCACCCTCTACGTGAGGCAGTGCAGCGACGCCGGACGCTTACGTTCGAAATGTCGAAGGAAAGAAATCGTCCTTCTGGCTTCAACTGCCTCACGCCAAGTTCTACCCCGACTTTGTGGCGATGCTGAACGATGGGCGCATTCTCGTTGTCGAATACAAGGGGCAGCATCTTTACGAAGGGGAGGCGGTCAAACGGCAGATTGGAGCCGTTTGGGCTGATGCCAGCAATGGCCAGTGCCTTTTCTGTATGCCGACCAATCGAGACTTTGCCCTTATTGACCGCACGATTGGCTGATTTCGTGGCTTGAAGACAGAATCCCGAAACACTTGAGAACAGACTGGCGATAGTCTCTCGAATCTTGAAGGGGCGTCGGGTGCGAACAAGAAGTGAAAGGTCATCTGACGCTTCTAGCCACGGCGTGACCAATGAAGCTGGGTTGGCAATGGACTTTTCGGATTTTGCCATCTTCCTTCTTTGCGCTGCGTTAAGTGGAAACGTCGGCATCGGGTTATTCAACGCATACTCAACACGTAGTTTTGCGACATCGAAATACCCTTTATCCAGCTCTATGCCGATGAAGTTTTGGTCATTCCAAAGCGCCGCCATTCCGGTTGCGCCGCTGCCCATAAATGGGTCAAGGATTGTGTCGCCCGGTTGCGCAACTAATCGACAGAGATGATTCATCAACGCGATTGGCTTGACGCAGGGATGGTGATTGCCGCGTTTCGTTGTTTTCTGGAGCGACCGAGCGCTTTCTTTTCGCGGGTTAACTTGCCTCGGAGGTAGATGCTCCACGCCAAGATTTCGCTCTGTCGGTGTTGGTTTGTTATACTGGAGGATGGAGCCGGTCATCTTGATGCCTGGGATTGTGTGTTTGACCCGAAGTCCCGAGTTCCCATGCTTCGCGCGATGGAGCTTGTAGGTCTTTTCCAGAAGCGGTTTCATAAAGATGCCAAGGGGTTCGTGGGATGGCTTCACGCGTGCGTGACACTCATCATCGATCTTTTGGCAGGCGGGTGTTCCATTTGGGTACATCCACGCCATTCCCGAAACATAGATGAAGCCAATATCTTCCAGCTCGGTCGCAGTTTTGTGGAACTGCCTGTGGTCGCCAAAGACCACAATATACCCACCGGGTTTCAATACCCGGAAGCACTCCCTCCATATAGCTTTAAGGGACTTGGCGGTATCCCACTTGTGCCCCCCTATTTCGATAGTGTACGGTGGATCGCAGATGATAGCGCTCACCGTGCCCTTGAGGATGCTCTTGAGAGTCGCGAGAGAATCTCCACATTTCAATACTGCTTGTGCCATTTTTACCTCCTGTAATCGCTTTGGCGATAAAGAGATGAGTCACAGTCTTGGAGGCGGAAATGAAATCAGAAAAAAATCGAAGCGCACCGCTATATTTTTTTCTTGTTGATTGTTTTTAAAAAGAAAAACCCGCGATAAAATCGCGGGCTATTGAAGGTGGCCTTTGGTTTGTGTCAATCGACTAAAGCGTGAAGTCCATATTTGATGGCGGCCTTTGAGTAGGGCGCGCCGTCTGGGGTCGATTGCCCTCGCAGTTCTTCACTGAGGATTTCAGTCGCTATTGTTAAGCCATGATTCTCAATCAAGCTCATGATGTAGTAGTAGAAGTGTTCGTCGGCGCTTAGCCAGACAGAGACATTCCATACTTGCCAGTTTGGATAACCGTTGTATGGACGATAGTCCCAGTTTGATGTTTTGGTTGTCATTGCCTGTCCTTCCGTTGTGAGGGTGGACAGGGGACTTGGGTTTGCTAGCGAAATCGAAAAGAAAATTGTCGAAAAGGCTCAGCGGATGAGAATGACCTATCAGTTTCCGCCAGCTACAACTCGCAGGCCGCCCTTGTAGGTGTCGGCCCAGCCAAGTGGTGGACGAATGCCTGTATATTTGATGTCGATTCGGTCTACATATTCCTTGAGGCTTGGCATGGTCTCACCTGCCCGGAAATAGTTCTTGTGGGTGACATCGGTCTGTTCGTGCCCCATCAAACCTTTTCGAACATGATCTGGCACGCGTGCCCGTGTGAGGCGGGTCAAGAAGTCAGTTCGAAGCGCATGAAAATCTAGACCCGGCTCCTTAATTCCGCGACTGACAAGGTAGTAGCCGAAGTTTTTGCTGAGCGTCCCGCTCAGCGTGCCCTTGCTCTTGGAGCGGTTGATGTTGGGGAAGAGCCGGTTCATTTTCTGCGAGCGTCTGTAGGCGACGAGCTTCAGTAGGCCAAGATCAACAAGCGCTCGGTGAAGGGGGACGCGTCGCAACGCGTTGTCGGATTTGAGGGATTGCGTGCCCAAGCTGTTCTGGACCGCAAGGTAGTGAACGCCTTCGTCGGTGCCGAAATCGTCCAGGCGCAGCTGTAGGATTTCCTCCATTCGCAGCCCGGCGAATGTGGCAATGAGCGGTGCCCAGAACAGGGGATCACCAACATCGGACAACGGTGTGGTGAACTTCTCTGAGGCGAAGAGGGTATTGATGTGATCGCCCCAACCAACCCGTTCCACCCTCCGTTCTGACATCTGCCGACGTTTCACTTCGGCGGTTGTCAGCATCCGCCCCTTGAACGGGTTCGACCGAACCGCTCCGATCTCCAAGGCACGGCGGAACATTGAGCTGAGGGCAGTTTGGTGGCGCTTCATGGTGTTGGCGGAAATGCGTTTGATCATGACCTTGGCCAGCTCGTCATCAATCTCCGTTTCTGGCAGGCCTTGGTTCCGCAGCGCCTCGCTCCTCGCGGCAATGGCGCGCTCTTCCTCAATCTCGATTTCTTCGATCACTTCCCGAGCCGTTCGTTTGTCCTTCGAAGACTTTCCGAAGTTTGAGGGCAAGCGCTGGAGCAAATCATTGAACTCCAAGATATCGTCTTTGGTGTATTGACCTATAGGCAAATCCCCGACGATTTCCGTGAAGATACGGACCGACGATTGCCAGTTTCGCAAGGAACTCTTTTCAAAACGCCGTCCACCATTGGCATCGGCAGTTTCATCTTCTCTCTTGAAGTCAAAGCCTTGACACCGAAGGCTCAGGTATTCCTCTGCGAAGTCAGAGAAAAGCCGCTTCGCCTGATCAGTATCCACGTCCTTGCCCGCAGTATTGCGTTCAGCCTTCACCGTGGCTTCTTGGGCCAGCCCAATCGCCCGCGCTGCTTTCAACGCATCCTTGAGAGCGACTTCGAACTCGGGCGTGGCCTTGCGCGGGTCCTGTCCAAGGCGCTCACAGGCATCGAGGTATTCCGAGAGAGTGACGCGAAACGCCATCGTGTGAACGCTGAACTCATTGATGATGTGTTCCGCGTAGTAGTCGTCCTGGGTCCGTGCGGACGGGCCAATGTGGGAGAGAAGCGTCGTCTGTTCATATTCTTCGACTTCGGCTTCTATGGCGATGAGTTCATCCTCGCTCATTTCATCTGGTTCGGGCGTGCCCATCGCGGCAGCACTCGTTGTGCTTGCCTCTTCGGAAGGAGCCGAGACGGAGATCTGCGTAGGCGGTTCTGTTTTGATACCGAGCGCGTCGCGGATTTCAGCCTCGACGATGCGATAGGCCCGTTCCTTCACGCGGGGATCTTGATTGGCGGCTATGCCAGTTCGCAACGCTCCAATGTAGCTGCGGAAGCCGTTTGTCATCGCCATCGCGATGGCGTCCAGCATATCGCTTTCGAGATCCGTCTCGCTCATCTGCGCCTCAACCATTGACCATGCGCGCTCAAAGTCTGCGGAGACCAGTGCGCCGATCAGTCGTGCCTCGCGGAGAGACGAGGTTTGGAGACTTACCGCGAGGTGCCCCGTAGCTTGTGCTTTTGTTCCGCGACCGACACAAACCTCTGATATTCGGTTATTTTGTGGCGGCTTGATGAATAGAACGGGGAAGCGGCGGCGAAACCACCAGATGTTGCCGCGCTTGGAGAGATAGGCGACACGTCCCATACTCTGCTCCGACTCTTTGTGCGCAGCAAAGTGCTACGCCTTAGGGCACAGAGGGCGTTATGGGCGGGTATGACGAAGGACTATCGCCCTAAGTCATTGATTTTGTTTGAGATGGCTCCGGCGGTAGGGATCGAACCTACGACCAATTGATTAACAGTTCTATGGGCTAGACGGCTGGTGGACGGCTACGCTAGGCTATGCCAAGCGAAAACAACGACTTGAGACGCATACCCACCCCCATAGACGGCTCCGCACAGATACTCGGGACACCTCTGAGCCTTACGCGAGCCTTACGCCAGACCGGAGGCACACATGACCGACCTGCCCAAGAAGGCCCGCCTGACAGACGCGATGGCCGCCAAGTTCCCCTTCCTCGCCTCGGGCCAGCGGCTGGTGGCCGATGCCGAACAGCCGGGCCTGTACCTCAAGGTTGGCAAATCGGCCAAGAGCTGGGTTGTCCAGACTGAGGTGCGCATCCTTGATGAACAGATGAAGAAGGCCCGCAAGACGGTGCGCCGCGCCTTCGCGTCCTTCCCCGAGGTCAGTGTGAAGGACGCCCGCGCCGCCGCCAAGGGCGAGCTGGCCGCGATCCTCGCGGGCGAGGGTCTGGGCAAGGCCCCGGCGGGCATCACCCTCGGGGCTGCGTGGGGCCTGTACCGGGCAGCGCTGGAAAAGACGGGCCGGAGCCCGGCGACAATCTACAGCTACCGCAACGCAGTGGAGGCGGACCACCTCTTGGGCATCTGGCGCGACACGCCGCTGGCAGACCTTGCGACCGCAGAGGGCGCGGCGCGTGTCGCGGCCCGACACGACGCGATCACGGCGGGCCAGACCCACGAGAAGCACGGGGGCAGCTATGCCGCCAACGGGGCGATGCGCACGCTGCGCGTTATCTACAACTGGGCACTTGAGCGGGGCCATGTGCGACCGGACCCGGACGGCTGGACCCCGACAAGGCAGGTCACGTTCAACGTGGAGGAGGCCCGGGACAGCGCCATGACCCGGCGCGACCTGCCCGGCTGGTGGGCGGCATACCTCGGGATTGAAAACCGTGTGCGTGCTGAGTTCCAGCTTTTCTTGCTGCTGTCGGGCAGCCGGGCCGGGGCCATCGCAACCGCAAGGTGGGAACACGTTGACGTGGCCGGGCGGCGGCTGCACATCCCGACGCCCAAGGGTGGCAAGGCCCGGGCCTACGACATCCCCCTGACGCGGCCCATGCTGGCCTGCCTCGCCCGGGCGCGGCGGGCGGCGCGGGTGTACCAGCCCGCCCTGTCGCGGGAATGGATATTTCCCGGGGACCCGTCCAAGGCCAAGCGGGGCGAGTTCGCCGGGCACATGTCGCTGTTCGCCACCACCGAGGCCAAGCTGCCCTGCTCGGGCCACGGCCTGCGGCACACCTACCGCAACGCCTGCGTTTGGGCCGGGGTGGAGGAGAACCTGTCCAAGAAATTGATGAACCACAGCCAGCGCGGTGACGTGCATTCCGGCACCTATGGCAGCCGCGAGGGCCTGTGGCCCGACCTGATGGACGCCCAGAACAGGATCAGCGCTCGGGTGATGGACCTTCTCCGGCAACAAGAACAACCATCTAGACGCACCGCCGCTTAACCGGGTATAGTCGCAGACACTGAAACTGGCGGGGACTCAGCTAAGGTCCCCCGAAATCCGGCACCAGTGGCACGCAGCCGGAGCCTCCAACGCCCCCACCGGGGGCAGGAGGCCCTATGGACGACCCTGTTGCATTCGCAAAGCTCGTGGCGAAGGAATTGGCCGATGGCTATGCCACTGGCCGCTACACCCCACCCCCTGAATATCTCAACACCAATGACGCCGCCGCCTTCCTCGGGCTGACGCCCGGCGGCATGGAGACCATGCGCAAGGAGGGGCGCGGCCCCGCCTTCATCCGCGCATCCGGCAAGCTGGTGCGTTACCGCGTCACCGACCTCAACAACTGGATGGCCCAGTACCGCGTCGAACCGGGCGAGGTGCAGTGATGGAGGAACACGAAAGGAATACCCCCGGTGCAGGGCAGCACACCGGGGGCGAGGGACTGGACAGGGCAGCGGCTCATCACACCACTGGCGGGGATAGTATAGCCCGGGATGCCACCGGGGCCGACCAGAAAGACTTGTTGGCTTTCCTGCGCGGCTGGTCACCGGATGGCCCGTGGTGGCCCACGGCGATACCGCGCGAGGGCGGCGGGACGCAGACCCGGACCTTCACCGACCTCGGGGCCTTGGCCGATTGGGCGCGCGGCCTCGTGGGCGTCAAGAACCTGTACTTTCATGTCAACGACCTCTCGCCCGGCGCAAAGAGCAAGGGCAAAAAGGGGGACGTGACCCGCATCCGGGGTGTGCATGTTGACGTGGACGCCCGGGTGCCGGACGGCGGCTGGCCGACCTCTGAGCCCACGCCCGAGCGGCTGGCCGATCTGTCGGCGCACTGCGCCGCAGAGCGGGACCGCATCCGCCGCCTTGTCGTGGATGGTGTCGGGTGGCCCGCCAACCTTCCCCGGCCCACGGCCATCGTTGACAGCGGCGGCGGCTACCAGTGCTTCTGGCTCTTTGCCGAGGGCGAGGAGGTCACGCCCGATCTGGCTGAGGCGCTGAACACGGTGATCGCCGGGCTTCTGGACGGTGACCGGCCCACGGTGGACGTGAGCCGGGTCATGCGGCTGCCGGGGACGGTGAACCTGCTCAGCGAGAAGAAGCGGTGGCGCGGGCGCAGCGATGCCCCAACCCGGCTTGTCTGGGCTGACTGGTCGCGCAGGTTCCGCGTGGCCGATTTCCCCCTGCCCGCGAAGGCGAGTGAAGCAGGCGGCGGCAATGCTGCGCCGGTGGCACTGTCGGCTGACCTGCCGAAGGTGGCGAGCCTTGATGACCTTCCGGCGGCGGTGTCGGCCCGGACCCGGATGCTCATTGTCAACGGTGGCGACCCAGACGACCCGGCCCGTTACCCGTCGCGGTCAGAGGTGCTTTGGGCCGTGTTGTGCGATTTGGCCCGGGCAGAGGTGCCCGACGACATGATTGCGTCGGTGATCCTTGACCCGGACTATGGGATTTCAGCGCACGTCCTAGAGCAGAAGCCCAGCCCCCGGAAGTATGCCGAGAGGCAGATTCAGCGGGCGAAGGATGAGGCAAAGTCGCCCGAGCTGGCGGAGATGAACGCCCGCCATGCCATCGTGAAGTATGGTGGGCGCGTCCGGGTGTTGGTCGAGCGCAGCGACGGCCTGCCGGAGTTCTTGAAGAAGGCCGAGCTTTTCGACTGGTACGCAAACCGCATGGTGACTGTCGGGACCGACAAGGCAGGCAATGATGCGAAGAAGCCGCTGGCAGAATGGTGGATCCGGCATCCGCACCGGCGCAACTTCGAGCGCGTCGAGTTCATGCCCGGGGTTGAGGCAGACGACGACACCTACAACCTCTGGCGCGGCCCCGCCGTCACCCCCAAGCCGGGCGAATGCGGCCTGTTCCTGACCCTCGTGCGCGATGTCATTGCGGCGGGTGATGGTGCAGTCTCCGAATACCTGCTCAACTGGATGGCCCTGAAGTTCCAGAAGCCGGGCGCGAAGCTGGAAACGTCTTTTGCCCTCCGGGGCGGTCAGGGCATCGGCAAGTCGCTCTTTGCCGAGCTGTACGGCGAGCTGTTCGGGCGGCACTTCGTCGCCGTTTCCGACCAGCAGGGCCTGATGGGCAACTTCAACGCGCACCTTCAACAGGCGCTCTTTGTCTTTGCCGATGAGATCGCCGCCGCCACGAATGTCAACATGGTCGGGCGGCTCAAGACGCTGGTGACCCAGACCCGCATCCGCATTGAGCCGAAGGGGGTGGACAGCTTTTCGGCACCAAACCACTTCGCCGTGATCCTGGCCTCGAACAACCCGCACATCGTGTCCACCGATGCTGACGACCGGCGCTGGATCGTGCTGGATGTGTCGCCCGCCCGGCGCGGTGACCGGGACTTCTTCCACGCTCTGGTCGAGCAGTGGCGCAGCGGCGGGCGGGAGGCATTTGCCCATTTCCTGATGCAGCGTGACCTGTCGGGATTTGAGCACCGCGACCGGCCCCAGACGGCGGCGCTGGTCGAGCAGGTCGAGAGCAGTTTCACCGGGGCTCCCCGCCTGATCCATGACACTCTGGGCTCCGGCGAAACGCCGGAAATCTGGCGCAACGGCCAAGCGGTGAACGTGCCCGAAGACGGCGGTCGCGTGTTCATCCCGTCCGGTGCCCTCGTTGACGCCGCCGTGCGCAGTGGCAGGGTCCAGAGGGGTGAGGCTGCCGGCCTAGAGAAGTCTGTCGGCCACTGGCTGAAGAAGCTCGGGCGGGTGAAGAAGACAGAGCAGATCAGCATCGCCGGAAAGACTGCAAGGGGCGTCTGGCTTCCAGCGCTACCCGTGGCCCGCGAATGGTGGTCCGAATTGCACGGGCGCAGCTTCGACTGGGGCGGCGGCGGGGCCGAGAGCTGGGACGTGGTGCCGGTGCCTGCTGACCAGACGTGGCAGGAAGAAATACCGTTCTGACGGCTGCTGTCCCGTTCTGGTCCGGCGCATCCCGTTTCCGGCCCCTGCGGCTGAGAACGGGATGCGCCCCGGTGCCAGAATATCGCGGCGCGGCTGGGGGTTATCGCAGCGGCTCCCGTTCTTCCCGTTCTTCCCGATCTGCGGAGCAGTTCTCTTTTCTCTATTCCTTCGGCCTCCTCTCGGGCGGTCCCTTCTCTCCTTCTCTCTTAACTCTCTAAAAGAACGGGAAGAACGGGAAGAACGGGAGGCAGTCCAGAGAAACCCTTTGTTCTCTGGGCCTTAAGGCACCCCGACATTCCTCCCGTTCTGTCCGCACTCAGGGCCAGAACGGGAAGATCGGGACAGCACCGGCGCTCTGCTGTTTCTGGGCAGGGGGCACAGCAACACGGGCCTGTCGCCGGACAAAAAGGATCGGCCACACAACAAGCCTTCGGCCCGGCCCCCGCCGGTGCGTCGCGGTATCCTCGGGCGACAGGTCAGCAGGGAGATATTGGCGATGGCAAGTGCAAAGGTTAGGGCCAACAGCCGTGTTGGCACGGTGATGAAGGCATGGCTTGACGCGGGGGAGGTCATGCACGTTCGCAAAGCCATTCGCCCGCGTTGGCTGGAAGTTGATGCCGTGCCCTGTTGTATGGATGACGTGGTTCATTGGGCCGGAAGGCGCGGCCTCGAATTGCGCCCGCACGACATTGTCGAGCTTCGGGCGTGTATCTTCGGGATCAGCCGGGGCGATAGCTGGTCCGAACCCTTCTGGTTGCCGGAGCTGCACCTTGCGCGTGGGCGGTGGTCTCAGGCGACGGAGTGGGCACATGACTTCGACGCCGATGGCCGGGAATGGGTGACGCTGCCTGCGTTCGGACTGCCACTGTTCAGCCCGGATGACTGACCGGGGCGCTGAAATCGACCCGCCCGGAAATCGGTATCCCGGGACTGCCCCGCTACAGCCGATTTCCTCCACCTTCTCAATCCCCGTTTCGGCACCGCGCGCAGCCCGTCCATCGGAGGGTTTCCGGGCTAGACGGCTGTTGGATGTTCCGCGTATGTTCCCCCTCGGTTTCAACCTATGGGAGAGCAAGCAATGGAGAACAACAAGCCGCGCCGTGTCGCATTCTATGTGCGTGTCTCGACTGGGCACCAATCGACTGAAAACCAGACCATGCGCCTGCGCGAGGTCGCGGCCCGGGCCAACTGGGATGTTGTCGCAGTCTATGATGAAACCGCCTCGGGCATCGCCCGCAAGCGGACGGCGCTTGAGAAGATGATGGCAGACGCCCGGCGGCGGCGCTTTGACATGGTCGCCGCCGTGGACGTGTCGCGCCTCGGGCGCAGCCTGCACCAGCTTGCCGGGCTGTTCGAGGAGCTGCGCCAGATCGGCGTGGACCTCTACCTAGACCGCGAGGCCGTCGATACCTCTACGGCGGCGGGCCGCGCGCTCCTCGGCATGGCGTCGGTGTTCGCGTCATTCGAGCGCGAGATGATCGCAGAGCGGACCCATGCGGGCCTCGCCCGGGCAAGGGCGCGGGGCAGCCGCTTTGGGCGGCCACCGACCGGCGACGGCACATGCGAGGCAATCCGGTCGCTCCGGTCGCAGGGCCTCGGCATCAACAAAATCGCTGCTGAATTGAAGGTCGGAAAGTCGGTGGTGCAGCGGATCGCAGATGAGATGAAGGCGGAGGCCACAGCATGACAGATGAAGCCAAGCAGGAGCTGCCGTCGCGCCGCGTCGTGAACGCAGAGGGCAAGAGCGAATGGCGGGTTGGCCGCCGGGGATTGAAGGTGGTGGAGGAGCTGGCCGCCCGGGGCGTTGCGGTGCCGACCATCGCCAAGGCCCTGCGCATGGGCAAGGAGACGTTCCGGCGCGTCCGCGAACGCCAGCCCGAGGTGCAGGAGGCGCTGGACCGGGGCCGGGCGATTGAGCATGACCGCCTCGTTGCCAAGCTGCACGAGCTGGCGATGGACGGCAACGTGACCGCCGTGATCTTTGCGTTGAAGGCCCGGCATTCGTACCGCGAGGGTGAGCCCTTGGAGGGCGGCGGCAGCGCCGTGCAGGTCAACATCAACCTGCCCTCCGCCATGACGCCCGAGGACTACCGCAAGATGGTGGACGTGACGCCGAAGGAGTGACAAGTTCATCCCGGACATTCCGGGAGGGCTGCATTTGCATACTGTCAAGACATTCGACCACGAGGGGCGCTCGTTTGAAATCAAGATGGTCAGCGACGGGGACGGCTGGCACCTCAAGGTCTTTGTCGATGGGAAGCCGACAAAGGTGGACGGGAGCGTGAGCCACGAAGTCCAGCAGGACGCCGCACACTATGAGATCGGTGACCCGCGCAAGATCATTGCCGATGCGCTGGAAGATTTCATCAAGGGGAACGGCTAGGGCATCGCCGCCGCGACCTCGGCAGTCACGTCGCGGACCCCGGGGGCGGACCACACGTCCTCCCGCAGGATGAATTTGTGGCTGTTGGTGTGGGCGACGTAGGTTGACCGCGCCTCCACCACGCCGCGCGGGATCAGCGCCGCCCTGACCACGCAGAAGTCATCATCGAAGATCACGCCCGCCAGCACGTCGAAGTGTCCGCCCGCGAGGTCGCGGATAGCCGATAGCTGGCGCGACGGGTTGCGCCGGTGGACCCGCCGCCCCTTGATCTGGAAGCGTGTCCCGTCCGGCCCGGTCGCATCATATCCCCGCTCAGAGTTCGGGGCCTGAGCCCAGCCGAAGGCGGCGCAGAACAGGTGTTCGGCAAGGTCCCCGGTCGGGTTGTTGGCACTGCGCACGACGCCCCGCGTCCGCAGCTCCTCGCCTATCTGGGCATGGAGCGCGAGGAGTTCGGCGGCGGTCAGTTGGGCAAGGTCAGGCAATTATTCATTCATCCATTCAATGAATTCCTGCCATGTCGCCTTAACGCCATTCTCTTTCCTCGTGCGGCCAGCGCACCAAATGAGACCCGTTTTGGTGACGTAGCAATCGCCCATGAAATTCCCTTGATTGTCGTGAACCTGAAATTCCACGCCTGTATTCTTGACTTCCATATCCACGCCAAAGTTCTTGATCTTCACTTTCATGGGTCACCCGTCCTTCTCGATTGCTTCAAACGTGCTGAGCTTACTTCGCGCGGTTTTTTTCACAACAACGAATGCAGGAAGATCGGGCAGGCGCTTCCGGCTAAGATCGCCTCATGATGCACAACACCGCCACCATCGACATTGCGCCCACGCCGTTTCAGGCGCGCGTCCTGTCTCTGCCCCTCGAATGGGACCTGCTGCTGGACGGCGGGCGGGGCGGCGGCAAGACCTATGCCGTCATCCTTGAGGTTTTCCGCCGTGCCGAGCAGTGGGGCGCGCAGTCGCGGACCCTCATCACCCGCCGGACACAGGGCGCGCTGTCGGAGCTGGAGCACGAGCTGCTGTCCATATTCCGGCTGAGGTACGGTACAGCCGCCCGCCACAACGCCAACGAGCACGTGTTCCGGCTGCCGAACGGGGCCTATGTCGAGCTGCGCAACCTTGAGAGCCACAAGGACCTGTTGCCCCTACAGGGCAAGAGCTTCGACTGCATCGTGGCGGAGGAGGTCGGGCAGTATGCCGACCTGAGCATGTTCGACTTCCTGCGCGGCTGCCTGCGGTCTGCGTCTGGGGTGCCGTGCCGCTTCATCATGACCGCAAACCCCGGCGGGCCGGGCCATGCGGTGATCGCCAAGCGCTTCATCTTCGGTCGCCCTGCTTGGGCACCCGTCACCGACCCCGTGTCGGGCCGCACCTACATCCGCTGCCCGTCCAAGCTGACCGACAACCCCCGGCTGCCCAGCGAGTACGGCGCGCAGCTCGCGGCCATCGCCAAGGTGGACCCCGGCCTTGCGCAGGCGTGGATTGACGGCGACTGGACCGCCGTTGCCGGGGACTACTTCGGGGGCGTGTTCGATGAGGCCCGCAACATCGTGGCCCCGCCGGACCCTGCCGACCGCCCGTTCAGCCGCCCGGTTGACTGGGCAATCCGGTACTCCTGCGACTGGGGCACCACGGCCCCGGCGGTGGTGTTGTTCGCCGGAATATCCCCGGGGGCGGAGGTGTCGGGCACCTTCATGCCGAAGGGGTCCTTCTTCATCTTCGATGAGGTCCACACGGCCTATCCCGATGACCTGAACCGGGGGACCCGCGCGCCAGTGTCCGAGGTCGCGTCAGACATCCTAGAAACCCTCTCCCGGTGGCAAATCCCGCCGCGCCGTGCCTCGGGCATCCTAGGACACCGACTCATAAACTCGCAACCAGATGCGTGTGGCTGCCATTTTGATGAGGGCGAGGAAGTTGGCGTCGTGCTTCTCGTATCTTGTGGCGATTGCCCTGTAGTGCTTGAGCT
>Ga0008836_100916_pt1 | contig 13035 bp, 8 predicted proteins | sample HotLakConsUCCR28_FD_62214 | JGI IMG/M metagenome (GOLD analysis project Ga0008836, IMG submission 62214) | Hypersaline microbial mat communities from Hot Lake, Washington, USA - Hot Lake Consortium UCC-R28 (Hybrid Assembly) ... | reverse complement strand
CCTCCACATCATAAGGTTGTTTTTTGATCGATGTATGTACTAATAGGACAACGATGTAACAAGTTTTAGATCAACTTTGTGATAAAAGATTATGGCAACAACCCTACTATTGGAAGGCAACAGATGTTGCGTTCAAGAATCACCCGAAGCGAACAATAAATGTAGCCAAGGGGTATCTTTTGCGGAGACTGATGTGTTCATTGCGACTTACTAATATTAGAGAATTCAAGATATTTGTAAACACACTAAAAAACTGTGGCAACTTCAGCAAACTTACTCAGAAGCATACAATTTGATATTGTTTGAGGTTTAATTTATCAGATTTTTTTACAGGAGGAAATATCTTAATGGTTTCGTAGTTGTCGATATTGATTTCCTTGTCTCTGAAAAGCTTCAACAATGTTTCTCTGGATATTACTTGGTTTATCTTCTCTTTAGAGACAAAACCCCCTGATAGATACTTTCTGAGACGAACTATATTATTATCGATTTTGCGTTGTTTCTTTTTGTACTGTTTATCGTACGCACTTTTGCATGACTTGCATTGTTTTATCTTACGCGCGAGCCGACTCGACGTAAAGTAAGTTGAGCATTTATATGCTTTACAGCATGAACAATACACTAACATATCACTAGTAGCCGAATCAACCATGGTATCTCTGATAATATACACACTTTTGTCGTGCAATCTGTACTTTATATACAGTGTGGGGATGTACACAATCTTAAATCTTAGATATTGTTTGCCGAAGTTATACCGAACCTTTCATATAGCAAACAACTTTGTTTTGTAGGTGAATTTCTCGTTTTTGATGCAGCGCTAATCTTACAGCTTTAGGCATATGAGGTGTTCAAATAAGTTTTTCAATGTAATGTACAAGAAGCACACATATATAAACAGCTCCTAAAATGGTCATTTCAATATAGTATGAAAATTAGGATGGCGCATTACTTTCGAATAGAAAATCCCAAATTTGAAAAAGATTGTTACGAAACACCTTATTCTGTACTTGATATGGTGCTTGAAGAACTCGACCCACAAAAACATTACATTTGGGAACCGTTTCCAGGGTCAGGTTATTCGACAAAGTATATACGATCAAAGGGTTTTAAAATAACTAACGGTCCACACACAAACTTTTTTGACAATGTTACGTCCCCACAAGTTGACCAGGGATATGACTTAGTTGTTGTTTCGAATCCTCCTTTCTCAAAGAAAAAAGAAATCTTAGCTAAGCTGAAAGACCTCAAGGTACACAAAATTGCACTTCTTCTTCCAGTTGGAACACTGTTTTTATCGTATTTTGATAGGTTGTTTCCATGTGGTCAGTCGTTCTCTATTATCATTCACAGAGGCCGTGTGAAGTTTATAAATCCTAATACGCATCAACAACTCGCAAATTCCTGCAGCTTTGATGTTATATGGGTTGTTGCCGGTCTGAACTTGCCTAAACCCATACTGTATAAAAGCTACAAAGACTATGAAAAGTATTAATTCTTGTTTAAATTCTCATTAAAGTAGAAATAGTAGAAATGAACGAAGCATTTGCTAAGTAAGAATAGGCATTTTTTTGTTGGTAACAGTCTTTGTCATGTGGTCGCTCAATCGAAACAGATTATAGAGAAGGTTTAACAAGTTGTCTATTTATTTGCCTATTATTTTCGTTGCAGGTGTCTTGAATAGGCGCCTCAAGCACTGTAACAATGTCTGTAGCTGACTATTCTTTAAGTCAGTTCTTTAATATATAATGTAAAACATATTTATTTATTTGTAAACCCAAGGAGCAATATCATTCATTGCATTTTCGTGCAAATATCTTTCGCATGAACTTCTTCGTAAACCGTTTACTTGTGCAACATCCCTTACATTGCATGAACTTTGCAGATATATAAATAGTCCTTTGTTGTTGACATTTGCAAAGAGGCTTGACCAGAGTACCAGCAGTTGCCATGAAATACTCATTGCTGTTATCCGTTGCAAACGAGAGCTGATACCGTTGAATGAGTTTATTACGAATTTTTTCGTTGTCGAACAGGGGCTCTAACTTTGCAAAGCCCCATGTTTGGTTCAACGAAACGCACTCCGGATCATAGCAGCAGTACATTCCTTGCATTGACTTAACGTAAAATACAAACTTAATATTATTTGATGCGTGTTCCCTATTCGCTAACTCGCACCTTCCACTAAAACTAAACACAATTGAAGACCCGTCGAATGAATAAACTCTTGCATCTGCAGGAATTACTTTGTTCTTAACCAATATAGTTCTGATACTTACTATTTGAGAATCTTCCTTTAGAGGATTGTTATGTTTCTGTTTTTTGTTGTTGGGTCGCGTTTGCGATAATGGCACCAGTTCAGGTGTATTAAATGAATAAACAATGAGGTCAACACTTTCGAAATGTTGTAGTAGAGAAACTTTGATCTTTTCAGCATCGTTTAAATTGTCGAAGCCCGCAAGTGTCATTGGCCTGTTTTTGCCTTTCTTTGACGATAAATGTATTCTGAAGCTTTGAAAGCTGTTGTACGGAGCAAAGTCTATAATACCTGAATCGCTGAAAGAAGCTTTGTTTGTTTTTAGCCAATAGCCTAACGATTTAATCGTGTCAAAGACAATTTTCGGATAAATGACGTGAAATGAACGCTTTGTAGAAGAACATGAATGTAAAATGATTTTCGTTTCTAAATCGCCTTGGTCAAAAAATACTGCAAGTGTAGTGTCCAACATCTTTGCTACATCCGCAGCAGTAGCATATTTTGTAAATTCTTCTAGCTGCTTCTCTGATTTAATATCAATATCAAAGTACAATTTTACTGGAAATTCATTATGAATGAGTTCATAGAAATTTCTTTTTGTATCATTCAACGAAAGATAGTAATTGATAAAGGTATCCAATCCTCCTACGAAGAACTTTTTCGCCCCTTCCTTTTCAGCTAAATCCATACTCCAACAGGGAATAAACAAAGTATCATTTTCTAATATGTTGGACCTCTGTTCACGTGCACTAAGCTGATTTCTCTTATCAATAGCCACTATAGGATGGTCGAAATACCTACTATGTTTTGCCAAGGATATATGGCTTCGTTTAATCATTTTTCAAGCAAAATTATCCAAAATCGTGAAAGTTTACTGATAACAAGCAGAATGCTCTCAGGAAATTGGATTGTATATTTTTAATAATAAACAAGAAAGAAGGAGTGAAGTGAGGAGTCTCTATTAAAAGTTTGGCTTTAACTAAAGCATATGCTTATATAGGGAATCGATTATATATTTGAAAATTGTCTGATTTAGTGGAATTCATTGAAAATCAAGTGTTTTCTGCCGATTTACATCATTTCCATCTCTGGACAACATGGTTTTATAATCACAATTCGAACAATCTGCCGAAAGTTTGGCATGCAAGTATATAAGCAATTGACATATGCATGTAAAAAAAAAAGGAGTTAACTGCAAAATGGAAGTGACCATAACAGATACCGACAAAATCATTCAAAGACCATTCTTCTTGGTCCAAGATGGTGTCACTATAGAAACTTTTATACAGGCATTCGAAGATATTATTAAGAACACGTTTGAAACGTACGAAAAAAAATTGTCCTACAAAGAATATCCAGAAAACCGAGCTGTTTGCATCGAAGGATTGAACAATTGCACACTCTATGATTGGGCGATATTAACAAAATTAGCGTTTGCATCTAAAGTCGGTGCATTACAAGTTAATGGCCCGTCTCTTAAAATCCCCCCGCAACTTGTCCAACTCGTTGAAACCGAGATTATCGCTGTAGAAAAAAACGAAAAATCATGCTTTGTTCCTTACAATAAAATCTATGTCAAAGCGAAACTACGCGAGAGGATGCAACTTGCAACGGTATTGAAAGGAAATTGGAAGGATAATATACTTATCGACGATGCAAACAGTTTTGATGAAATCAAAGACAAATTGTACCCAATGTTTACAGCATCAGACTTAATGTTTTTAAAAGGAAGCACAGGAAGTTGCAAAACGGTTGCTGCTATAAAAATTATTAAAAAATATAATTGCCAAAGGGTAAAAGAAGGAAGAGAACCTGTGAAAGTGCTCTATTTTAGTAACCGAATTGTTTTTGCCAAAAATACAGCTAAAAGGATCAATGAAATCAATTCATGGGAAAATGATGAACAATTTGAGCTCTTACAAACTGCAGGATGTTATAAAGATGGGAATATTGAGGAAACAGTTAAAAACAACACGTTTATAACACAAAGTACCGAATCCCTAAGCAAGCTTTATTATGCGAAAGGTACACCGTTTTCCTTCAGTAAAATAAAACAGAGCAAATATATTTTAGTTATTGATGAGGCACCAGAACTGTTGAAAACACTTGTAGGGCCAACTGTTGAGCATAAGGACGAAGCATGCTACATTTTTCAATTTTTAATTCGATATGCACGAAAGACAATAGTAATGAGTGATGATCTAAACCAGTCTAATGTCGATTCGATAGCAAGTCTCATTCAAGAAACACAGCCAAAGTCTTTTATCGAATTGCAGAAGAAAAGTTTAACAGCTCCAACTAGTGCATTCTGTAAATCTATGGAAATAGCAGTAAACCTTATTTTCGAGGATTTAAAGGCTGGCAAAAATCTTTTCATACCGTCTGTAACGATAAGCAAACAAAATCTCTTAGCAGAGTTGTTAATGAGGGAATTTGGCGACAAATTCTTGAAGCATTGTTTATTTATATCTGCCGAGCAAAACGCAGACGTAGCAGAAAAGGGAGTTGTGAACGGCGTTTGGGACGGATTTCGACTTGTTTCTATTTCCCCTAAGATATCGTCAGGCGTTAGCTTCGATCTTAAACACTTCCATAAAGCTTATGTTTTTGCCGACCCTATCATTGACATTAGAACCATTAAACAAATGCTTGGAAGAGTGAGAATTTTGATCGAAAATGAGGTTTTGCATGTCCTACCAGAAAGGAATATTCTCAGAAATTTACCAACAGAATACGATGCAGTTCGCACATATCATGAAGATAAGGCAAATGTTGGTCTAGACGCCTTTAAACAATTTTTCCAAGGAAGATTTTATCACCCCAAAGACGAAAAATACCAGTTCGGTGATGAATTCATTGAAAGACTAGTATTTCAACAACTAGTTGAAAAACATAAAGAAATGAACAATTTCGAGAATGAATACGTTAATCACTTTATTGTAGAATGTGAACATCATTGGAAAAGCATTGACGACTATGTTTTTCGCCATTGTTCAACGAGCATTATCCCAACTGCCGTAAATGAAGCGGAATGTAACCTTGTTTCAGCCAAACTGAAAACCAAAGGCACAAAAGAAAAATGTAAATCACTTGCGAATAAAATTCAGGAGCTTTATCAAAGATTTAAAACGTATAAGAAAATGCTAGAACACTATGAGAAAATAAAAAAGACGAAAGGTGTGGATGCAAATAACCCCGACCGTAAACTGGAAGAGACTGCGCTGTTTCTTATCACGACATTTGATAGAAAGGTCTTACAAAGTCAAACTTATGATATCGTAGAGGATTATATCGAAAGGAAACTCGACACCTCTCTGTTTCGAAACTTTGAGCAATTTTGTCAACGCATTGACGAATATGACCCCAGCGTAGTTCTGTACCGCTTTGAAAAAGGTATCCTACTTGGCAAAGATGTTGAAGCATGGTGGCTGCTTCAGGACATCATCAAACGGTTGTTCAGCATACTATGGAATTTTCAAGTTCGATCAATAGAAGATATATTTTCAAAAATTGCACAAACATGGGTTTTCAATCCATATCGTAGAGTCAAGAAAGAACAGGTTGAATGGCTAGACCATCAGTGTCGAACATTAATTAGATGCTGTTTTGCGATTTCCCGAAGTACATTCAATGAATCGATATTATATGGCAACAAAGAAAAGAAACAATACCTATTCCCCCATGAATCTAATGGGGAAGATGGTTTTGATTGTACAAAGCCATTTGGTGGTATTGTCAAAGAAATTGTTATATTTAACATATTAAACCTCATCCTTAAGCAGAATTTTGGATTTTCAATTGTTAAGAATCGAAAGGACCGAGTTAGATATAGACCTGAAGACTTAGAGCAATTGCTGACAGAACATCCTGATGTAAAGTCGGTTAAAGAATACAAGGAACGCTTGAAGTTGAACGGAGGGGCGTGCAGACTGGTTCTTTATGAGGTATCGTTTGATTTTGAACGTGTTTATAGTTATTTTTCATTGAGCAAAAGAGTTAAATTATTTGTTGAAAAGCCAAACGAATATATTCCATACAAAAAAAAAGATAGAGTGGAGAAAGCAATGAAGATTTTACATAAAAAAAGAAAGCGAGAAGACGATTTTCTAGTCATATGCCGATGAGATGTGATGGCGAGTGGATTGGCTATTGCGGATTTTTAATTTAAAGTACTGGCGCATTACAACGTAAAACATATTTATTAAAGCCCTAGTAATGAGACATTCTTGATGAAAATACAAGGAACAAGGTTGGATTCAATTCATTGGTAGGGGGAATGTATGGGTGTAAGCACGGCTGCTTGTAGGGCTAAAACATGTTGTCCACGATCTCTAATTTAATTTTTTTATATTAAGAGAAAGTTAGTGGACAAAAAAATAATTTAATAACACTCGTACTGTAATTTTAATTTAAAAAAAAACGAACCAATGCTACTTGTCCTACGCTTTTTTTTAGGTCAATGAGTTGGCTATGCGTTCGGTTGCTGTTGGATGGAATTTGAGAGAGAAAGATAGAAATTTTAAAGTTAAAGTCGTAATTGTGTTCCAAATTCAATTATTCTCTAAGAAGCCGAAATACAACAAAATCCTTATTGCAGGGAAAATCTGACCATCATGGCTGTCAATTTAACCTTCCATTGTAAAAAAAGGGATGATATGAAGTTGATATATTCAAGGTCGAACGTGTTATTTCTACGTAATATTGCTCCATTTCTATCATTTAAGGCGACAACAGCACCGCTTCACATTCATTATCGAGACATTATCATAATGTTGATTTGGGCTTTTTTTTAAGAAACCGTTGCAAATGTCTCGAAAACATTGTGCATTGTTAATAACAACTCTGAAGCTCACAAGGAACGGGGTTGGGGCGAACGCGAAAGACCTCTGAATATAGGTCCTGCAACGGTTTTTTTCTAACAGCATCTTGTGGCGTTGATGAAAGAACTAAAAACAACGTTCTGTATTATTAACGTTCACACCCGTACTATAATGTTAATAAAAAAGGTTATTAGTTAATGTATACGCGCTTTATTGCTTATCACTATTGAAACGGATATATTGTCAATGTATGTTACATTTTGTTTTGCCTGTTCACCTAGAAATTATTTCCTGCCAATGTTTTTGCGCCAGCATTTGCAAAGAATATACCTTCACGAAAGAGGACACGTGATTTTTCTAGTTACATTTGAAATTTTGAATATATCTATTTTCATCTAATCGTTCCATTCCAGTATTAGAAGCAGTGCAAAAATCATATGTTGAACTGAACAAAAAAATGGATGAAGGTAATACAACTGGTTTAGCACATGATCACCAGGTTATTTTTCGTCAGGACCAAAAACAATTCAAGAAGTAAGTTCAACGCCACTTATTAAAACGATTGCAGATCAAGAGTCAATCAGACCACGCGAAACTGATGCCTCTTCAGGATCGTTTGCATGACTTGTTCATGGACTTTCAGAAGACTTCTGGAGAAGAAACCATTATACTCGTTGTCAACGAGTTTAAACGGATTAAAGCGTTGCAAAGCGAAATGGACGTGGACTGTTGAAAAGGTATAAGTGACTAATAAGAGAGTTATCTCATGTCTACCGGAGTTCCCTATAGTAATTCGTTCAAAGGAGAAATATCCTCGGACTTCCTTTTTATGTTATAGATTATGCCTCAAAAGTCTGATTGCTTATTGGTTAAAGTATGTAAATCCCGTTAACTGAAAGCGGACAATGTTTTCCCGTGCGCTTTTGTAGATAATAGATATGTTCTTATCGTACTATTTCGGTAGAGGGTTTGACCAAGCACGATCGAGACACTTATAAAACCCTTCCACGTCTAAACACTCCATATTGTCCTCATCCCGAAGAAAAGCTTCACGATACGAGTGTTGCCATGTCCCGTAAAGCAGCCGAAGTTTTTTGTAGTTATCCCTGTAAAGTTCATAGTTTTTGAAATCACAGCTATTTTTTTCACCCGATGTATTCAAAGACCTTTCAAAGACCTTATCAAGCTCTCTCATAGCAATCCTTGCCCTCGTAACTGACTCATTAATCCCTTTCTTCATCTCGTCTGATCTTCCGTTTAAGAAGATGTCAACCTGCTCATCTATTGTGCAATATGGTATGGAGTTGATATATTCCTCCAACTCAGCGGTGCTATACAGTGAAGCTGTCTGTGATGTTAGCGTTAAGCCGATCCTGCTCTCCATTCTTCTGGCTTCTTTACCTAGTATTTGTTTTTAAAACAAAGTGTGTTTACAAGTTCTATCTATTTGAAATAAGCTTGTTCGTTTTTTAATAATACTTAACCTACAAATAAGTACTGTTCAACCTTAAAACCCTTGAGCATTGTATTAGAACAGAGCCACTTGCATGAAGCGAGTAATCTAACATCTTATACATGAGAAGCGCGTGTAAAAGTAGATTCGACACTTTCTTTCATTTCAGCCCCAATAAACTTGAAGGCAACAATTGTTTAATTTAGACTTATTTTTCAGGAAAATACTTTAGGAGCGCCTTGCATGAAGAGAGTAATAACATTTTGAACATGCAAAGCGCGTAAAAAAGTTGTTTTTCCCTTTCTTTCGGCTCAACCCCGATTAAACTTGAAGGTAACAATTGATTAATTTAGACTTATTTTTCAGGAAAATACTTTAGGAGCGCATAAGATAACATAACGTTTCTAAAATTAGGCGTACTAACACGGTTAGCTCATTTTCTAAGGGGATTAGAGGAGAGGTGCAAATCTTAGTCTTCACATGGTAGAAAATACTGCTGTAAAAAGGGAGTTAGTCACACCTCGGGTGATGTTCTTTTTTTTGGTTGTATTGAAACAGGAACAACACTACGCCTGCTTGTTTTTTTTCTCGTTATATTAGAGGAATTGACAAAGTTTTCATTGGCATTTTTAAGGAACATGTAGCACCTCTGGTAAAATAGAGCACTTCATTTACACATCTAAATCGACGAGGGCAACTTTTTTTATTAGTGGGCTTTTCGTTGCTTTGTTATGAGTAGTTATTTATCTTCGTTTCAAGTGTGAATAAAGTTGTCTCTTCTTCCTTATTGCCACCAACTCGTAGAACATGTCAGGTTTCGATCCCCTTGGTAATCTCACCGTGTCCGGTGGCAAATGGTTTATTACCGATTCGCACTCAGAGCATCGCGGTTATGTTGCGAGCCACTATTTTGCAGCAGCTCTCGAGTGTAAAGGTGTCGAACAGAAATCGATCGAAGAGGCTTTTACACCCCTTTTCGGATCTACATCACTTGACGCCGAGAATAATAAAGCAACACACGGGAAAGAGATGATATCAGTTTACACGGATATGCACAAGCTTTTTTATATGATACTTGCTACTGTACAAGCTGCTGACTATACTACGCAGTTTTCGTCTGAGATGTGGGCTCCAACACTTTTTGACAATATCGCTCGTAGAGGTTCTTGGGTAAAGAATAAAATGAAAGGCGTTGTCCGGAAGAAACATAAAATACCCTCACCTGAAGCATATTGGGAGAGAATGAAGGCAGCGGATATGCTCATGTTAAAGCCGCTAAAAGATATAAGATCGAAAGTCGATAGACTTGGTGGGAAGAAACTACCAACTTGGCAACAATATCAAGACAATGCAAATATTTCCAGAGCGATCAACTATAAACAAAGAGCGATTGTTTGCAGCGATCTTATGACGGACCTTGAAAAGATTATATTTGTTGCCAAAAATCAAAATGTGTCTTACTTCGAGACGCTCCAGGCGAACCAAAGAAACGCGGCTACTATATACGGACTGACTCCTTATGATAAAGCTTACATCAAACTTGTTGGTAAAGTGGTGAAAGCTACAAGTGAGATGGATACGAATATGGATGCAGAAGCCATGTTAGAAGAAGAAGACACTGTTTTTGGTGCATTATTGACTTATTATGCAGCCTCTCAAGATAAACAGCGTAAAGCCGAGCTTGTCCAAGCAAATAAAGATATTGAAGAATTTTTAAACAAAAGGAGACACGATTAATAATTATATTAAGTTGATTTTTGCTGTGTATCTCGTTAAATACAAGCTTCATTTTTTGCTCTTTCATACTATACAGTCGACGACCAATTACTTGAAACTTAGCCTGCACCGTGTTAGTAGAGCTTAGGTTCAGGCAAATAGTCGTCCAACGACAACGGGATAGAGTTGCTCCAGACCCTTTCAAGTCTTCTAAAAAATACTTCTGGTGAAGTTTCCATGGTAGTACTTGAAGTCGCATATGCTTCACAAAAGGAGACTTGCCAACGAAGTTTTAACTCTTTCAGGTCAACTAAAGATTTCTTGCTGAGATCTTCTATACCTCTTTGTTCATCCTTTTTGCTAGAAGTGAAAACACTAAAAAGTGAGTGTCTTCGCTTCGTTTGCTTCACGTAGGTTACAGCAGCTACAACCATGTTATGAGAAAGTTCAAGCAGTGCAAGTAAATCGCCAACAGCTAACTCCTTTATTGCTTTGGTCTGCTCTGCTTTAGTTGTAGCAGGAATAACACTCAAGAAGTGTTTGAACTTTTCCTCATCTGATTTAAACATACTTCCGTTCAGAATAAGCTCTTTCCTTTTAGTCCTCATCCTTTCAATATCATCAAGTACCATCGCCATTTTTGGTTCTTTGAATGTTTGAAACCACTTACTCTAATACTGAGAGATGTAACACTCTTCTTCGTAACAAAAGAATACACTGTTTCCCTTTTTTTCAGTAACCTTATTTCTGTGTGTTCACAAAAGTGATCAAATTACTTTTCATCCGGAAACTCTCAAAGGCGTCTATTACTGTGACTTAGTTTTACAGTTAGCTATAGATCGTTCGAACAATAGTTTTACACAAAGCCTATGCACTGGTGGAAACATACATCATTTACTATGAACTACCAGCAGAAATATTTTGATGCTGAGATTCGCATTGATTTTCTCCAGAGTCGCCAAATGTCTTTGGAAATTGCCCTATGTGCAATTGGAAGGTAGGTCCATAGGCTGCTAATTGACTTTTCTGGTTGTGCTCTAAACGAGGAAGTTGAAGTTAATTAATTTAACACTTTGAGTTGGAACTCACACTCTCTCTCCATTCTTTGGTGGTTGGTAGTTTTATTGCTTTGCAATGGTGTATGAAGATAAAAATTCATTAAAACGGCTTGTATTTTCGTCGATTGTGCGCTCACACCCATAAGAGAACTCTGCTGAAAGTTCCTAGTGTGCAAACAGAATAAGGTGGTACAGGCATTCTAAATCGCAAGCCCTCCTCAGGAACTTTCCTATATGCAAACAATTGCGACAAAACAGCAATGGATTCGATTAGTTTCCAGCGTTATTTTGCTACTTGAACACAATAACACTTTGAAGCTGAAGGAAGTTCGTTTTTTTGTTTACAAGAAGATTGAAGAAGTACTACTCGTTTTTTAAAAATTAAAATTATTTACATAATGTTTGCTATTGCGCTCTCTCATCCAAAGTCAAATCGAATATTGCTAAAGAATTGTAGTCATAGGAAGTTATAGGTGTGTTCAAACTTCAGAAGTAATTTCAAACATCAAAAATTAATAAAATCCGTATAAAAAATACTCTTATTTCACTTTGCAATACTTTACCCAACCTAGTTAACACATTTTAAGCTGGCATATTTTGTTTATTGCAAAGCACCTGAGAAGAAATTTAGTGCTACCGGTAGTACTACATACGAAGTCGATTTGAAAGGTTTTTCTACAAGAGTAGACTACAGTGTGAAATACTTAGAATATTTTTGTGCTTTGTTCTCTACTATAATCCCTCTAGAAAAATGACTAAATTTTTAAGTACTCACAGTATTGTTTTGGATGCAGAAGAGGATGAACAGTTTAACTTGGAAGAAGTTCGTTTCGTCAGTCGAGCGAGAAGAACTGGAGCCAGAGGCTTCGTTTCTTCTCAAAGTCCTGAACGATACAACATGTACTACTCAGATACGTGTAAAAAACAAAAGGAAGAAGTTCATCTGTTTTGACCGCGATGGGTTTTACAGTTTATACGTATTTGAAGCGGGGAGTAATAGCATAAGCCAAAAGTTGCTGTTCAAGTACATCGGTTCGGTTATCCCAAGCTTTGCATCAGTACAACAGAGAGGTATGCAAGATGCAAGGTTTGTTTGGTTTCCAGAGTTGGCTTTGTCGAGAAAAGAGTTTATGCTTCACTCTAAGGTATGGACCCGTTCTAAACAGGCCAATCTGTGTTGTTTGTGTTGTTCAACGAAGTTCAAAAAGCGGCTTTGTGAAGATCATCTGGATCAAGTACTCAGTGAAGAGTTCGGGACACATCTATTTACGAAAAATAAGCGAGTTGATGGTGGTAAGTCTAGGCGAAGGCCTGATTGGTTTGTAAGGGGTGTATTTTGCAATCTAGTGCTAGAATTGGATGAATTCCAGCACAGAACGAGGGCTCAAGATTTGGAAAACATAAGATTGTATGAAATACATCACGATTTTAACGATACTAAACCCACCGTTGTGATCAGGATCAACTTGGATGGTTATGTTGACTTGTTGGGCAAACGCCATGGAACTTGTTTTGATAAAACGACAAGTACACTTAATGAGGACGAATTTAAACGTAGATTTAGCGTTATTCGTTCGCATATTGCAAAATGGTTGTTTGCAGGTGATAGACCAACCAGTGACCTCCACATCATAAGGTTGTTTTTTGATCGATGTATGTACTAATAGGACAACGATGTAACAAGTTTTAGATCAACTTTGTGATAAAAGATTATGGCAACAACCCTACTAT
>Ga0008836_100915_pt1 | contig 13046 bp, 10 predicted proteins | sample HotLakConsUCCR28_FD_62214 | JGI IMG/M metagenome (GOLD analysis project Ga0008836, IMG submission 62214) | Hypersaline microbial mat communities from Hot Lake, Washington, USA - Hot Lake Consortium UCC-R28 (Hybrid Assembly) ... | reverse complement strand
GTGGGTATATTCCGAGCAGCTCGGCAGATGCCGGCATTGCCGCCCCATCAGGCCGGAAAGCGAATAGCGATAGACCGTGATCAGCCCCCGCGCCGTGTTCGCAGGCGCGCGTGCCATCGCGCCGGCGCTGCGGTCGAACAGCCTGTCGAGCGCGGCGCCGTTGTGAGGGCCTCGGGGGCCATCATGGGGGCCTGGGGGATCGCGGTCGGATTTGCTCATATGCCTGATCTGGCGTGCGCGGGCGCGGAATGCAAGCGGGTGGCAGATCAGCCCCGGCATGGTGCGCCGGCGAGAGCCATGATCACCTCATCATCCTCCACCTGGTGGAAATCATCGTAGAAGAATCCCACCGCCTGGAACAGGCGGGGCGCGAGCGGGCAGATCACGTGATCGACCGCGTCGCGCAGGCGCGCCAGAATCTCCGGCGGCGCCACCGGCACGGCGACGGTGATGTCGCGCGGATCCTGCCGCTGCACGGCGGCAATCGCCGCGAACAGGCTCGTCCCCGTGGCCACGCCGTCATCGACGATGATCACCGAACGTCCCGCGACGGGAAGGCGCGTGCGCCCGGCGCGGTAATCATTGCGCTGGCGTGCGATTTCCGCGATCGCGCGCAGGCGCCCCTCCTCCAGCCAGCCATCGGGGAGGCGCAGTCCTTCGACGATGTCGGGATTGGTCACGACCGCATCCTCCGCGCCCTCGACGACAGCCGCGATGGCGAATTCCGGCTGGCCCGGAGCGCCGATCTTGCGCACGAAGAGCAGATCGAGCGGTGCATCGAGCGCCTGCGCGACGGGAAAAGCCACGGGCACCCCGCCGCGCGGCAAGGCAAGGACGATCGGATCATGCAGCGGCTTGCGCGCGGTATGGTCCGTCAGCGCCCGCGCCAGAACCTGCCCGGCATGGGCGCGGTCATGATAGCGCTCCGGAGCCTTCATCATCGTATCTCCCGTCACCAATCCACAGCGTTACGCTTTCACAGGCGGGTCTGCCCGGTACGACGGAGACTATGAGTCGAAGCCATGTGCGGCCTTGATCATGCGCAATGCAGATGACGCAGCCGACAATCTCGCCGCAGCCCTAATCATCCATGGCGATCAGCGCCGCATTGCCGCCAGCCGCCGCCGTGTTGATGGTAATCGTCTGCTCCGTGCCGAAACGCGTCAGATAGTGCGGCCCCCCGGCTTTCGGTCCGGTTCCCGAGAGACCGTTTCCGCCGAAAGGCTGTACGCCGACCACGGCGCCGATCATGTTGCGGTTGGCGTAGACATTGCCGATGGCGAGACGGTTTGCCACCTTTTCGACGACGCTTTCGATGCGCGAATGCAGGCCGAGCGTCAGGCCGTAACCCTTGGCCTCGATCGCATCCAGCACCGCGTCGAGCTCGGAAGCCTTGTAGCGCACCACGTGCAGGATCGGGCCGAACACCTCGACTTCGAGATCCTCAGCCTGGCCGAGTTCGAACATGTGCGGTGCGACATATGTCCCACGCGCCGGCGCCGTCCCGGCATAATGCACCGCCCTCGCCTCGCGCTTCATGCGCTCGATATGCTTGTCGAGGCCGGCCTTCGCCTCGGCGTCGATCACCGGGCCGACATGGATGGCGAAGTCGCGCGGATCGCCGAGCGTGAGTTCCCGTGCCGCGCCGGCAATCATTGCGATCATCCTGTCGGCGACATCCTCCTGCACGAACATCAGCCGCAGGGCCGAGCAGCGCTGGCCGGCGGAGCGGAAGGCGCTCATGATCACGTCGTCGGCGACCTGCTCCGGCAGCGCCGTGGCATCGACGATCATTGCGTTGATACCGCCCGTCTCTGCAATCAGCGGCGTGATCGGCCCGTCCTTGCCGGCGAGCGTACGGTTGATCAGCCTTGCCACCTCGGTCGAACCGGTGAAGACGACACCGTCGATCCTGTCATGCGCGACGAGCCGCGCGCCGATGCGCCCGTCGCCGAGCACGAGATGCAGCGCCGAATGCGGGATACCGGCCTCGTGCATCAGCGCGATGGTTTCAGCCGCAACCAGCGGCGTCTGCTCGGCGGGTTTGGCGACCACGGCATTGCCGCTCACCAGAGCCGCGACGATCTGGCCGGTGAAGATGGCGAGCGGAAAATTCCAGGGCGAGATCGCCACGAAGACACCGCGTCCGCGCATGCGCAGCCGGTTGGATTCGCCGGTCGGACCGGGCAGTTCCTCACCGTCACCATAGAGCCGGCGCGCCTCGATGGCGTAGTAGCGGCAGAAATCCACGGCCTCGCGCAGTTCGGCCATGGCGTCGTCGATGGTCTTGCCGGCCTCGGCCTGCAGCAGATAGAGCAGCCGTGCACGGCGTTCCTCCATCAGATCGGCAAAGCGCTCCAGCGCTCTGGCGCGCTTGTCCGCCGGCGTGGAATCCCAGGCGCGGAAACCCGCACGCGCGGCAGCGACCGCCTTGTCGGCCAGCGCCTCATCCGCTTCCGTGACCGTCCCGACACGGGTCTCGCCATCGACCGGCGAGACGCAGACCCGGCTCTCGCCACCTGCCGGCTTGCCGTCGACGAGGGAAACAGCCTCCGCTGGCGCCTTGCCGGCTTCATCCATCTGCCCGCGCAGTTGCGCCACCGCCATGCGATCGCCGAATTCGATGCCGGCGGAATTGCGCCGTGCCGCGCCATAGAGATCGCGCGGCAGCGGTAGCGTGGAATGGCGCGCCTGATCCGGCGTGCGGATCAGCTCGGAGGGGCGTCGCAGCAGCGATTCGATCGTGACATCGGGGTCACCCGCCACCGAAACGAAGGAGGAATTGGCACCGTTCTCCAGGAGCCTGCGCACCAGATAGGCCAGCAGGTCGCTGTGACCGCCAACGGGCGCGTAAGTGCGGCAGCCGAGCCCCGGGCGCTGCTTTATCAGGTGCCCGTAGAGCTGCTCACCCATGCCATGCAGGCGCTGGAACTCGTAGCCCGCGTCATCACCGGCCATTTCGATGATCTCGGCCACGGTCAGCGCATTATGGGTGGCAAATTGCGGGAAGATGCGCGGACGCAGGGCGAGCATCTGCTCGGCGCAGGCGATATAGTTGAGATCCGTCATCGCCTTGCGCGTGAAGACCGGATAATCGTCGAGCCCGCGCACCTGCGCCCGCTTGACCTCCGTGTCCCAGTAGGCCCCCTTGACCAGGCGCACCATCATCTTGCGATCATGGCGCTCGGCGAGAGCGGCGATGTGCTCGATCACGGCGCGGGCGCGCTTCTGGTAGGACTGGATGGCAAGCCCGAAACCGTCCCAATCGGCCAGTGACGGATCGGCGATCACCGCATCGATCACGTCGAGCGACAGTTCGAGCCGGTCCGCCTCCTCGGCATCAATGGTGAAATTGAGATCGAAACCCTTCGCCTTGTGCGCAAGCGCGACGACTTGCGGCACGACCTCCTCCAGTACCTTCTCGCGGTTGAGCGCCTCATAGCGCGGATGCAGAGCCGAGAGCTTTACCGAGATGCCCGGACGCTCAGGCAATGGTCGATTGCCGGCTATACGCCCGATATTTTCGATGGCATGGGCGTAGCTGTCGAAATATTTCTTCGCGTCGCTACGCGTGCGCGCACCCTCGCCGAGCATGTCGAAGGAATAGCGATAGACGCGGCCCTTGGGCGATTGCGCGCGCTTGAGCGCTTCCTCTATGGTCTGGCCGAGCACGAAATGGTTGCCCATGATGCGCATGGCCTGGCGCGTCGCGGTGCGTACGGTGGGCGCGCCGAGGCGCTTGGTCATCTGCCGCAGAATGCCCTCCGGCGTCTCGCCGGGCTGGATGACACGCGCGGTCATGCCGAGCGCCCAGGCCGAGGCATTGACGAGAAAGGCGCCGGATTTCGTTTCGTGATGCGCGAAATCGCCCTGGCCAAGCTTGTCCTCGATGAGCTGGTCCGCCGTGCGGGAATCGGGAACGCGCAAAAGCGCTTCGGCCAGCACCATCAGCGCGAGGCCCTCGCGGGTGGAGAGCGCATATTCCTGCAGCATGTCCTCGATGCTGCCGAAGCCCCCCGCCTCGCTGCGGATCGCCATGATCATGTCGCTGGCGAGCCTATCCACGCGTTCGCGCGAACGTGAATCCGCAGAGCGCCGCGAGAGCAGCCGGTGCGCAAGTGCTTGATCATCCTCCGCATAAGGGGCGGCGAAGCTGGTGGTAGAAGTTGTCACAGCATCCATGAACATCACTCCGTTGCGGCAAGCAGACCGTCACGCTTCAGCGAACTCCAAGAATAATGGATTCAAGGATGGATATCGATCGGCCTTTTTCGAATTATTCCGTGACTTATGCGGAAAATAATTTATAATTTAGTGATTATGACGGAAATTGATCGGACAGACCGGCGCATCCTTCAGGAGCTTCAGCGCGACGGGCGCCTCGCCAATGTCGAACTCGCGGAGCGTATCGGCCTTTCGCCGACGGCAACCGGCGAGCGCCTGCGCCGTCTGCAGAAGGACGGCGTGATCACCGGTTTCGGTGCACGGATTGCGCCCGGGAAACTCGGACTGGGATTGCTCGTCTTTGTCGAAGTCTCGCTGGACAAGACGACGCCGGATGTCTTCGAGCGTTTCGCGGAGGCCGTCAGGCGCGCGCCGGAAGTTCTGGAATGTCATATGGTTGCTGGCGGCTTCGACTATCTGATCAAGACCCGCTTCGGCACGATGAGCGCTTATCGCCGCTTCCTCGGCGAGGGGCTGCTCTCGCTCCCCGGCGTACGCGAGACGCGCACCTACGCCGTGATGGAGGAAGTCAAGACCGATGGGCCGTTGCCCGTCTGAACATCTGCGGCACCGGTCCGATGATGCACGTCAGGCGATCAGTGTTGCAGCGACCGCACAGCGCGCAGATGCGCAGTCGGCTAGAGTGATCGCGATTCGAGGGCTCCACGCAAATTGTCGGGCCCGCCCCATTGCTCGAGCCTATTGCAGATCCATGCCGCGTCACCAGCGAAAGACAGTCGATCCGGTGCTCTCTGCCGCAGCCATGCTGCGGCGCATCGGATTCATGCTGCTGCTGACGGCACTCCCGGTCTTCGCCATGGTCTCGCGTCGTGCCGTTGTGCTGCTCATGCCGATCGCGGTGTCGCTGATCATCATCGCCAGCCTGATCGATGGCCGGCAGCGTGCTTTCGCGCTGGTCAACCGGCGATTCGCAGCCTCCCCGCCCGTTCTCGCGACCCTGGTGCTCGCGATCTGGATCACCATGAGCCTGATCTGGACACCCTATCCCGACCCGGCGATCAGCCGCGCCGTCAGCCTGCTGGCAACCGCCGCGCTGGGTCTGGCGGGTTACTATGCCCTGCCCGACCGGACGCGCTCGGCCAATCTCTATCTCCTTCCGATCGGGGTTGCAGCCGCTGCGGTGACGGGCGCCCTGGCCGCGCTGGCAATGTCGCGCGGCGCGGTTCCCGGTATCGCGCCCGTCGCGCTCGAGCGCGGCATGGCGCTTGCGGTGCTTGCAACGTGGCCGGCGGCTGCGTGGATGCACTCTCGGGGTCGCGACGCGCAGGCGCTCGTCGTCGCGGCATCGGTGGGGCTGATGACATTGCTCGCGCCGACCTGGCTACCGCTGATCGCCTTTGTCGCGGGGGCGCTCGTGTGGCCGCTCGCCGCCTCCTATCCCCGCGCCATGACGGCGATCCTGGCGACCGCCGTTGCTGTGCTCATCATCTCCGCCCCCCTCTTCGCCTTCATCGCGACGCCACTCGGCCCCGGCATGACCGGCGGCAGCATCAATGCCCTGGCGATCTGGCGGGAGATCATCCTGAATGATCCGCTGCGGATCATCACCGGCTACGGGCTCGAAGCGGCGCAGCGATCGCGCATGGCCGGGGATTTACCATGGAATGCGCCGAATTCGCTGCTCTTCGAGATCTGGTACGAGCTCGGCATCGTCGGTGCCGTCGCGATCGCGATTGCGCTAGCCGGTGCCGTAAGAGCGGCGGCGCGGCGCCAGCCGGTCCTGATACCAGGCGGGCTGGCCTGCTTCACCTGCGCCTTCACCTTCGCAGCATCGGGAATTGCAAGCACGCAGATGTGGTGGATGACCGGGCTGATCGTGATCGCGTTGGCGTTTGTCGCCGTGACGCGTGGCCAGTTCCGGACCAGCCGTCCCAGGATGGTATTCCCGCGCAGCCCGGCTGGTGACGATACTGTCGGGTGAGGCGCGCCCTTGAAAAGGCGCGCCGTCACCGGAAACACACCTTCTCAGGCCGCCGAGCTCTGCTGCATCTTGAGCTTCTCGACCTCGGCTGCGAGCCGCCCCTCCTCGACCGCATGACAACGCACGTCGATCTCGCCCGGAAGCGACGTCACGCCCGGTGTCTCGCTCTTGCAGCGCGCGTTGGCGAAGGGGCAGCGCGGGTGGAAATGACAGCCGGACGGCGGCGAAATCGGGCTCGGCACCTCACCACCAACAGGAATGCGCTTGCGCCCGGTCATTTCGAGATCGGGAATCGCATCGAGCAGCATGCGCGTATAGGGATGCTGCGGGTTCTTGAAGATCTCGCGCGCCGGTCCGACCTCGACCAGACGCCCGAGATACATCACGCCCAGATAATCCGAGATGTGATAGACCACCGCGAGATCATGGCTGATGAAGAGATAGGACAGCCCCAGTTCACGCTGCAGATCCTTCATGAGATTGAGAATCTGCGCCTGTACCGAGACGTCGAGTGCCGATGTCGGCTCGTCACAGACGAGGAATTCCGGCTCGGAGGCGAGTGCGCGCGCGATCGAGATCCGCTGACGCTGACCACCGGAAAACTCGTGCGGGAATTTCTCGCCGTCGCGCGCCGAGAGCTTCACGCGCTCCAGATTGAGCGCGACACGGCGCGTGATGTCGCGTTCGTCATCCGAGATTCCGTGGGCGCGGATCGGCTCGGCGATGATGTCGTGCACGCGCCAGCGCGGGTTCAGCGAGGCGAACGGATCCTGGAAGATCATCTGGAAACGCCGGCGCAGACCGGCCATCTCCTTGCGCGAACGCTTGCCGGCCATATCATGCCCGTCGAAGACGCCCTTGCCGCCGGTCGGCTGGTACAGGCCGACGACGAGACGCGCCACCGTGGACTTGCCGCAGCCGCTCTCGCCGACGAGGCTGAATGTCTTGCCTCTCGGGATCCTGAAATTGATCGCATCGACCGCATGCAGCGTCGCGCGCCCCTCCCGGTGGATGATCCGCCGCAGCAAGGGCGCCGACACGTCGAATGATTTCGAGAGATCGACGGCTTCAAAAATGGGTTTTTCAACCTGCATCGTCACTATCCTGTTCGCCTATTGCGCCGCTTCGGTCTTGCTTGTGCCATTGGCGTGCAGCCAGCACGCGGCACTCGAGCGATCGACATCGATGAGATTCGGTCGCTCCACGCGGCACCGATCAAACACCTGCGGGCAACGCGGATTGAAGGCGCAGCCCCTGGGGATTTCCGTCAGACGCGGCATTGAACCCTCGATCTGGGTGAGGCGCTCAAGATCATGGCCGACGACCGGAATCGAGCCCATCAGCCCTTCCGTGTAAGGGTGCTTGGCTTTCTTGATGACATCCTGAACCGGCCCGATCTCGGCGATCCGGCCGGCATACATCACCGCCACGCGGTCAGCCGTCTCGGCGATAACACCCATATCGTGTGTCACCAGCATGATCGCCGCGCCATGCTCATCGCACAGACGCTTGAGCAGCTTGATGATCTGCGCCTGGATCGACACGTCGAGCGCCGTGGTCGGCTCATCCGCGATGATCATGCGCGGATTCACGCACAGGGCGAGCGCGATGACGACACGCTGTCGCATGCCGCCGGAGAACTGGTGCGGATACTGGTCGATTCGCTTCTCCGGCGATGGGATACCCACCTCGCCGAGAAGATCAATGGCATGCTTTCTGGCCTGCGCCTCGGTCAGATCCTGATGGGTCAGGATCGTTTCGATGAGCTGCCACCCCACCGTATAAAGCGGGTTGAGCGAGGTCAGCGGGTCCTGGAAGACCATGCCGATCCGCTTGCCGCGGATTTTTCGCATGGCCTCCTGAGACAGATTGTCGATGCGCTCGCCATCGAGCCACACCTCCCCGCCGGCAATCCGTCCCGGGGGCTCCAGCAGACCGATGATGGCGGAGCCCGTCATCGACTTGCCCGCGCCGGATTCACCGACGACACCGAGCACCTCGCCCTCATTGACGGAAAAGGAGACATCATCGACCGCAACCAGATTGCCGCGACGATTGGGGAATTCGACCCGGAGGTTCCTGACCTCGAGAACCGGTTTCTTGGTGCTCACGAGACCCTCCTCAGCGCAGCTTGGGATTGAGCGCGTCGCGCAGCCAGTCACCCAGCAGATTCACTGCGAGGACGAGCACGACAAGGACGACGCCGGGGAAGATCGACATCCACCATTCACCGGAAAACAGGAAATTGTTCCCGATGCGGATGAGTGTTCCCAGCGAAGGATTGGTGGGCGGCACGCCCACACCGAGGAAGGACAGCGTCGCCTCGGTGAGGATGGCCACGGCCAGCGACAGCGTCGCAATGACGAGAACCGGACCCATCACATTGGGCAGGACGTGCCGCAGCATGATCAGGATCGGATGAATGCCCATTACCTTGGCGGCCTGAACGTATTCCCGGTTCTTCTCGACGAGCGTCGAGCCGCGCACGGTGCGTGCGAAATTCACCCAGAGCGAGGCGGCGATCGCGAGAATGATCACATAGATCTTGAAGTCCGCCCGCGCCTGGCTGCTCATGACCGTCGACGCGACGCCGTCGATCATCAACGCGATCAGAATGGCCGGAAAGGTCAACTGGACATCGGCGATGCGCATGATCACGGCATCGATCCAGCCACCGAAATAGCCGCTGACGAGGCCCAGGATCATGCCGAAGGCCGCAGCCAGCACGACACCGGAAAATCCGACGAGCAGCGATATCCGCAAGCCGAAGATCATCGCCGAAAGCACATCACGCCCCTGATCATCGGTGCCGAGCAGATAGTTCGGATCACCGCCCGGCGACCAGGCCGGCGGCTTGTAGGCATCGATCAGACTGAGCGAGCCCAGATCATAAGTGTCGTAAGGCGCAATCCAGGGTGCAAACACAGCGGCGACAAACATCGCCATCGTGACAAGGAAAGCCACGATCGTCAGTGGCGATTTGCGGAAGCTGTAGAAGATGTCGCCACTGAAGAAGTCTTTCGTATTGCCGTAAATCCTTTGCCACATGCGCGGCGACGACGCCGCGACGTCGGGGCTCGTCACTTCCGGGCTGGTGGATGCTTGTTTCGTGAAGGTGTTTGACATACCGACGCCCCTTACTTCGTGCTCGCAGGACGCTCGATCCGCAGGCGCGGATCCACGACGTAGTAGAGCATGTCGACGATCAGATTGATGAGCACGAAAAACACGGCAACGAGCACGAGGTAACTGGACATGATCGGAATATCTCCGAAATTGATCGCCTGAATGATCAGGAGTCCCATACCGGGCCACTGGAACACGGTCTCGGTGATGATCGAGAATGCCAGCAGCGCACCGATCTGAAGGCCCATGATGGTGATCACGGGAACCAGCGTGTTCTTGAGCGCGTGCCCGAAATTGATTGAACGCTGCGGTAGTCCGCGCGCCCGCGCGAACTTGATGTAGTCCGTGCGCAGCACCTCCAGCATTTCCGCGCGCACGAGGCGCATGATCAGCGTGAGCTGGAACAGCGCCAGGGTGACAGCGGGCAGAATGATGTGGCTCCAGCCACGCAACGACAGGAGGCTTGTCTCCCAGCCGAAAACGGTCGTCAGCCCGTTCCGCCCGAAAGTCGGCAACCATCCCAGCGACACCCCGAATATCAGGATCAGAAGGATACCGATCAGGAAGGTGGGAAGCGATATGCCGACGAGCGAGACCGTCAGGAAGATCTTGGACAGGACCGAATGACGGTTGAGCCCTGTATAGACACCCATCGGTACACCGACGAATACCGCGAGAATGGCGGATACGAAGACAAGCTCCAGCGTCGCCGGAAGGCGCTCAGCGATCAGCGTGTTGACGTCGCGGCCCATGCGATAGGAGCGACCGAATTCACCCTGGACCGCATTCCCGACCCATTTCACGAATTGCAGCGGAACCGGATCGTTAAGCCCGAGATTTTCCCGCGCAGCCTGACGTTGTTCTGCCGAGGCTTCGGGTCCGAGCATGTTGTTGACCGGATCGCCGACAAACTGGAACAACGAGAACGAGATCATGGCGACGACGAGCATGACGAAAACCGCCTGCACGAGTCTTTGAACGATAAAGTCGAGCATCGACATACCCTTGATAGCCAGGACAGAGCGCGCGTTACGGCACTGACAGGACCCGACAAGAAACCTTCCGCGATAGCAGCGATCGGACTTGAAGCTGCTCCCGATTAGAAAACCCGGGGCAGGAATCCGGCCCCGGGTTTTCCATTCATCTGCAAGGATCAGTCGCGCAGGCGGACGTAACGCAGGTCCACGTCGTTGTGCGGACGCTGCTCGATATGCTCCACACGGTCCGTGCGAACAGCCCAGGCCAGCGCCTGCTGGTGCAGAGGCAGGTGACCCACCTCGTCCTTGTGGATCTGCATCGCTTCGCGGATCAGCTCGTTACGTTCGTCCTCGTCCACGGTCACTGCAATCTGCGCGGACAGTTCATCGACACGCTCGTTGGAATAACGTCCCGAGTTCCAGACGGCACCCTCATTGATGAGGTTCTGGAACGCGTTATGCGCATCATAGGTGCCAGGCGTCCAACCCAGCATGTAGAAGCTGGTATTGTAGTCTTCGGCAGCACCCATCTTGTTGAAGTGCAGCGACAGCGTCTGTGCATTCAGATCGGCATCGATCCCAATTCGGCGCAGCATCGGGATGATCGCAGAGCAGATCGCCTCGTCGTTGACGTAGCGGTCATTCGGGCAGTCGAGGGTGACCGGGAAACCGTCAGGGTAGCCTGCTTCCGCAAGCAGTTCCATCGAACGCTCGGGATCATACGCGTAAGGCTCGGCGATTTCCTCGTCGAAACCGACGATACCCGGAGCGATCATGGAACCCGTCGGCGTGGACGCGCCGCGCATGACCACACGCTGGATAGCATCGAGATCAATCGCATGCGCGAAAGCCTGGCGCACACGAAGATCCTTGAAGGGATTTTCGCCGGAGCCCGGCATATCAAGCAACTCGTCGCGCTGCTGGTCATACCGAGGAAGATCGTCCGCAGCTCGGGCCCTTGCAGCACCTCGATATTCTCGTCCTGCTCGAGACGCGGAACGTCCTGAAGCGGAACCGGATACATCATGTCGATCTCGCCGGAGAGGATCGCCGCGACGCGCGTGGAATCATTGCCGATCGGGAGGAATTCGGCGCGCTCGACATTGGTCTCAAGCTCGTCATAGCCCCAGAAATCCTCGTTGATCTCCATCACCAGACGATTGTCCTGCGACCATTCGACGATCTCGTAAGGGCCGGTACCGTTTGCGTTGAGGTTCGCGAAATTGGTCGACCCCCCGCCGACGACGACGTCGAAGGCATCATTCGCTTCCATGAAGTCTTCGTTGACGACGAAGAACAGCGACAGATTCTGAAGCAGGATCGGATCCGGTCCCTTGGTGATGACCCGGATCGTGTGATCGTCGACCTTCTCGATCGTCTCGACATTGGAGAGGAAACCGGACATCTCCGAGCCTTCCTGCGTGATACGGCGGAAGCTGTAGAGAACGTCATCCGCCGTAAAGGGCGTGCCGTCATGGAAGGTGACATCCTCCCGGAGCTTGAACTCCCAGGTCACGTCGTCGATGGTCTCCCACGACTCGGCAAGATCCGGCTCCAGAGTCAGATCATATTTGCGGTGAACCAGCGCACCGTAGACCATGCCCTTTACGGTATTGGTTGTGCCGTGGTTATGCATGTGCGGGTCGAGCCCGAGGATGTCACCCGTCGTGGCGTAACGGAAGGTATTGTCCTGGGCGTGAGCGCTGAAGCTCATCATGGCCGCAACCGCGACTGATGCGAGCAATTTGCCAGTATTTTTCATCTCTGATGGTCCTCCGAAGTCAAAAGCGGACTGTGTGGTTTTTTGCGATCTGTGCCGCTTATCCGAACTCGCGGATCATTATGCACCGCGCCTGACTCTGGCAACTCCCCCCATTTCATTTTCTTGCCGATTTCGCACAATTTGAGAGCATGAACCGGCCAAGATATCGGCATGCAAAGAGTTTGTGCAATTTTTATCGACATTGAACTAGACACATTCTAGGGTTACTATACGTAATATAAAATAGCCTTTGATTGCATTATCCGTGACGATATGCCCATACCGATTCCGCCGGGGCAGCGGCGGGGCCGGATATTGACCACATGGCGCAGTCAGTCATGATCGCGCATCGAACGCGCGACCCATCCGGCCGGACGCCTCCGTGCTCGGCCCCATCCACGAGAGAGCCCCAAAATGCCCGTCATCAATCGCGTCGCGGATCTCACCGACGAAGTCGCCGCCTGGCGCCACGATTTTCACGAGAACCCCGAACTCCTCTTCGACGTCCACCGGACCGCCGGAATCGTCGCGGAAAAGCTGAAGGAATTCGGCGTCGACGAGATCGCCACGGGTATCGGCCGTACCGGCGTCGTCGGTGTCATCAAGGGCCGCAGCAACACCTCCGGCAAGGTGATCGGCATCCGCGCCGATATGGATGCGTTGCCGATCGAGGAAGCCGCCGACGTCCCCTATCGCTCGAAGACACCCGGCAAGATGCATGCCTGCGGCCACGACGCGCATACCGCCATCCTGCTCGGTGCGGCGAAATATCTCGCCGAGACCCGCAATTTCGACGGCACCGTCGTGCTGATCTTCCAGCCCGCAGAGGAAGGCGGCGGCGGTGGTGACGAGATGGTCAAGGACGGCATGATGGATCGCTTCGGCGTTCAGGAAGTCTATGGCCTGCACAACATGCCGGGCCATCCGGTCGGCTCCTTCGCCATCCGTCCCGGCCCGATGATGGCCGCAGCCGACAGCTTCAGCATCACCATCGAAGGCAAGGGCGGCCATGCGG
>Ga0008836_100914_pt1 | contig 13080 bp, 11 predicted proteins | sample HotLakConsUCCR28_FD_62214 | JGI IMG/M metagenome (GOLD analysis project Ga0008836, IMG submission 62214) | Hypersaline microbial mat communities from Hot Lake, Washington, USA - Hot Lake Consortium UCC-R28 (Hybrid Assembly) ... | reverse complement strand
GCTGGGAGAATTAAGGAAAATCCCCCATGTAAAAAATTATAGCATGCCTGCAGATAATAAAATGTGGTTTGCCTATGAAGTATCAGAAGAAATGTCAGAGACAAAGGCTGAGGATGCAGAAAATGAGAAGGAAGAGGAAAATAAATTCACCCTGCATGTGGCGCATTTTGAAGCTGATACAGTCCTGAAGCTGGAAAATGTGACCGATTATGGATTTGCTGCCAACGGTAAGCAACTTTATTATGTGCAACGCATCAATTCAGACCAAAAGCGTTCCAATCGGCTGGACATTATTGCATTGGAATCTGGTCAGGTGATGACAATTAATGATAGCTTGAAGCAATTCAAAAAAATGGTTTTTTCTGAAGGTGGGGATCAGTTTGCTTTTATAGGATGTATGGATGCCGAATCAGACGAATCAATCTCAGTTGATTTATTTTATATAGGGCTTGATGGTGACGTAAAAAAAGTGGCCCTTGATCCCGATTTGGAAATCGAAAAGATAAGCGAGCACTTTCCCCTGAGTTTTTCAAAGGACGGACAAAAATTATTTTTTGGTTGGCAAAAATATCCTCAGGAATATGCCTATGCTGCTGACACTACTATTCTGGATGAAGAGCGGGTAAGCGTTGATATTTGGGGCTGGCAGGATGAGGAAATTCAGCCCATGCAGCTAAAAAACCTGGAGGAAAAGAAGAAGGAGAGTTTTGTAGGCGTCTACCATACTGAATCAGGGAAAGTTGCTTCACTTGGGGATCCTGAGCGAGGTGACTTGTTTTTCAATAAGGATAAAACGGGTAAATGGGCCATTGCCCTGGATGATATTCCCTACCGAAGAAATTACAGTTGGGACATTCAGATTGGAAAAGACCTGCGGCGGATTTTCACTGAAAGTGGGGAGGCTGTATTGTTGGAAGAGGAAATCATTGGCAATCCCCGGGTCTCTCCTTCCGGGAAATATGCCTTTTGGTATAGCCATCCGGACAGTGCCTGGGTGGCCTATGGTCTGGAAAGCAGGGAAAAGCTATTTCTCACGGCAGGCATTGAGGATGTCTTTTATGATGACTTGCATGATAGTCCCGTATTGCCGGGAAGCAATGGACATGCGGGATGGTCAGCCGATGACCGTTATTTTCTGGTGTATGGAAAGTATGATACCTGGATGGTGGATCCGCTGGGAAAGGAAGCACCAGTTAATCTCAGCAACGGATTTGGTGAGGCCCATCAGGTTGAATTCCGGCTTTTAGACCTGGATCCTGACGCAGATTTTGTAGACCTGGAAGAGGATTTGATATTCAGCGGCAAGGATATGGTAAGCATGAGTAGTGGATTTTACCTGATTGATCCAAAAAAGAAAAAAAATCCTGATTTGTTGGTGGATGGAAAGGCCGCTTTCTTCGGCTTGAAAAGATCAAAAGACAAATCAGGTTTCATCTACCAAAAATCCACCTTTCAGGAATCTCCCGATATATTCTTTACCGAAAAAGGATTTAATAAAAGCCAGCAGCTTACCCGTATTAATTCCCAACAAGAGGACCTATTATGGGGTGAGGTTGAATTGGTCGAATACCGGGTAAATGATGGAAACATGATGAACGGTTTACTCTTTAAACCGGAAAATTTTGACCCGCAAAAAAAATACCCGATGATGGTTTATTTCTATGAAAGAAGTTCCGAGTCTTTACATCAATATCGTTCTCCCGTACCATCAGCTTCAATAATTAACATTCCGTATTTTGTAAGCAATGGATACCTGGTATTTGTTCCCGATATTCAATATAAAATCGGATTACCCGGTCCGAGTGCCTATGATTGTGTAGTGCCTGGTGTGCAAACCATGATTGCCAAAGGATTTGTTGACCCGGCTAATATTGGCATTCAGGGGCAGAGTTGGGGTGGCTACCAGGTGGCTTACATCATTACGAGAACCAATATGTTTAAAGCTGCCGGGGCCGGTGCTCCGGTGGCCAATATGACTTCGGCTTATGGGGGGATCCGCTGGGGAACGGGCATGAGCCGGATGTTTCAGTATGAGCAAACACAATCCAGAATTGGAGGTACCCTATGGGAGAAACCCATGCATTACCTGGAAAATTCGCCGCTTTTTTATGCAGACAGGATCCAAACTCCCACATTGATCATGCATAATGATGCCGATGGTGCCGTCCCCTGGTATCAAGGGATTGAATTTTTTATGGGATTGAAGCGCAACAATGTGCCTTCCTGGCTTTTGGTTTACAATAATGAAGACCATAATTTAAAGGAGCGGAAAAATAAAAAGGATTTGAGTATTCGGCTGGCCCAGTTTTTTGATCATTACCTGAAGGAAGCGCCCGCTCCCTTATGGATGGAAGAAGGAATCCCTGCCATAGAAAAGGGTAAAACATTGAAATATGAGCTAAGTGATGAGTAGAAGTTTTTGGCAATGTCAAGCGAATCGGGCTAGGGTTTGTAATTAGAAATAATCGTTGAGAGCACATCTTGTTTACCCTGGCATACCCGTCTATGTGAAGCGGGTTATTGGTATTTCTCCTGCCTGACCTACCTGCTCCTACACCTTGATACTGAAAGTCGGACTTTGCGTTAGGGGACTAAACGGTTTTTTTCACAGCATCAGGTATTTCTTTGGGACGATTCCCGGATGATCAATGCCGACCTCAAGGTGATGGTATTCGTTTTCTGAAGGATTTCCTGGTTTTCGTCATCCAGGTGATTGATCAGGTTTTTCATGGCCACTTCTCCCATGTGATAACTTGGGTAATTAATGGTGGAAAGATTAGGTTCTACCATTCGGGAAATCAAGTCATTGTTAAAACCTACAATGGCCATATCTTCAGGAACTTTGACACCTCGTTTTTTCAGAGCCATCAGGCAACTGGCGGCACTGGTATCGTTGGAGATCAATAGGCCGTCCGGTCTGGGATGTAGTCTTAATATTTTTTCAACGATACGTTCTCCCGAATCTTCATCTAACTCGTCGGTGATCACATTAGCCGAATCAAAAACAAAGCCGTGGTCCATCAAGGCGTATTTATATCCTTTCAACCGGTCTGCATAGACATTGATTTGCAGGTTGCCCAATACATGGACAATTCTTTTACATCCCTGTTTGATGAGGTGCGCTGTAGCATCGTAAATCGCCTGTGTATTATTGATGACCACTCCGGTACAATGATTGTTTTCGGGTACCCTGTCAAAAAATAAAACTGGAATGTCCTTCAGAAAAAAGGGCTGAAAATGCTCAATATTATCTGTTGTTCCTGCTTTTGAAACAAGCAGACCATCTACACGGCTGTTAAACATTATTTTTGTATTAGAGATTTCCTTGTCAAGAGATTCCACAGATTGACTGATGATAAGGTTATACCCCGCTTGGGTAGCTATTTTTTCCATTCCGGCCAAAACTGAAGATTGAAACGCACTATTCAGCTTCGGAACGATAACCCCAATACTATTAGACCTTCTTTTGCGCAGGCTGGACGCAAAAATATTGGATTGGTACCCCAGGTCCTTTGCTGCATGCAGGATTTTGTTTCGGGTTACATCCTTTACCCTTGGATGGTTGCTTAAAGCCCGGCTGACTGTAGTTGGAGATAAACCTACATTAGCTGCAATATCATAAATAGTGATTTCTTTTTTCATCAATTTACTTCAATTCTTAGCACAAATAATATTAGAAATAATTTTAGAAGTATGCAACCGATTTCAATACATTTAAAATTTGGAATAAAGTGTTATAACCTAAATTTTGGTTTAAAAAAGAATAAAATACCTAATTTTAATAAATTTCGAAATTGAAACCAAGATATTTAGCTGGTCAATGATGAAAAACTTTTCATTTATTTGGCGGATTTTACAAATCATTTTTTTTGTCCTTTATTGTTTTCCTTAATAAATGGATAATAGGAACCATAAAATTATATGAAATCGGTTGTAACAAAATAAATATATTGATATGTTTACGTTTATTAGCAAAGCACATTACATCCCAATTAATCTATGAATAAAATTAAACAGTTCATTGTTTTGTTCCTATCTTTTTCGTTTCCAATTTTAGGTTTGGCACAAAAGATAGCTACATTGGAAGTAGAACTGCCCGCGGTGTCTACCTACGCCTACCCTGTTTCTATTCCTTTAGATCCGATAACGCATGAACCGGATTCCTTGTTAACGTTAGTGGAGGTAACTTCTGATGCAAGTGTAGAAATTCCTTTTCAGATAGATAATATGCAGGGACGGACCATCTATTGGATAGTGAAACCTACGGCAGGTGGAGAAAGGGTAAGGTCCTTTGAGATCCATAAAAAGCAACACCCAATGAAATCCGGCGGCCTTAGTATTTCTCAAACAGATAAAGCTCTGATCATAAAAAAAGGGGACCAGGATTTATGGCAATACAACCATGCCATTGCCTACCCGCCCGAAGGAGCTGATCCGGCCTATGCGCGTAGTGGTTTTGTGCACCCCATGTGGTCACCTTCAGGAAAGTCTCTGACCAGAATTCAGCCACCGGACCATTACCACCATTATGGGCTATGGAACCCCTGGACAAGAGCTGAGTTTAAAGGAGAAACCATCGATTTCTGGAACCTCAAGGAGCAACAGGGAACCGTGCGATTTGCCAACTTTGTAAGTAAAACCCAGGGGCCGGTTTTTGCCGGCTACAAGGTTTTGCATGAACACCTGGTATTGCAAAATAGAGATGAGCCGGAAGTAGCCATGACCGAAGTACAGGGAACCCGCATTTTTGCAATCGATGAAGAGGAAGATTATTACCTGGCTGATATCAGTATCATGCTCAACCCGGCTACCGATCATCCGGTGATTTTAAAAGAATACCGCTATGGAAGCCTGGGATGGAGAGCTACAGAGAAGTGGGACAGAAATAACAGTGAAGTAATCACTTCTGAAGGCCTGGATAGAAAATCTGCTGATGGAAGTCTGGCAAGATGGTGCATCGTTCAGGGTGAAATAGATGAGGATTTTGCAGCCGTGGTGATGATGTCATTCCCCTCCAATTACAATCATCCCGAACCCCTGCGGATCTGGCCGGAGGATATATATGACAGGGGAGACATGTATGCCAATTTTGCCCCAACAAAAAACATGGATTGGGATCTGGATCCCGGAAAAACCTATTTGCTTACTTACAGGTTTTTGGTTTCCTCAAAGAAGATCAGTAGCGAAGAAGCCGAAGCTGCCTGGCAGCAATTTGCCCATAGTCCAAAAATCACCATCCATAAAGATTAAAAATGACCATTATACGCATTGAAATGGAGTCAGTGACTTATTTTAGAACTACCTGTCTGGCCTTGCTGTTCATGATTTTCTCGATGGTTTTGGTAAAAGGCTACGCCGAAACTCCCAAAAATAACCTTAAGAATAAAAGGGTTTTGGTTTACACAAAAAACGGAGAAGGTTTTGTGCATGACAATATTCCCTACGCTGTGGCCTGTATGGAAAGAATGTCCGCTGACTATGATTTTGATATCACTGTTACCGATGATCCTTCCTTTTTTACAGATAAAAAATTAGCTGAGATTGATATAATGGTTTTTACCAGCACCAACAATGATGTTTTTGAAACCAATGCCCAGCGGTTGGCCTTTAGGAAATACATTCAATCCGGAGGAGGAATAGTAGGTATTCATTCCGCAGTAGGTACGGAGCGGAACTGGGAATGGTTCAAAATGCTGATCGGAGGTCGCTTTGTCTGGCATCCGAAATTTCAGGAATTTAATATAAATATAATCGATAAATCACATGTATCTGTATCCGGCTTGCCAGATGTCTGGACCAGAGAGGATGAGTGCTACCTGATGCAGGAACTATACCCTGGGATAAAGGTGGTCATGGCCCACGATCTGGAGTCTCTGAATACGGACCAGCGGGAGCGGGTACTGGAACTTTCCTCTCCGTTTCACAGATTTTATCCAGCTGTCTGGTATCAGGATTTCGATGGGGGGTATGTCTGGGTGACGGCTTTGGGTCACCACAAGGATGATTATAAAGATCCCGTATTTGTGCAACATATTTATCAGGGAATGAATTATATTGCCGGAAAAATCAGTAAAAAAGATGGTTCGAAAATCTATGCAACAGCCTGGGATACTCCGGTTAAGTTTTAGTACCAAAGGGTATGTCAACTGATTTGAACCATATTAAATAACAATCAATAAACAGGATAACCAAAACACGTGTTTCCATGAAAAAAGAAAAACAATCCAATCTTTCCAGAAGAAATTTTATGAAATCCAGTACCAAGGGAGCTCTGGCAGCTTCCCTGGCCGTTACGGGATTTCCAACCATAGTTCCGGCTTCGGTATTTGGGAAAAATGCTCCCAGTAATAAGATCAATATAGGTCAGGTGGGCTTTGGTAGAATAGCCATGACCCATGATTTGCCGGAGACCATGAAAAATGACATTGCCAGGGTGGTAGCTGTGGCGGATGTGGACCGGAATCGTGCTGCGCAGGGCAAAACCTGGATAGAAAAATATTATGCCGACAAAACCGGAAGCAGCAATTATGTGGATGTAAAAGTCTTTGAAGATTACAAGGAAATGATCAATCACAAAGACGTAGATGCGGTTATTATCAGTACGCCAGACCATTGGCATGCCCAGCCTGCCATGGAGGCTGCCCTTGCTGGAAAAGATATCTACTTGCAAAAACCTACCTCATTAACCATAGAGGAAGGGAGGATGATGAGTGATACCATTCACAGGACCGGTGCCATCTTCCAAATAGGAAGCCAGCAGCGATCCATGAACCCCTGGCCTCAATTTAAAAGGGCCTGTGAATTGGTAAGGAACGGTCGAATAGGAAAGGTGGAAAGAATTTTAGTAGGATTGCCAGGTGATCCTGCGGGTGGAAATCCGGAAGAAATGCCGGTACCGGACAACTTGAATTACGACATGTGGCTGGGGTCCACACCCTGGGTGCCCTATACCCTGGACAGGGTCCATTCTCAGGATGATCTTCGTTCCAGGCCAGGATGGCTCAGGTGCGAACAGTTCGGAGCGGGAATGATTACTGGCTGGGGTGCCCATCACCTGGATATCGCCCATTGGGGAATGGGCAAAGAGTATTCCGGTCCCATAGAGCTGGAGGCTTCTGCTTCTTTTCCAACTGATGGCCTTTGGACGGTTCATGGAGATTTTAAGGTAACTGCCAAATATGACAATGATGTGGTCATGGAAGTAAGTGGAGACTATCCCAATGGGGTAAGGTTTGAAGGTACAGAAGGCTGGATATTTGTGGCCCGAGGCAATGTAGGCGTGACGGATAGTGATCCTGTGCCCGGAGGAAAACCCAGCGATGCATTTAAAGCCAGTGATCAGAAAATACTTACTTCTGAAATAGGACCTGAAGAAATCCATCTGTATGCAAGTGAAGAGCAGCATAAAAACTGGTTGGATTGTATTGTTTCCAGAGAGCAACCCATTGCACCTGTAGAGGTGGCTCACCGTTCTTGCAGTGCTTGTTTGCTTTCCCATATTGCCATGAAAATTCCAAGAAAATTGTATTGGGATCCCATCCGGGAGAAATTCAAAAATGATGATGAAGCCAATGCTTTACTTTCCCGGCCCAACAGGCATCCTTACGGAACCCAACATGTGCTTTGAGTAATAAATTTTAACCAAGGATAGCTAAAAAATATGTCTTTGATTCAAAGCTGGCGCTGGTTTGGGCCGAATGATCCTGTATCCTTGCAGGATATTCGCCAGGCCGGCGCTTCTGATGTGGTATCGGCCCTGCACCATATTCCCCATGGAGAAGTCTGGCCCCTGGAAGAAATCCTGGAAAGAAAAAAAATAATTGAAGCAGCCGGTCTGGTTTGGACGGTAGTGGAATCCGTTCCGGTACATGAATCCATCAAAACCAGGGCAGAAGATTGTGAACAGTTCTTGGAAAATTACCGGCAAACGTTGGATCACCTCGCTCAGGCAGGTATCCGGCTGGTCTGTTATAATTTTATGCCTGTTTTGGATTGGACACGAACAGATCTTTCCCTGGAGATGCCTTCTGGTGCCCGTGCCTTGTATTTTGACTGGGCAGATCTGGCCGCCTTTGATCTTTTTGTATTAAAGCGGGAAGCAGCAAGGGCAGAGTACCCTGCTCCCATTGTGGACCAGGCAAGTGATAAATGGTCGGCCATGTCTGCCAATAGAAAGCAGGAACTGGCGAATATTATTCTCATGGGAGTTCCCACAGAGAAAAGCATGACCTTGGAAGGGCTTTCTAAAAGCATTTCGCTTTATCAATCTATTGGGAAAGTAGGATTGCGAGAAAATTTGCTATATTTTTTAAAGGGCATACAAAGTACCTGCGAAAAATATGGGATGACCATGACCCTTCACCCGGATGATCCACCTTATTCTATTTTAGGTTTACCACGGATTGCTTCCGGTCTGCAAGATTTGGCATTCATCACGGATGCCATCAGAGAGCCTTTCAATGGAATCTGTCTTTGTACCGGATCTTTGGGTGCCGGGAAAGAAAATGATTTACCTGAAATTATCAGTGCCGTGGCGGATCGCATCCATTTTGTCCACCTCCGAAATGTAAAGAAAGACGAAAGAGGCAATTTCCACGAATCCGATCACCTCGATGGAGATGTGGATATGTTTGAGGTCATGAAACGATTGGTGAAAATTAATAAAAACCGGGCCAAGCCCATTCCATTTCGTCCTGATCATGGGCATCAAATGCTGGACGATTTGCATAAGGAAACCATTCCCGGTTATTCTGCGGTTGGCCGGTTAAAGGGACTGGCAGAATTGAGGGGGTTGGAAATGGCTTTGGAAAAGCAGCTTTAATAAAAATCCATTGATTTTTGCTGAATTGCTGAATTGAAATGATTCAAAAACTAATCGTCTTCACTTTTCTTCTCGTGCTGAGTACGGTGCCTATTGTGGCACAGGATTTCGAAATGCCAGAAAAAGGTTTTTGCGCACATAGAGGAGCCATGGCCAGTCATCCTGAAAATACCATCCCGGCTTTTCTGGAAGCCATAAGAGTGGGGGCTCATATGATCGAGCTGGACGTGCAGTTTAGTAGGGACTCTGCACTAGTGCTGATGCACGATGCTACGGTGGACCGCACCACCAATGGAAGTGGAGCGGTAGCTGCATTGACTTTATCCGAACTCAAACGCCTGGATGCAGGGAGTTGGAAAGGCGATCAATTTTCCGGCATCCAAATCCCCTTACTGGAGGAGGTGCTGGAGGTCATGCCACGGAATATCTGGCTAAATATCCATTTAAGAGGGGGGCAATCCTTGGGAAGCCGCGTTGTCCGGTTACTGGAAGAAACGGGCAGGAGTCACCAGGCATTTTTAGCGGTGCAGGAGCAGGCTCGCCTTGGAGCCATAAAGGCATCTGATTCAGTATTAATTTGCAATATGGAGAGGTTAACCGGAGGCAGTGATTATGTAGCTGCTACGATCGAAATGGGTGCAAATTTCATTCAACTACGGGGACAGATCTTTCCTGAATTTAAGGATTATGCCCGGATGTTACATGAAAAAGGAATCAAAGTGAATTATTTTGGTACCGATGATCCGGTTGTTTTTGAGACACTTTTTGAATTGGGAGTGGATTTTCCTTTGGTGAATGACATTGCCGCAGCTATGGATTGGGCAGGAGATAATGGTATAAAACCAGTTAAACCTATCCATTGAAGATGCACTAAAATTTCCGAAACCTTTACATTTTATTTCTACAGATAGGTAAAATAATCTCATGAATTCTGATTAATTGGAAGGATTTTTGTGATGTTTTTTGTTAACAAACAGGTAAAATCATGAAAGGTCTGACAAGCATTTGGAAACAGCTATTAATCGTATTATTTTTCTCTTTGGTTCAGCTCCAGTATGCGTTGGCCCAAACCGGTCAAGACTCAGGGGACGACTACCCCTTAAATCCTTCTCCTATACGAATAGTTTTTTATATCATCCTTTCTTTTATCGTTATTGCAGTGGTGTTCAAATTACTTTACAAACCCAGGAAAAAGAACCAGCCTTAAAAAGCTATGAATGAATGCGGGGATTGGGTGAAGTGACTTCAATAACAGTTTACGAATCGGAAAATGCAAGAACGAATCTGCGGGAGGAGAGGAGATGTGTAATTTTTACGTTGGCAATTTTTTGATTGGTAAAAAAATTCTAAATTGACATTCTTTGAAAAGAATGGCCCAACCCAAAATAACCGATAAAGCCCTTTGCGAGGCATTGTTTCATCAAAACAAAAATGCCTTTGATACCATATACGATAGGTATTGGAAAAGACTTTATTGTTATGCCTATAAGATTTTTGAGGACCAGGTGCTTTGTGAAGATGTGGTTCAGGAAGTGTTCTTGGGTTTATGGGAGAAGGCTCAAAAACAAAAAGTCAATCATTTGGAGGCTTATCTTTTTAGGGCAGTTAAATTCCAGGTTTTGAATTTGGTCAGGAATATAAAACAAACCACAGATCTGGAAAGTATATTTTCTCACCTTCCCGAACAGCTGGAGGCGGATCATTTTTTGGAATATGAGGAAGTGGATAAGATTTTGAAGAAGAGTGTTATTGCCCTTCCGGAAAAGTGCAAAGAAGTATTTCAGTTGAGCAGGGAAGCTGAGATGTCTAATCAGGAAATTGCCGTAAAAATGAATATATCTGTCCGGACGGTAGAGGCCCATCTTTACAAAGCACTTAAATCCATTAAAAAAAACCTTAACCAAATTTATTTTTGGGCCGCTCTGCTGTTAGGTAACCCTACTTATTTTTTATTTTGATATTTTTATTTTTTATGATTATTAATTTCATTTTTATTTGGAATTTACGCATTTAAAATTGGCCAATTCCAGACTTTGTAATTTTTTTTCACCTGGGTCGTAAGTATTTCAGTGGGTTAAAGGTACTATCCTTTAGATGCTAAGTGACATGAATAAAAAAGAATTCCTAAATCTGCTTCAGAAAAGAAGTACGGGAGAGCTGAATAATATAGAAGAGGCCAAACTGCTGCGGATTTTGGATCAGCTACAGCGACGGGAATTGGATTGGGAGATGGATAGCCTGGAGGAAGAGGAGTTAAAATACAAGATGAAGGAAAAAATTGATTCAAGGCTCCAATCAAGAACATTTTCCACGACTTCCACTTATGGGATGATGAAATGGGCTGCCTCTTTTTTATTATTGATAGGTCTTGCTTATCTGGGGTATCAAGTCCAGCAATTAACCCCAAATATGGTTTGGGAAGAAAGGATCACCAACGAGCGGCAGAAGGCATCCATTACCCTGCCAGATGGCAGCATTGCATTTCTAAATACCAATACCAGGCTGAGGTTCCCCGAGGAATTTGTGAATGGAAAAAGGGAAGTTGAATTGGATGGAGAAGCTTTTTTTGAGGTGGTAAAAGAGGAGGGGGCAACTTTTGAAGTAAACAGTCAGGGGGTAAGGACGGTAGTTTTGGGAACGGCATTTAATGTCAGGGCACACCAGGAATCGCCGGTAAAAGTGGCCGTACAAAGCGGGAGAGTGGCCGTTTTTCATCAGTCCTCTGCTACTACAGCGAGTGGCGTAGAGTTGCAGCCCAGGCAAATGGCCACGGCCATTCCCGGTGCCGAGGCCTTTGAGATAGCGGAAATGGATTCTGATTCTTTCTTAGACTGGAAAGCAAGTTCCGTATCCTTCGATATGGACCCCTTTGACGAGGTGATACAGCGGCTGGGCTCCATTTACAATTACAAGATTGAGTTAGTGGGAGAGGGAATGGATCAATGCCAGATCAAAGCGACCTATGCCAATGGAAACTTGTTTGCGGTGCTGTACGGCTTAAAAAACCTGGTGGCATTTGATGTGGAAAATACAGGTGAAAGGACATTAAAAATAACATATAAAGAATGTAAAATTTAAAGATTTAAAGCCTATGACATAACCCTGAATATTCAGCTTATAACCAAAAAAAATCCGGAACTGCTGCAACAGTCCCGGATCAGTATCGGTGGAAAACCACCTTGTTTAACAATAAACATTTAAAATTATGAAAAATAATTTACTAAGGCTAATTGTGCTTTATTCAAAACAAACCCTAAAGTACTTTTTGCTTCAATTACTTGTCATACAGGTGATTATGGCAGAACCAGGCTCCAGTCAGAGCATGGAAGATTATCAGGTACAGTTACAAGCTAAGAATCAGAAGCTGGTAACGGTGTTGGCAGCTTTAGAGCAACAGACAGATTTTGTTTTTGCTTATAACCAAGAGGTAGCCAAAGACAAAACGAAAATTTCCCTCCATTTATCCACGGACCTTAAAACCATGCTTAAAAAGATTACCGAGCAGGTGGATTACGATTTCAAGCGGGTAAATGAGCAGATTTATGTGGTAAGGAGTGAGGTGGGATTAAATGGTAATGACAAAACAGATTCTGAAAGTGTTTTTGAATTACCAATTCTAGCAGTAGAAATCAAAGGGAAAGTTCTGGATAATACCGGACAGCCGATCCCGGGTGCTACCGTAATCATTGAAGGAACGAATACTGGGACTGTTACTGATATCGATGGTAATTTTTCTATTGATGCTTCCGAAGAATCTACTATTAGGATTTCTTTCATCGGGTACCAGAGTCAATCTGTCGCTGTGGGAAACCAAACCTTTTTAGAAATTACCTTAATTGAGGATCAATCCTCCTTAGAAGAAGTATTGGTGGTGGGATATGGAACCCAAAAGAAGGAGGACGTTACCGGAGCAGTTTCATCTGTCAATCAGAAAGCTATCAAAAATTTACCTGTATCAACGCTTGACCAAAAAATGGTAGGGCAGGTGGCAGGTGTTCAGATCCAGCAAGTATCCGGAGCGCCGGGAGCAGGAACATCGGTCAAAATCAGGGGTAGCGGATCTCTGGGTGCAGGAAATGAGCCATTGTACGTAATAGATGGTATGCCATATTCATCGGGGATGAACCAAACCCTGAATCCCCTTATGTTTATAGACCCCAATAACATTGAATCTATTTCCATACTGAAAGATGCATCATCTACAGCAATATATGGGTCCAGAGGAGCCAATGGAGTAATAATGATTACAACCAAAAAAG
>Ga0008836_100913_pt1 | contig 13088 bp, 7 predicted proteins | sample HotLakConsUCCR28_FD_62214 | JGI IMG/M metagenome (GOLD analysis project Ga0008836, IMG submission 62214) | Hypersaline microbial mat communities from Hot Lake, Washington, USA - Hot Lake Consortium UCC-R28 (Hybrid Assembly) ... | reverse complement strand
CGTCTGGCGCGGCCTCGGTCACGGCTTTGCCGAGGCGATCGCCCTGTGGGGCGGCAAGGTGCTCGCAACCGGCCCGGCGCATGAGATCGCGGATCTGATCGGACCACAGACGCAAGTGATCGATCTCGCCGGGCGCCTCGCCACGCCGGGCCTCAACGATGCGCATATGCATCTCCTGCCCCATGGCGGGGCCATGGAGGAGGTCGATCTGCGCCCGCGCGCCGCGCCGACCCTCGAAGCCCTGCTCGATGCGCTGCGTGCCCGCGCCCGCGAGACGCCGCCCGGCGAATGGGTGATCGGGCGCGGCTACGATCATTTCCGCCTCGATACCGGGCGTCATCCCACACGCGACGAGCTCGATGCCGCATTGCCCGATCATCCGGTCTGGATCGTGCGCACGGACGGGCATCTCGCCGTGGCGAATACGATGGCGCTCGCGCGGGCGGGCATCGACGAGAACACCCCCTCCCCGCCAGGCGGGCTGATCGAAAAGCGCGACGGGCGCCTCACCGGGCTGCTTGCCGAGACCGCGCGCGCGCCCGTTCTGGCGGTTCTGCCGCGTGCGGATAGCGAGGCGCTGATCGGGTTCATCGAACGCGGCGGGCGCGATCTGCTGACCCATGGCATCACCTCCTGCATGGAGGCGGCGGTCGGGATCCGCGACGGCTGGCTCGAAATGCAGGCCTATCAGAAGGCGCATCGCGAGAACCGGTTGCCGCTGCGCGTCTATGCCTGTCTGATGGGTGACGTCACCCGCAATCTCCTGCCCGAGGCGGAGGCGGCAGGGATGTGCACCGGGGGCGGCGATGCGCGGCTGCGGACCGGCCCGGTCAAGATCTTCACCGATGGCAGCGCCGGCGGGCGCACGGCGGCGATGACAAAGCCCTATCTGGGTGGCGGACCGGACGACAAGGGCATCCTCTGCCTGTCCTCGGATCAGCTCACGCAGATGGTCCATGACGCCCACCACGCCGGCTGGCAGATGGCGATCCACGCCATCGGCGATGCGGCGATCGACCAGGTGCTCGACGCTTACGAAGCCGCGCTCACCGCCCTGCCCGACCCGCAGCGGCGCCATCGGATCGAGCATTGCGGCTGGCTGCGGCCCGACCAGATGGCGCGGATGCGGCAGATGCACATCCTGCCCGCTCCGCAACCCGCCTTCATGTACTGGTTCGGCGATCTCTACCTGACCCTCGCCGAGCCCGAGCGCGTCGCCGCCTCGCATCCGATGCGCACCTGGATCGAGAACGGGCTCGAGCCCTCCGCCTCGACCGATTGTCCGGTGGTGGAGATCGACCCCTTCGCCAATCTCTACACGATGATCACCCGCAAGACCGCTTCCGGCACCGTTCTCGGTGCGGATCAGGCGCTCTCCCTCGAGGAAGCCCTGCACGCCTATACCCATGCGGGCGCCTATGCCGCCCGCGAGGAGGCGATCAAGGGCCGCCTCGTCCCCGGCCAGCTTGCCGATATCGCCGTGTTCGACCGTGATTTCTTCACCGTGTCGCCGGAAGAGATCCGTACCGGGGCCTGTGACATCACCATTCTCGACGGGCGGATCGTGTACCGCCGGGAGGAGGCCGCCGGATGAGCCCGCCCGCTTCCTCGCGATTCCAAACCAGCAATCCGGAGACGATCATCCCATGCCGCGCACCACCCTGATCAGGAACGCCTCCTTCCTCGTCGCCTATGACGCAGCAACGGACAGCCACAGCTATCGCCGGGATTGCGACATCGTCTTCACCGATGACCGGATCGTTCATATCGGCCCCGGCTTCACCGGTCATGTCGACGAAACCATCGACGCTTCGCGCCTGATGGTGATGCCCGGCCTCGTCGACATCCATTCGCATCCGGCCTCCGAGCCCCTCAACAAGGGCTGGAACGACGAGCTCGGCTCGGCGAAGCTCTGGGGCTCCTCGCTCTATGAATTCATGCCGCTGTTTCGCCCGGATGCACAGGGGATCCCGGCCTGCGCGAGCGTGGCCTATTGCGAATTGCTGATGTCGGGGGTAACGACGCTCGTCGACATGTCCGGCGCCTGGGAGGGCTGGCTCGATCTGTTCGCGCAAAGCGGGCTGCGCGGCGTCGTCTCGCCGATGTATCGCTCTGCGCGCTGGTACACGAAGGACGGCCATGTGGTCGAATACGAATGGGACGCCGCCGGCGGCGAGAAGGCCATGGCGCAGGCCATGGAGGTGGTCGATGCCGCCGCGCGCCACCCTTCCGGGCGCCTGTCGGGCATGGTCGCGCCCTCGCAGATCGATACCTGCACGCCGGAGCTGATCAGGGAGAGCTTCGCGGAAGCCGAGCGGCGCGACCTGCCCTTCCAGATCCATGCGGCACAAAGCGTCGTCGAATTCCACGAGATGACCCGGCGCCACGGCATGACGCCGATCGAATGGCTGGAATCGCTCGGCGTGCTCTCACCGCGCGCGATCATCGGGCACGGCATCTTTCTCGACCACCATTCCTCGGCTCTGAACTGGCCCAGGCGCGACGATCTCGCTTCCATCATCAACAGCGGTACCACGGTGGCGCATTGCCCGGTGGTCTTCCAGCGGCGCGGCATCGCCATCCAGTCGGTGGGCGGCTATCTGCGCCGGGGCGTGAAAATGGCGATCGGCACCGACACCTTCCCCCACAACATGCTGGAGGAGCTGCGCGCGGTGGGGATCGGCTCGCGCATGGTCTCGGAAGACGTCTGGGACCTGCGCCTGTCGCAGATCCTCGATTGCGCCACCCTGGGCGGGGCACGCGCGCTCATGCGCGATGATATCGGGCGGCTCGCCGTCGGGGCGAAGGCGGATATCGTCATGGTCGATCTCGACCATCCGATGATGCGCCCGGTCCGCGACCCGCTGCGCAGTCTCGTCTATGCGGCGGCGGAACGGGCGGTGAAGACCGTCTTCGTCGATGGCGCCAAAGTGGTCGATGACGGGCGCGTCCTCACTCTCGATTACGAGGCGGCCAGCGCGGCGCTGCAGGAGGCCCAGTACCGGGCCGAGGGCGCGGTCGCGGCTGCGGATTGGGCGGGGCGTTCGAGCTACGAGATCTCGCCCCATACCTATCCGCAGGCCTGAACCGGCAAAGCCGGGAACGGCTTCTCCACCAGTAATCGCGCCGTGATCGCGGCTGCGCGCTTGCTCTTGCCGATAAAAGCTTGTTAAACCCGCCCCGCCGCCACAGCGAGGCGCCAGACTGCCTTGCAAGCACTCGCCGAGAAAGCCGATCCGCCATGAAACTCGTTGCCGGAAATTCCAACCGTCCGCTCGCCGAAGCCATTGCCGCCTATCTCGGCATTCCGCTGGGCAAGTGCCAGGTGAAGCGCTTCGCGGATATGGAAATCTTCGTGGAATTGCAGGAAAACGTCCGCGGTGAGGATGTCTTCATCCTGCAATCGACCTCGTTTCCCGCCAATGACCATCTCATGGAGATGCTGATCCTGATCGATGCGCTCAAGCGCTCCTCGGCCAAGCGGATCACGGCGGTGATGCCCTATTTCGGTTACGCGCGGCAGGATCGGCGCACGGCCGGGCGCACACCGATCTCGGCCAAGCTGGTGGCCAATCTGATCACCGAGGCGGGCGCCGACCGTGTCCTCACCCTCGATCTGCATGCCGGCCAGATCCAGGGCTTCTTCGACATTCCCACCGACAACCTGTTCAGCGCGCCGGTCATGGTCCGCGACATCAAGGAACGCATGGCCAATGGCGACAAGGTCGTGGTCTCGCCCGATGTCGGTGGCGTGGTGCGCGCCCGCGCGCTGGCCAAGCGGATCGACGCCCAGCTTGCCATCGTCGACAAGCGCCGCGAACGCCCCGGTGAATCGGAAGTCATGAGCATCATCGGTGACGTGGCCGGGCGCAGCTGCCTGCTCGTCGACGACATCGTTGATTCCGGCGGTACCCTGTGCAACGCCGCCGAGGCGCTTCTGGAGAAAGGCGCGACCGAGGTCTATGCCTTCATCACCCACGGCGTTCTCTCCGGTGGTGCGGTGTCGCGCATTGCCAATTCCAAGCTGAAGGAACTGGTCATCACCGATTCCATCATGCCCACGGAAGCGGTGAAGGTGGCCCGCAATATCCGCGTACTCTCCATCGACAGCCTGATGGGGGAGGCGATCGCGCGCACGGCTTCCGAATCGTCGGTTTCCAGTCTTTTCGACTGACCTTCGTGGTTTTTTGATCGCAGCCGGTGGACATCGGCGTCCGCTTGCCCTTGATTGCTTTTGACGCAATTGCAATCGAAGGCGGCATATGGGCGAAATCGCGCGAGGCACGGCGTTCGGCGGGGGCGAAAGCGGCTTCGTCGGCGCGGGCGTGCGCGCGGACCATGATCAGACGGATCACGCCGATTGCCGCCACGCCGAGCGCATCCTTGCCGCATGCGGCGCCTGGCTTCGCGCATGCCTTGCCGAGGAAGTCTCCCGTCGCCGGCTGTTTCCGTGGTGCGCCGTGGCTTTCGGGCTGGGCATTCTTCTCTTCTTCGCGGCTCAAGGGCGCCCGCATGCGGCGGCACCGCTGGCCGGGCTCGCTCTGTGCGCGGTCATCGCCTGGCTGGGGCGCCATGATCACCGCATCCTGCGCATCTCCATTGCCGTCGCCATGGTGCTTGCCGGCTTCACTGCCACGATGCTGCGTTTCGAGCGGGTCAATGCGCCGATCATCGACGGGATCCGGATCGCGCAACTCACCGGCAGCGTGATCAGCATCGAGGAACGCACCAGCGATGCACGACTCGTGATCCGCGTCGTGGCCATCGATGATCGCGCGCGCGATGCCCTGCCGGCGCGGGTACGGGTGACGACGCGCGCTGCGGGCGATCTGCGCGCCGGCGATACGATCAGTGCCCGGGTGCGGTTGATGCCGCCGCCGGAAGCGGCCTGGCCGGGCGGCTATGATTTCGCCCGCAGCGCCTGGTTTGCGCGCATCGGCGGTGTCGGCTCGATTCTGGGGGACGCGCGGATCGTCGCGCCGGAGACCCCGCCGGGCTTCGCCGAGCGTGTGCGCGCTGCAATCGACAATGCGCGGGTCAGCACGACACGCCGTATCTTCGACGCGATCGGGGGCCAGCCTGGCGCGGTCGCCGCGGCGCTGGTGACGGGCAAGCGCGGGCTGATCACCGAGGAGACCAATGCCGCGCTTCGCGCTGCGGGAATCTATCACATCGTCTCGATATCCGGCCTGCATATGGTGCTGGCGGCCGGAACCATCTTCTGGCTCACCCGCGCCGGCCTCGCCCTCGTGCCGACGCTCGCGCTTGGCTGGCCGATCAAGAAGATCGCGGCGGTGGCAGCGATCATGGGTGCTGTCGGCTATTGCATCTTCTCCGGTGCGCAGGTCGCCACGATCCGCGCCGTGATCATGACCGGGGTGATGCTCGGCGCCGTCTTGTTCGACCGACCGGCGCTGAGCATGCGCAATCTCGCGATTGCGGCGATCCTCGTGCTGGCCTGGCAGCCCGAGACGCTGCTCGGCCCCTCCTTCCAGATGTCTTTCTCCGCCGTCGTCGGGCTCATCGCCGGCGCGGAATGGATGCGCGCGCGGGAAAACCGGCCCGGGCCGACGCCCGGCGCGGCGGGCCGCTTCCTGCGCTGGCTCGCCGCTGGCATGCTTGGCATTCTCACCACCACCATCATCGCGACCATCGCGACCGGCCCGTTCGCGGCCTATCATTTCCAGATCGCCAATCCCTATGGTCTGATCGGCAATGCCCTGGCTTTGCCCATCGTCTCGCTCGTGGTGATGCCGGCGGGCGTGATCGGCGTACTCCTGATCGGCTTCGGCCTCGACCATTTCGCCTGGCAGGTGATGGGCTTCGGCATTGCGAGGGTGCTCGACGTGGCCCGTTTCGTCGCGGGTTTCGAAGGATCGAACCTGCCCGTCGCGGCTTTCGGCAGCGGCGCGCTGGCACTGATGGTGATCGGCTTGCTCATGGCGACGCTCTTCGTCTCGCCACTGCGACGGCTGGCGGTGATCCCGGCAGGCATCGGCTTCGCGCTCGCCATGACACCGGATCGGCCCGATCTCTATGTCGATCGCAACGGTGCGGGCGCCGCAATCAGGGGCGCGGATGGCAGGCTCGTGCTGCTGGGCCGTCCGAGCGCCTTCGTCACCGCGCAATGGCTGAAGGCCGATGGCGATGCGCGGCTGATGACGGATGCTCCGGAGGATGCCGACGCGTCCCTGCATGCGGGGGTGAACTGCGATCCCCTCGGCTGCACCAAGATTTTCGTCGGCGGGCATGCGGTCGCTTTCGTGATGGATGCGCGCGCCTTCCTGGAGGATTGCACACGCGCGGCGATCATCATTACACCGCTGGAAGCCCCGCCCTCATGCGCCGCGCCACGCGTGATCGATCGCATGACGCTGCAGCGCCATGGTGCAGTCAGTGCGCATTTCGCCAAGAATCTCGGTGCGGATAGGACGCGATTCGCCGCCATGCCGGACGCGCCTGCGGGGAGAGACGGGCCATCCGAGCGGCGAATCGCCGATTCCGACGCCCACCATTCCGATTTCGTGAATTCGCCCTCAGGTGCGGCGCCATTCGAGGGCGTGGTGGCAAGCGGGGGAGCTGACGCAGAACCGGAGCAGGAGACGATCCGGGAAACGACCAGCGGGATGGCTGGGGTCAGGGCGTGGGAGGGGCCTGGCGAGGGCGTCGGCGACAGGCTCGGCGCGTGGCTCGGCGCGGGGCTTGGCGCGTGGCTTGGCGCGTGGCTTGGCGACAGACCTCGCGAAGGGCCCGGCGAGCCGCCTGACGGTCGCGTTGCCGAGACGGGGGTGGCGACGGATGGCGTTGCGGGCGCACCTCGCGCCGATCCGATCAGGCGCTTGACGGGCGTTCGCCGCGCGAACGAAACCCGCCCCTGGCTCTTGCGCAAGACCGATGAATGAGCCCGCGACGACCGCGCGGTCCGAGCCGATAGACTGAACCCATGAAGCTGCGGGCAGCATGCGCTGCGCCAGCACGATGCGCCCGGATCAGCCTGCAGAACGAGTTATCACCCGCGGGCGCCACCCTTTCCCCGGGCGGAGGCGGCGCGGGGCGCCGCTCTCAATAACGGCGCACCAGCGAAACCAGCCGCCCCTGAATCTGGACGCGATCAGGCCCCAGCACGCGTGTTTCATAGGCCGGATTCGCCGCCTCGAGCGCGATCGATGAGCCGCGTCGCCGGAAGCGTTTCAGGGTCGCTTCCTCCGCATCGATCAGCGCAACGATGATATCACCGGTATTGGCGACATCCTGACGCCGGATGACGACGATATCACCATCGAGAATACCCGCCTCGATCATCGAATCGCCGCGCACTTCCAATGCATAATGCTCGCCGCCGGTAATGAAATCGGGCGAGACCGCGATGGTATGCATCGGGTTCTGGATCGCTGAAATCGGCGTGCCCGCCGCAATGCGCCCCATGACGGGGATGTTCACCGCACGCTCGTAATCCTCGTCGGCGAGGGGATTGGGAATATCGGCTTCATCAACGAGACCGCCTTGCCGTGCGTCGTCATGATCACGCCCTTTGCCAACCCCAGCCTTGCCGCCCTTGACCTTGCCGCCCTCGACCTTGCCGCCCTCCCCCTTGCCGCCCTCGACGACACTCGGCGAGAACCCGCCGCGCGGAGCGCCGACAGCGGAACCGGCGCCTCCGAGCGGACGCTGCAAAGTCTCGGGCATGCGCAGAATTTCGAGCGCCCGCGCGCGATAGGGCAGCCGCCGGATGAACCCACGCTCTTCCAGCGCCGTAATCAGACGGTGAATGCCGGATTTCGACTTCAGATCCAGCGCATCCTTCATCTCGTCAAAGGATGGCGGCACGCCCGATTCGCGCATGCGTTCATGGATGAAGGTCAGCAATTCGTGCTGCTTACGCGTGAGCATGGTTCCGCCTTGCGATTCGAGATCAAACAAATCACGAACACATTACGGGTTCCCACTGTGTTCCGCAAGTCTCACCCACCCGATGTTACGCATTTTTTGCAAAAAACAATCCAAGATCAAAAATCTGTAACAGCCCGGGATTGCACTCCCGCTGATCGTCGCACCAGTTTGTTCACCGCGGCAGCGCTTTCCGGCTTTGAAGAATGCGCATTCGATTCTATTCTGGGCTGATGAACGACAGTCCAGCAGCCTCCACCGCGATCAGTCGCGACTCGGCGATGACCGGCGACGCCCCGGCTTTCACCGGCACCGATGGCACGCGCCGGCATCTGTTTCAGGCGCTGGTCGACGCGAAACGCGCCTTTGGCGGCAAGACCGTCATCCTCGAAGACGCCCAGCGCCAGCCACTGACCTATAGCCGCCTCGTGATCGGCGCCCGCGCCCTCGGGCGCAAGCTCGTTGCGGATACGCAACCGGGCGAGCGGATCGGCGTGTTCCTGCCCAGTGTGCAGGCCACGGCCGTCACCTTCTTCGGCCTGCATGCCTTTGCCCGTGTGCCGGCGATGCTGAACTTCACCGCCGGCCCCGCCAATCTGAAAGCCGCCTGCGAGATCGCCGCGATCGGCACCATCGTCACGTCGCGCAAGTTCATCGACGAAGGCAAGCTCGACGATGCCCTCGCGGCGATCGCGCCGGGGCGGCGGGTGATCTATCTCGAAGACATACGCGGTCAGGTCAGCAGCCTCGACAAGGCGCGCGCGGCAGCCGAGAGCCTGTTCTCCGGAGCGCTGGCGAAGCGAACCGGGCCGACCCCGGATGACGAGGGGGTGATCCTCTTCACGTCGGGCTCCGAGGGCAGACCGAAGGCCGTCGTGCTCTCGCATGCCAATCTTCTGTCGAATGCGGGCCAGGTGATGCAGCATGCCGAAGGCGTGCTCAGCCGGGACGATATCTTCTTCAACCCGCTGCCGGTGTTCCATTCCTTCGGCCTGACGGCGGGACTGATCCTGCCCGTGATCCACGGCATCCGCGCCTTCCTTTATCCGAGCCCGCTGCATTACAAGCAGGTGCCCAGGCTGATCGAGAGCGCGAAGGCGACCTTCCTGCTCGCCACGGACACGTTCCTGCAGGGCTATGCCCGCGCCGCCGACGATGTCGACATGTCCTCGGTCCGTTATATCGTCGCCGGAGCCGAACGTGTGCGCGAGGAGACACAGCGGCTGTGGAAGCGTTACGACGCGATGATCCTCGAGGGTTACGGCGCGACGGAATGCGCCCCGGTCATCGCCTGCAATCTGCCCCAGCGTCACCGGCACGGCTCGGTCGGGCCCTTCCTGCCGGGCATCCGCTGGAAACTGACGCCCGTGGAGGGCATCAAGCGCGGCGGACGACTTTCGATCGCCGGCCCCAACGTCATGGCCGGCTATATCGATCCGGATGATCCCACGCGGCTGATCCCGCCGGAAGACGGCTGGCACGATACCGGGGACATCATCCTGATCGAGGATGGTTTCGTCACGATTCGCGGGCGGGCCAAGCGCTTCGCCAAGATCGGCGGCGAAATGATCTCGCTCGCCGCCGTCGAGACGATGATCCAGGAATTGTGGCCCGACGACACCCATGTCGTCGTGGCCCTGGCCGACGAGCGCAAGGGCGAGCAGCTGATTCTGGTCACCGAGAAAGCCGATGCCGATCGCGAAGCGGTTGTCGAGCATGGCCGTGACAAGGGCTTTTCCGATCTCTGGCTGCCGCGCGCGGTGCTGGTGGCGCAAATTCCTGTTCTCGGATCGGGCAAGATCGATTATGCCGGAACCGAAGCGTTGGCAGCCAAACTGCGCGCGATGATGTAGGGGCGGGCGCGCGCGCCCGATCGGAGCCGGTATGACCCTTTTCGAAGCGGCGCTTCCGGGCATCGTCCAGAGCGTATTCATGTTCGTGCCGGTCTCGTCGACCGCGCATCTCGCGCCATCCGGAATCTCCTGAGCGCGCAGATGATCCTGTTCGACCTGATCGTGCATGTCGGCACGCTGGTCTCGATCATCGTGGTCTTCCGCAAGACACTGGGGCAGTTCCTCGGCGGCTCGCTCACCGCTGCACGCGAGATTGCGCCGGAGCGCCGAAGTGTATCTCGGCGGCGCAGCTTTGCGCATCAACTGGGCCGCCGCCAGTGTCGGCTTCGTCGTCTCGGCGCTGGTCGGCACCATCGCACTCCAGATCGTGCTGAAGCTGCTCTATCGTGCCAAACTGAAATATTTCTCTTTCTATCTCTGGGGCATGGCCCTGCTCGTCGCCTTCGGCGTGGTCGAATTCGGCAAGTGAGACGAGAGCCTCACGATGCACGATCCGGTCTCGCCGCGTGATGCAAGGGGACGCGCCCTTGAGCAGGGCGGCGTCATCAGCCTCGTGCGCCGACACCGGCATTGAACCGCAACCTGCGACTCACTCCGCGGCATTCCGGCTTTCTCTTGCGCGGTTCTCGTCGCGCAGGCGCTCATCCGGCTTGATCAGCCTGAAGCGACAGGTTTCACCGGGTGCGAGATCGCGGTAATGCCCGCGATAGGCGAGCTTGATCGAACTGGCACTGTAGGATCGGCTCTCGATGACGAGTGAATCGTGGTTCACGTCGACATCGAGCACCTGTCGGCGATAGCGCAGGCGGACCCGGATGCGCTTGATCTCGTCAGGCAGGGCCGGGTCGAAATGCAGGGTGTTGCCACGCATGTCGATGCCGACAAAGCAGCGCTGCACGAGGTCGATCGTTCCCGCCATGGCCCCGGTGTGAATGCCTTCCGGCGTGGTGCCACCCTGCACATCGGCGATGTCGCTGTCGAGCGTGTGCTGGAAATGCTTCCAGGAGCGCGGGCGGTCGGAGCGTGCCAGAACCCAGGCATGGGCAACGCCGCTGAGCGTCGAGCCGTGCGAGGTCCGCGCCATGTAGTATTCGACATTGCGCCTGAGATGCTCCGGCCCGAACGGGTAACCCAGCCGCTCGAAGATCTGATAGAGTTCATCCGCCGTGAAGAGATAGAACAGCATCAGCACATCGGCCTGTTTCGAAGCCTTGTACCGGTTCACCGCATCGTCTTCCGCCTCCAGAATCCGGTCGAGGCGCTGGATGTCGTCGTATTTCTCGCGATAGCCGTCCCAGTCGAACTCCTCCAGATCCTCATAGCCCTCGAACTGGCTGATGATGCCGTCATCGTGGAAGGGGACACGCAGCTTGCGGCTGATCTCGTACCAGCGCTCACGCTCTTCGGGCGACAGGCCCATCGTCTCGCACAGGCGCTGGGCCTGCGCCGTGGGAATGGCATCCAGCACATCCTCGGTGCGCGACATCAGCCAGGCGACCATGACATTGGTATAGGCGTTGTTGTCGATGCCGCCTTCCGCGCTCGCATCAATGCCGGGATACGCGGTATGGTATTCGTCCGGTCCCATCACGCCCTTGATCTCGTAGCGGTCGATTTCCGCATTGTATGTCGCAATCGAGGCCCAGAACCGGGCGATTTCCAGAAACATCTCCGCACCGAAGGAGGTGAGGAATTCGTAATCGTCGGTGGCCTCGTAATATTGCCAGATATTGAAGGCGATGGCCGCGTTGATATGGCGCTGGCGGTGGGTATTGTCCGGGTTCCAGCGGCCGGATTCCGGATTGAGATGCAGCTTCTGCGTTTCCTCGCGCCCGTTCGAGCCGCTCTGCCAGGGAAACATCGCGCCTTCGAAGCCTTCCTCGCGCGCCGCCCGTTTCGCCTCGGGCAGGCGACGATAGCGATAGCGCAGCAGCGCGCGCGTCAGCGTCGGCAGACGCAGACTGAGGAAGGGGAAGATGAAGAGTTCATCCCAGAAGATATGCCCGCGATAGGCCTCACCGTGCCAGCCGCGCGCGGGGATGCCGACATCGAGATCGATGGAATGCGGTGAGGCGGTCTGCAGGCAATGGAAGATGTGCACCCGCAGCTTCAACTCGGTAACGGCCATGTCGCCGTCCGTGAGCTCGATGTCGCAATCTTCCCATAAATGCCGCCAGGCGATTTCGTGGGCAGCCTGCAATTGCGCGAAATCACCCGCATGGCCCAGCGTGCGCTTGGCCTCAAGCCCCGCCTCGGCAATCGCCCAGTCGCGTGAATTGTGCAGGGCGACGACCTTCTCGGCCGTGATCGGCGCGCCTTCGCGCGCCTCACAGGTGACGATCTGCCAGATCCGCCGGTCGGAGCCGTGGGTCTCATATTCCGGATGCACGTCACAAACATCGCAATGCACGAGGGTGCGCGCCGCCATGGCGAGTTCGATACGTGACTGGTTGGTGCGTGCACGCAGATAGAGCGTGTCGGCCCCGAGATGATCGAGCTCGAGAATGTCGAGATGCTGCGAGGCCAGCTGGCGGTAACGCGCCACACCGTTATTGCTGACACTGCCGTCGAGGCCGGAGCGGAACTGCATCTTGCCGGACCAGTTTTCCGGCGTGATCGTGACCGAGAGCGCCGCAAGATGGCGCTCGGCCATGGAGACGAGCCGCTTCTCGCTCCAGCGGGTGATGCGCCCTTCAGCATCGCGTGCCCGGATCTCACGCAGGAGAAGACCGCGCTTGAGATCCAGCGATTGGCTGTAGGAGAGGATCTCGACCTCGTCGATATGGAACCATGGCCCCTCGCCGATGCAAAAGCTCAAGGGCAGCCAGTTCGGCAGATTGACGAGATCCTCGTTTTCGACCTTGCGGCCCGAGACCTCGCTGGTCAGGCGGTTATAGCCGCCGGCGAGATAGGTACCCGGATAATGCGTGCCGTCATCGGCGGTATCGGGGCTCGCGCCGCGCGTGGCGAAATAACCGTTGCCCAGCGTACACAGCGCCTCGTGAAGGGCTTCGCGGTCGGGATCGTAGGAATCGTAGGTCAGCACCCAGCCGAGGGTCTCTTCGCTCATGCGGTCCTTCCAGGGTCGGCATTGGCAGGTCACGACGCGAACGCGCCGCACGGGCTCGCGGTTCCGGCACCGAATGCCGCAACGCGTGCCGATTATGCCCGTCTTTGCACCCGCACCATATGCGGACTGCCCCTTACGAAGAGCCTTTCCGCCTGCCTCGGCCCCGCCATGAGCGACCTTCAGTCCAGTTTCTGCGCCACCGCCGCTTCCGCGAATGTCGCCATGCCGGCATGGCAATGGGCCGCGGCCTTGATCAGCCCCATCGCCATGGCCGCGCC
>Ga0008836_100904_pt1 | contig 13258 bp, 9 predicted proteins | sample HotLakConsUCCR28_FD_62214 | JGI IMG/M metagenome (GOLD analysis project Ga0008836, IMG submission 62214) | Hypersaline microbial mat communities from Hot Lake, Washington, USA - Hot Lake Consortium UCC-R28 (Hybrid Assembly) ... | reverse complement strand
ACACGTTCTGGAAAAGACCTTCGGGGTTGGGAAAACCCCAAAGGTCGATGTCTATAACCGTTGAGGTCTTTGAGACCTCGACGGTTTTTTTCGTACACGTTTTACGAAAAGACCCTCGGGGTTGGGAAAACCCCAAGGGTCAATGGATTTGAAAGGGATTTTTAAGCGCATAATTTTTTCCGTATTTTTCTTTTTCAATTAAATCAACACTCATGAAGCAATTGCTGTGCGGCCTGGTTTTCCTGTTTTTGGCAGCCTGTGGAACTGGCGATTCCTCAGATGGAAACGGACAAGCACCGGATTTGGAATTCACACTGGATACCGTACAGATCGATGCCAAAGGGGAAATCCTTTTTTTGAACAATAGCTTGCGATTTGCTGCTCTGAGTACGGACAAACAATACCTGTATAATTTAAACAGCCAAACCTATACCATCGAACAAATCGACCTGGATAATTTGGCACTGCAGGCCTTGCTTCCGTTCGAAAAAGAAGGGCCGGATGGTATTGGGCCCTATATGTTCGGAATGAGATTGGTGGAGGAAGATAAATTCCTGATGTCCGGGTACGGCAATCATGCCCTGTTTGATAGCAGCGGCAATAAACTGGCCGAAGTAGGCCCGGAAACAGTCCCTGCCTTTGCATCGGAAACGGAAGAAGGGAACGTGCTGTTTCCGGTGCGATTGCCGGAGACCCGGTCTGCTTATGCCGGGGTAAATATCATTCCCGGAGAACGGGAACCGCAGCTAATGTTCTGGGATACGGAAGAACAAACGTATCGGAAAGTAAGGAACCCCCTGCTGGAGAAATCAACAAAGTACCAAACGGACTTCGATGATGGGACCACGGCTTTGTTTATAAGCGGTGGAGAATACCTGGAAGTGGTAAATGACAGGGTTTTGCTGGGCCTTACCGGAAGTTCAGATCTTTATATACGGGAACCTGGACAAGAGGAATTTTACAAAAAGACCTTCGAAAACGGTTGGATTCCCCGGGAAAAAGAGACCGTTTTTCCCGAAAAAATAAACGATAGGGGCTTATTCCAAGAACTGTATAAGAAAGCTACGGAGGAAATTTCCTATAATAAGCCCATTTGGGACGAAAGTCGAAAGGTTTATTTTCGGTTTTCCTACAAGCAGCAATACGGCGTTGCAAACACCGGTCCTTCGGATGGTCTTTTTCCGAAACCTACGGGTGCCAGCGTGTACCTCACCATCTATGATGCCGATTTTAATTTGCTGAGAGAGACTGCCGTTCCCCAATTGGACCGGCCACCGGCCTACCACTTCGCCAAAGAAGGAAAGATTTGGATTTTTGAAAATTTGGAGGATGAAATGGGGTTTGCACGTCTGAGTTTTGATTGGTGATTGTTGGTAGATTGTTTGGAAAAAAATGAAAACCATATAAGGCATATAAGTACATATAAGGGTTTTTTTATTAATTCTGGTTGTATTGGGATTCATCCTTTTAATGGTAAAATTATTCTTTGACGGGCTTTGTTTCTTATCCTTAATCGCTGATCAGGTTGCCTAAAAGTTTGTTTTTGGGATAATTGACCGCAATCCCATCTTTCTATTCTGGCAGATTTCAACTTAGGAAATAGGGCAAGTTCATAAGAGTAAATGGCTTACCGGAAAGCTTTTTCACTGCTGTAGGTGGAAACACAATCATTTATCTAAACTGCTAATTTTAGTTTATTTATTAATTTTTAACAATTATCTCTTTTATTGTCGTGTAAATTTCCTAATTTTTTCGTCTCATTACCACTTGAAACACATGAAGCTTTTAATCTTTCTTTTCTTTTTTGGACTACTTGTAGGCTGTGGGAGCAGTGATAGTTTGGATAAAACCGGTGAAGTCCGCCTGGATTTTAGCCTGGATACGGTGATGGTCAATCCCGATCAGGAAATCTTATTCTTAAATTCCGGTTTGAATCAAGCCCAACTCAGCCCGGATAAAAAGTTCCTGTATAATTTTAACCCTACCGATTTTTCGATTGAAAAAATCAACATGGATGAACTCAAGTTTGAAGAGAAAATCACCTTTTCCAAGGAGGGACCGAACGGTGTAGGACAATACTTCATGGGCTTTATATTATTGGATGATGATTCCCTATTGTTCAGATGCTATAACCAGGATAATATCGTGGACTGGGAAGGAAATAAAAAGCAACAGTTTGATTTTAAGAAAGTGGGAGCGGAGGCTGAACGAATGGCAGAAGGGGAACATCTTTTTATGCCTGTTATCCGACCCGAACAGCCCCAGGTATTTTTCGGGCTAGTTTCTAACTGGGAGGACAAAGTGTCTTACCTGGCGGAACTGGATTTGGGAAATGATCAAATTAAAAAGATCAATGTTCCGCTTTTCGAAAAAAGCAAAGCATTTGAAATCGAATTCAATGATGGGCAAATGGGTTATGTAATGGGAACTTCAAAATTTATTAAAAGCGAAGGTGGAAAGCTGATTATTGGAGCGGATATTTCCAGCGAACTATTTGTGTATGATCAAATTTCAGGGGAAATGCATCACCGCACCTATGAAAGTGAACTTACAGCCAGTGAAAAAAACGGTAAACATCCGAATAAAGTCAGTGACCGAGAAGAAATGGAAGAGATTTACAGGAAAATTCACGAGGAAATTGGCTTTCATGGTATCCATTGGGACGAAATTAACCAGGTGTATTACCGCTTTTCCAGTAAGGAAGAATTTTCCGATTCTGCTGAAACCCCGGAAAGCCGGATGGTTCCGTCCCCTTCCGGAGCAAAAGTGTACCTCACCATTTTTGATAAAGACTTGAATCAAATTGCCGAATCCAGGGTCCCAATGCTGACCTATAAACCTGCCTTTCATTTTGTCAAGGACGGCAAGATCTGGATTTTTGAGAACATGGAAGATGAAATGGGTTTTGTACGCCTCCATATAGATTTGTGAATTCCGATGTATGATTTACCTGTTTTCACATCTTATATCCATTTTGTTCAATTTAAGATCAAATGAAAAATCCACTTGACATTTTATGCTTTGTATTTGGTTTGATTTTTATGCTGATGTCTTGTGATTCTCCAGCTGAAAAGAAGATTCAGGAACTCACAATCAGTGTGGATACCGTCCAAATTGATCCGGGAGGGGAACTGCTAAACCTTAAAAGGGGGCTTGGGCTTTCCGGTCTGAGCGAGGACCAGCGCTACCTGTTTAATTTTGATGAGGAGAAGCACCAACTCGAAAAAATCGATCTGGATTGCCTGGTTCTGGAGCGTAAAATTCCCTTCGAAAAAGAAGGTCCAAACGGACTAAGGGGCATCCGTTCTCTCAGTGGATGGGAGAGGGAAGCTATTTTTTTCAGCACATGGGCTGGGGCAAGGATTTTTGACCAAAGTGGCAAACTTGACCGTTTTTGGAAGTTGGATCCGAAGGAATTTTCCGGAGATGTTCTTAGCGACAAAGAATCACTGATGGGAATCCTGATTGATCCTTCCGGTGAGCAGGAAGCTTATGGACTTGCTAAAGCTTTTCGGAACGAGATGGTATCCTTTGTCAGGTTGGATCTGGACCAACGTAAAATCCACCGCTATTCCTTACCCTTATTGGATAAGTTAGGGAATTACACCGCTTCCTTAAATGATGGGGAAAACTATGCCTATCATGAAGTTGAAACGTACCTGGAAATAGTGGACAGCGGCGTCTTGTTTGGGGCGGAGACTGGGAGTGAATTTTACCATTACGATCCGAAAGCTGATACCATAAAGGCTGTTACCTCCAATAGTGAGTGGCTGGGGCCGGAAAATAAGACCATAGGGCGCAATTTTGCTGCTGCTGGTGAATTTTCCAGGTACTTTCAGCAATTCATGGAGGGACCTCACTACTTATTGCCTGTTTACGATGCCCAAAATAAACGGTATTGGCGGTTATTTTACGAGAATTATTATGAAAGCGAAATATCAGAGGGACTTTTTCCCCAACCTGCCGGTGCCAATGTTTACCTGGCTTTATACGACGAGGAGTTAAACCTGATCCGGGAGGCCGAGCTTCCCTTTTTAACCGAGAAACCTTTGCGGCATTTTATTAAAGATGGGATGCTTTGGGTCTTTGTCAATCTGGAGGATGAGCTGGGATTTGTCCGCTTGTCGATTGATTTATGATTTCAGGAAAAGGATAGGAATGTGTAAAAAACTTATTATATTGGTGTATAATTAAAATAGGATGAGAACCAATATCGAGATCGATGATAAGTTGATGGATGAAATCCTGAACAAAACCTCCTTGAAAACCAAAAGAGAAATCGTTCATGCAGCACTAAAAGATTTTCTTCAAAAATTGAAACGGGAGGAACTGGCAGGTATGGCCGGTAAAATTATACTTTAGTTTAAGAAAAAAGGGTGTCACCGTCCGCAAAAGTATGGACTGCCTAATTGCATCTTACGCATTGGCATTTGATGTTTCTTTCTATCATGCAGATAGAGACTTTGACCATATCTCAAGGTATTTTCCAATCAAACTTTTTACGTAGGATTACTACTGGTTTTACGGTAATCTTACCATTATTTCGAAAGGGTAAGTGTCCATGTCTAATTAGTGTTTTGTGGACCAGGTTGGTGAATCAATCTTACGTGTACATGCGCTACCCTCCAATCCCAAATCCGCAATCATCAACCTTTGAGGTTTTTTTGTAAGTTTATATTTATGTCTCTTCTGTTTTAAATCGGACTGAAGTTTGCTACTAGTAAGATTCTCCTTCAAATTGATAAATTAATGTTAAAAAATTCGCTTACAAGTGCTGTTATTTTGATTTTACTCTATTCACCCATGCTGCTCCAAGCCCAGGAAAGGCATGATTATGAGATTTCCATTCTGGGCATCAACATTGGTGATATGGTAGCCACCAAAGAAACCAAAGCCGATACCACGTATTTTTTGCTGAGAAGTGAGGTGAGCTTCTGGTTTTTTGGGCGGATCAACCTGGATTATACCACTAAGGTAAAATACCATCAAGGGCAGTTTATCGAATCATCCGTAGAAAAAAAGACCAACCGCGGAGATTTTCTGTCCAGGATTTGGCTGGAAGATGGGGTCTATGAGATCCGGGCCAATTCATATAAATATGAATTCAATGATCAGGTCAGTGAGAAAATCGACTACAGCGCAGTACGTTTGTTTTTTGAGGAACCGAAAGGTAAGAAAAGGATGATTACTGAAAACCACGGCCAATTTGCCAGCATTACCTCCAAAGGAAACGGGGCCTACGATACCTACGTGGAAGGCAACGAAAACAACTACCAATACGAGAATGGTAAGTTGCAGGAGGTCAGCATGCACAGTCCCATCAAGAATTATGTGATACAGCGGAAGGAATGATGGTTGCCAATTTTCCGATTTCACCATTCTGGAGATAAATTTTTTTTACGGACATTAAATAGCCACCTATATGGTTCAGGTAAAAGGGAACCATATAAGGCATAGGAGGACATATGGGAGATATTTTAGGTCTCCATTCAGGTTTTGTTTTCGTTCTTTTTTTAGCGAACCGAGAGCATGAAGTAAAGAAAAGGCAATACTAAGTGATCGCAATCCCTTATATTTCCTTATAATACTTATATGGTTCAAAAAAAGAGGATCCATATAAGGCATAGAAGAACATATAAGGGTTTTATGGGTTGAATTGACAGGGAATTGCTTCAGGCTTTCGCAAGGGTCCAAAAGCAGGTTATGGTTAATACAACATTACTTCCTTCCGAGATTGGAAGTAGAGACCTTATCTCCCAATAGGACGGTCGGTTCGCAGGACTAAGCTCAACCCCTGTCGGGGTTTTGTGCAGGATGGATTCCTCCAGACCCCGGGTTTCGCCCGGGGTTATTGCTGTTGAAGCCCTCCAGGCTTCGGTATCGAAGAAGTATTTGGCAAAGAGTGAAGAAAGAAATGAATTAGATTGGCCAGAAACTAGTTCGAAAGAAATTTGAGATTTCCAGTCATATAATTGGGCTGAAATCAGATAAAATACCTTTGATTTCCTATTCTGCTCCAACCGATTTCCCTAAAGTAACCCAGGCCTGAATGGCCTGAACAACAATAACCGTGGGTGCAGCCCACGGCAGATGGCTACCGATAACCTCCAACCCCGGACGGGGTTGAACTTGACGTAGTTGCCAAAATAAGATTAACTATTCTCGTACATATAGCGTCCTTTCGATTATAGGATTGCAGAGTAGACCTTGTTTCCGGATAGGGCAGTCGGCTCGCAGGACCATTTTCAACCCATTCCGGGGTTGGGGGAAATGGATTGGCTCTTAAGCGCCAGGTTTCGCCTGGGGTTATTATTATTGAAGCCCTTCAGGCTTCGGCATGGAGAAGGAGTTTGATAATGAGGAAAGAAGTCAAATAATTCGCTTAGCTATGAATTCTTTAATTCACCAAAAATTGGTTTTTTTAGTGAATCAATTCACCAAAAATCGATATTTTTGGTGAATAAAGAAAATTCCTATGATTGAAAGAAGCCTGCAAAGTCAGATATCCCAAAAGCTGTTCAAGGGGAAGACCATTATGCTGATCGGTGCGAGACAGGTCGGTAAAACCACACTTATCCGAGCCGTTTTACAGGGAAGGGACTTTCTTTTTCTGGATGGAGATGACCCATTGGTAAGACAGAGGCTGACTAATCCAAACACCAAAGAGATTGAAACCATAATAGGAGACTCAAGGATCATTTTTATTGATGAGGCACAACGGATAGAGAATATTGGAATTACCGCAAAAATCATTCATGACCAATTCAAGAACGTTCAGCTGATTGTGAGCGGATCTTCGGCTTTTGAGCTACGAAATTACACCAATGAACCGCTGACAGGACGAAAATTCGAATATTTCCTGTATCCAATTTCCTACGAAGAATATGAGAAATCTCTCGGATATTTGGATGCCCTGAGAGATTTGGAGAATCGCTTGATATACGGATATTATCCGGATGTCATCAATAATAGAGGGGAGGAAAGGGAAATCCTTAATGAGATTACCCAAAGTTATTTGTTTAAAGATATTCTCTCATTGGGCAATATCAAAAAGCCAGAAGTACTGGAAAAAATTCTACAGGCTTTGGCCTTTCAGGTAGGTAGTGAAGTGAGCTACAATGAAGTGGCTCAGCTTACTGGGGTGGACAAGAACACTGTTTCAAGCTATATTCATTTACTGGAACTGTCTTATATTGTTTTTCCGATCACTTCATTTAGCCGTAACCTCCGTAACGAGATCAAAACTAACCGGAAGATTTATTTCTACGACAATGGCATCCGAAATGCAATCATACAAAATTTTAACCCCATTGGATTGCGAAATGATATAGGCATTCTATGGGAAAATTTCCTAATGTCTGAGAGGCTTAAGCGAAACCATTATTACAAAAGGTACTGTAATACCTATTTTTGGCGGACCAGGTACCAACAGGAAATTGACTATGTGGAGGAGTCAGACGGGAAGATTATAGCTTTTGAATTCAAATGGAATCCAAAAGCCAAGGTGAATATTCCGGCAATATTTGTAAACACATACAACACCAGTGTGGAGGTTATTTCAAAGGAAAATTTCAGGGATTTTGTGGGTCCAGTTGAACGATAGCAGTTAAGCCTGAATACCCGATTTTGAACCTTTTGGCATCCATTAGTCGATAGATAATGCATTCAGCAGTAAGCAAGATGATTTTCTGGTTCAACAAAACGTCAATGAACACAGTTTTTCTTTCGAAAAAATGTGTTCATATTCATTTATTCCTTTGAATTTTGAAGAAATAGAATAACAAATCCTGCTTAAAGCAAGCCATAGTTACCTGCTGAAGGCAAAATCCAGGTCAAATTTATTCCTCCGCAGGCAAAGTCCAGTCATTATTGTAAAATCCGGCAGCCTTGATGGCTTCAACACCTTTTACCGGTAGCTCGGAGGTAAATACGACGAAATCCGGGAAGCCGCTTCCTCCGGCAAAATATTGGTTGGCATCGGCTGTATGCAGGCCTTTCAATCCGGTACCGCTTACTACGGCAATACTGAGTTTGTTATTATCTTTTCTGGGGACCATGAAATATGCTCCCAGGTTATCCTGACGGAAAACTTCCTCTCCCATGCTGACCTCATTCCTGTTGACCTGAATGAGGCTTTCATCCAGAAGTGTTTTCCATGCCCGGTTGGTATCGGCATTGCCATAAATAATGATCCCTCTGTCACCCTGTTTCTCCAGCTCAAATTCCCGGTCTGAAACCAGGTCCACGGCACCATTGCCCCTGTAATACCAGCTTTCCGCATCAAAACGTGCTTTGTTGTAAGCCCATTCATTTTCAGCTTTATTGCCGGCCGTGCCGTACACGAAAATCATCCGGTGGTTAAAGGGTTCTTTGAATGTACCGTTTCTATGGATGCCCTTGGCAGAAGGGTCAGGTTTTTGCCCCGGTGTCCAGGCCTTGTTGCTTTTGTGCAGGTAAAGGATAGGTGTTGGGTCCTTTACCCATACCAGCTCTTTCCCGTCCAGGTCCAGAGAAATGCTGTCTCCGACCTGAAAATCCTGGGTATCTATGCCTAGCACGGCAATATTCTCAGTTGTTCCGCTGATTTTCAACCCTTCCATGTCGCGTTGCAGGTGGGCCCGGCTGTAGGCCAGGGACTGTTCCTGTTGCAGGATATGCAGCCATTTGTTGCGGGAGGAAACGGCCGTATTGGCTGTAGAAAAATCAATGGTATGGGTCAGGCTGTCGGGTGTACGGCTATGCCATTTGAAATAATCGAATAAGGGAGCCCAGTCTACACTTTCACTGCCAAACCAATGGCTGCCTCCCGGATATTCATAATAGCTGAAGTCAGGATGAAATGCTGCCAGAATCCCCCGCATTTGACGGGCATAATCGACAGAGACCACCCGGTCATTGTCACCATGGTGAATGTATACCCCTCCCGCCGCATAGTTTTTCGCCAGTTCAATGGTGTTACTGGGGTTGCTGGCCCGTAATAAGGTTCTTTCCAGTTCGCTTTCGGGGTTTTCCGGAATTTTTCCGTCAGCAGAACCATAGCCCATTAACGTGGGATAGCCGGCACAGGGGGCGATGGCCGCCCACTTGCCGGCAAAGGTAGCTCCCAAATACCAGGTACCGTGTCCGCCCATGGAATGCCCGGTCAGGTAGATCCGGGAGGGATCGGGTTGGAATTTTTCCATGGCCAGGTCCAGGACCTCCATGGCATCTATCCTGCCCCAGTCTTCCCAGTTGAATCCCCTTGGCCGGCGATTGGTAGGGGCTACCAATGTTCCCCAGTCTTTTTGCTGATAGGCCCTAGCCTGGCCTATGGCTTCCACGCCTGCACCATGCACGGATAAAAATAAGGCCGAACCGGGGCTTCCCCCATTTGTTTGGGGTGCCACAGCATAATACTGCACGCTGCCATCTATTTCGCTGACAAACGTCTGCTTGTAATGTTCTGTGCTTTCTCTTGCATCCAGGCTTACTGTTTGATTATCGACTACTTTGTTTCCCAGCAAAAGGTTTAGAGAACAGGCATATTCTCCGGTTTCTGATATATCGTTGGCATTTATTTCAAAACCTACCTTTCGAATGCTCATGGGTGGAATGGTAGGAAGGGGAGTGGTTATCACTTTTTCGTTGAGTATGGACTCCATGTTGGCATTGCCGATGGGTTTGGAGGTATTGTTGATGACCACCACTGCTCCCATAAGTGCACCATTGTCCTCTCCCAAGACAATATCCGGAAGGGTAGCATCTGCTACTTTTAGAAGGGCCGGTTTTTGATCCAGCAGTAATTCTGCGGCAATTCCCGACCAAAGCCCGTTAAACCGGGCTAAAATTTCATTTTCACCTTTCTCCAAGGCTATGGGCAGGTAAAGCCAGCCGTCCCCATAGATATCCCCCGCTCTCGGCACACCATTGACATAAAGCATGCTGCTACCACTTACCTTTAAAAGCGCATTTTGCTTTTTATCCGAATCATAGGTAAAGTAGAGGTACCCACTTCGTATCCGCCCTTTAAATTTACCATCTTCTGCAGGCTGGATGGTCTTCCAAACGCCATCTATATCGGCGGAAATCCCCTGTCCTTCCTGCGGTTTCTGGAAAGTCCCTTCAGCCAACTGGAACGCGACAGGATCCGTAAAGATCACCTCCCTGCCATAGCGGTGAATATTTTCCAGATAGAGGCCGGTAGTAAAAGTGGAGCTGTTTTGGGCATCGGCAGGAGATATCCCTAAAAGCACCCAGCTAATCAAAAAATATACTTTCAGGTAATGGTGGAAGACAAATTTCATAAAACTATCGAGTCTTGGAGAAATAATTGATTAAAGGATTGCCCCAAAAATAGACATATTGATCTGATAATAACGTTAGTTCGTATTAATTTTATTGATTTAAAATTAACTTTTTAATAGGTTTTTGAATCATAATTTTTAAATTTATAGTTCTAAACGTATAAAGTTATGGCAAAGATTTTTCCCTTATTGGTATTCTTTCTAATTCAGATAGCCTGTACCAGCGAAAACCAAATGGGAAACCTGAGTGGCAGTACCTCCCTGGATTATTCCCTGGACACGGTACTCATTGATCCCGGAGAGGAGTTGCTTTTTGTGGCGGGAAGGTTGTACAATTCGGACCTTTCCCTGGACGGAAAGTATTTGTACAATTACAATCAGCATGATCATAGCTTCGAACAGATTGATCTGGATGAAAAAAAGCTTGTCCGGAAGCGGCCCTTTGAAAAGGAAGGCCCTAACGGCACAGGTGATTTTTTCAGGTCTTTTTTTCTCATGGACAATGATCATATACTCATCGTCACCTTTCCGAATCCGCTAATTTTCGACCTGAATGGTAAGAAGTTGAAGGAACTGAAATTTCAGGAATTAATCACTGATGGTGCTGAAACCGACGATAGACAGGCCTTTCTGGTGGAGATGAATCTTCCGGATCAGGAAAACCAGTACCTGGGTTTTCTAAGTAGCTTCGAAGCAAAATCGACGGAACTCATGCGGGTTGATTTAAACGAAGGCAGTACCAAAAAAATGTCCATTCCGCAATTTGAAAATCTTAAGAATTTTGAGTTGCAATTTACAGATGGAAAGGGCTATATGATGTCTGGACCGCAAACCTATCTGATTCAGGAGGGGAGTAAAATATTATTGGGAAGTAACCTGACAAATGAGCTTTATCAATACCTGCCTGAATCGGATAGCTTGCTGGTAAAAACGTACCAAAGTCAACTTACCGAGGATGAAAAAACAAAGCCCACTGCCAATGAATTTGATTCACAGGGAAAATTTCTGGAGGCCACCCGAAAGGTAAGGGAAGAAATTAGTTTTTCGCCGCCCAAATGGGACGAACAGAATAAGGTATATTACCGGTTTTCACACAAGGAAGTACTGGAAGAACCGGATATGGAATCTTTTCAATGGCCAAATGCTGTTGAAGCGGAGGTATACCTGACCGTATTTGATGAAAACCTGGACATGCTGGCGGAAACCTTGTTGCCGGACATCACCATGCCACCGCAGAAGCATTTCGTCAAGGACGGTATGATCTGGATGTTTGTAAATGTGGAAGACGAAGTGGGTTTTGCCAGGTTGTCCATAGATCTGGGTAGGCGCTCTATTCCTTCAGAAGGGATTTCTGTCAATGAAAATTAAATAACAAATACAATGAGCAGTCGATTTTATTGTGCCAGTTTCTCAATGGTTGTTTTTTTAAATCTCCTAAAGGACAAACAATGATTTACATGCCATTTTTTTTAGTATAAGAACCTAAATTATTTTTTATATTGCTTCCTTAACCATTGATTATGAGCAAATTTGGTTTTTTAATTCTTCTTCTTTTAATCGTCTGCTGCGGAAGTCCCGAAAAAGGAAATTTCGGGCAAGAAATGCAACTTACTTTTTCTGTGGATACGGTACTAGTGGATCCTGCTGAGGAAATTCTTTTTTTAAATGGTTGGCTTTACCAGTCTTTTCTTTCACCTGATCGAAGTTATTTGTACAATTTCAATGCACTTGATTACAGCCTGGAAAAGATTGACTTAAATCAGCTCAGGTTAATGGAAAAATTTTTCTTTGAAAAAGAAGGACCAAATGGAATAGGTGATCGAATCAGTACCGTTTTTCAAGTGAATTCCGATAGCTTGTATTTTGGTGGATACAATGGTATTGGAGGGATTTATACCTGGGATGGTAAAAAAGTGATGGACCTCCCTTTGAATAAATGGGGTGATTCAACAGCACACCTTTATTTCCTATCCAGGCTGGTAAGTAAACCTTATTTTTAGATAGGTAAGAAGATTGGGAGGAGCATGTTCAACCCCTGCCGGGGTTGCAAGAAGGTTGGGGTTCTCGCAGCCCCCGGGTTTCGCCCGGGGTTATTGTTGTTGAAGCCCTTCAGGCTTCGGAATCGAGCAAGAGTTTGATGAAGAGGAAGAAGATCTATGATTCGATTCGCTAGTTACTGGTTCGGACATAACTTGAAATTTCCAGGAAAATGATTTGACTGGAACCATGTAAAATTGTTTCCGCCTCCAAAACAACTCCGACTGATTGTATAATTTATCCCAGGCCTGAAGGGCCTGAACAACAATAACCGTGGGTGCAGCCCACGGCTGATGGATTTACCGATTATCACCAACCCCGGTAGGGGTTGAACCTAGCGAGAATGCCTTTTGAAGATCGATTGTTCGTTCCCTTCACTAATTATAGTTCTTGGAAGAGCTGAGTAGGCTGTATTCGCTCAGGGTTATTGCTGTAGAGGTCCTACAGGCTTAGGTGTCGGGGAGGATTTTGACAACAAGGCAAGGAATCCAATTATTCGATCAACCTGGAATTCACTTCCATACCATGCTACTTCAGCCTATACACGATTAACACCGGGTTTTCGGATCCTTGTGCCTTCATGGCTGTTTCTGCAAAATTCCTTCCCTGGTTTTTTACCCAGCTTTCGAATTCCGCCTTTCCCATATTGGCTTTTTTCTCTAATAATATTTCATAGAGATCTCTGCCGGGAACTTTTACGCCTACTTTTCCCGGCTCAAAACTATAGATGATCATAAAGGGATCGAATCCTCCGTCAATATCATCCAAAATTCTTTCCGTAAGCAGATGAGTTTGTTGCTTATCCCGATCAAAGAATAGGTTGTATACTTTTTTTTCATGTTTCACATAAGTATATAGCTGTCTTTCAGAAATAAGAAATTGACCATTGAAATACAATCTGGCTTTGTTATTGATAAAGTCCAGACGATCCATGACAT